>Ga0302140_10010667_pt1 | contig 11334 bp, 6 predicted proteins | sample I_Bog_E1_1_FD_202095 | JGI IMG/M metagenome (GOLD analysis project Ga0302140, IMG submission 202095) | Peat permafrost microbial communities from Stordalen Mire near Abisko, Sweden - I_Bog_E1_1 | ecosystem: Environmental > Terrestrial > Soil > Wetlands > Peat | place: Sweden: Abisko, Stordalen...
GTTTCCGAGCAGTTGGGGACCATGCCTGGGGCCGGCTGCTCCGGAAACAGGCAGCGATAACAGGGGTAAGCGCCACTCTGATCATAAGGTTTGAAGGTGGCGAGCTGGCCCTCGAATTCCGTCACCGCCGCCGAAACCAGGGTTTTTCGCAAGACAAAACAGGTGTCATTGACCAGGAAACGGGTGTCGAAATTGTCCGAGCCGTCGGCGATGATGTCGTACCCCCCGATCAGGGTCTTGGCGTTATCGGCGGTCAGCCGTACCGGATGGGTTTCCACCGTCACCCCGGGGTTCAGGGCGGCGAGAGCTTCGGCCGCCGCCTCGGTCTTGGGCCGGCCGACATCGCCGGTCGTGAACAGGATCTGGCGCTGCAGGTTCGACAGGGAGACCGTGTCATCATCCACCAGACCGAGGGTGCCCACGCCCGCCGCCGCCAGATACAGGGCCAGCGGACTACCCAGCCCGCCCGCGCCCACGATCAACACCCGAGCGGCCCGGATCTTGGCTTGGCCCGTGCCGCCGACCTGCCGCAGCACCAGGTGGCGGGCATAGCGTTCCAACTCTTCGTCGCTCAGGGCCATAGTTTAAACATATGATTTCGCTTGATATTTTTCAATACGTTGCGCTTTATGCTGCAGTAGAGAGCGCACCATGGCTTTGAATTGCTGCACTTTATGCTGCACCCTTTGCTGCAGCATAAAGTGCAGGATAAATCTTTTTTGCTGCGGTCATGCTGCGCAGCATGAGGAGCGTCGGCGAAGCCATAGCGACCATAAAAAATCAGATCTTGCGATAAACCCAGACCCGGGCCGGGGGCAGGTTGGCCCAGACCATGGCGGTACGCGTCACCGAATAATCGGGCGAGGGAACCACCGGGGCTTGCGCGCCATAGGAAAACTGGATCAGGGGCGCCCCGGGGGCCAGCAGCCGGCAAACCCCTTCCATGAAAATCCGCCTCCGCGCCATGGGAAAATTGAGCAGCGGAATCCCCGAAATAATGGCGCTGAACGGCTCACGGGCCTTGGCCCCCAGGGTGCGGGCAAGCTCGAACGCATCGCCCTCAATCACATCCACCCCCTCAAAATGGCCAGCCAGAAATGCGGCCATGTCCGGGTCGAACTCCACCAAAGTGAGGCGCCCGGGATCAATGCCGCGCTCCAGAACGGCCTGGGTCAGCACCCCCGTGCCTGGGCCAAGCTCCAGCACCGGACCGGGGCGGGCAGGGTCTACCTGACGGGCGATGGCGCGGCCCAGCGCCCGGCTTGAAGGCATGATCGCGCCGATATTCTTGGGGTGCGCCATCAGGGCGCGCAGAAACCGCAGATTTCCAGAAAGGACGTCGGGAGGCGCGGTCATGATCCCAGCTTAAGCGGGATCGCTGCCGTTCCAAAATTCTTTCAGCCGGGCCAGAAAGCCTTCGGCTTCGGGATGGGTTCCGGCCTGGCTGGCGGTCTCAAACTCGCGCAGCAATTCCTTCTGACGTTTGGTCAGGTTCACCGGGGTCTCAACCGCGACTTCGATATAGAGATCGCCGCGCTGGGCGCTGCGCAGCACCGGCATGCCCTTGCTCTTGAGGCGGAATTGCCGCCCGCTTTGTGTGCCTTCGGGGATGGTGACCTTGGCCCGGCCGCCATCCAAAGTGGGCACTTCGATGCCGCCGCCGATCGCAGCCGTCACAAAAGACACCGGCGCGCGGCAATGCAGGCTGTGGCCATCACGCTGGAAGATGGGATGTTCGGCCACCGACAGGAAAACATAGAGATCGCCATTGGGACCGCCGCCCACACCCGCCGCGCCTTCGCCGGAGAGGCGGATGCGGGTGCCTTCCTCGACACCGGGCGGAATGTCGACGTTCAAAATGCGGTCCTTCTGAACGATGCCGGCGCCGCGGCAGGTCTTGCAGGGATGACGGATGATCTTGCCGCTGCCGCGGCAGGCATTGCAGCTACGTTCGATGGTGAAAAAACCCTGGGTCGCGCGCACTTTGCCATGGCCGGCACAGGTGGGGCAGGTCTCGGCGGCATGGCCCGCTTCCGCGCCCGAACCGCTGCATGTCTCGCACGCCACCGCGCTGGGCACTTCGATTTCGGCGGCGCGGCCGCGAAAAGCTTCTTCCAAGCTGATCTGAAGATTGTAGCGCAAATCCTGGCCGCGATTGCCGCGCCGCGCCTTGCGGCCACCCATCAGGTCGCCGAAGAAATCCTCGAACACATCGCTGAAGCTGCCGGCGAAATCAAAAGGACCCCCGCCCGCGCCCCGCGCCCCCATGCCGCCTTCAAATGCGGCATGGCCGAAGCGATCATAGGCGGCGCGCTTCTGATCATCCTTCAGGATGTCATAGGCCTCGCTGATTTCCTTGAATTTGACTTCGGCGGTGGCGTCGCCGGGGTTCCTGTCGGGATGAAACTTCATCGCCAGTTTGCGATAGGAGGATTTGAGCACCTCGACCGTCGCGCCCTTCTGGCATTCCAGGGTCTCGTAATAACAACGCTTGTTCATCGCCCCAGACATTCTTTACAGACCCGCCCCCGGACACTGAAACAAAAGGCCCTCCCGCAATTTCGCGGAAGGGCCGTGACGATTTAGGCCGCGCCTTTTTTGTTTTCGTCCACTTCCTCGAAGTCGGCGTCCACGACATTGTCGTCGGGTTTGGAACCGGCGCCGGCGGCAGCGGCATCCGATGCGGCATCGCCGGCCTGCTGTGCCTTGTACATCGCCTCGCCCAGCTTCATCGAAGCCTGGGCCAGGGTCTGGGTCTTGGCCTTGATGTCCTCGACATCTTCGCCCTTGGCGGCTTCCTTCAGGGCGGCAATTGCGGCCTCGATGGCGGTTTTTTCGGCGGCATCAACCTTGTCGCCATGCTCGCCCATGGCGCGCTCCGTCGAGCTGACCAGACCGTCGGCCTGGTTCTTGGCTTCGACCAGCTCCCGGCGCTTCTTGTCGTCGGCGGCATGGATTTCCGCGTCCTTGACCATTTTCTGGATGTCGGCATCCGACAGACCGCCGGAAGCCTGGATGCGAATCTGCTGTTCCTTGGCTGTGCCCTTGTCCTTGGCGGTGACGCTGACAATGCCGTTGGCGTCGATGTCGAATGTGACCTCGATCTGCGGCACGCCGCGCGGCGCCGGCGGAATGCCGGTAAGGTCAAAACGGCCCAGTGACTTGTTGTCCGCCGCCATTTCGCGTTCTCCCTGGAACACATTGATGGTGACGGCGCCCTGATTGTCCTCGGCGGTGGAGAAGATGTTCGACTTCTTGGTCGGGATGGTGGTGTTGCGGTCAATCAGGCGGGTGAAGACCCCGCCCAATGTCTCGATGCCCAGCGACAGCGGGGTGACGTCGAGCAGCAAGACGTCCTTGACTTCGCCCTGCAGCACGCCGCCCTGAATCGCGGCGCCGATGGCGACCACTTCATCGGGGTTGACGCCCTTGTGCGGTTCCTTGTTGAACAGCGCCTTGACGGCTTCCTGGACTTTGGGCATGCGGGTCATGCCGCCGACCAGGATCACTTCGTCAATCTGACCGGCGGTGACGCCGGCATCCTTCAGCGCCATCTTGACCGGGCCAATGGTTTTCTGGATCAGGTCGTCCACCAGCGCTTCCAGCTTGGCGCGGGTGATCTTGATCGTCAGATGCTTGGGACCGGATGCGTCCGCGGTGATGAAGGGCAGATTGACTTCGGTCTGCTGCGCGCTGGACAGCTCGATCTTGGCTTTTTCCGCGGCGTCCTTCAGGCGCTGCAGCGCCAGACGGTCGCTGCGCAGGTCAATGCCGTTCTCTTTCTTGAACTCATCGGCCAGGAAATTGACGATGCGGATGTCGAAGTCTTCGCCGCCCAGGAAGGTGTCGCCATTGGTGGACTTCACCTCGAACACGCCGTCGCCGATTTCCAGCACGGAGACGTCGAAAGTGCCGCCGCCAAGGTCATAGACCGCGATGGTGCCGGACTGTTTCTTGTCCAGACCATAGGCCAGCGCCGCGGCAGTGGGCTCATTGATGATGCGCAAGACTTCAAGGCCCGCGATCTTGCCGGCGTCCTTGGTCGCCTGGCGCTGGGCGTCATTGAAATAGGCGGGAACGGTGATGACGGCCTGGGTGACTTTCTCGCCCAGATGCGCCTCGGCGGTTTCCTTCATCTTCTGCAGGATGAAGCCGGAAACTTCCGACGGGGAATATTTCTTGGTTTCGCGCCCGGCAACCCAGGCGTCGCCATTGTCGGCCTTGACGATCTTGTAGGGCACCATGCCCATGTCTTTCTGGGTCATGGGATCGTCGAAACGGCGGCCGATCAGCCGCTTGATGGCGAAGAAAGTGAATTCCGGGTTGGTGACGCTCTGGCGCTTGGCGGGCTGGCCGATCAGGCGCTCGCTGTCGGGCGTGAAGGCCACGATCGAGGGCGTGGTGCGGGCGCCTTCCGCATTCTCGATCACCTTGGGGACCCCACCTTCCATCACCGCGACGCAGGAATTGGTGGTGCCCAGATCAATACCGATTACTTTAGCCATGTCTTAGTTCCTCTCATTGGGCATGGAGTCCTGACCCCTAAGGCGTCCTCCGGTCCATCCCATTGAATTCTTTTGACAAAATCAGGCGCTGGGGGAATCCCATGCTGACCTTATGGGGTATATAGGCAGGGGGGCGGACATTGCCAAGCCCTCGGAAATGCCTGTTTTTTCCCAAACGCTTTAAGGGTTCAGGACCCAGAAGGCGTGGGTCAGAACAGCGGCGAAACAGGTCCAGCCCAGATAGGGCAACAACAGAAGACCCGCTAGCCGGTCGCGGCGGAAGAACAGGATCGTGGTGAGCAGGACCGCCAGTACCAGCAGGCCGTTCTCAATCATCGCCAGCCCGATCTGGTGGGCGGCAAAGAAGATCGCGCTCCAGCCAAAGTTCAGCGCCAGTTGCACGCCATAGGCCAACATTTCCTTCGACCGCGTTCCGGCAATGCGCCACACCCGCCAGGCCGCCACCGCCATCAACACATAAAGGGTGGTCCAGACCGGCGCGAACACCCAGTTGGGCGGCGCGATGACGGGATGCACCAGACTCGCATACCAGGTGGGAATGGACGGCTCGGTGAAAATCGAGGCGCCGGCTCCGACGAGCAAAGTCACCACAATGAAAAGCAAGAGCGGGCGTCGCGCCGCGCGCTTGGGATCATCATCTGCCGAGTCGAGAAAGCTCATATTTTCTCCAACGCATGATCCGCCAGGATGGAGGCGATGCAGACAGAGATTTTCTTGGCCATTGGGATATGAAGAAATTCATTGGGACCATGGGCATTGGAATGCGGCCCCAACACGCCGGTGACCACGAACTGGGTTTTGGGAAATTTCGCGCCCAGCATGGCCATGAAGGGAATGGAGCCGCCTTCGCCGATAAAAGCCGCGGCTTTGCCGAAGGCGGCATTGCTCGCCTTGTCCAGCGCCTGTGATAGCCAAGGCGCCAGCGGCGGCGCGTTCCAGCCATTGTCGGCGGGCGGCCCGTTGAAGGTCACTTCGGCGCCATAGGGCGGATTTTCCTCCAGCGCCTTTTTCATGGCGGCGGTGGCTTTTTCACCGTCACAGGTGGGCGGCAGGCGCAGCGACAATTTCAGCGTCGAATAGGGTAGCAGAACATTGCCGCCATTTTCCGGCGCGGGATAGCCGTCCATGCCGGTGATGGCCAGTTGTGGCCGCCAGGTGCGGTTCAATATCAGTTCGACATTGGAATCCACCATCGCTTTTGTGCCGCCGGCAAAGGGCATGCTGCCCGCGATCTCTTTGCCCAGAATTTGCGCCGCTGCCCGCGCCTGCTCCAGCCGCTCCGGCGGGATTTGCGAAAACAAGGCATCCAGCTTCATCGCGCCGCTGGCTTCGTCCTCGATGCGCGATAGAAGCTGCCGCGCGATGCGGAAAGAGGACGGCACAATGCCGCTGGCCATGCCCGAATGCACCCCTTCGGTCAGCACCCGCACTGTCAGTTCGCCGATCAGATTGCCGCGCAAGGATGTGGTCAGCCAAAGCTGGTCGTAATTGCCGCAACCCGAGTCGAGACACACCACCAGGTCCGGCGTGCCGATGCGCGGCGACAAATGTTCGACATAGGCGGGAAGATCGGGCGAGCCCGATTCTTCCGATGCCTCGATCAGGATCACGGCCCGGGCATGATCCTGGCCCAGGTGCCGCAGCGCCAGCAGCGCCGACAGCGCCGCGAACAGGGCATAGCCGTCATCGGCGCCGCCGCGGCCATAGAGCTTTTCGTCCTTCAAAAGCGGGATCCACGGCCCCGTGCCTTCGTCCCAGCCTTTCATTTCCGGCTGCTTGTCGAGATGGCCATACATCAAAATTGTACCGCTGGTCCTGCCGGGAACCTCGATCACGATCAGCGGCGTGCGGCCGGCAAGACGCACCACGTCCAGCGTGGCGCCGGGCAGGGATTTGAGCTTTTCCCGCGCCCAGCCCGCCAGCAGATTGACCGCCATCTCCATATGGCCATGCCGTTCCCATTCGGGGTCGAAGGCCGGGCTCTTGCAGGGGATGGCGATATAATCGGCAAGCAAAGGGAGGATTTCACCCTCCCAAAGCGCGCCGATAAAGTCTGCGGCCTCGCTGCTGTCCATCTGTCAGCGATTGATATCATAGGCGGCGATCACGGCCGCATTATAAATCTCACTCATGCGCGCTCCCAGCGGGGCAATCTGGACCGACTTTTCCAGCCCCATCAGCATCGGGCCCATGACGCTGGCCGATCCCATCTGCTGCAGCAGCTTTGTGGAAATCGAGGCGGAGTGAATTGCCGGCATGATCAGGACATTTGCCGTGTCGGTGATGCGGGCAAAAGGATAAAGCGCCAGTTTTTCCTTATCCAGCGCGACATCGACCGCCATTTCGCCGTCATATTCGAAATCGACGCCGCGCTCTTCCAGGATCTGCACCGCTTCAATGATGCGCTCGCTGCGTTCAGAGCGCGGATAGCCGAAGGTGGACGAGGCCAACAACGCGACACGCGGGGTGAGGCCAAAGCGCCGCGCCGCCGCAGCGCCTTGGATGGCGATGTCGGCAAGCTGGGCGGCAGTCGGCATCTCGGTCACCGAAGTGTCGGCGATCAACACCACTTTGCCTTTGGCAAAAACCAGTTGCATGCCAATGGGGCGCTGGCCGGCCGGCGGGTCAAGCACGGTGCGCACATCGGCCAGCACATTGGCATAGTTGCGCGTCACGCCCGTCACCATGGCATCGGCATCGCCCGCCTTCAGCATGGAGGCGGCATAGACATTGCGGTCATTGGTCACCATCCGCACCGCGTCACGATGCAGGCCGCCGCGGCGCTGGATGCGCTTGTAAAGCGCCCCGATATAGGGAGCGGCCTCGGCGGCAGAATGGGGCACGCGGATTTCCAGCAGATTCTCGTCGAGTCCGGCGTGGCGCAGCCCGGCCTTCACGTCCTCGATGCGGCCCACCAGCAGCGCCTTGCCCAGGCCCGAATTCTGGAAGGCGGCGGCGGCGCGGATGACCGAATCCTCCTCGCCTTCCGCGAACACCACGCGTTTGGGCTTGGCCTTGACCGCGTTGGTGACCATCTGGAACAGCCCCGCCGACGGGTCGAGCCGGGCGGACAATTCATCTTCATAGGCGCGCATGTCGGGAATCTGGCGCTTGGCTACGCCCGATTTCATCGCAGCAGCCGCCACCGCCGATGAAACGCGCACAATCAGGCGCGGGTCGAAAGGCGACGGGATGATGTATTCCGGGCCATAAACCGGGCGCGCGCCGCGATAGGCCACCGCCACTTCGTCCGGCACATCCTCACGCGCCAGCGCCGCAATGGCCTCTGCGGCGGCGATCTTCATCTCCTCGTTGATCGTGGTGGCACGCACGTCCAGCGCGCCCCGGAAGATATACGGAAAGCCGAGAACATTGTTGACCTGGTTGGGGTAGTCGCTGCGCCCGGTGGCCACGATGACGTCGGCGCGCACCGCCTTGGCGTCTTCCGGTGTTATCTCGGGATCAGGATTGGCCATCGCGAATATGATGGGAGAGGCCGCCATGCTGCGCACCATCTCGGCCGTCAGCGCGCCTTTGGCGGAAAGGCCCAGGAACACGTCGCAGCCCATCATCGCATCGCCAAGCGTGCGGGCCTTGGTTTCGATCGCATGCGCAGACTTCCACTGATTCATGCCTTCGGTGCGGCCGCGATAGACCACACCCTTGGTATCGCAGAGCAGTATGTTCTTGCCACTGACGCCCATGGATTTGAGCAGCTCCAGACAGGCGATGCCTGCTGCGCCGGCGCCATTTACCACCACCTTGATGTCGGCCAGCTTGCGCCCGGTCAGGTGTGCGGCATTGATGACGCCGGCCGCGGAGATGATGGCGGTGCCGTGCTGGTCGTCATGGAACACCGGAATTTCCATCAGCCCGCGCAAGCGTTCCTCGATGATGAAACAGTCCGGCGCCCTTATGTCCTCCAGGTTGATGCCGCCGAAGCTCGGCCCCAGATAGCGCACGGCGTTGATGAACTGTTCAACATCCTTGGTATCAATCTCAAGATCGATGGAATTGACGTCGGCGAAGCGCTTGAAGAGCACGGCCTTGCCTTCCATCACCGGCTTGGACGCCAGGGCTCCCAGATCGCCCAGTCCCAAAATCGCGGTGCCATTGGTGATCACGGCCACCAGATTGCCGCGGGTGGTGTACTCATAGGCCAGTTCCGGATCCCGGGCGATATGCAGAACCGGTACCGCCACGCCCGGCGAATAGGCCAGCGATAAATCGCGCTGGGTCGCCATCGGCTTGGTGGCGACGATTTCCAGCTTGCCGGGCTTGCTGCCGGCATGGAATGCAAGCGCTTCTTCGTCAGTAAAAGAGGGCCGGTTGGACATGACTGTTCTTTTCTTTGGTGGTACGAGGCATTTTGGGAAACCCATCCACAGGATAACAGGTCTGGTGGGGCGCACGTCAAATGCGCCGCCCCTGCGGGACCGGGTATGCTTGCCGCATGAGCGAAATGCTACAGGACATGCCAGGCGAACCCGCCACGCCGATGATGGCCCAGTATCTGGCCATCAAGAACGCGCACGCCGACTATCTGCTGTTCTACCGGATGGGCGACTTTTACGAGCTGTTCTTTGATGACGCGGCGCGGGCGTCCGAGGCGCTGGATATCGCCCTGACCAAGCGCGGCAAGCACCAGGGGGATGATATCCCGATGTGCGGCGTACCGGTGCATGCCGCGGAAAGCTATCTGGAAAAACTGATCCGCAAGGGCTTCCGCGTCGCGGTGTGCGAGCAGGTGGAAGACCCGCTGGAAGCCAAAAAACGCGGCGCCAAATCGGTGGTGCGGCGCGAAGTGGTGCGGCTGGTGACGCCCGGCACCCTGACGGAAGATTCGCTGCTGGAAGCCCGCGCCGCAAATAATTTGGCGGCACTGGGGCGGGCAGGCAATGATTTCGCGATTGCCTGCGCCGACATGTCCACCGGGGTGTTCCAGGTTAGCGCTTTACGCGAAAGCGACATCGCCGCCGAACTGGCGCGGGTCAGCCCCCGCGAATTGCTCGCGCCCGACAGCTTGCTGGCGCATGAAAGCCTGGCGCCGCTTTTGAAAGCATTGGGCCCGGCCCTGACGCCGCTGCTGTCATCGCGGTTTGACTCGGCCAATGGCGAGCGGGCGCTGCTGGTCCATTACGGCCTGCTGTCGCTCGATGGTCTGGGCAATTTCAGCCGCGCCGAACTTTCGGCGGCGGGCGCGCTGGTCGCCTATCTGGAACTGACGCAAAAGGGCAAGCGGGTGGCGCTGGGACGTCTTGCACGCGTCAGCCCAAAGCATTTCATGGCGATTGATGCTTCGACGCGGCGCAATCTGGAATTGACCGAAACTTTGGCGGGGTCGCGCGGCGGCAGTCTCTTGGCGGCGATGGACCGCACGGTGACGGCGGCGGGCGCGCGCGAGCTGGCGTCACGTCTGGCGGCGCCATTGACCGATGTCAAAACCATCGCTGCGCGCCATGACGCGGTGGAATTGTTTTTCAAACAATCCGAATTGCGCCGGGTATTGCGTGAGGCCTTGCGCGCCGCGCCCGATTTGTCGCGCGCCATCGGCCGGCTTTCCGTCCAGCGCGGTGGTCCCCGCGATCTGGGAAATATCCGGGACGCGATCAAGGCGGCGCGCGCCTTGCGCGAGGCCTTAAGCAAGATTCCGCTGGCGGGCGAAGCGGTGGGTGCGGCGGATGCGATCGCCCAGGGAATCGCGGCGGCGTCGCTTTTGTATGACCGGCTTGAGACTCTGCTGGTGGCCGAGCCGCCCTATTTCAGCCGCGACGGCGGCTTTGTCCGCTCCGGGGTGCAGGCGCCGCTGGACGAGGTGCGCGCCCTCAGGGACGAATCCCGCCGCGTCATCGCCTCGCTGGAAAACAAGTATCGCGGCGCCAGCGGCGTTGCCGCGCTGAAGATCAAGCATAATGGCGTGCTGGGCTATTTCATCGAAGTGACTCAGCAACATGCCGACAAGCTTATTGCGATGAAGGAGCTGTTTCGCCATCGCCAGACCATGGCTGGGGCGGTCCGTTTTTCCACCGATGAACTGGCCAATCTGGCCAGCCGCATCGCGGAGGCCGGCGAACAATCGCTGGCCATCGAAAAATCCCTGTTCGACGAGATGACGGCGCTGGCATTGGAAAATGCGGAAGGCTTGGCCGCCATCGCAGCGGCACTGGCGGCGATGGACGTGTCGGTGTCCTTGGCCGAACTGGCGGTAGCGGCCCGCCATGTCCGGCCATCCCTGGATAACGGGCTCGGCTTCAAGATCGCGCGCGGCCGTCACCCGGTGGTCGAAGCGGCGCTGGCGTCGGATCATGCCCGCAGTTTCGTGCCCAATGACTGCGACCTGTCGCCCAATTCCAAAGGCCGTCTCTGGCTGGTTACCGGCCCTAACATGGCGGGCAAATCCACTTTCCTGCGCCAGAATGCGCTGATCGCGATCATGGCCCAGATGGGCGGCTTCGTGCCCGCCGACAGCGCCCATATCGGCATTGTCGACCGGCTGTTCAGCCGCGTCGGCGCGGGCGACGATCTGGCAGCCGGGCGTTCCACTTTCATGGTCGAGATGGTGGAAACCGCCGCCATCCTCAATCAGGCGACGGAAAAAAGCCTGGTGATCCTGGACGAGATCGGGCGCGGCACCGCCACCTATGATGGCCTCGCCATCGCCTGGGCGGCGGCGGAGCATCTGCATGAAAGCAACAAAAGCCGCGCGCTGTTCGCCACCCACTATTACGAGATGGTGGCGCTGTGTGAGCGGCTCACGTCCATGACCTGCGTCACCATGAAGGTGAAGGAATGGAATGACAGTATCGTC
>Ga0302140_10010671_pt1 | contig 11330 bp, 13 predicted proteins | sample I_Bog_E1_1_FD_202095 | JGI IMG/M metagenome (GOLD analysis project Ga0302140, IMG submission 202095) | Peat permafrost microbial communities from Stordalen Mire near Abisko, Sweden - I_Bog_E1_1 | ecosystem: Environmental > Terrestrial > Soil > Wetlands > Peat | place: Sweden: Abisko, Stordalen...
GATGCTTCGTGCCGTAGTCCGCGGCGACCTTGTCCAAAAATGGCTATTCTGCAATGACTTTACAACTTCTGCGCATGGCGTGAGCAATTTTCAGTCGGAGCTGCTTGCCACGCGGTGCAGGCATACTTCAAGCGTTCCAGCAAACATTAGATTTCAGAAGTCTGTTTCGGCCCATTCAACGAGTCAGCTGGGCCAGCAACACTTGTCTTATCCAACTCTTATTCCATTCTCCATCATAGCTTCAGCAATAGCAATTCCATCGGGAGTCAGCTCAGCGATAGAAACAAAGAATTCGGGTTTTCCCTCCGTCGAAAGGTCTGGCGTTGCGTTGTGGCAGACGCAAGATTGTTTTGGACAACTGAGGAATGTCTGCCTGGCGAAGCTGATAGATCCGGGAGGGTGCTGTGTTCTGAGATTGACCTTTTTGCAGCCTGTGAACCGACTATAAACCAAGCCAATGCTGTCTCGCTTGATGCTCTGCCAGTACTTTCCATCGGCCCACGTCAAGTTCCTCAGGCCGTGTGTATAAGCATCCCAACGAACGTCGACGGATCGCATCATATCATGAACCCGTATGCAGGGTATGCCAAGTCCGTGATTTACCTTCTGGATGGGGAGAGTAGCAACCAATGTCCAGCTCCAAGATCCTGGCAGCTTCTGCCAGTGCTCAAAATGTGCGGGACTTCTTAACGTTAGATTGGCAAGTGTAGGGAGTTTTAGAACAGCGTAACGAGCGAGAGCATAGATTTCCTTGTTCGAGGACCCCCCCGGATCCAGGACGGTTGCACTGGTCAATTGAGGAGACCGAAGGTTCGATTGCTGCAGGAAATCGATGGGAGGACACGTCGTACCAAGTCGTGTCTTGCGGACAATGTCCACCCTTTCGGCAACCTGGAACCAATAGCTGCTTCTATTAGAATGGAATGGTTCACGAGCACGTATGAACATACATATAATCCAGACCGACAGAAAGGACTCTCTTGAGAACAGATTTTGGCATCGACATCACTTTTTCAATATTTCGTGGTGAAACAGGACAAGCTTTGAGAGAATAGAAAATTTCCAGCGCTTCGTTGTACAATTGCGAGTGCGCTCGCAAGCTACGATCAGACTAGGCGTGATTGAGTTGTCGGTCCATTCTAGCAGATCTTGTGTAAATATAATTTTTCGGAGCTCAACTGGAAGCCTAAGTAGACTGGGACTTGAACGGGGCGTCGAGCGCTTTCTCCTGGCTTTCTTCGAGGGTTTGGATGCTTTGGCTGCTTTGGCATGTCGTCGAGAAACGCTCGGCCAGATCTCGTGAATGACTGTTGTTGTTTCTCCCCGACTTCCGATGACCTGTTGCGCCTGGAACCACCTTCTGGTGTTGAGGTCCATCATCTTCCAAGGAATATATGGCAAGATAAAATGTTTGATGTTCCGTGAACTACACGAGCTTCGCAGAAAACATGATATTTCTCAATGTTACACAACAGCTTGTCCCTTGCTTGAGAAGTTCTTGGACATCCTTGCTGAACACTTGTTGCTTCTTCTCTTTCTACTTCGCCGACTATCCTCTCACCTCCAATAGGCCGGCCTGGTGGCCCGACTTCCATTCAACAAAGAGCAAAACGGAAATACATTTCGGATGGAGGTTGGTGGAGGTACGATCAAGATACGAATGATGACGCGGGAGAGCTTCGCGGCACGCGACATGGGGCCAACTTTAGCGTCTTGGTATCGAAGCTCCCTCCCACACCTTGTCTTGACAACTCCAGAGATGTCTTCCACCAAGTATATCCTTATCCAGTGGCCGATCTTGGTATTTTCTTTGCGTAGAGGGGATGCCGGTATAGTGCGATCGCCCAGCGGATGAGTCCATGGCCAGCCTCCGCTACTACACACGTCGAGCCCGCCGAGTCGCATCACAGCCCGCCTTCCAGCTTATCTCAACATGCACCCTCCTGTTTCTCGGGATCCGCTGGGCGCTGCAGCATAATCATGACGATGATGGAGGGTCACATGCTCCCATGGCACGGCCGGTGAAGTCTGTCGAGAATCAATGGATCGAGTGGAGCAAGCTCTATTACGCGCAATATGTGACCTCGGAAGAGTACCTCTGCAACGCGCTGATGCTCTGGAGTGAGATAGAAGACATAGGAAGTCGTGCGCAAAGGCAAGCAGTCTCCTGCATAGACAAGATATGAGCTAATCGTCTGCAGAATCATGCTCTACCCCTCAAATTGGGACCCCGAAGAAATCGACCCCGAATCCCCCTCCCAAGAACTCACTCCCATTGCACGCCTCCTACGACAAGCACAAACCGACTACTACGTTAAACTGCAGCCCGTCGATGTGCTGCACCAGAACAACACCAAAGAGGCGACATGGGCGGATTCTTATACCAAGCTATTAGCCTTTAACCTCACACAATTCGACCGCGTTCTAGTACTCGACTCGGACGCCGTCGTCCTCCAAAACCTCGACGACATCTTCCTCTTCCAAAAAGCACCAGTTGCAATGCCTTACGTATACTGGGGCGAACCAACCGGCTGGTCGTTCTCGAGCCAAATGCTGCTCATCACGCCCTCCGAATCTGCTTTCACTAAGATCTCCGCTGCAATCGAGGGAGCCAAGTCGGATGAATATGACATGGATATCCTTAATTCGCTCTTCAAGGACCACATCTTGCGGATCCCGCAACGGCCTTATAATCTTCTGACGGGTGAGTTTCGTCGCAGGAATCACGACAATTATCTGCGTTCGCACCCTCATTCGGCAAATCGTGGCCAGAAATGGGATCCGGATTTTATATTGGGGGAAGCTAAATTCATGCACTTCTCAGACTGGCCGATTCCGAAGCCGTGGATGCGGGCAAAGAAGGACGTGCTGAATAAGTATATGCCGAGGTGTGCGCAGAGTGAATGGTTCGGAGCAACCGATTGTCGAGACCGTGCGTTGTGGTTGAAGCTCTACTATGATTTTGCAGTGCGGAGGCAGGCTGTTTGTGGGGAAGGATTTGAATTGCAATCTCAGGAACTACCGCCAGATTCGATATATAAACATGGGAAATGGTTTCATCCGGACGAAGTTGGGTAAACATGGAAAGACGCTTGGATACTGCTTAGGCGAGATATACCCCTTTTTCGGAAAGTAAACAACGCACTTTATTGTATTATGCTCATGGAAAGAGAAGCGACGCAAAGACTCCCCTATGAACCTTTTCAGTGAGGGGAGCTCAAGCAAAGCATACCCCACCCACTGCAGGCAGCATAATAACTTTCCTTCCCTGCAGACTGCCTCCATATTCCATATTCCACGAAACCGTTTCACCTTCATAACCATTCACTCTCCTCACCAGCACCCTCCTCCACACATCTAAAATCCCCAATAGCCCTTCATCAAATACGCAGTATACCCCGCCAAACCTCCAAGAACACCCATACTGCCAAAATAACCCAGGGGCCTTCCGATACCGTTATCACCAAACTTGCCCTGCAGCCTCAATCCTCCATCAGCGTGGGCAACGCGGAGCGCGAGTAGCACAACCATAACGTAGTTGAGCGTCTTCCGGTTACCGCCGTTCAGCTCTGCGATGGTGAGCAGCGTGAATGCGAGCGGGACCACGTCGAGGAAGTTGGAGTGGCAGCGGATCGCAACGTGTAGTGGGTCTGAGGCTGGCTTGTAGGCGGGGTTGGCGGCGTCTTTGGCGGTCTGGAGGGGTGTTAAAGTGAATTGAGAGGCTTATTAATAGGGGTTGTTTGAAGGGAAGGGAAGAATGGGAGGGGGGAATGGACGTACGGGTATGCTGGTGTCGCCGATGAAGACTTCGGTCTTGATGCGTTGCGCGACGATGCGGCCGGAGAGGATGAGGTAGTAGATGGTGAAGGGTGCTGCCCAGGTGCCGGCGATGGCTAGATGGTTATCAGTCGTTGTGTAGAAGAGGTTGGTAGACGAGGAGGAGACTTGTTGAATTATGGGGAGAGATCAAAAAGCTGTTGAACAAGAGAATCACTTACGGAGAAGCCTGGGAACTGAAAGACCGACGTTGGAAGCCATTGTATGTTTGTATCGGGTTGTTCAGGTATTTTTTCGTGGTGATGTTGTTTTGAAGGAGGTTGAAGGGATCTGAGAATTGGGGTTGTTGACAGGAGGCGAGAGCGGCACGATTGAGAAGCGATTTACAACGAGAACAATTTTACATAAAAAGAGAAGAGAGATCGGATTGGGAAACCACGTTCATCCCATCTCTCCTCCCCACCTTCTCAATAAGAAAGCTGCAACTTAGCTTCCTTATCCCCGCGTGTAACGTCATGTAGCACACATTCACAACACTGTCACAAAAAGAGGACTAGACTCAAGCCAAAGAAGTCGCCGACTGTAGCACTAACAAGATCGACGATGATGCACGACAATGAAGAAAGCCACAATCTTATCTATCAATTATCAATTCTCCTCTATGAAACCGTACTCCAGAGTTTCTGTACAATACTCCAATACCTCTTCGGATTTTGGATCATGTGCGCTGCGTGGCCGCTCGTGAGATACTTCTCTCTGGAGACCGTGACACCGAGTTTCGCAGCCGCATCGGCATGTTCCTCAACATCTTTCGACTCAACCATGTCGTCTGCCTCGCTGTAGATATACACCCTCGGCGCCTCGAGGTCGAACAGGGTCTTGTCATTCAATGCCAGCCGTATCTCTTCCACAGGGTCCGCTGCAAATATGTACCTGAGCCTGAACAAAGGATATGTGATGTACATTATAAAAGTCGCAATCGTCCGCAATATTACGCTCTGGGGCAGCGCAACCATGAAGGCGCGGGCTTGTGCTTGCATTCGTATTCGCCCGGGCATGCTGTCACAGATGGTCGCTGTTGTTGGTAGCGCTTTGCCTGTCTTCTTCCTGTAGCATCGCGCAACCAGCATGCCTGTAAATCCTCCGCCATTGGAGAAGAAATGGAGAAGAAGCTTCGCATTTGGTGGGAGATCGTAGAGAATGTCTAGCACAGGCGCGATGCGCTTATTATTCGCTGCTTTCGTCGCAAACGCAGCGTCGTAGGAGCTTGTCGTGACAGCTAGGATCGAAGCAGAGGGATATAGCTTCTCGTAGCCGGCAGCATATTTGGCAATGTGTTTCGGCTGGGCGTCCATCCATCCTAGGAGGAGCACGCAATCTGGATCGGGGGAGGATGTCCTGGATGAGGGTTGGTGATACCAGACAGAGCTGTTGAGACGAGAGAAATGCTCGAGTCCAAGAGGGACTTTGGACTGCGCCATCGTGGAGACTCCTACTTGCTTCTCTGATGAAGGTAGGAGAAGAAGACAGCGGACCTACCTGGAGGTTTATATCTTGCAGAAGGTCAGACGGAAAGGAGAAGGGTTTCCCGTCCCCGATATATGAGACTTGAAGCTGTTGGATGGTAACTCTCTTGCTGCCCCTGTAAATATGCACCAAGGCACGGGTTTTGGGTCATTCTGGACCAAAGTCAGCCTATTCTGGAAGACTTGCGTCGGTGATGCGGGGGAACTCCTTCGCCGACGTCGCTTTCTCCGGTAACTGATTCCAACATCTCCAGCAACGGACGGGGTGCAGGGCGGAGTGACAAGTGTCATCTTCCCTATAAGATGTTCAAGAAGGATGTTGGAATAAAGTTGGCTGAATTTGTGAGAAGGGAGTACTATTCGTGTTCGCCGTTCTTTCTTGAGCTGCCTCACGTGCTACTTTCCGACCCCTTTTCCGCTCCAAGAGTTCACAACATTATGTTGGGAATCTACTCATTGATACATCACGCATTGAGTCCGGAGTGTGAGAGCTCGTTACTTCGGTTTTAGAAAGAATCATTGCCAGCCAGATGATCAGAATTGTTACTTTTCATTCTTACACTGAATGGTTGATTTCTACCTCCCTGCTTTGCCCTCTATCTTCCTTACCACTTTCTGCATCTTCAATGTCGAGTCTCTTCAAGTCACCAAGGCCAGATCTTTGAGTGTGGCAGCATTATGGTTCTTTGATCATCTTAGCTTTCATATTCTTTGTTGATAGAATCAGCTCAAAGAGCTTGGGTCTGGCATTGGAAGTCCACGTAGTCGGTGCATATACTTCTAACAAAGAGCATGATTCCGTTCCCAGCATTTGATCTCAACTGCCGCAAGCAGGAGTTGTGTATGCTGCATCCGGATGGTAGGTAGCTGCCAACAAAGCCTCATCAGGAATTCTTAAGTATGAACCCACCTGTTTTCAATAATCTTACCATTTTCGAAAGGAATTCCATATTTCGGATTGTATACATCTCATCTACACGCAACATTTTCTCGGTCCATTGAGATCGAGACACCAATACCTGAGCAATGTTTATACCGGGGGAAAGCCCTATGTCGAACGACGCCCCTGTTGCCTCGCAAGCTAGAGGAAGGGTAAAGCCGCTCGAGGGAGAGACGGGCGAAGCAGTGGGCAGCGACGATGATTGTCCGGAGCAACTTAGAAGGATTCAGAAAGATCTGAGTGATGTTAAGTCGGAGCTTGAGAGAACGAAGCAAGCCCTTGAGGAGGCGCAACACAATTCTAATCAAGAGGATGGCGGGGCAGGACCAGACAGCGACAACTTTGATTATGATGCAAGCTGGGCGGCTGGTATGGCGGAATTGAGGAGATACATGTATGATCGGGACGAAGTGGTCAGTAACTCCGAAGGCGCTGAGAATGCTCTTGAGAATATGAGACAAACTATGTTACGCAACGTAGCTGCCCACGGCGCAGAGGTCAAGAAGCTGCAGGAAACCATTGCGGAGCAGCAGGAGAAGATCAAGAGTCTGGAAGCCGAGCTTGCTCTCCAAGGGCAAACGCCATCGGAGCAAGAGCAATCATTGAAAGCTCAAATCCAAAAGCTGAAAGGGGACCTCAAAGATTGCCAACGGAAAATCGCTACAGGAGGGGATGCTGATGACGGCGGGGATGATGGCGGCGGCAAAGACGATAATGAGAATCCTCAAGAATCCGAAGCAGACCAGATAAGGAGAAAAGACAAGGAATTTGAGGCGTTGCAAAAGGTGCTTACGCACACAGTCTATCACCGGCCAGACTACGACTGCGACCAGAGGATTAAACAGCTCAGGGAAAGGCACGAGGCTGAAGTGAAACGCTGCAATGCTAGAAACGACCGAAAAGAAGAGGAAAATCAACAACTTCTGTGTGCTGATTATTACGTCGAAGATGACGAAGTCACTTATTGTGAAGACTCGGATGAGGACACCGATCCTGAGGATGACGAAGTTGAAGCGCTCGAGAAGAAGCTCAAAAAAGCAGAAGCCAAACGACTCGTAGCAGAAAAGAGGCTGAACAGACAAAAACACGCAATTGCACAATTGCATAAAGAAAAGGCTGAACTGGAGAAAAAGGAGAAGGATTGCGTCGAACAGTACGCAGCGCTGAAGGAGAAGGTCCTTCGTGAGGAAGGGGCTAAAGAGGCCGAAGGGGCTGGAGGGGCTGACCCAGAAGCTGTTCAAGGACAGGACACCGAGCGTGCGGACAAGCTGAAGAAAGCAGAAAACGCAAGACAGAACGCAGAGTATGCATTGGAGTTCACGCGCGAGGAGCTAGCGAAGGCACAAAAGGATCTTAAGACCCAGACTAAGAGGAGAGAAGAGTGCGACGAGAAGTATAAATATCTCAAGGAAATTGACGACCGCAGAACCCGAGAGGAAGAGGAGGCTCGTAAAGAAGCCAGAAGGCAGCCGCCAGGGGCAGGACCGGGACCAATGATACCAGTAACACCAGGAACAGGCGCTGCTGGCCCTAGCCATGATCAAGACGAGACCCTGCGGCCGGATGATGACGTCCCCATGGACGATGGTCCTGGTCCCGATCCTGGTCCTGAATACGCGGCTGAGATCGAGGCTTTAAATCACCAGATCATTCAACTCGAAGGGAGGATCACTGCCTTCGAAGCAGCGGCTGGCAACGACCAGGAACAAATCGACGCCCTGAGAAGTGGTAGTAAATGCAACAAGAAGTTACTGACGAACATCGATAACCTTCGCAAAGAGCTAGCGGACTTACAGAAGCAACTTGATGAGTGTAAGCTTCCTTCCAAGTTATCCCCTCTTGTTGTCATAGCTAACATAAACGCAGGCCGCAACGAAACCTGGCAAGAGCGCAGAAGGAGATTGCGTCTAGCAGCTGCTGCGAACCGCCGGCCTCGCGGGACTGTCCCTCCCAGGGCAAACCAAAGGTTGGATCCTGCGCTTCAGCAGCAGCAGGAGTGGGCCGAGAATGGCTGGTGGAAAGGGCAAGATGATATAGGACCTGAGAGAAAGCGACGCAGGACTAAGAAGTAATGTGGTGAAACAGGTAGTGGTAAGGGGAGGTGTTATCTAGGCGTTTCAACTTTTCGTTTTTGTTTTTGCGTCTCCTTAACTGTTGGTTACATCGAGTTAACATAATCATACAATCCTTTCTTCACTTGCTTTGATCTGCGCCAGAAGGTTCTAGCGCTGGTGACTCCGTGTGAGAGATCTGGAAGTGTGATCGGAGTGAGTAGTATTGAAACCTTAAACTAGACACATTATTTGGGTTGGATAGGATACTTGGGGACTAGGAGGCGTCTTCTTGGATCTCAATGTGTTCAATCGGTGGGATCGAGCGAGGTGCTCAACAATGCCCCGCTCGGGTACTGTGACACTGCTAGAAGGATTCTATCTCCTGGCACCGTGCTTAGGTGTCTGGCTTTGCTCTAGACTTTGGCATACACGCAGCGTAGAGACCTTGGTCCTTCGAAACTCACATGCATATCTCTCGGCAGTCGTGGACAACAAACAGCAAATATCGGCAAAACGATGAGAGCAAGATCACAAAGAAAGGGGATATGAGCAAGGAACTCTGTTTCTAAAACTACAAAATTATGTACTGAAGCCAGTCGACCTGCGAAAAGCAAATATGGTCAGCGTGCGAGTGCAAAGCAACGAGGCCAGCCAGAGCAACTACATCCAGAGTCCATCCTAAAAAACGGGCATCCTGTGTTAGTAGCGAATGGGGCGGGTATTCCGGCTCCGGTGAAGGCCTAGTTTCCCGGTGGGGGTGGCGGAGGTTGATCCGAAGGAGGGGGTGGTGGAGGTGCTGATCCCGGCGGTGGTGGAGGAATTGAAGAGGTCGGCGGTGGTGGAGGGGGGCTGCCTGCAAATTGTTGCAAGAGAGCACTGAGTCCAGCACCACTCAATCCAGGAGGGGCTGCAAGGCCGGGTGGGGCTCCTTGTGGTTGATAGCCGCCAGAGTAGCCAGGGGCTGAAAATCCTGCGTATGGAGCGGCAGCTGGGTAGCCTGGAGTCTGCTGAGCCCACGGAGCTGGATTGGCAGCGGCAGGGGCATTGTAGCCAGCACCTCCGTAATAAGGATCCGCGCCACGGCCATCGCCACGAGGTCTATCTCTAGCCCAAGGTGCCGCAGATCCCGAGGGAGCAGCATCGCGAGATTCGAATCCACGGTCTTCCCGCTTTTGCCAGGGCGCGGCTGCACCAGTTGGTCCTCGTTGCCACGGCTTGACATCGTCTTGGGGTGGTTGATCATAGCCTCCGCCTGGTCCGCTTTCGATGCGTCGAGGAGCTTCTCCATTGGCAGGTCCACCGCCAGAGAGTTCTTGCATGAGTTGCTAGAGCATATTAGTTTTGTTTTCATTCAGACAGGAGGACTGCTTACCTCATATTCTCTGTCAACAGCATCACCAGTACCAATACGACCAGCTGCAGCTGGAGGGCCAGGGGCAGCTCCAGGACCGTCGTTACGCCAGTTGGCACCACGTTGTCTGCCACAAGTCAGCATTCTCATCTGTTGGCAGTAGCGACGATATCCATACCGATCGGGGCAATCTCTGGCCATGTGACCTGCGTTACCACAGACACGACAGATGATGTTGGCTGTAAAGTTACGCTGTTCTGGACAGTCGTACTTTCGGTGACCAATTTGACCACAGTTCTGGCAAGCTTGGTTCTCATCGTCTCTGAGGGTACCATTGAGTGCAGCAAGCTCACGCAGTTGGTTGCGCTTGAGCTCATTCTGCCCTTCAGGAATCGAAGCGGCCTGTGACGGTTAGTTAGAAGTCATAATACTGACTGGGAGTACGATGAGGACCACTTACAGTCTCAATGATGTTATGGATCAACTTTTTAGCCTTGTTGACCTTTTCCTCGGTGTCGGCCATGATCAAGCAATGCAGATCTTCCTCCTGGTTGCTGGTGTGAGCGGCATCAGAACGTCCTTTTCCTTCCTTGACGGAACCCTTTCCACGGATGGCGATTTTGGCTCCGGATTCTGTTTCCATTTTCTTCAAGGTATTTCCACGAGGACCGATGAGTAAGCCAACTTTAGTAAAGCGCAAGCTAGTGTTAGTTTATGATCAAAAGCTGATAGCAAAATGTAGTGAGTGACGGGTTAGTGATGACGACGCGCCGCATTTCTCAAATGCCGCGCAAGGTCACACAGTAATGAAATTTGGGAGGTTGGGAGAACAAGTTAGAAATGTTAGAGGGTTAGCAATCATACTGAAGTTAATCTCTGGATAGTCATTGACTGGCACGTAAACTTTCTCCTGTGTCTTAGTGGGACGGCGATAGTCTTGTGGCGGATGGTAGTTAGGAATGACTTTCATCGCCTTCTCAATCAGCTTGTGGCGCTCGTCTTCGAGACGTTTCTTGTATCGGAACTCTCGAGTATTGACACGGCGACCGAAGTTGTCGTATTGAGGAGGAGGGGATGGAGATCTAGAACAGTATTAGCCTCGGCAAGATCGAAGGGTATGGGGAGGTGCTCACCTGTCGCCATCGGCGGGAACAACATCCTCGATCCTAAGCTTCTGACTGATCTCTTCAATACGCAAATGAAGCGTGTATGCTTCGAGTTGTTCACTAGTCATGTTCGCCATGATGGCAGTTGGAAGTCCCATGAGGCCAGCAGCCTTGTTGTCAGTGGCGTCGCCCCAGCGATTTCTCTTCTTGCGTCTCCTGGTTCCATCGCCAGATGGGTCTTCAGCTGCATATAGTCAGTAAAGTTTCGCAACCACGCGAGGTGATGAACTTACATTTTATAGTAGGGCTGCGACCGCGCTTGAAGCCTCCATCAGATCCTCCACCAGAACCTTGGTAGCCATTGCCGTCATGCTGGGGAGATGCGCTGTCGCCAGCACCGCCGAATCTGCGCTTGTTTCCCAAGGGAATATTGTTAGAGCCTGTGCTTCCTTGCTGTCTCCACGCCATGTTGGTGAAGTGGATGATTATCTGCGGAAGGGTGATTGTGGGAAAGGAGGAAGGAGGTGGTGAGTCGACGATTTTCTACATGTGCTTAGCGCGCCGCCGGGACGAGGC
>Ga0302140_10010672_pt1 | contig 11330 bp, 16 predicted proteins | sample I_Bog_E1_1_FD_202095 | JGI IMG/M metagenome (GOLD analysis project Ga0302140, IMG submission 202095) | Peat permafrost microbial communities from Stordalen Mire near Abisko, Sweden - I_Bog_E1_1 | ecosystem: Environmental > Terrestrial > Soil > Wetlands > Peat | place: Sweden: Abisko, Stordalen...
GCCTGAACTGTAATATCTGGATTGAAATGATTGCATTCTACCAACGTGACCTTATATTCCATTCAGTGAAGTAATAACAGCTTTATCGATAAGGTGGAATTGAACATTTGTCATCTAATTTAGAATTGCAAGGAAATGAAAAACAGAAGCTCGGCCTGAACAATTGCAAAATCAGCCAGGTAACTGTACGGCCTTCTCCTCCTCCGTCCCAAACAACTCGTAATACATTTTCGGTGCCGGCACCTGTTTTACACCCTCCGGCTTCTCCATCGTAACCCACTTCTCAATATCGACACTATTGTCCTTCCTCCACTCCACCAGCGTCTCGAAATCCCTGCACTGATGATTGATGCTGAAATCCGGGAACGGATTCGACTGCGTCTCCATCCAATTCATGGTCACGAGATCCGTGTTGGCAGTACATATGATATTCTGCATGAGGATATCTATACAATGCTCGAAGTGGATATACAAGAGTTTCGGGTGCCGCATACTTGCATTAGAGAAGGCGTAGTAGTCGGGGTATACCAGTTTTCGGAGCGAGTTGAGGCAGTGTAGTTGGTGGAAGACATCTATTTCGGTCTTGAGTCAGAAATGCTTGGTGACTGGATAGCCAGGCTTACCCATTTGTGCCATATACGCATCATCCCCAAGACCCCAGAAGTCATCTTCGAACTTTGCTACTGTTTCTGGATCCTTCCCCAGCTTTCTAACGTCTTCGCCTGAGATGACGATCGTTCTTGTCAGTTCTAGCTCAGCCCACACAGCGTCTATCTCTGGGTTCGGGTATTGACGTGCGATGGATGGGTTGTTCGGTGTGAAAAGACCGCCTTCCATCATTTTGACGCCGGTTGGAATATCCACTCGATCCAGGACAGGAGCTAAAGACGCGTCAGCTTTTCTCCTCTGAAGGTGGAGAGGTAACTCACAAAAGAAGGAACTCTTTTTAAGAATGGCGTTTTGATCCATATCTCTGCTTGAGATGAACAGGATCAGAGAGATCTTCAACATAATCATATTCAATGCAGTTCCACAGAGCATGAGAATTTGTCATCTTCCCATTCGTGGAGGGGATTCGACTGCGACTTTTGTGAAAATCCCGATTTTCTCTTCTTCATCAGCGGTAACTGAATCCGAGCTGGAAAGGGGAATGTATTTTGATCTCCATGGTAAATGCATTTTAGATACTATTGAGTTTGTTGTGGTAGTGAAGTTACTGGGTGAGCTTCATGGAGGTGTTAGGAGACGCTCGAACTGAGTATCAAACTTCCGACTGATTGAACAAGCAGACTCGAAGAGATATCTCAAGAAACTCCCCGAGAGTTGGGAACCCATCTTGACTATGTCATAGCGTGCTTCGTTAAAGAACTCCTATTTATAGGCTGTTGGGCCTATCGTATTCGCCCCTAGAAGTACTTGACCTTGTATATGCCAGTCGATGGCACATGCTGACACCGAGTGTCATTTTACAACCCATGTCAAGAAGGTAGATACGTAGCTCTAAGTTACCTCTAGTCGGTAAGGTCAATTCGAGGCGAAAGCAACCTGAGGCACTGAAGGTCTTATGTTCCTGTGGAGCGTGTTATCAACATCGACCACGAACTACTGGGTGATTGAGGAAGTTTGGTAAGGTTTTAAAGCTAAGAATGATAAAAACTTTCTAGTCCGATGGATAATAATACATTATATAATATAGCCGCAATAAATATGTGGAGGTGCCTGTGAGATTTTTATTTGTCAGGAACAGAAGTCAGGCTGGTATTGGCTTGTTCGGCTATTGCTAAGCAAATAAATTCAGGGAGAGGAGAGGTGAAATTTTGAAATTGATAGATGAGGTCACGATGTTGTCTGGTTGTCCAATGATATAAGCCAAATCGATTGCTGCCTGGAGCTTTTATGGGGCTTAAACTAAATATGAGTTGGTACCGCGGTAAGTCTAGAGAATATGCAAAATATAGCGACAGACTACTTGATACAAATGGTCTAGACAAAAACATCAAGAGTCAGGAGCAAATTGACGCCCATAAGCTGCATAGTAGAGTACGAGATAGCTTCCAACTTTCCTAACTAGGAACAGAATGCTTGCTCTCTCAGTTCTCGGTGAGTAAGATTCTTCCGTTCCCGATTCTGTGGAACTATTATATAAACATTGGCAAAGCTCACTGTTCCTACTGTACCTTCTGGATCATCTTTCTAGGATAACACCAACACCAAAAACCTGGTTTTTGCTATTAAGTCAAAATGCAATTCAAGAGCCTCGTTTTTGTCGCGGCTCTATTACCCCTACTCAATGTAGTACCCGTCGCCGTAACAAAGCTATCTCCGAAGGAGCTCTACGGCATTACGTCAGACTTGTACCCCAAACTCGCCCTCGAGGCTCGCAACGAGAAGCCAGAGCCAGTTACGTTGTACGGAATGAACTCAGACCTGTATCCCAAGCTCGCTCTCGAAGCTCGCAACGAGAAACTACAACCAAAAGAGTTGTATGGACCCACATCAGACTTATACCCCAAACTCACACTTGAAGCACGAGATGCTGAGGAACTCTATGGCCCGACTCTCGACCTGTACAGCAAGTTTGCTCTGCAAGCAAAGCGTGGAGATGATGTGATTTGAAAGCGGGGGCTGGCAATGAAGGGAGAGTTTATGAATTGGACAGACATAAAAAAAAGTTGATCAAATTCTGAGGCAGTTTGGTGGTATTCCAGTCGCCAGAGCCTCCAAGATATTCGTGAAGGTAGTCTATTTCTTTGATATCCATTTCCCTATCTCAAGCCAGCATCTGCTAGCCCTCCCCATAAAAAGACACGGGTAAGTTCCAAGCCTTTGCTTGCGAGCAACTGGAATCCGATCCAGTGCCTAAATGTTTTGATGAAACGCATCAGCTAAAGTTCGTTTGCCATGATCCCCATAAGAAATCCTCAAATCCTAGTTTTGTTCTCCATCAATAAGCAGCAACCAATTTTTCTAAGCTCTCCTTTCTTTCCTCCACGGTGCTTGGATTTCCAAGATTCCTAGCCTCTCTGAATATTGATCTCCTGGACAGAAGCAGCTCGTCCTTCAAGGATTCGTCGAACTCGTACTCGAAAAAGCCAGCCCTCAAAAGTTGCATTCATGCTCGGAAGCTTCATAAGCAGTGCCATGGCTGTCTGAGAATCATTCTTGGCTGCTTGAAAGGCGAGGCGGTAGAGCACGGGCTGGCCAAGAATCAGCTAGCTGCAAGCATGGAAGAGGGCGGTAGGCGCGACCACTTACGTATTGTTCTCCCCTGGTGACTTCCAAGCCAGTTCTTGAACTAACGGGATCCATATCCAGGAACTCGACAATCTGCTCGGCTTGCCTGTAGGGAGGGACAGATGCTTCGCATCTGTAATTGCGCTTTTGCCACTGAGCGTTTGGTACCACACTCATCAACTCTGTCTCTTCTCCTTGAGCTCCCTCGTCTTCATACTCGTCCTCGTCTTCGCTCTCACCATCTCTCTCATCTTCAGTATCACTTTCTCCATCTAACTCCTCCCAGGTGGGTACTTCACTGCCTTCAAACCCGTCCTCAAGAAGGCTTTCCTCCTTTTCCTCGTCTTCCTCACCCTCAGAATCTTAGTCTGCATCTTGCATAACTTGATCGAACTGTTCCGAGGTGTCTTCATCCTCGACCAACTCCTCTTCAATTTCTGATGAACCTGGTTCTTCAGCCTCATGTCCCAAGAGTTCAAAAGATTCATAATCCAAATCTGCATCTCCAGCATTCTGTCCAATCTGCACTGCAATTTGATGCTGCGTCTGAGGAAACCAAGTTGCTTTCTTCCGTTGCCACTCTTCCTCACCCTCCTGCAAATACTTCTTGAAGAAGCTGAGTTCAGGATCATATTGAAGATATGAGCCATTATGCGGTTGATCACAGATAATCGAGAATCCGGACGTAGTACACTCCCTCTCTTGGGAAAGACTCTCGCAGAATTCATGATAGGCGACAAGAAGCTAAGCTGAGAGACCTGAAACAACAGCATCAACTTGAAGTTGACTCTCACGCTCAGCCATGTATTCTTTGTTGGCCTCTATCTCAGTTTCTTTTTCCGAGATCCGAGCTTTGAGGTGTTCAAGCTCTGCTTGCAGCTCGCCCTTCCTCCACTCATTGCGATCGTTGTACTTTTTCTGGGATCGAAAGCGGGCGGCTTTGATGAGCTCGGCTAGGGACCTGGGTGCTGCTTCTAGATGAATATTGTCGGTCATTTTGACGTCGCTGTTGTGGTCTCCATGATCTTCTGTTGCATTGCTGCATACCTTCGACATCGACATATTTGCATAAAATATGGCGGGTAAAGCGAGAAAGCTCCGTTTTGATGTAGGAGAGATTTTTCCTTAGTGCTGTTTTAGCTGGTGAGTATTTGACAGTAGGAACGAAAGATATCGCAAGCTCGGAACCCACTGTGCTGAGTGCAGAGTGCAGTTGATAGATGATGGAGTGGAAGACTCGAAGCTGAAAATTATCCGTCCAATGAATACTTGAAAAGTTCGTTAGACGTGTCCGGCTCACCTTGACCCTGGTATTGTTCTTTGGTGCTTGTGATGCAGAAAGTAGGAATTTGCAATAGTAGTAACGAATTGCTTTGAGCTTGTTAACCTCGAAGATGCAGCAAATATTTGCGCTACTTGTTTGAGGTTGCGGTTGTCTAAGGTTGGCAATTAATTTGAAGGTTGGTTTTGTAAGGTGATACTTCCCTCTGTCTTGTGCTCTTGATGGCGAAGGGGAGGTAGCGAGGCTTTAAGCAAGCCTCTAGGAGGCATACAGCAAAATCGTTGGTAATTTGAAGCTTGTAATGCACTTTTGCCGTTGAGCGTCGAGTTTGAAGTTTTGGTTGTTGTTGTTAGATGTAGGTTCAGATGTCGAAAGCTAATACCTCCACCTAGCGGGGGTTTTCACCTCTTCACCTCATCTTCCTGGGCGGTCAACCCCCAATGAATGAGAAGTTTCGCAGAGGCGCAGCCACTAATTTTATCTAAAGCCGGTAAAGGTGTTGGGATGTTGCAATTGGATGAGACTCCTTGAAGGAAATAATGCTGGCCATGAAGTGTAATCTATATTGGTTTGTTTACCATTTGCTTATCACACATACGCCAATGATTATCCTCCGTACCATCGTCAAGTCGCAATCTGTCTTTCCAACCAAAGTCTCTTCTCCTCTTGAGTCATCGGCCTATCAATGTTCTGAGCCTGCTTGAATACCCATCTCCTGGAGACAACCGGTTCGCTCTCCAACAACTTCTCAAATTGGTACTCAAACATCCAGCCAGAAAGTGCTCCATCAGGCAGTGGAAGCTTCATCAGCATCTCCATCGCTGCTTCGGACCCTTGCTTTACTGCTTGAAGTGCAAGCCCATAAAGTTCCGGCTGTTCTGGTTAGAAGAAGTGGGAATACTGGAAGATCCGACTCGACTTACATATTGCTCTCCCCAAGTAGTCTCCAGCCCAGTACGTGGTTCAGGGCATCGAAGAGGCCAGAAGTGAACGACATCCACTAATTCTTTGGGGTGATACCGAGAGATAGGTTCTTTGCCCGGCTCACATCTGAAATTGCAAGAATTGTAATCCAACTCGACACTATCTTTGAAAATGAGAAATTCGGGATCATAGTCGATGTAAGAACCTTTATGTGCGTGATAACAAGTAATGGAGAACCCATCTCTCATACCAAATTCTGGCTGCAGACTCTCGCGAAAATCTTGATACGCCTCGAACAGCTCCACCGAGAGGCCTGAGCCGACGATTTTCGTTAGCTTGGTGGTGTTGCGGGAGATGACTGCTGCTTCTGCTTCTTGAAAGGCAGCTTCTGCGTCCACAATATGGAGCTCCATGTTGCGAAGAGCTTCTTGGAGCTCTAGGAGTTTCCATTGGGAAGCATCACGCTTCTTTTCCTGCTCTTTCAGTTCAAGATCTGTTGTGAGAACTTGACTGAGGATCGTGGATGGTGAACTTTGGCTGACGGAACTAATGGCTGTAACAGGAGGCTGAGTAGTGAGCTGTGAAGTGGCCGTGTGCTGGACCATTACTATATTCATTGCAACATTCGCAGCGGCGTTCAATTTCTTCCCTGAATCGGTTTCGTTCAGATCTTCTTCGTCGGAGCTAGGCTCGTAAGCCTCATCAGAGCTGTATTCTGATTCCATGCTCTCATCCAGCCCATCTTGGCTTTCAGCAGGAGGAACTTCAGAGGCCCTGGCTTTCACAAAAGTCAACATGACATCCGGCTCAACAAGTTCTTCGTAGTTTGAGCTCGCGTCGCTGCATTCGCTCTCCTCGCCATCGAGTCCATCATCGAACATGTCCTCGTCGCCAGAGACATCATATTCAGGATTATGAGGAAAGGCAAATTCGATCGCTTCACCCATATCCACCGGATTGTCGATTGTATGGTTCTCATAGGCAGGTGCATCTGACAGATTCTCGCCGGGGTACCGCTCGAGTTTCGAGTTGAAGGAGTCATGGGAGTCATATTCCCAATCAGAAGGCTCCGGAGCCTTCTCTGGACTTGCAATGCCATGCTCCGGTGTATCAAATATAGATTCTGAACATTGGTCGTCAGCGGAAGTTGTCCTTGAAGAAGTCCGACAGCTTACTGGTGTTGGGAACTGTACGAGGGTGCTGTGGCAACGTGCTATGAAAGAATGAAAGGGTAGGAGGCCTCTCTCCACCCTGGTTGATATGAGCAGAGAGAACTTTAAGCAGGTTGGGCATACCGGCATCTACGTACCTCGTTGTTGGAAGATGGGTTACTCATTGTGGGAAGAGGTCTAACTGCGGAGTCCAATAGAAAAGAGACAGCGACTCAGAGATCGGCAGGTTCGGTGAAAGTTACGCAAAGGCCGATAACCTCTTATAAGCTTCCTAGAACGCACGAGCCCCGCAGGCATTTAGGGTCACGCGGGCTTCTTCTACAATAGTGCAATAGAACTCTACCCAGAGTATACACGTACTGACCATCCGAGTAGAAGCGATAGATTCATAGAAAAGCAAGAGAAAACACAGAAGAAGCACAGTAGAACGCGGGCTGCTGCCTTCGGGCAACCCATGCTGCGGCCAACCTTTGGTGGCTGAAATCCTCTCGGAGGAGGGATAAACGATACGAACTCGCGCTAACCATTGAAAGCGACGCATTGACAGCCTGTAACCCAAAGAGGTTATCAAAGCCGTGATTCCTTGCCAACTCTCCTCGGAATCCGAACAATATCTTATTTCTGCAAGGTTGTGGAAGAATATATGTTAGCGATGATACGGAGAAGAGATCTGGAGGGTAGAATGAGGCCATCTGTTGGTCCCACTTTTACCCCTGAATCACAAGACCAGAGACAAGAAGAGGGGAGATATCTACTCATGGCGAGTCTGATCACCGGTTTTCTAAAAATTTCTTTCACGGAGTCATATAATTCAAATATGAGAGTTCCATTGAAAGGTAGAAGAAAACCGCAAGATCCAAAGACAAAACATCACGAGCGCAAGCTATGACTCGGCCTTAGCCAAGTTCAACTCCACCTCTACCACAAATGTTTATTTAGGAAAGAAACATTCCAGCGGAATCCGTGACTGAGTTCAATGTTTACCACGCTCTGACTAGTGTAGGATTACTTATTCGAATTGTTCTAACTTGTTTACACCACCTAGAAGATGTATGCCATATTTCTTGCTTCCATTTCATCGCCTCTCAAGCTCTGCTAGTATTCTCTAGTTCCTGGAGGTTTCAGAGTAAGTATAGAGCAACGAAAAAGCTGGACAATCTGAAGATTGAGAAGGACTTAAAAGGAGTTTCCTTTGTGGCTGCTTTGGAGTTGATATAAGCTTGTGTAACAGCCTGCCTGCATTTAAAAACTGAGACCTTCAGTGAGGTATCAACTCCCTAGGTACTTAATTTCATTACCAAAGAGTTCGTTCAAGCAAGAAGTTGCGAACGAGGCAGCGTCATGGCATCCCGCACGCAAGAGAGTGAAGGAAGGCGGAACACAGCCGAGAGGTATGAGGAATATCTATGACAAGCTGAGAACGCTTATCAGAAACCAATTTGCAGATGAGAGATCCGTTTCCGACGTCGTAACCACGATCGGAACACCACTTGTCTCAGTAGGCATCTTAGACTCGGGAGAAATCACCGCAACCATATTTGGACCAGAACAATCTGAAACTGAGGATTCCTCGCCAGATGCGGTAAGAAAATTCGACAACAACACTTTGTTTTAAGCAGCAAGCATCTCAAAAGCGATCACGGCTCTAGCAGTAATCAAGCTCTCCCAAAAAAAAACTAGACCTCGACGCGCCAATAACAAAATACCTCAGCCCGGAGCAACTATCATGGATCAGCGCCCCCGATACAGAATCCTTAGTCCAACACGTCACCCTCCGACACCTCCTCTCCCACACCTCCGGCCTACGCGTCCCAGGCTTCAACGACTACCACCCAGAGACACCCGTCCCTTCGATATCTGAAATCCTCCACGGCGAACCACCCGCAAACAGCAAGTCCATAACTCTCTTCACCCTCCCAAGACACAGCTACGCCTACTCCGGCGGCGGCTACACCCTAATCGGCCTGATCCTATCCAGCTAACTCCAGAAATCCTACCCCGATCTCCTAGCCTCCACCGTTCTGAATCATCTAAACATGGCCCGCAGCACTTACACCACGCCCCTCTCCCTCACCGAGAAAAACTACGCACCCGCGTAGGTAACCGGCAGTCAGAAATCCGATCCAGAGTACCACGTGTACCCCGAAACAGCCGCTGCAGCGCTCTGGACCACGCCCTCGGACTTCCTGTGTGTTATTTCCGCGATCTAGCGCGCGCTGGATGGACGAGAGGGTTTTTCGACCAAGAATGGGCGCAGATGATGTTGAGCGAGGTTGGAGAGAACGAGGAGGGGATGGCGCTAGGTTGGGCCGCGAAGAGGGGTGGTGTGAGGTTTCTGCATGGCGGGAGTAATCCGCCGGGGTATAAGTGTCTTGTTTTCGGGTATGCTGATCTTGGGTTTGCTGCTTATGAGTTAGGAGAGGGGGAGGTCCCAGGAAATTGTGGGATTGCTGTTATAGCTAACTCTGCGTTGGGGAACTCGGTTGTTGTGAAATTTATTAATACAATTTGTATGCTGAAAAGGTGACCGGATGTCTTGGATGAGATTAAGGTTGTGCCGCTTGTGGACCGTGGGAGGAGGGTTGATGGGAGGGCGAGGCTGTGGTGTGGTGATTGGGGTGCGGGCTGGAGGTTGCTGGAGATTGAGAGAGGGTTGGCGGTCAGGTTTGGGGCGTTGCCTGCTGTGGGCTTGGTGCCGTATGTAAGGCCGTCGTATAGGTATGAGGAGGGTGAGTTGATTGATTTGGTGGTTGACGGGTTGGAGATGATGGTTAGACTGGGTTGGAAAGTTGGGAAAAGGATGGTTGAGGTGTGGCAGAACAATGAGGTGATTGTTCTGGAGCGAAAAGCTTAGTGGGATTTCAAGGTTCAGGTGTGAGAGCTATTCGTTTGCACTAGCTACACTCATGAAGTGTGAAACAGCCTGTTCGAATAATCCACGCTTCAAAGTACTCTTTTGAAAAAGGAACTTACGTTTCACATGAATCTGAGGATGCGACCGTCAGAACGAATGAGAGAAGATAATGACGAACACGAAGTACTCGCCAAACAACAAAACACGACTCCTCGAAGGCAAGGAAGGGAGAGAAGAGAAGAGGAGTAAACAGAGAGCTATGATTGCGTTCAGGCCAACCTTACTGCGATGGGGATGAGTGTCAACCTCAACTATCTGTGCTCCCTCACCATCATTGTTTTCAATACCAACTCATCCTCTGTCAGAACCAAAAATACAGTCTATACCTTTATCAATACAAGTCTCATCTCAGGTATACTTACAGTACATATCTACACCTCCCTCCTCTCTATTTATCATCACTCAAATCCTCATCCGCAAAGCACCCCTCTCAATCTCAGCCACAACCCCATTCCCAGCCAGCGCCCACTTCTCCGCAACCTCTCCCTCATCAACCCTCTTCCTCAGCACGCCGCTCTTAGCCCAGTACTCCATCAGACCTCGCGCTTCCTTCTTACTCAACCCCTTCAGCCTCAATACCTCAACAGGAGCTGGCGCTGGCTCTACAGTCTCAGCATCAGTCTCTTCGCTCGCTTCAGCTTCTTTGACGCCCAAAGCCAACTCAACCCTGCCATCATACCCCTTCTCAAACGGATTTTTCGCCATAATTTCTTCAGCACCAGCCTGCGTCTCAAGCAACTGCGTCAACACCAAATCCAAACTCTTGCTCCTGGGGGCATGACTCCGATTCGTAGCCGCCAACACCGCACCTCCATTAACCAACTTCCTCTCCCCACTCAAATACCCAACAAAATGATCAACGATCGCCAAATCATGCGCATGCACTAGACTCGTATCTGGGGCTCTGTACGCCGACTCACGCATCACATTGCTCAATCCATCGAGAGAGAGGAGAACCGGGGGTCGGCCTTCGGCCATGAGTTCGGCCCAGAGGGCTTGGAAGACAGGCCACGCAACGTCCGGGTCGCGAGCGCCGAGCTCGCAGAGACGAGATAGTGAGATATTAGATTGTAGGGGGATGGGCAGGTTGTGGGTTAGCGTGAGCTCCATTTCGGAGAGCAGGGCTAGGTTCGCTTTGTTGATTTGTGAGAGCCAGGTTGCGGTGTAGGTGGGCTGTGAGTAGAGGGTTGGTGTGCTTCCCGGCAGGGGCGCGTAGTCGTTCATTGCGTTGGTTACTTCTTGTGCTGTACAAATAACATTAGCATACACCCAATTAATGGATTCTGGGCGGAGTGTGAAGAAATGAGCTTACCTTCGGGAATATTAACCACAATCCAACCCCTCACAAACGCCGTAGCCATCGCATGCAGCAACAACAAACTCTTCCCCGTCCCTCTCTCGCCATCAATAACCAATCTCAGAACCTCTCCCTCCTCACTCACAATGAGCTTCCTCGAAAGCTTCACACTCTCCTCTCTAACCAGCAATCCAGGGCGTCTAAACAGGCCCCAACCCTGCGTCGTCTTAAACGCCTCCACAGCCCTCAGACTATCAACCGTACTCCCCAACAAGGCGACAACTTGTCCCACGACATCCTCTCCCTTCACCTCCACTCCTTCCTGCTGTCCATAAAGCCCCAACGCACCCTGCATCACCAAATCCTCCCCACCCTTCTCCTTTCCCTGTATAGCATCCCAATCAATGCCCTCCTCCCATTCCCCCAACATCTTCACATCCAGCTCCTTCAGTCCCGCAACCTCAAGCGCATTCGTATTACTCAACACAATCCGCTTCCGCATCGCTT
>Ga0302140_10010675_pt1 | contig 11329 bp, 6 predicted proteins | sample I_Bog_E1_1_FD_202095 | JGI IMG/M metagenome (GOLD analysis project Ga0302140, IMG submission 202095) | Peat permafrost microbial communities from Stordalen Mire near Abisko, Sweden - I_Bog_E1_1 | ecosystem: Environmental > Terrestrial > Soil > Wetlands > Peat | place: Sweden: Abisko, Stordalen...
CCTGCCGAGTCCGTGGTTGACGGCGGACATCGGTGCCGTCGGCCTGCCCGGCAGTGCGACCGACACCAACGGTTTGTTTGCCGTGGCGGGCTCCGGGACGGACATCTGGGGCGCTGCGGATGCCTTCCATTACGTCTATCAACCCGCCAGCGGTGATTGCAGCATTCAGGCCGAGGTGTTGAGCGTCCAAAACACCGCCCCGTGGGCCAAAGCCGGCGTGATGATCCGCGAGACCACCAACGCCAATTCCATTTATACCATGGCGTTTCTCGCCCCGGTCACCGCCACCGCAACCAATGGCCTGGCCGTGCAACAACGGACCAGCACCGGCGGCACCACCAGTTCCCTTAAAAACGTCCCCGGATTGCAGGCCCCATACTGGGTCCGCCTGGCCCGGACCGGCAACAGTTTCGTCGGCTCCAGTTCGGCCGACGGCACCAACTGGACGGCGCTGACCACGAATTCCCTCACCATGGCGACCAATGTGTACATCGGCCTGCCCGTGTGCAGCGTGACCAACCCCGTGCTGAATAACGCCACCTTCAACAAGGTGACCGCCGTGCCGTAATCAAATCGAACCATGCAAACGAGCGCCCATCCCGGACGGCCCATGATGCGCGCGCGGGCTGCCCCTCGCCCCGCGCGGTAGGGCGACCTGGGTGTTTTTTTAGGGCGTGTTTTCAAAATGGTTTTGGGGGGCACCGGCCACTGGCCGGTGCCGTCCGGCGACTCGCCGGACGGAACGGAAAGACGCGTTTTTCCGGCCCCGGCGCGTTTGCGAAACCCGGCGCGTCCGGCCATTCCGGTTGGCGGGTCGCCATCGGCTTTCCGGCCTGACTTCGGTATGCGGGTTGAACCATCCTCGCTGCCGCGCGAATCGGTTGGACTCGTTCCGTCACGATGACCTCAAAAGTTTTTAAAATGATTTGGCCCGTTTGGCCGCCGGATTGCGCGTGTATTAATGTTACCCCCAATACGTGCCCGGAAAGCGTTGTCGTTTTCACCGGAGATGCGTTACCGACGCCCGGTGCAGCCGCAAGCCAAGACGGACGCAGAAATGACACGCACCAGTGCAGCAATGCGTTGAACCTGGAACCGATAATCAAACCATGAAACTTATGAAAAAAAACTCGATCATTACGACCCGCGACAAAATTGTGGCCGGCTTGCTGGCCAGCCTGGCCGGCTTGTCGGCCGGATACGGCCAGCAACTGGCTTTTCCCGGCGCCCTCGGTTACGGCGAATACGCCACCGGCGGACGCGGCGGCTCGGTGTATCACGTCACCAACCTCGCCGATAGCGGGGCCGGTTCGTTCCGGGACGCCGTCAGCCAGCCCAATCGCATCATTGTGTTTGACGTCGGCGGTTACATCGCGCTCGCCAGCGCGGTGTCCTGCGCGAATAACCTCACCATCGCCGGGCAGACCGCGCCGGGCGGCGGCATTGGCGTGATGAACAACGAGGTTTCGTTCTCCGGGAAAAACAACATCATCTGCCGCTATATGCGTTTCCGGCAGGGTGGCAGCAGCACGGGTTCCAGCGCCATCAACCTCGGCTCCTCCGGCAGCAACATGATCTTCGACCACATCTCCGCGGAGTTCGGCCAGTGGGACACCATTGATGCCGTCGGCACTGACAACTTCACGGTGCAAAACTCCATCATTGCCGATCCCATCAAACAGCAGTTTGGCGCGCATGTGGAAGGTGCCAACGCCACCTGGATCGGCAACCTCTGGGCCAACGCCCACGACCGTCAGCCGCTCGCCAAGGCCAACACCGTTTTCGTCAACAACGTCATCTATAACTACGTGTGCGCCTATACCACCGGCAACACCACCGGGGCGGCTTATAACCACGACCTCATCGACAATTACTTCATCGCCGGGCCGTCCACGACCGCCCCGACCGGCGATTTCTTCCAGGTCAATGGCGGCAAGGCCCAGAATCTTTATTACACCGGCAACCTCCTCGACAGCGCCAAAAATGGATTGCTGGGGGGCAATCCCACCACCCCGTCCCCCGACTTCGGCGGCAGCACCGGCAACACCCTGGCGGCACCGTGGTCGCCGGTCACGCCCACCATCCCGACCACCTCCGCAACCGCGGCTTATCGCATTGCCATTTCGGCGGTGGGTGCGCTCCCGCGCGATCCGTTGGACACCCAGGTCATCGGCCAGGTGAACTCACTCGGCTCCGCGGGTGCCATCCTCACCAGCCCCAGCGGAACGGGTTTGGCCAATAGCGGTTTTGGTGCGTTCGCCGGTGGCACGCCCCCGGTGGAAACCGACGGTGACGGGATTCCCGACTACTGGAAGGCAGCGGTCGGACTCAATCTGTACACCAATCAGGCCATGGCCATTGCCGCCAACGGCTATGCGAACATCGAAAATTACGCGAACTGGCTGGCCGCGCCGCACGCCGTCACCCCGGTGAACACGGCCGTCACCGTGGATTTGTGGCAATACAGCGCCGGCTTTACCAACGTCAGCCCGGTTTATACCGTGAACAACGTGAACAATGGCGCCGTGGTTTTAAGCAGCGGGCATCTCGCGCAATTCACCCCGGCCCAAAACTTTTCCGGGCTGGGCGGTTTTAACTTTTCCGTGGTGGCCAGCGACGGCTCGGTCCTGACCAACACCCTCACAGTCTGCGTAACCCCCGTCTCGCTTTCCAATCCGCTTCCCAGCCCCTGGGCGACCGCTGACATCGGGGCGGTCGGGTTGGCGGGCAGCGCGACTTACGCCAACGGATTGTTCACCGTGGCCGGTTCCGGGGCGGATATATGGGGCACCGCCGATGCGTTCCACTATGTCTATCAACCCGCCAGCGGCGATTGCAGCATCCAGGCCGAGGTGTTGAGCGTGCAAAACACCGCTCCGTGGGCCAAGGCCGGCGTCATGATCCGCGAAACCACCAGCGCGAACGCCACCTATTCCATGGTGTTCCTCTCGCCCGTCACGGCCACCTCGACCAATGGCGTGGCCATGCAAGCGCGCGCCAGCACCGGCGGTTCAACCGCTTCCACCATTTCGGTGCCGCGATTGGCGGCCCCCTGCTGGGTGAAACTGGCCCGAACCGGCAACAGCTTTGTCGGCTATTACTCGGCCAACGGCACGGCGTGGACCGCGCTGGGCACCAACTCCATCACCATGGCCACCAATGCGTATTTCGGCCTGCCCGTGAGCAGCGTGAACAACAACCTCATCAACGTCGCCACCTTCACCAACGTGACCGCGACGCCTTGAGCCGTGGCGGCACACTGAAACCAACCGGATGCAATGCCCCGTTGCGCTCACCACCCATTTACGCGAATGCTTCGCGTAACAAACAGACCACCAAATCGCGATCAAAATCAAACAACCATGATGAAATCCAAAACGTTAGCTAAAATTGTGTTCCTGGGCTCCCTCGCCCTGAGTCTGGCGGCCATGCCGAAGGCGTTCGCCTTCGGCTATGGTTTCGGGGCGGGTGCCACGGGCGGCACCACCCCGTACGTCGTGACCAATCTTAACGATTCCGGGGCCGGTTCGTTCCGCACCGGGGTCGGCACCAGCGGCAATGACGTCACCTTTGCGGTCTCGGGAACCATCGTGCTCCAATCCGAACTCTCGGTCGCCAGCAATGTCACCATTGATGGCACCACGGCCAACATCACGATCACCAACAACACCGTGTCGCTGAGCGGTTCCCACAACATCATCATCAAAAACATCCGTTTCCGTGAGGGCGAGGCCGGTGGCTCGGGCAAGTGCTCCCTGCAAGGAGCCCCCTACTCCAACGTCATGATTGACCACTGCTCCATCGAATTGGGCCGGTGGGATTGTTTTGAAGCCACCAGCGGATCAAGCTTGGTCACGGTGCAATACTGCATCATCGGCCAGGGCATTGATCCCCAGTATTTCGGCGCCCTGATGGATGCCGACAGCAACCTCACGCTGCATCACAACCTCTGGATTGACAACAATGATCGCAATCCCAAGTTGGAGGCCAACAGCCAGTACATCAATAACGTGGTGTACAACTGGATTGACGCCGGCGGCCTGGAAGGTTCCCATTCCAAGGCCGCCTGGAAAAGCGATATCATCGGCAACTATTTCATCAAAGGGCCGCTGTCCAGCAACAACAACTGGGCCTTTGATTGCAACGGCAACGACCAATGGTTCTATTCCGGCAACTACGTGGATCTGAACCTCAATGGGACCTTGGATGGCAGCCTTCTCGTCAGTTCCAATTACACCGCCCTGGGAATCACGACGCTCACCAACCAGCAATACAACCCCACGCCCGCCGTTCCGGTGGATACCGCCAGCACCGCCGTCCGCGAAGCCGTCTCCGGAGCCTGGGGCTGCCAGCCGCTCGATGCGTTTGATACCACGCTTCTGGGCTATTTGAAGTCCTATGGCACCGCCGGCCGGAAAGGACCTTAGTTTTCCGCCTGATTGCCTCTCAGGCAACCGTTAAAGCCACCCAGATTGGGTTTCTTTCTGGGTGCGCTATTTCCCGTGGAATCGGGCTGCGGCCATTCGCTGCCGGGGTTTGGTCTCGGGGAGCGCACGCGCCCACGCGCGCCTACGCGCGTGGACCCCGCCTGGCCGGAAACCCGCAATTTGGGGATTAGCCCGGCCAATCGTCGTAGCACAGACTTCCAAGTCGGCTGTATCGCAACCCCTGAGCCGTTCCGTCAATGGTAAATCCATGGCCTCCTTTTTCCCGAATGGCGGTGCGATTACAAGGCCTGAAAGGCCGCCACATGACCGCCCAGGGCGATGCCCTGGGTTTGCCGCCATCGTTGCCATCAAGCGCTGTAAGCGCGCAACAATTCTTCTGCTGACTCAGCGGCATTCCAACGTCGTAGCGCAGGCTTCCAAACCTGCGTGCCATGGCCTTCCAAAAACGGATCCGAACGTGTATGCCCCCACGCCAGCCACTGGCATCCTCCTCTTATTCCAGCGAAAACCGCGAGGAACCACGAATTGATGAATAAGAGCCTGATGTACAGCGGGTTGCGCGTGGAACCAAAAGCAGCGCTGGGAGGGACGTGGGGCAGACCTCTGGTCTGCCGGTTCTGGCTTGCTCTGCAAGCCGGTTGAAGAATTCAGGCAGAGAGAGTCTCCCTGGACCGGCAGACCTGAGGTCTGCCCCACATCCCAGCGGCCCGTCATCTGCAACCTGCTATCTGTTGGCGGACAGGTTTTGTGGCAGCAAATGATTACGCCTTTTTTATCACCCGAAACCGTCACGCGCCCGGCCACAGTAGGCTCGCGACAAAGGCATATCGATTTCATGGCGAGTTCGGTTTCCGGGATAAACACACTTTGGGCCAATCTCCAATCCGGCTGGCGCGGGAATGGACGGATGTGCGCCAGTCGCCACCGGAGGCGACACTCTGGGACAGCAGAAATGATTCAGGCAAGCCCGGGGAAACGGAGCGGCGGTGGCACCGCCGGTCACAGGCCGCGCTCAGCGCGCCACCAATGCGGACTCGTGCTTTTGCACCGCCACATACAACGCGTCCTTGAGCTTGGCGCGCTGGAATTTCAATTCGTCAATTTTCTGGTCGGTGGCGAATTCCACCTCCTCCTCGATCCGACAGATTTCATCGTCGAGAATATGATATTCCTCATACATAAGGCGGAATTTCGCGTCCGCCAGTTTGAGCGAACGGATCGTTTCGCGATGGGCGGGAAACTCAGCTACGAACGGATGATGCAATTCCATTGGAAGTCCTCCGGTTGGAAGGTTAACGGCGGCGGCAGTAAGTGTGGTCTCATCATGCCTTGAGGCTAATAAAGCGCAGGTTTACTAATTTGGCGAGCGAATTTTTCAAAAATGTTTCCCGGAAGGGTGCGGGTGGGCAGGGTTGCGGACCAAATTAACCTCCGAAACGCGGAGGCGCAGAGAAAATTGTTGAAGCCGGAACGATTTCAACCACGGATGGACACGGATAATAGGCAGAAGGTTTGACGCGAATTACGCGAATTGACGCGAATTTTTCGAGAAGACATCCAGAGCCCTTGCTTCCCGCCCTGGCCGCCTGAATGAATCGCTGGCCTGGGGTATCTATTCCCTCCAATCTCTGGTAGATTGCAGCATGGACATTGTTTTGAGCGGTTTTTCACCCACCCAGCAAAGAACGTTGTTTGATCTTTTGATTCTGGCCATGGACGCGGACGGTCATTTGACGACATTTGACGACCAGCAGTTGCAGATGCTGCTGGGAGCCATGGGCCTTACCGAGGCGCCGGATCGCCAGCGCGAGTTTGATGACGCGGTGAGCAGGATCAAACCCAGCGCGCAAACGGTCTGGGAGGCCAAGGCGCTGGCCCTGTCCCTCGCCAGCGCCTTCACGGAACGGAGTCAGCAGAAGCAGGTTTTTTCGGCGGTGGAGCAAATCATGACCTTTGACAATCATGTCAGCAGCTGGGAAAACACGTTGCTGATGGAGCTGCGCATGAAATTCAGGTTGTGAGCCGGTCCGCCCGGCGGGGGAACTGCGGCTCCAAGCCGCGAGGAAAACGTGTGGCTGGCCTGGAGGCATCTCGGTTTGGTAACCACGCAAACAAATTCACATCCACACCAGCCAGGTTGAACATCGGCGGGATTTCAGCTTGCTGAAGCGCGGCGGGATGGGATTTGAGGCGCGGTGCGACATCGTTAAAGATTGATTTAACCACGGATGGACACGGATGAAGGAAGGTCACTTGCCTTGCGTTGGCGGCAAATCGTCGAGGGCATTTATCAAGGCCTTTTGCACTACCGGGTTGGACAGGTTTCCCAGGTGACCGCCTTGGGGAAACAGGGTTAATTGTCCGGGGGGAAAGGTGGTGCGCAGCCAGTCCAGATCAGTGGTTTCCAACAGAAAATCGTTTTCGTTTCCGATGATGCGGATGTCGGGGTTGGCGCGCAGTCCGGCCGCATAGGTTCGCAAATCACCCGCGTGGCTGAGGGTTTCCGCCACGGGTGAGGCCAGGCCGCGGGTTTGATAATAGGGCACCACGAATTGATCAAAATAATCCTGGAAGGAATATTGCAGGATTTCCTGATAGGCGGGATCCCGGCGCAGATTCCAGAGGGCATGATGGAGGATGCCCTGGTTGTTGCGCCGCTGGCTGCTGTAAATCACGTCCCGCAGGGTGAGGCGAAACACGAAGCCAATCAGGAACTTGGATTCGATGGCGCTGAAGGGCAGAGAGGTCTGTGGTTTGAGGGTGTTCTGGCTCGCAACGGCGACTTTAAGAAAGGTGTTTTCGAGATTATTGGTGCGTTCGGCCGGCGGCCAACCGAGGGGCGCGCGATAGAATTCATCCAGCATGGCCACCCCGTGCAGCAGCCGGACGGGCGGATTGATCGCCACGTAACGGCTGAATTTCAATAAGGGCGTGGTATTCGTCGGCGCGGTGGCGGCGAGATACAAGGTTTCCAGCGCGCCCATGGAATATCCCATCAAGGCCTTGCTGCCCAGCCGGCCCGGGTACAATTGGTTCAAGTGGCGATCCACCCCGGTGAGGGCCGCCTGCAAGTCATGGCCATCCACAGGCAGATAGGCCGGCAGCGCGGCGGTGGCGGCGTTTTCCATGAATTCAGCGTGGAACGGACTGCTGATCAGCACGGCCGAAAAGCCGTTTTTATAGACGAGTTCGGCCAGCGCCAGGGAGGATTCGGACAGCCGGTGTCCGCCCATGCCGGGAACGATATAGACGACCTTGGCCGTTCCCGGTTGCAGCCAGTAGGTGAATTTGAGATGCCTCGCGGTGGCCGGAATCAGCACGGAGCGGGTTTGGCCGCGATCGGGGAATTCCGGATCCTGGAAGGTGAAGAACACGGATTGGAGGGTTTCCAGGGAGGGAAGGTCCGTTTTTCCCCGCACCTTGAAATCCGCCACGCGGTTGGCCCGGACAAACGTCCAGGCATATTGGATTTCGGAATAGGGGTCCATCTCGGTCTGGCTGAAGCGCACATACTCGTCCACGGAATCGCTGAGGTTGTTGTAGCCGATCGCATAGGAGAGATAGCTGTAAGGGCCGAGATACGTCAGCGGATCGTCGGCGGCGAATTCGTAGGGGGAGATGTAGAGCAGCGGATTGGCTGCGGTGTCCGCCGCCAACCCAACGGTGTCCCGCTCATTGCTGGGCCCAAACAATGGCAGCATGATAAAACACGCTGGCTGCCAGCCCCACTGGCCAAAGGTCTGGCCGAAATCCGCGTCGGATTTGGCAATCTTCCAGCGGGTGGCCACATCGAACAGACCGGCAATGCCGACGGTGGTGTTGCAACCAAAACGATAGGTTTCATCGCGCGCGCCATCCCATTTGCCCTGCAAGAGATTGTTGATCAACCGGCCGGGATAGGTGAGGTTCCGGCCAAAATTGCTGATGCTGGTCCGGACTGGTTTCACGATCACGAACCGATAGACGCGGCTGGTCGGTTTGATGACGCCGGTCATCACTCCTTTGTTAATATCCCAGATGACGCGGTTGAAGGGCTCGATGGGGTCGGGAACGGACGGGGGAAGGACCACCTTTTCCACCCAGCTTCCGCCCGTGGTGCCGGTCAGGGCAACCGGGGGTATGGGACTGACATCCGCTTCGCCATGGGCGCGCAGAGCCAGCCCCACGGCCAGCATTACCAGCGTGCGGAGTCTCAAATCACCGGCCTTCCATTCGTGAATGGCAGGCGCAGCTGGATTTTTTGCGGCCGGCTGGTGGCGGTGATCCATTGGATGGGAAGGCCTCGGGCGGATCCCGGGACAGACGGTTTGCCAATCCATAGGCTGGATTCGCGTGGAATTGCTGCGGCGGTTTGCGACCTGAGTTCGACTAGCATGCAAGACTATACGCAGAAGAACTTTAGGTATGCCATGGGGTGTTCACCGTAGCACTCTGGCGGGGGGAAGCTGCACGAAAAAACAATATTCGGCTATGGAATGGCAACAAACAGTTGCAGTTATATGGCGAACTTGCCATTATTTTTCCGGTCGGGAGTGGTTGCGGCGAACAAGGAATTGAACCGGTCATGAAAATACATTCTCTGAAATGCCTTTTGGCGGTCGTTATTTTGAACTGGATACCGCCATCCCTGTTTGCCCAGGGGACGGCGTTTACTTACCAAGGCGCGTTGCAGGCCAGCGGCACGGCGGCGGCGGGCAGTTATGATCTGAAGTTCACGCTCTTTGACGTCCGCACCAATGGCACGGCGCTGGCCGGGCCGGTGACCAATGCCGCCGTGACGGTGAGCCATGGGTTGTTTACCACGCTGGTGGATTTCGGCGGCGCGGGGTCGGGGGCCAGCAACTGGCTGGAAATAGCCGTCAGTACCAACGGGGCGAACGTATTTGCCACCCTGAGCCCAAGACAGCCCATCACGCCGGTACCCAGCGCGTTGTATGCGCTGGCGGCCAGCAATGTGCTGGGAACGGTCAGCGCGGGGCAGTTGACGGGCACGGTGTCTTCGGCCAATTTGCCCGCCAGTGTGGTCACCACGAATGCGATTGGGGTGGCGCTTTCCGGCAGCTTCAGCGGGAATGGCGCGGCGCTGACAAATTTGAGCGCCTCCAATGTGGCCGGGATATTGGTCTGGCAACGCGTGACGGGCACCAACCAGCAGGCCCAGGCCAATACCGGCTACCTGGCCAGCAACCCTGGCACGGTGACTCTCACTCTGCCAGCGTCTCCCAGCGTGGGGGATGTGGTCCGGGTTTCGGGCATCGGCGGAGGCGGCTGGATCATTGCCCCCAATGCCGGACAGAGCATTTTGCGAGCGGTCGCCTATACGAATTGGAGCCTGTTGAACAACTGGACCCTGAGCAGCGCGCCGCCGAGTGAACCTTGGTACGCCATCGCCAGCTCAGCGGATGGCACCAGGCTGGCTGCCGGGGTTTTGGGCGGCGGGATTTACACCTCCACCAATGCCGGTTCCACCTGGACCGGCACCAGCGCGCCGGGCGAATCCTGGGCATCCATCGCATCCTCGGCGGATGGCACCAAGCTGGCCGCAGGGACTTATCGCGGCGGCATTTACATCTCCACCAACGCCGGTTCCACCTGGACGGTGAGCAGCGCGCCGACGGAATATTGGTACTCCATTGCGTCCTCGGCGGATGGCACCAAGCTGGCGGCGACTGATGGCCACGGGATTTACACCTCCACCAATGCCGGTTCCACCTGGACCCAGACCAGCGCGCCGGGTGAACTTTGGTTCTTCATCGCGTCCTCGGCGGATGGCACCAAACTCGCCGCCGATGTTAGTAATGGCGGGATTTACACCTCCGCCGATTCCGGTTTGACCTGGACCCAGACCAGCGCGCCGAGTGAAGATTGGTACTCCATCGCCAGCTCATCGGATGGCACCAAACTGGCGGCGGTGGTTGGTGACGGCGGTCAGATTTATACCTCCACCGATTCCGGTTCCACCTGGATCCCGACCAGTGCGCCGGGTGAAGGTTGGTCTTCCATCGCGGCCTCGGCGGATGGCACCGAGCTGGCGGCGGTGGCTAATGGCGGCGGGATTTACACCTCCACCAATGCCGGTTCCACGTGGACGGCGACCAGCGCGCCGGGTGAAGGTTGGTCTTCCATCGCGTCCTCGGCGGATGGCACCAAACTGGCGGCGGTGGTTTATGTCGGCGGGATTTATACCGCCCAAATTAACAATGCCACCAGCACCACCCCTGGACCGGCGGGCTACCTGACCGGCGCCCAAAACAGCGCCGTGGAATTGCAATACATCGGCAACAACCAATGGCTGCCCTTGAGCTATACCGGGACCGTTATTTGGTATTAATACTTATTTCAGTTTGCGGTGCTTGCGGTGAATAAAGAATTGAACCGGTCATGAAAATACATTTTCTGAAAAACCTGTTGCTGGTCTGTTTATTGACTTTCCTGTCGCCATCCCTGTTTGCCCAGGGGACGGCGTTTACTTATCAAGGCGCTTTGCAGGCCAATGGGGCGGCGGCGGCGGGCAGCTATGATCTGAAGTTCACGCTCTTTGACACCCGCACCAATGGCACGGTGCTGGCCGGGCCGGTGACCAATGCGGCCGTGACGGTAGGCAACGGGTTGTTCACCACGCTGGTGGATTTCGGCGGGGCGGGCGCGGGGGCCAGCAACTGGCTGGAAATAGCCGTCAGTACCAACGGAGCAAATGCGTTTGCCACCCTGAGCCCAAGACAGCCCATCACGCCGGTACCCAGCGCGTTGTATGCGCTGGCGGCCAGCAATCTGCTGGGAACCGTCAGCGCGGGGCAGTTGACGGGCACGATTGCCTCGACCAACTTAAGCGGCATATTGGCGGCGGCGCAGTTGCCGGCGGGGATTTTGACCAATGGGTC
>Ga0302140_10010677_pt1 | contig 11328 bp, 10 predicted proteins | sample I_Bog_E1_1_FD_202095 | JGI IMG/M metagenome (GOLD analysis project Ga0302140, IMG submission 202095) | Peat permafrost microbial communities from Stordalen Mire near Abisko, Sweden - I_Bog_E1_1 | ecosystem: Environmental > Terrestrial > Soil > Wetlands > Peat | place: Sweden: Abisko, Stordalen...
ATGGGCGAGGGGCAATAGACCGGCTGGCAAAGTTCATCGCGCAAACGCAACCGGACTGCGTGACACGCCGAAACCTTCTTAGAATGAGATAGCTCCATCGATGGTAAGGATCGATTTGTGTCACCAGTGGCGTCACAATTGCCCTGGTTCCCGGCCTCGAGCACCTGCCCTAGCGGTCCAGACCTACCCGGAATGATCTACCTGATCATCACCTTCGAAGTCGGCCAAGAAATGACTTCCTATCCGCAGCGCTTCATTGATCGTTGCTTGATCTATATCTCGGTCTCGGCGATGCACTGCGAGGTTCATCGTGTGCAAAGCAGGTAGAAGCGTTTCAAGCCCCGCTGGCGCAGCCTCGTGCGCCTTCAGGCATTCAAGCAACTGCCTGATACCCAATTCCACAAAGAATCGTTGCATGTGTTCGATCAACCCACGTTCGAGGTCCCGTTCCCTCATTTCGGGGTCGAGAGCAAGGAACTCAAAATCATAGGGGTCCTCGAGGAACTGGTGCGCTAACTCCGAGAGCGGCGACGGGAGGTACGGTCAAAATTGGTGAGAGCCCTCCCCTGCCGCTCGAACGCCCGAGCCTCGATCTGATGAACAAGGACGTTGCGGCTCCAGCCATGCTCGATCGTTTGCTGTGCATACCAGAGCCGTGTTTCCAGGGCCTTGAGCCTTTCCAATAGGGCAACGTGGTGGTACCAGGGCACTTGTGCAAGCGTCGCTTGCACAGTTTCTTCCCGCCGCGCTTCGGCAAAGGCGCGCATATATTTAAGATTATGGGGTGAGAGGCTTTGCATCTCAGGGAAGCAGCGATGCAGGTCTCTGAATTCAGAGGAGATTGACTCTGCACTGAAAGATCGGGATCAAAAAAGCGGGGGCCACATGAAGACAGGTGCTTATTACCAGCGTTGCGATCTTACGAACCTTCCTGCCGGTGGAATGGAAGCTCTGACCCCTGAAAGCACATGGATCCTTGTGGATGGCCGCGCGAAAGACCTTGGGCACGGCCCTTTTCCCAACAGGAAGGCAGCGATCAATTGCGGGAAGTCTCTGGGGTATATCGTCTACGGGATGTACCCGTCTCAAATCGTTCCGGGCGAGGAAGAGGATAGCTAGATTCTGCCGTCGATCGATTGCTATCTACCCGAGCCCAACATAGGCTCAGTCACTCTAATTGCTCGTGAGATCTGCCGCACCGGAGCCATCAGAGGTAGTAGCCTCGCCCAGCGATTCGAGTAAGCATAGGCTCACTGCTCTTGTAGTTCGAGTGAGGATGTCATATCCGAGATCCGGGATTTCGGGAAGACTTTGCCGTTTGAGCTCATCGCGAGACCACGAATCGCGCTCCGGGGTGAAGCTGCCACTGATCGCAAGGAGTTTGCAAAAGCTCGCTTTCACACTCGGATTCGTACTCGCGAACAGCATTTCCCAAATTGCGTGAGCCGCCTGCGGATCGTCTTTGAGCCGTGCAACGAGCGGGCGAACAATGCTATCGGCTTGAAAACCATTGTGCTGCGCCCAAACAAGGTCTTGCTCCAACGCGCCCGCGAGCCTCTCAGAGGGTATGCAAGCGTACTTCCTATATAGTTCAGCCGCCCCAACCTCACCATTCCGACGACGGAAGGCGAGCTGCATGAGCAGTTGATTCTGTCGCCAGCCGAGCGACAACGCCATGATCACTCCGAGTCGAACTCGACTGGGATCTCCCAACGATGTGAGCCGGGCTTCTGTGGCTGGGTCGCCTCGAAACTGCTCTGCCAAGATATCGGCGGCAGCTTCGGTTGCGTCATACCAGCCGTGCCAATCGCTGTCGTGATCGCCGATTACGGAGAGGCAGGCGCGGATAAGATTTTCCGACCGGGGTTCCAGACGGCCAAGCAGCTCTAGAAATTGTGATGACTTGCCTAGCCTGGGATCAGCTTCTGCCCGCTCTAAGATTTCCCGGGTGAGTGCTGGATGATCGGCCGCTACGACCGCCAGGCGCTGCCACAACTCTTCCGGACCGATTCTGGCAGTCAGGATGGAGAAATCGCCGTTGAGAGCCTGCTTGACGTACGGCCAATGCGCACCGAGCAGGTTGAGGAACACTCGATTTTGCCGCCGACCTTCGGTAACGGGGATATTGATCGGTTGTCCCTCATGTCCGATGAATTCGGTTCTGCCGACGATTCGATGCAATTCGTTCAGGATAATCAGTCCCGCCGCCGCCGCTTGTCTGCGATCCTCGTGATCGGGCCCATAACATGGAAGCATCCTGTCGAGTTTCTCGAGCGCGGCAGTGCCAACTGCCGGCAGCAACAGAGTGTGGTACTGAATCGAAGCCTGTGTCTTCACTTCACCGTTGCGTTCGGTATCCCAATCCTCGAGGACCTCGATGGCGAATCCCTTGTCGGAAAACAACGGAAGATCCGAAACGATCTGATACCGCAAATGAACGGGCAGCGGGGTAATTGCTTCCCCAAGCTCTATCCGGAATTGCTCGTCAGAGGCGTATGCCTCGACCATGGCTCCTATTGGCGGATACGGTGATTTGAGAGAGTTGCGCGCCAGAGCCTTCACCCTCTCGTCGTTAGGGAACTTAAGAATCAATGAGCCCAGAAAGCTGTCCATCGAGAAGGTATCGGGATACTTCAAGCGCTGAAGCGCAGCGTCGACAATCTCACCCGTATTTTCCATAGGCTTCAGCTTGGAAATGCCGTGAATGACTGGATCAAGTCGCTTCGATTCATCGGCCCTCAAGAGATCGAACAGACGTGCTCTGGCTATCTTGGGATCACCAAGAATCTCGGGTAAGTATTGACCGATCTCAGCAGCATCCGGGCGCGCTGCGCGCTCCGTGAGCGCCGACGCAACCTCGGGATCCGCCATACCCCAGCCTTCGAGAAGTGATCCCGCGGCCCAGAAGGGCATCCATTCATTGAGAGATTTGATGAGAGCCGCCTTCATGACAGGAGTACGCCCAACTAAGGCGGCGTAGTGCAGCGACAGCCCGTCGTGATATCCCTCCTTCTGAACCCATTCATCCAAAGCTTTCACAACGCGTTCTTGATTCCGGAAGTTGTCGACAATGTCCTTCCATATGGAATCGACAGAGCTAAAGGAGTGTTCTTGCCTTAGCTGATCAGCGATCATCGTCGCCACTTCGTCGTCCTGAGGGAAGGCCTTGCCGACTACAGAGAGCGCCGTTTCGCGATCGATGAGGGTTGAATCATAGGAGTTGCGGTCGCAACTGTTGAGGCAAATCCGTTTGAGTTCTGGATTTCCTGGCCAACCCTGAGCAAGCGCATTCGCGATCTCCGGTCGCCATGCATACTCCAATCCCGAGTGAAATCTATCTCTTGCCAATTCGAGTAGATCGGTAAGATCGACATCTTGTTGTTTTCCCAAGCGGACTTTAGATAGGAGACTCGCCGTCTTCACCTCGAGAGATACGCTGCGGCATCCTTGAGCCACGATCTCATCGATCATGGAATGCGAAGGCCACCCTTTTGCCAAGCCTTCGATTGCCGCGGCACGTTGGCCTGGGCTCTGAGACTTGAGAGCCATCTCAGCCAGAACATCTCCATATCGATGCACTCCACCGAAAACACGAGCAATCACGTCGCTTGCGGTGCGCATTACTCCAACATCCTCATCATGCAAGGAACGGAAGAGGATCTCCCAGGTATGGTCCGTGGCAGGCCAAAGGCGAAGGCCCTCGACTCGGCCCGAGCCCCACAAGCCCCGAGAGAACACCCAGCGCCGGATCCGCTCCTGAACGAGTGCTCGTGTCTTTCGCGAGTTCAATCCAGATAAGGCGTGATTCAGGAGGCGACTTCTCTGGGACGAGATGAAAGAGGTTTCGATGATGGTACAGGCCCGTTGAGCAAGCGCTTTGGACCGCGCCGGCGTGAGGTTACTCTCTCGAAAGGCAACCTCGGAAAGGAGATCTTCCTTCGCAAGACCTCCGATGACATCGACATCGGTCGTCTCGATCGCATCCACCAAAACGCCAGCGTCTTCGTCTCTGCGGCACAGGTAGACCATGCCGATGATCACCTCTCTCCAACGCGGGTCGGAAAGACGCTCACGAATGACCACTTGCTGGTTCGACGACGGGGTACGGGCGAGATGTACGGCGGCAAGATACTCCTGCAAAGAGCGGTGGAAGAAACTTAGATTCGTCTGCCCCTGGCTGACCAGCATCCCGAGGCTTCCTTCTTCAATGTTTGTGAACGATCGAAAAACCTCCCGAGCTTCTTGGCGGGACAAGCTGAGCCCGTAGTTGGCATCGTGCTGCAGGAAATCTTCTAACCGAAGGCGCACGTCTTCCGCCGAAACGATGCCACCCGGAAAATCCGCCTGGACCACGTATGCCAGATATGCCAGGGCATTCTGGATCTCCTTCGGAGTGAGGGGATCTTGATCCGTGGTAAGTGCCGCCGCCACACGCCTCGCGAGGGGGTGCTCTCGAATGAAGTGGTTCGCCACATACTCATATGCTTCAAACCGGGTAGAGGGCAGAGGATTATTCTGCAAATGTAGATAAAGAAGCAGAAGCAGGGTGAGCGGGACTTCGGCAAGCTGAAGCAAATCAGTTGACTTTGCAAGCTTGCTAATGAAGTCAGCGGCCTCCCGGCGGATCTCGTTGTCGCCTTCAAAGCGACTCAGATCTGTTCCGTCGTGGGAACCTTTGCGCAGACGGTCGATCGCAAGCCATCTGATAACCAGGTTTGTTTGCTGGTCCCGGGACATTGCCGCCAGGTTGGCGACTTGCCACTCTGGTCCCAGCACCGACACGCGCTCAAAGCCATGAGGACGACTCGCCAGAACCGCTGGTAGATTTCTCGTTTGCACGAAGGCTTGCAGGAGATTGCTCGTCGACCGTGCCGCGGTTTCGTCCGTCCATTCGTCCAGCCCATCGACGAGCAGCAGCAGCCGGTCATCCTCAATCGCGGCTTCAACAAGGGGCCAGAGATCCCCCTGTTCATGCTGCCTGAACCAAGTAGCGAGGCATTCCGATAATCCGACGGGCGAAGCCAGTTTGGTATTCAGAGTCGTCCAGAACGAAAAGGGGATCCAGACGGGCAGAAGCGTTCCCCACTGCACAGCAGACTGCCCGAACACCGGCTCTTCGGAGAGTAACTCTACGATCAGAGTTCTGAGCAGGGCGCTTTTCCCGCTTCCCGGCCCCCCGAGAAGTACTGAGCGCTTACCCTGGCTGAGCCACCGGTCTACATCGACGCGCACCTTGATCTCGCCCACGGAAGGAAGTTGCTGCGGCTGCGCAGAACCCCCTCCCGGCTCCTTCGAGGATGAAGTGTCCGGACCAGCGGTCTGCGTGAGCGACTCGCGAGCGATGGCTGCAGCCGGCAGTGATCCATATACCTCTGGGACGATAAACCTGTCTCTGAGTTGAAGCTCCTCCTGCCCGATCCGTGGAGGCACTGGAATCCCTGGGTCGTGCCTATTGAAAATCATCTGGTAAAACTTCTTTAGCTTGACCCGATACTCGGCAATCTCATTCGCATTCATACGCCTGGTCATTTGCTTTACAGCGTCAGGTCCGCAAAACACCTCAACCCAGGCTCTGCTGAAGAAGTCGTCAACGATTCGGGGATGGTCTTTCAGCCACTCCGAAAGACGTTCCTGGCCGATCACTTCAAACGTGATTTCCAATGCTTCAAGACGCTTTGCCGCAGCCTCAATGGCATCCCCGATCTTTGTGTCCTCGATGGGATGCGACGTCATGATCCGAAAGGCCTTCGACTTGTCGTGCCACTTGCCTTTGAGAAAAGTCTCTACTGCTTTCGTTACGTCCGCGGCCGTGAACGAGTCGAGACGCTTGCACTGATAGACCTCGTAGCGAAGGGGATCTGCGAGTCGGACATAGAGGTCGATGCCATGTTGCTTCTGTCCCCTGACTCCATACAATTGCGCCCGGACGACAACTGACTGCGTGCGGACGTACCTGAGGCAGAGGCGCTCATAGTTTTCCCAGGTGAGGTCGATGAATGGTAAGAGCTGCGCACGGGTGTCCACGGGCAGTACTGGCGCAGGGGCATCTGTCGCCGGCGTCTCCAGCCATGTTGGAGCCCCTTCGCCATCCCACAAAATCTCCTCGATCATTCAGGCACCCCTCGACCATTCTCAGACAGAGAGTTGACACGCACCGATAAACTTATGAAGTCTGCGGGAAATGGATTTAGGACAAACGGATGCCCAATAGCCCAAGAGCTTCCAATAGATCTGGATCGTCTGCCGGAAATTCTTTCGAAATCGCGTTATGGAGAGGGAACGGTTCAAAGATCGCCCAGTTCTCGAGTGTCTGGCCATATCGGGATCGATAGAAGATGCCCGCGAAGTTCAGAAGGTAGGCCTGCCTTGAAGCCAGCTGCGTGAGCCTTCGCGGCTCGGCTCTTTCGAGTGAGCTGAGGTCAATGTCTTTCATGCCAAGCCGCAACGCCTCCGCGGCTAATGTTCGCCGGAGTTGGCTCACCCAGGCGACTCCATAGATGTCAGCAAATACACCGTCGATCTCGGCGCTCCCCATGGTGCGGACCTCTAACCAGTCGCGCGGAATCGTCCCGAGAGCGACATAGTCGTCCTCTCCCTCGATCGCATTCAGCTCCGCGAGGAGGGTTAAGTCCGGCCTGAAGCGCGCCAGCGTCTCGACAAAACACGCGACACGTTGTGATGAGGCGTAGAGGACACGGTAGTAGCCTTCCGGATCGTCAAATCGGTTACCGAATGTACCGTCGCTGTGTGCAAGAAACCATTCTGGAGGTTGCCATGCATCCGGGCGACGCCCCAGACGATAGACCGATTCGATTGGCCGGCGTTCTTCAAGTTCCATCCACCTATCCTCCGGCCAGGAAAGCGCGCGCTGCACTTAGAATCGCTGGCGCGACCGCGTCAATGTCATTCTCCCTCAGGAGCCGCAGTGGGACACGGTCGCCAAGTTCGGGATTCACCCCTGTCAACCAAGCCTGCACGACAGAGGGTGAATCATGTTCACTCAACGTTCGTACGACCTGAAACGCAAATCGCAGACGTGCCTCTGCATCGCCATAAATCTCGCCCCCTGCAATCCAGCGGTTCACGGCGCGGACATCCTTGACTCCCCCGATGTACGCGGTTAGCTTGCGCCCGACGATCTCGACCAGTTTTTCGACGATGGTCGCTGCCGGAAACCTGAGCGCTTCCCGATGTGCAAAGAGATCGGGCCTTGGAAGTGACGCAGTTGCCATTGGAGACCTCCTAATACGCCATGCAAACTCAGTATTTCACATTCCCGCTAAAATAGCACACAAATCACGTTCTAATCATCCGCAAATAACGTATAAAAACCCGAAGCCGCAGTGGCATTTTTGCATAAGTTGTTTATAATCAATACTATGCAACGCACTGGCCTTTAACGAATTGCGATCAGCAGCCCAGCACTGACGCCGACCGATTGTTGATGGCCATGATCGAAGTTGCGGTCATAGGCGGGTTCGAGAAACCAGCCGAAGCGGTGTTTTCGGGCAGGCCAGAACATGAAGTCTCCTGCCACTTCCCCGGATATCGAGTTGCGTGTTGTGCCGTTTTGTCTGAGATTCACCCATTCGGGTCCGACGCCGAGCATGAACTCCGCTTTGCGGGATAGGGTCCAGGGCTTCTTGAAGAGCAGGTCCAGATCCCATTCCGTCGAATTGCGTGTGATGAACGGTGAGACACCGGCCTCAATTTCTAGCCAGTTCTCAATCGGTGTTGTCTCCACTGCAAAGTTTGGCGCGAACGTTGCCCCACCTCCCGAAACGTTCCAGTTCGTTGCTGCGCCAAACTCGAGAATAGCCAGTGGTTCCTTTTCAGGGACCTGCTGTGGCTGGTCAAACGGAGGAGCAGACGTCCCTTGCCCACAGATGGGAAGAGTCAAAAACGACAAAGCACACGCTATCGCAAGCGTGAAAACGCGAGTCTGCATAGATGATGTCTCCAAAGTAAGAGCGACATTGTTCGCGCAAGAAGCGCGAAGACGGCACGTTACCAGGAAACTGCAGCCCGGGGTGGTCGGTATGGCGACGATCGAAACGCTGGAAGAGGAGGAGTTACCTCAGCAGGAGTGATTGCGCTCACGACCGGAACAGAAGTCAGAAGCTGCCCAGTATCCGGGAGCCAGTGAAAACCGCAGCATGAGCAGACTCCGTTACAGGTATCCGGTTCCGTGGGTGCAGGATGATTCAGAGCCGGCTGCGATGAAGAGGAAAGCACAGTTGCGTGAGGTCCATCGCAAAGATCGCAATGGGGAGAGCTTGCCGATAGCAAAGCCAGCAATACGCACAGCATCCAGGTTGCGATGCGGGTTCCGGCTTGCACGGTATGCTTCATCCCGGAAGTGTAACGGTAGTGAGATACCTGCAGAACCAGTTGCATTGGTCCTCGGCTGACTCCTTCTTGCTCTCCCCAGTCGGGATGGCGAGGCTCGGCACCATTGAGACGGCGGCGGGAGCCACTCAAATCTGCTGATAGAAAGCCTCGACGAACGCCCTCAGCGTCAATCCGCTCGTGTCGAAGTTCTCCAAATAGAGAATCTTGCCGCCATGTTCAGCGGCAAACAGCAGCGGTCCGGGACCTGGGGAGGCAAATCCAAATACCGATATTGTCTGGATGTCACAGCTGCTATTTGCTTGGGCAATATAGCCCTTAAGTGCCGTCTTCGAGGGATCGTCTGGGATCGCCGATCCCTCTATCTCAACTTCCCGAGTGATGAAGACTGCAAAGTCCTCGGACGGAAGCTCTGAGGCAAGGTCGATTCCTCTGTCAAACAGAAAGTCCCACACATTGTTATCGAGAGTGATCGCTATTCTGCCATCAGGTCGTTTCGTGTAGGGCCAATGCATGCTTTGAACCCTTCAGAACAGCGTAGAGGCAGCCGGCGGGAGTGCTTTGAGCGCAAAACCTAAGACAAAGCGTTGTGGGTGAGCCCGAAGTAACTCTTCAGTCGAAACGATAGATCTGCCCCACTGCAGGTTTTCGGTTCGTTTGCGACAATTGCTGGAGATGGTCGCAAGCATTTCCAGCGAGAGAGGTTGTTCGCGGAGGCAGTCATGAGTCCTGATCGAGGCCGGACCGTTCGCGCGTATTCCCTAACCGTGCTGATGTGTGCCTTGGCGGGAGTTTTCGCCTGGATTCTGAATGCGCCGTCTTCGTGCTTCCTGTTGGCCGTAGTGGCAGCGAGCTTGATGGGAGGACGTGGGCCGGCGTACATGGCGATCGTTCTGTCCTCGTGTGCCTTCGAATTCATATTTCTGCCGCCGCCCTTTCACATCGTCCACAATGGCTCCTCGCTCCTCAGGATGGCTATCTTTGTGGGGGCCCTGCTAGTGACCGAAGCTCTTCTCAACGCGAAGCGCCGCTCGGATTTTGCCCGGCTGGCTATCGGCGAGGAGTTTCGTTCCCTTGCCGCAACCAGCCCGGACGGCATCTTCATCGCTGACGAAACCTCTCGCGTATTGTTTGCCAATCCGGCGTTTTTGAAAATGTTTGGGACATCCCATGACGAAGTGATAGGCAGATCTGCGACGGAATTGTTGCCGGGTTTTGAACTGCTGGCATCCTCCGGCGAGTTCGTTGCCATTCGCGCCAATGGCAACCAGTTCTACGTTGAGGCGACCTGCGGCCGATTTGGTAACAAAACGACGGTCTTTCTACGCGACGTGAGCGATCGGAAGGCTGCCGAGAACCGGCTGCGAAGCACGGAGACTCGGCTCGCGAAGGCTTCGCAAACCGCGGCGATCTCGGAGTTGGCGGCGGCTGTGGTCCACGAGATCAGTCAGCCACTCAGTGCGATGGTGACCAACGGTCAGGCCTGTTTGCGGTGGTTGGCAAGCACGCCTCCGAACACGGCGGACGGCAGAGCATCGGTGGAGCGTATCGTACGCGACGGAAAAGACGCCACGGAGATTATCCGGGGCCTCCGCTCTCTATTCCGTGATTCTGCTTTGGTTAAGACGAGGCTCGATTTGCACGTCGTCATTACCGAGGTTCTGTCGTTGCTCCAAGGAAGACTTCAGCGCGAGACCATCCATCTGGAAGTAGACCTTCCCGCTGACATAGCTGCCGTTGAAGGCGATAAGATTCAGTTGCAACAAGTGCTTATGAATCTTATCGGGAATGCTATTGACGCGCTTCAGACTGCCCCATCACCAAGGTTAATTGGCGTGCGTGTGCGACAGCAGCAAGCGACGTTGCTCACAGAGATTTCCGACAACAGTCCCGCTGGACCAGATTTTGCAACCATCTTCGATCCGTTTGTGACCACCAAGGCCGATGGCATGGGCATGGGACTTTCGATATGCCGGTCAATCATCAAAGCCCATGAAGGACAGCTTTGGGGAGACACACGGCCCGAGGGCGGGACCGTCTTTTCGTTCACCTTGCCCATTCCTCCAGAGGCTACAGATGAATCATGAACCAGCCATTGTGTATGTCGTGGACGACGACGCCAGAGTGCGGGAAGCTTTGCAGGCTCTCCTACGCGCATCGAATAGGCGCGTAGAAACTTTTGCGAGCGCGAGCGAGTATCTGAGGTCTGTCCGATCTGCTAATGTCAGCAGTTGTTTAATTCTTGATATCGATATGCCCGAGATGAGCGGTCTCGAACTGCAGCAGAAGCTCGCCACGCAGGACGGTCCGCCGATCATCTTCCTTACGGGGTATGGTGACATACCCTCAACGGTGAAGGCGATGAAGGCTGGAGCGTCCGAGTTTCTCACCAAACCTTTCGATGACGTGGACCTCCTACGCGCAATCGACGAAGCGCTTCACACTTCCGATCTCGCTCGCGCGGCCCGCGCAGAAGTGGCAGAGATCGAGAGGCGGTATACCTTGCTCACACCTCGGGAGCGGGATGTGCTGCCCTATGTTGTTGCCGGGCTCCTCAACAAACAAACAGCTGGAGAGCTTGGAACAAGCGAGATCACGATTCGCATTCACCGCGGGCAAATCATGCGCAAGATGGAGGCTGAGTCGCTGGCCGATCTGGTCCGCATGGCTGCTAAGCTAAATATCCCACTCCCGCGGACGCCCTATACAAAGAGATAATAGAAAGCTCTCTCGCGCGGACTTAGTATCGCTTTCATGGCGATGCGTAACAAGTCGGCGGAGATGAATCTGAGACGCCTCGTGCTCTTAGTCGACGACGACTCACGGGTGCGTGAGTCGCTGAAGGATCTTCTGGGCTCCGCAGGAATTGAAACGTTAAGCTTCGGTTCTGGCGAGGCACTCCTTCGCTCCGAGGTACTCGCGACATCGAGCTGTTTGATCACCGACGTGAGAATGCCGGGGATAAGCGGCTGGGAAGTC
>Ga0302140_10010679_pt1 | contig 11327 bp, 10 predicted proteins | sample I_Bog_E1_1_FD_202095 | JGI IMG/M metagenome (GOLD analysis project Ga0302140, IMG submission 202095) | Peat permafrost microbial communities from Stordalen Mire near Abisko, Sweden - I_Bog_E1_1 | ecosystem: Environmental > Terrestrial > Soil > Wetlands > Peat | place: Sweden: Abisko, Stordalen...
GATCGCAGCCCTGAGGCTGGCCGCAGGTATTCTTCTAGCGGTTAGCAAAGAAGCATCAGCATTAGATCAGAGCGCCACTCACCGACGTCGCGGTACACTCGCACCCTTGGAAGTTGCTCTGGCACCTCGCCACGCCGCTCGAGTCGAACCCTCCGGCACAATCATTAAGATCGCAGCTCTGTGGTGACCCGCAGGTGTTCTACGTATCGGTGGTCAGCGACGAAGCATCTAGCTCATAGTCCGAATACACCTACCGACGTGGCCGTGCATTGGCAGCCTTGGAAGAAGTCGGTGCACACTGGTGAGGGTACGCTGCCTGGGAATGCGCCCTTGCAGTTGTCCTGATCGCAGCTCTGCGGCTTGCCACACGTGCCTGGGTTCGCAGTGCACTCGCAGCCCAGAAAATTGCCGGTACAGTACGCTATGCCGTTAGATAAGTCAAAGGCTCCGCCGCAGTTGTTGAGCCCACAACTCTGTGGCGACCCACAAGTATTCTGTGCATGGACCATCAGCAACGAAGTATCAAGATCCTATTTCGAGTACACATACCGACGTTGCAGTGCACTGGCAGCCTTTGAAGAAGTTGCTACACTGCGGGAAAGGCGTGCTGCCTGGGAAGGCACCGGCACAGTCATCTAGGTCGCAGCTCTGCGGCGGTCCACATGTGTGCGTCGTGGCCTCACCTACACTGTATTAGCAAGATCTCTCGGAAAGGAAACCAAGCGAGCTAGATTGGAGACAAAGAAATATATTGCTTACACTCGCACCCGACGAAGTTTTGGCTACAGTACGCAAGGCCGTTGAACAGATCAAATTGGCCCGCACAACCGTTAAGATCGCAGTTCTGGGGCGATCCGCAAGTATTCGACGTTGCCGTGCCTTGAACGAATTAGCAACACGTTTCTTAGGAGCAAGGAGGGCCCAGAGCGAACGGGGTACTGAAGCTGGGAGCCGACCAGCGAAATTAAGAACTCGAGGGGCTAAGAAATATGTTGCTTACATTCGCAACCCAAGAAGTTGCCAGTACACTGAGCAAATTGCTCTATGCCGTTGAACTTTCCCGCACAGCCATTGAGGTCACAACTTTGGTGCGCCCCACAAGCACTCGACGTCGCTGTGCACTCACATCCTATGAAGTTGCCCATACACTGCGCAAAAGGCGTCGCCCCGTCAAACTGGCCAGCACAACCATTAAGGTCACAACTTTGGTGTGCTCCACACGTATTGGATGTTGCTGTACACTCACATCCTATGAAATTACCTGTGCATTGCGCAAACGGAACCAAACCATCGAATTCGCCTGCACAGCCATTAAGGTCACAACTTTGGTGTGCTCCACACGTATTCGCCGTCGCCGTACAGTTACAACCTACAAAGTTGCCTACACACTGAGGAAATTGCTCTTCCCCGTTGAAAGCACCTGCGCAGCCATTTAAATCACAGCTTTGGTGTGCTCCACACGTAGTGGGCGTGACGGCACATCGGCAACCCGTCAGCTCTCCAGCTGTACATACCGGAAATGGTGTTAGGCCGCTAAAGACTCCTACGCACCCGTTGGCATCGCAGCTCTGAGGCGATCCGCAGGGAACGCCTGTAGGGGTGGGTCCGATGGAGTATGTGATCGGGGCGTGGAGGACAGTCAGGATCTCGGTAGGCCCAATTCCGGGCTGCGAGATGGTGGTGACGGACGAGTTCGCTGGAGCGCAGACTCCGGCGCCGACGCAGTCCCGATAAGCAGTGTAGAGGTATATAGCAAATGCTTGTCCCTCTGGTGAGCCACTCGTATACTCCGCTGAGTCCAACCAGTTGTATGGGTCGACAGCAGGAGAAAATATCCCCTCAATATCAGTACTTTGATATTGTGCCAAGGCTTTTCGATTGGTGTCAGCCCAGTCGATATATTGCTGAGGAAACGTTGCAGGATCATTAACGGCCATTCGATATGCAACCGCAGAGAGAAGCGCTGTTCCAGAGATTTCGCCGAACCAGCTCGCATCGTTCAGATAATTGTGAAGTAGACCGCCTTCGAACCCCGACAGCAAAGCGCCGTCGAGGATTTCTTTAATCCAGCCTTTCAGCTCACTAGCCTCAGAAGTCAAAGAGGAGGATCCTGACCACTTTTGCAATGTGTGTAGTACACGCACCATTCCGTACCCGGCCCAACCATTACCGGTGGACCAAAGTCCAGTGTCTTGAGACTGTGGGCCAATGATATGCTGCCAGTTCAGATCGCTTGCCTTCAGAACTGCACGCTGCAGGCCGCATTGAGTTACGGTCTCCGCCATAAGAGAGATATTGCCTTCCTGTACAGCCAGGTATGCCACTGCCAGAGCATTAGCAGTGCTTTTATTCCGAAGTTCGCGTGACATGAAGAGAGAAAAATGGGACCTACAAAAAGGCAAAGACATAGCCATATTATCAGCCCAGAGCTCAGCGATGTCCGGTCTCTGAGATATCGCTCCATTGCTCCATCTGGGCGCCTCATTCAAGATATAGTTGGCCTGCCGGTTGGAGGCATCAATATACGTGCTATCCGACTGACCGATGAGAATTGCGGATACACCGAGAGACGCGGGGTCCCCAACAGCAGAGTCGGAAACAAACACTTGCCCATTAGTGTTGATATATTGTTTGGCGTACTGGAGGGCGAAGACCGTATCAGTGTCGGCGTTGGGAATTTTACCGCCAGGAAATGGATCAGAGCCGAAGACGGATAGCTCGTTGTCGTAAAGCTCCAGCAAAGCTTCAGCGGCGGTTCCCCATTCCCAAGAGTGCGATGCCTTGTCCACCATAGCCTGGGCGGCAGAGTAGGCATCATAGCCAGCGTCAACGTCGACAGCGACAATAAATTTGCTAGAAAGCACACCAACAAGAAGTGAAACAACGAGCTTCCTTGAAAAGGTCATATTGATCTTACACAGAATTGCCTGTTTCGACGATACAACCGGCTCGTTCGAGCACCTTGAAGGAAATTGTTTGGTAGGAAAGCGGGGGCAGTTAGTCCATTATTTTCATTACTAACCCACAGATCGTGCAGCTTTGCCTATACTCAAATCTCCACGGAGCTCTAATGGATTTAGCTCAATAGAACGATTCCAGGAGTTCTCAAAATCTGTTCGGCGTTCGAACCGCGCACAAGACGGCTTGCATAAATTTAGACTCGGTTACGGTTTGTCTTTCGTTGCTTTTTTCTTCTTTTGTCACCTGTTGTCACCTCCAAAAGCAGCTACGAAAACAAAACATCAATCCTACCCTACACGACATCAGCTGTTGCACCCTTGCGTTTAGCTTCCTGCGATTTTCTCACTTAATAGATTACCCAAGCCGTTCGAGGGGTAGTGAGACAGGAGGGATAGTGAGACAGAGGATGAGACATTTATAAGAGAATTTGCCTTGAAAAGTGGCCCTCGTTGTACAATAACAACGCATGATGCTGCAAGGCCCGATCTCCAACATACGATGCTGCAAAGCCCCATCGTCAACGTATGATGCTAACTGACTTCCTAGTACGTCGGCCGACTCGGGAAACAATTCCACGGAAACATTAAGCCAAGTTGTTTCTTAGCTCGAACGTATTTCCGTTAGGTAATTGCATTGTTACATGTAAGCTACAGGTCGCCGTTGCTAGTTCTGGGCCCCTGATGACTGATCCCACAACCTCCTCGTACAGGCTTTGCACATCACCTGAGCTTGTGATTGATCTTCAAAAACAGCCACCAAGATTGCAAGCCTGCTTTCCAGCAGCTGAGCCGTAGGACGGTAGGGCTCATGCGAAGCACCTGCAATGTTAAAGGAAGGTTGTACATGGGGCCTTCCAAAAATTAGCCGATTAACTAATCTACTATCAGAAAAGTATACCCCTTTTGTTCAAAACTTGTGGCGACCCATAGGCAAACGATTCTTGGAGCCCCATTGATCACTTTTATGTCAGACTTTCTCCGCAGGCTGCTTTCATACTAAAATCCTTGTGCCTTTCCATATATCAGAATAGGCCTCTAGGCCCTTCAAACCTTCTCGAAACAAAGTACGAGCGTCTTTGCTCCGTGGTATCGATCTGTGAACATGGCAGCCTTTGAAGACCGACTCTGTCGACTGATTGAACTTTGCCTTGCTTTTATACTACTATGGGACGTCTGTTTTGCCTCACCTCTTCAACTTGAAAGACGTGGTTGGAGCAAAAACTTGAACGAGTTGCAATTCCTCAAGCGAACTACATCAAATGATGCTTCTTGCCCAGCAGGATGGCTCTGTGAGCAACAGAGCTGTCCTGGCAACGTCTTCTGCCCAACTAGCCAGGTTTGCGTGGACTTTGAAGGCACTCCTACTTGTGCACCGTCAGGTACTTCATGGTGTGCCTTGAATCCAAGTACCCTTCAAGCAGTAAAATGCGGTAATGGGATATGCTGGTACGTCAATATTTCTAGACAATTGAAGCTAAGCAGGGAAAGTCAGACTTGGTTGTTTTATATGTTTGATGTCTTTAATCTGATACTTTATCTTTAATCTAGCCACGGCAACTGTTATGCGGCCGATGCGGTGTGTTGTGACAATAATTCAGTTCAATGCACTATTGGCAATGCATGCAACGTCTGTGAACCAGGTCAAACTTGCACAACCGGAACAATCACTTGTGCTGGTGGGGGAGCATCTTCGACAAAAACCAAAAGTTTAGCCCCAACAAGTTCTCCAATCTCGCTCCCACCCACAAGCAAGAGCTCAGTTTCAAGCCCTTCGACATCTACTTCAGTTGTCAGCACCACCACCACCAGCCGAAAGCCCACGCTGTCTTCTACGTCGACTCAAGCCTCAAGTACGCCAAGCAGCTCGCCAACTTTGGTAGCTCAAGCTGGAAATTTCGTAGACATGGGCTGTTTCCTAGACAGCCTCACCAGCCGCATCCTCGTGGGAGACTCTACGGAGGATGAGAGTAGCACTGGCATGACGGTTGAAAAGTGTGTCGCGTTTGCTATGCAAAACAATTGGCAGTATGCAGGAGTTGAGTTTGGGGGGTATGTCAACTATACTTTATTCTCTTATACGAATCTCTTTTCTCTGTTCTCAATGGGTGGTGGTACTGACTGATGACGCCTCATTAGCCAATGCTATGCCGGAAATAGCCTGCACGGTGAATCTACAGCACCACAAAGCGACTGTAGCCAGGTCTGCGCTGGGAACCCATCAGAGCTGTGCGGCAATGGCAATCGGCTCCAGCTTTACCAAGACACAACTTGGTTTTCACCGACGGCACAGCAGCTTATAGACGAGCTAATGCAGTATAATGCTACCCTTGCTGCGGCTAGATCAGCAATACAAATCTTCCATGACGATATGCAGCAGTATCAAAACGACGGGGGAACTTCATCTGGCTCAAAGGTGAAGCGGCAAGATGGCTCGGTTCTCACAGCGGTTTTGAGGCTTGACCTTGAAAACCTTCACGGAGACTTCAGCCTGCTTAGGTCGATCCAGGCATCTATAAGTACGCATTTCTTCCTTGCCATCGAGAAGGCCTTTAAGTCTCTCTCTGTCTTGATTCTTTATCAAGTGAAGGTCTAAACTAATCGTTTCCACTATCTGTTCTTTTTAGCAAGAGAAATAGATATCATTCGGCGCCTATTCCAGCTCTCGATGTATATTGATCTTCCCACAGCCTTTCAGGGAGCACCAGTAAAGATTCCATCCCTCTTTGGGGACTCTTTGTTGAAAGTGTGACTCTAATATGTTTTACAAGGTCACCGAAGAAATGTTTGAGCTCCTGACTATCAATGGTATGACCCTTTAATGAATCCTTCCTTAGCTTAAGACTTTACTGACTTGGTACTCGTAGTGGTTAATTCCACCAAATCGTCCGTGGAGGAGGTGACACAGACAGCCGCAACTGTCGATGCTGCTATCGGGCCGGCACTAGAACAAGGCGTGATTCCGGTCATTAACGTAGTAGCAGATATTGCTGTTGCGTTAAGTGGAGTACGTCTCAGCTCAGGCGTTCTAGGTACCCAATGCTAACCTTGGGCAAGCTCACATCCGTCGGCGTTTGGGTAGGAGCCGTTGTCGCAACGGGTATATGTATGTGCTGTTAGTCCTTGTTACTGAAAACCCCATCAACTAATTCATTATGTATCAAGTCGAGGCAATTGCTAGCTTACTAGCTGATCTCGCAGAAGAACTTCCCAGCAGTCAACCAACAACAACAGGTTCAAAGCCGACTTCGACGCCATCGTCGACGACATCAAGTTCTATTTGCACAATGACTGCAACGTAAGAACAACGGCGTCCCTTAATTTGTTTTTCTTCTTATTTCTGGAATACTCCTCTTTTATGTTATGCACTCCTGGCAATACCCCTAGCCAGCTCATTGGCTCCTTCTACTCCCTTTACTCCCAAAACACCTTGAGAGATAGTTTTACTAACTCCTTCAAATCCAGTCCAACTCCAATCGTTATTGTCACGACACAAGGGACTACTAGCGAGGAGTTCAGCGAGCTCGTTGCAAGTCTTCCCCCAACTTCGAAGCCAATGACATTTACAACTAATACAGAAGGACATTTTTGGCTCATTGCCACACTCGATCAATGTACTTCTGAAGCATTGTGGGACAATCCCAATGTCCAGGCCATGTGTATCGACAATTACTTAGTGGGGCCTGACACGCTACCCCCACTGACAGCCCTCCCCACGAATCCAGATGAGCTCCCAACAAAGAAGAGAGACGGCAATGCGCGGCATGCTACCCACCTAGATGACGGGGTGAACATACCGTCCAACTTCACTGGGCCAGAACTCAAGTCGAGGCAGCTGTCTAGTACTAGCCATATTGTAGCACAGATCAATGCAGCGGACAACCTGAATTGGATCTCCGGGTTCTCGAGACAAAGCAATCTTGAGGGTCCGTATTATGATTTCGAAAAGTTCATGTATGACGACGGTGCCAACTTGCCATTACAAACGACAACTTGGGTATACTACATTGACGGTTCCGGTTTTGCTCTGCATTCGGTTGGTGTTTCACCTCCTCTTGTGCCTAAGATGCTACGGCCAAGGAAATTCACTGATAACTACCTGCTATAGGACTATGCCAGCCGGATTGGCTTGCATACAGCAGCTTATACTGAATATTCCGAGTCGGGCCCGATTGGGCTTATTCCTGATTCAAGTCATGGCACAAGCATGGCATCTTGTTCTGCTGGATCCTTCGCTGGTCCAGCAAAAGACGCCATGCTTGGGCTCGTGCGACTTAAGTCCAACAACCCCGGATATGCACTTATTTCATCCGTCATGCTTGCCTTTGATACCATTATTTCGCACTCTAGGACTGTTAACTCACGCGGCAGGAGTGTCGTGGGCATGTCTTTCGGTGCCCCCGTAGTCTTTCTGTGGTGGCCCCATCCTATAGGCAAGCCAGTACGCAGTGGCCTAGTCGCTGGCACTGATGTCTTTGGGGTCAAGCTTCGGGATATCTATGCAGTTGGTATTGCTGCCGTGCAAAGTGCTGGAAACGGAGCACAGTATCCTTCTCCTATAGACGACCTAAGTTTCCAGACTCCGAGGCGCAACGGCGGCGCCAACACCCCGCTTATTGTCGTTGGTAACAACGATATCAACAATGTACCCTATTTCAGTTCTCAGACTGTCGATTCTGGCGGGAATGGGATTCTGAGCATGTACGCTGTGGGCGTGAATTGCGTGTGCGGCATGTATAACTCTACTGCCGACAATACTGCCGCAGCGCAGAATAACTTCAGGCTTCTTACCGACCCTGCGACTAACGGGGCCACGGGTGATGAGAATGGATCATCTCAGGCAGCTGCCCAAACGGTTGGGATCGTTGCGAATATGCTGTCAGACCCAACCATACGCAGCCAGCTTGTCGCTGGGGGCCTTCCAAACTTTGCCATGGCGGTGAAAACAAAATTAATCCAGATAGCTACAACCAACAAAGGGGTGGCATTTCCGGACGGGTTTCCACGGCTATCAAACGGAATTGCGATTCCATGCCTTGGAGTTGCAGCACAAGGCGCACCCAGTCCTCCAGCCTCGAATACGCCTCCTCTCTTGCAGACAGGTTTAACGCCCACTTTTCAGGAGGTCGCTTCGGGCCTGACTATCACATTCCCGAACCCAGTAAGCTCTTACTCCTCTCACTTAACCTCGTCTACTGTTAATCCTCTCTTTCCCCCTCTTTTCCTCTCCTATGTTCCTTCGCTCGGTCTTCTGCAGGCGCTATTGGAGCACATATCATGTCAGGAATCGTTTAATTTCTATACTAATTATTGGGTTAAGCCCCAATGTTACGATCCATAGATGAATGAAAGGGCATGTCAGTCACCGTGCTGCAATTGAAGTAGAATGGTAGCGGCTGCGTCAGTTTGGAGGAGTCCTGTATAGGTAAGTAAACACAGGTATGGAAAAACAAAGTTTAATTGGTAAAGAATTATACTCAGTACATTACCAAATTTTAAGAATCTGAACCTCTATTCATCAGCAGCTCGTTCGATTTGAATAGAGTTAAAATTACGCTGTTCATGTCCTAGCTAACGCAAAGATCTTTTCGGGGGTGCGACTTTGTCGTCTTCTCCTCAGGAAGATTTGAGGGTTTGAGCTAATGGATTTTGTTACTAAATCCTCCTTAAATGCCCAGATAATATTGCAATCTCATTAAGTCTCTTGCTTTGTCATTACATACATGATGTTTTCGTAGAATTTCAGGAATTTGCTATGCCTTTGTACCCCTTCCCTTGGATTCATTCCAGGGGGTGCTCGCTAAAGCACCTAAATTCTGAAATACTGTTAGTTTATAACTCTATGAGCTCGGTATCTTTGCTCTTTTGATGGTTTGAGCGCTAGGAAGGTAGGTGGTCGTTGTTGGCTTAAGTGGGAAGCATTCACTTTCATACACTAGAACAAGGAGACTGCATCACCTCAACACCGATCTCTCGGCCAGCGCAGGATCCAAACAAAGAGTACTACTTTGTGACTTACTGGAAAAACATGGAGGAACATGGGAAGATACTGTCTCGGATTCAGTTTCTAAGACCAATACCTAGACAGTATTGGATTATGCCTTCCAGCAACCTCACTCAAAACACTCTTTCGTAAGGGACTTGAGAAACCTCAACACTTTTACTCAGCCTCAGCCTCAGCCTCAGCTTCATCATCCCATTCCCCTCATGTTCCTGCAACAACTTAAACATCAAATAATTGGTGGCGCATAGTCGGCGAGACCACTGGGGTTTTCCCTTATCAGCCCAATAGAAGGTTTCGAGAGCATGTTGTGTTACCACCCCTCAATCCCGATCTGGGAGGGTCATCATGCACACCCCGAGCCTGTCGCGAGGCTCTCTCTTTGTGCCTTAGTGAGCTGAATAATGTGTGTGGGCAAGCTTCGCCCGACTCCAATGTTGCAAAGGCTGCCAGGCTGTACATATATCCCGCTCCTCCCATCTTCCGAGAAGCCTTTTCCTCATCATCTCACATTTTACAGTGACCCCTCTTGCAATCTCGTCTGAGCAGATTAGTTTTATCTGATATAAGGAAAAATGCCTCCGCCTCCGCCACCAGAACAGACCTGCGATCTAAGGAGCAGCGACCGCAGCGGATGTCATTGCACTAAGCCCAAGACCGCAAGGCACTGCCGGATATGCCCCAGGAACAGGACCAAACCTTTGTGGTCCACCAAGGTTGGAGGGGAAAAGATATCCTCCGCGTTTTGCTCGGATCGTAGGCAGCCCATTTTCGCTCTCCTCCTACCGTAGGCTAATTCTTAGACAGATACCTGTGGTGATTGGCGACCGAGCCCTGGTAAAAGGTGCCCCAACGCTAGAGTACCACCCAATGAACTATGCTTTGAACGTATGTTATTCCCCTTTTTGTACAGTTGACCTGTACGTTAAGTGGTTCCGGCTAACCTAGCGCCTCAGATACTTTGTGCAGAAGTGGATGCGGGCGCCGGGCTCGCCCTGCAGAGCAGATATTTTGTCCAATTCGTATGTCATGCTCATTAATCCTTGTCGTGAATGTTAACACGCAATTGACATAACCTAGATGAGTGCGCCACGCCCGACTGCCATAGTGATCATCCTCAGAACACTGCCAATTGCGCTGCTCACAACATTCCAAAGAGGATTGTTTGTTGCCAATACCAGCGAGGCCAAGAGCGCTGCAATGAAACCGAGCTAAGAAATACTCCGTACTGCGATGCTCATCGATGCAACAAAGAAAGATGCACGAATCGAGCTCTTGTCACAAATGGCAAATGCGAGTTTCATGTCAACTGTCAACAGCAGGGTTGCCCCAACACCAGGTTAGAAAGGCCAAACGGAGAATACGAAGCCTATTGTTATCAACGTAAGAAGCCAAGTTAACCCAATCATGTCTTTCCGAATACCAAAAGCTAATTAAGTTGCTGGATTTAGATATCCTTGGACGTTGTGGCGAATGCGGTAAAGGGATTTCCCTGAACGATGCCTTCTGTGACAAACATGCCTGTGGATTCAGAGGCTGCCCACGACACAAATCAAAAGACGCAAACCATCCCTTTTGTGAAAGTCGTAAGTCTCATTAACCCCTCAAAGATAGTCGTACGCATGGTATTGATCTAGTCACAGATACTTGTACGTCAGATAAATGCTTCCGTCCCGTTGCTTCCTTTCAAAATGCAAGCTCGACGCACTGCACCGAACACGAATGCGCAGAGCCAAAGTGCTACAACGAGTCCAAGACCCCGAAAGGGTTCTGCGTCAAGCAGCATGCCTGCTTGGCGGATGAGTGCGAGACTAGTCGAGCCGTAGTGCCGAATGGAACGAAATACTGTGGTCGGCACAAATGCACGGAGGATGGTTGTAAAGAGGCTGCATTGACGCGAGGAGGACACCTGAGGTTTTGCCAAGCATATCATGCTTGCAAAGACGATGAATGTTCGGAACGACGCTCGAACAGGAGCCCCAACACAACATATTGCACAATCCATGAATGCAAAGAGCCGGAGTGTAGCTGGAAGGCGAGAAAGTTCCAAGATTATTGCACGCAATATCACGCATGTGCAGATTCAAACTGCGGGCGAAAACGAGACGATGCCCTACAAGGGGCGAAACATTGCTTGTTGCATAAATGCAAGGAGGACAAATGTGTTGCACAGGCGCGAACCTCAGGTGGCTATTGTGAGCAGACTCATGCATGCAAAGGCGAAGACGGCAGTTGTCCACGAGCACGAGCTAGCGCTCCAGCCGGCACAGACTTCTGTGATATACACAGGTGCAAGAGCGACGGGTGCTTGGTTGAGAGGAGGGACGCTGGCGGCTACTGTGAAAATCTCCACGCTTGCAAGGAACGTC
>Ga0302140_10010682_pt1 | contig 11326 bp, 10 predicted proteins | sample I_Bog_E1_1_FD_202095 | JGI IMG/M metagenome (GOLD analysis project Ga0302140, IMG submission 202095) | Peat permafrost microbial communities from Stordalen Mire near Abisko, Sweden - I_Bog_E1_1 | ecosystem: Environmental > Terrestrial > Soil > Wetlands > Peat | place: Sweden: Abisko, Stordalen...
CTTTGGCTCGGTCCTGCCAGTATTGGGCGGCTTTCCAGCATTCGACCGCCTTCCTCATGCCGTTCTCGATCTTCTCTGCGTCCTTGCGGGCGTGGCGTTCGGAGTGGTGGCCGACTAGAATAGGCTGGCCGAATGGGATGCCGTCCGCGATCGCGTGAACGGCTTTGTGTGCGCGGTCTGCATCCTGGGCGCGGCGTTCGCTCAAGTCCTCCAGTCTTTCGGCCTTCGCCTCGGCCCGCTCAACCAAAGTTGTGTCCTCGTCGCCGATCTCACCGGCCAATTCGACGCAAAGGTCTTCACGGGTCGGGGTCCACATCGAGGCTACAAAAAGCTCTTGTTTCGGTGCCCATTTGAAACCCGCTTCTTTGACTCGGTTATACGTCTCTGAGTCAAGGCGGGCTGTGCTATAAACCCGGAGTTTGTTGTCTTCCGGCGAGTACGTCGCGGTGATGTTGCTCATTGATCTTTCTCCTTTGTTGTTGCTTTTGAATTGGGGCAGTGTAGTTGCAAACAACTACGCCTTGGCCCTGGCCCACGCCAGCGGGGGTAGCAACTGCAAGGGGAGGGGAATCTCCCAGGGCTTGCAACGGAGCGCCGCGAGAGTGGAAAGCCCCTTGGTCTGCACAAACGGAGCGCAGCGCAGTGCGGAAGACTGGGGAAACCCCTTGCGGGCGCGAGCGGGCAGAGCCCCTTAGTCAGGGTGTTTGCTGTTGCAGTTGTTCTTGTTGTTGTATTTGGTGGCGCCGGGCACGAGCTGGCTGGTCCGGGGAATGTAGTGAATCCGCGCCGTCGCAGCCGGCGCGACGAAGGTAATCTGCCTACACCATGCGCCATGCGGACGGGCAGCACTGGATTGAACTGCCACGCGATGACGGCGAACGTCCTGGCCCAAAACTTCGGCAGCTTCGCGGAATCCGCGCGCCGGATCTCAGACGCGAAGCTCAATACCGTCCGCCGCGCGAAATCTTGGCTGACCGCCGGTCGATTTCGCCGGCACCCGCGCACAATCTCGGCCTAGTTGCGCAAAAAAATTAAGATGACGTTTGAAGGGCTATCTGGGGCCCCAAAGTGCGGAAAACCGCTCGACAGCGTTCGTGAATTCAGAATCTCCACGCGGAGAAAAGACCCCCACCCGTACAGCTCAGGTCGCTGTGTGACAATCCAGCACGAATCCTTGCTGTGGGTGTACAGGGCTCGATTTCGTATGTTCAGCATCGAGGCTTGCGAAAGTGTAGGATGGTCTGGAAATGCTGCGGACGTCCTATTGGGCGCATTCGACGCCAAATTCGCAGCCCGGCTCGAATTCAAGAGCCGGGTGGCAGCTGTTGTCTGTTCATCTGGAAGCTGTCGCACGGATTGCGCGCGAACTGGCTTCAGCGGCCCGTCCGCTCGACAGCAACCTTGCCAATCTTGCCGGTATCTCCGGGCTACTGCATGACTTCGGCAAATACCAGGACTGCTTCCAACAGATGTTGCGAACCGGTCAGGGGCGCTGTCAACATGCAATCCACGGAGCGATCCTTGCATACTTCGGACCAGAGGGCGCGGCGCGAAGACCCGGACTAAACACTGTAATGGCAGCCGTTGCAGGCCATCACGCCGGACTGGCGGATTGGAGCGACTACTCCAAGAAGCTCAATGAACAGATCTATCGCTGTCAGACTGAGGAGATTCGTGCGCGGGCTTCGACAGACTGCAAGGAGTTTGACAGTCTCGTCTCTGGATTGAGTAGTCAACAAGATGCTTTCCCCGGCGCAACAAAGGCAAAGCTGGATCTGTTCATTCGCGTGATCTTTAGTTGTCTCGTGGATGGGGACCGGTTGGATTCTAGCGGTCGTGCTCCGTTACAAGACGACTTACGCGCTGATGAGCGCATCCAAACATTACTTAAACACATAGCCGAGTTGCAGAGAAATTCGCCGGAGGGACGAGTCAAGCAGATGCGTGCGAGTGTGCTGGATGACTGTCTCAATGCTGCCTCAGCGCAGCAAAGGCTTTTTTCGCTTTCGGTGCCGACGGGCGGCGGCAAGACGCTGGCGGCGATGGCCTTCGCTCTCCGGCGAGCCGCACTCTATCCGGAACGATTCCGGCGGGTCATCGTGGTTATTCCCTATCTGTCGATCATCGAACAGAATGCGCAGGTATATTCCCGAGTCTTTGGGCAGAACGCATTGCTGGAGCACCACTCAGGCAGTATCCAGAAACTTGTGAAGCAGGACGAAGAGCACTTCATTCCGGCCGCCGACAAAGAAGGCGAGGAGGAAAAGCAATTTCAGGAGACCGGACTGCGCCTGGAGACTGAGAACTGGGATGCTCCAATTATTGTGACCACATCGGTTCGGTTCTTTGAGAGTCTGTTTTCGAACCGTCCTTCGGACTTGCGGCGGGTGCATAACATCGCGCGTTCCATTGTGATTCTCGACGAGGTGCAGACGCTCCCGCGAAGGCTGCTCGGGCCTCTGCTCGACATGATGAAGGAACTGGCCGAGGACTGGGATACGAATTTTGTCTTCTCGACAGCAACGCAGCCTGCGTTCGAGCGGCCAGAACACAAACACGACCTGCGCTGGAGCCTTGGAACACTCACCGAGATCATTCGCGACTCGGCCTCGTTGCATAAGGCACTCACGCGCACAGAGATTTGCTGGGAGATTAATCCCATGCAAGCAGTTGGCTGGCCGGAGATCGCGCAACGAATGACCTCAGTGACCCAATGCCTCGCCATCGTGAACGTCCGCGACCATGCCAGCCAACTTTATGAAGAGTTGTCGCGGGTTGCGGAACAAAAGGGTCTGAACAGGGAAAGTGTCTTTCATCTATCTACGCGGATGTGCGCGTCGCATCGGCTGAGGGTGCTGGACAAGATTCGCCAGAGGCTGACTGCGGGCGAATCGTGCCATGTGGTATCTACGCAACTGGTTGAGGCTGGTGTGGACGTGGACTTTCCGTTAGTGCTGCGAGCACTGGCTCCATTGGATTCGATTATCCAGGCCGCTGGGCGCGCTGATCGGGAGGGAAGACTGACGGCGGCGCTGGGCAAGCCAGGTGGGAAGGTCGTGGTCTTTCTTCCAGAGGATCACAAGCTGCCGCCAAATGAGTATAAGGAGGCAGCAGGAATCACAGAAGCAATTGCGAAACAGGAGTTGGAGGACGGTAAGAGTGTTCAGGTGGATTCAGCGGATGCCATCCAGCTCTACTTCGAGCGCTATTACGGGGAAAGCGGAGTTGACCTCGGTGAGAGCCTGTTGAATTTTCGCAACAACCTGAGTTTCGCCTCACTCGCTCAGGAATTCGAGATGATTTCGAACCGGACGCGCGATGTTTTTGTCCCGGACGACGAGGAAGCGCAGAGGGCAATCGAGCGTTTGCGCTCTTCAGGGGAACTCACACCGTCGTTGCGCCGCATGTTGCAGCGCCACATTGTTGGGCTAAGCCCCTCAGAGTTCCAGAAAGCAAAGGGCGTTATCGAGCAGATACCGACGGCAAGCGGGGATGAGATTTGGGTGGCCACTTGCTACGATGAGCGACTGGGGTTAATTTGCGATCCGGGGCCGGAGAACTATGTTGTTTGAAGCATGGAGAAGGGAGGAAATCGCAAAGTATTTCCGCCCTTCTCGTACCTGTCAGTCGTAATAACGTGTTTCAATCCACGGATTTGCGAGGGAGCGGAAATAGCCTCCCCAGACAAAAGCGAAAACTATACGAAGGTTGAGTCGAAAAAGCCTTCGCAATTCCACCTTGACAGATTCGCCGATCAGGCGCAACATTCCTTTATGATTATTCCTGTTACGTTCTTACGCCTGACAAGGTTATACGCGTAGCTCTCAGATTGCTTCTGACCGGTCTGAGGGCTTTAACCCGACGGTGCGACCGCAGCAACGGCGCACCGCAAGTCAGGCGACCCGGAAAGGGGGATATTTGTGTTTGTGTACGCATGGTATTCCCCTTCCGCTAAACCTTTACCAGCCTACTACTTTTCAGGGGAAATGAAGAGTATTAATTCACATGAATGGAAATGGAGGTTCTATCGATGTCCATTCCAAATGTTCGTGTCCGGGTCTCCGGAGAATTTGCGTGTTTTACGCGGCCGGAGGCCAAGGTTGAGCGATTCTCGTACCCGGTGATGACGCCCTCGGCTGCACGCAACATTCTGGATGCCATCTGCTGGCGTCCGCAGATGCGCTGGATCGTGACCAGTATTACGGTGTTGAAGCCGATCCGCCTGATGAGCGTACTCCGTAACGAAGTCCAAAGCAAAGTATCGCCCGTTGCCGTCAAGCGATGGATGCGGGATGCGTCTACGTATGAGCCCCTTGTGGCCGGGGCGGGCAACGGAACCGACGGTACGCCGCGCAATACCACGCTGCTGCGCGATGTCGCCTACTGGATCGATGCCTATCCGCAGGTCTTCGATACATCCGGCGATAACACACCGGTAAAGTATGTCGAAATGCTGCGGCGAAGGGTCGAAAAGGGGCAATGCTTTCAGCGGCCTTATCTTGGCTGTCGCGAGTTTGCCGCCCAGTTTGACCCTCCGCTCGAAGAAGACCAGCCCATCGCCGACTCGATGGAGATTGGCCGGATGCTCTATGACATTGCCTTTCTCGCGGATGGAAATCGCGCAGCGTTTTTTGAGGCGCGCCTGGAGAACGGCGTGATGGAGACGCGACCCGAGTCGGTTCTGGCCGATCAAAGCCGGCGGCAGGAGGTACTCGAATGCTCGTACAGGCGCTAACCGAATACGCCGACAACTATCTGGCCGATGAGTTGAACGATGCGGCCTGGGAGATGAAGCCCGTGCCGTGGCTGCTCGAAATCTCAAGGCAGGGAACATTTCTGAGTGCGACGCCGCGCACAATTACGAAGACACTCGGTAAGAAGCAGGTGCAGGTTCCCATGCAGATGAGTGTGCCGCGTTCACCTGTAAATCGCAACAGTGGGGAACACCCTCTGCTGGGAACCGACGACATGGCGTATGTTCTTGGCATTGGCGCGTGGACTCCCGACAAGAATGCCGACAAGGAGAAAGCCGAAAAGCACCACGAAGCCTTTGTCTCTCTCATCGGCAAAGCCGCTGCGGAAACCGGAGACTCTGGTCTGATATCTTGCACCAACTTCTACGCCAATGCGGAAGAAGTGGAAAAGGCGCGCAATGCCTTGCGAGAGGCAAAGCCCGGTACGCTTGTCGCTCTCTCTGTAGGCGAGCCGCTAGTGGAGCGGGAAGCCGTGCGACAGTTCTGGCGCAAGCACTACCGGACGGAGTTTGACGGGCGCATGGAGGGCATCGACGGCGAGTGCATGATCTCCGGCAAGTTCGGCCCGATTGCTCCCACGCACGAAAAAATCAAGGGCGTGTCGAGTCTTGGAGGACAGGCGGCAGGCGTTGCGCTGATGTCTTTCGATAAAGAAGCCTTCCGCTCCTATGGCTGGGAGCAGAACCGCAACAGTCCTGTCTCGCCGGATCGGGCGCTGGCATATGTGCTGGCCTTAAATGATCTCCTGAAGGTGGACAATACGCGGCGACGGGATCGGGGAGGCATTGGATTCTTGTATTGGCTCAGGAATCCTGCCGATATTGACGTGCTTGATGTGCTTGAGGTTGCCGATCCGAAGCAGGTAGCTGATTTGCTTGATTTTGATCCGGCTGCCAATCCAGATGCCAACCGCTTCTACATGGTTGGTGTTTCTGGCAATGGTGGAAGGCTTCGAGCGCGGTACTGGGCAGATCTGGCGCTGACAAAAGTGAAGAAGAATCTAAAGAACTGGCACGAGCAATTGCGCGTGGAATACCCGTGGGAACGTCCACCAGTGAACCTCTGGCATATTCGCTACGCACTCAACCGTGATGGCAAGCTTTTAGGCCAGATGGAGATGGCGCTTCAGAGACGAGCAATTGAGGGTCTTGCGCTTGGTTACTCGATGCTTTCCGAGGCTCTAACGTGCCTGCGACATCCGAGCACAAGTAACAGCAAAACGAAAGAAGCTCAGGGGCAAAAGAACAGCGATTCGCTTGAACGGTTTCGGGTGCCAATTGCGCTGGTTCGTATGTGCCTCAATGATCTTTTCCGAAAAGAAGGAGAAAAAGAGATGAGTGAAGGACTTAATCCAACCTGCCCGTATCCGGCGTATGTTTGTGGTCGCCTGATGGCCGCTTATGAAGACTTGCAATACAAAACCGCAAAGAGAGTTGGCGTGCCCATCAACAAAACAATCACTGATAGGTTCTTCTCCTTGGCCTCAACCTATCCAGCTGCTGCATTTGCTGAGATTGTCGATCTGGGACAGAAACATCTCAAAAAGCTTCGTAGGCTAGATGGCGGTGCGGCTTTCGGCATCGAGAAAAGAATCATGGAAATTTCGAACCTACTTCAGCCGGGTGAAAAGGGACCGTATCCTTCCGACTTGAGCCTTGAAGGTCAGGGCCTCTTCGCCCTGGGTTACTTCCATCAGAAGTCTCGTTCCATTTCAGATGCGATTGACGGCAAACTATCCAAAGAATCTTCCAATCAAGACGGTGACAAGGAGAATCAACAATGAGCACTATTGAGAATCGCTACGACTTCGTCTACCTATTTGATTGCCAGGACGGTAACCCAAACGGTGATCCTGATTCTGACAACAAACCTCGCACCGATCCACAAACTCATCATGGGTTGGTCACAGATGTTTGCATCAAACGCAAGATTCGAGATTTTGTTTCCTGCGCTAAGTCCCTTGATGGAGCAGTCGAAAAGGGGTACGACATTTTTGTGCTTGGAGGAATGTCACTCGAACAACGCCAAAAGATGGCTTATGACAACTTAAATGAAGAGATTGAGTGGAAGGGAGACAAAACGTCCAAGGGCGACATTGAAAAGGCATCCCAATGGATGTGCGGAAACTTCTTTGACGTGAGAACTTTTGGTGCCGTAATGAGCACAAAAGAGTTCAACTGCGGACAAGTCCGCGGCCCCGTCCAGATTACATTTGCCCGGTCGATAGACAAGGTTTTGCCGCTTGATCACACAATCACGCGCGTTGCGTACACCAAAGAGGAAAAGCGAGAGTCCTCGTCAGGCTCTACAGAGATTGGTGGAAAGTACACCATCCCTTACGGCCTGTATCTCGCGCATGGCTACATCAACCCGGTCTTTGCCGCAAAGACTGGCTTCAGCGAAGACGATCTCGCGCTCTTGTGGAAGGCGCTCGCCAATCTGTTTGAGCTGGACCGCTCTGCGGCGCGGGGCACCATGGCCGCGCGCGGCCTTTACATCTTCAAGCACGAGAGCAAACTCGGCAATGCGCAGGCGCAGCGGCTCTTTGAGTCGATCAAGGTTGAGAAGAAGCCGGGCGTTGAAAGCCCGCGCGCTTTCAACGATTACATCGTTGTGCCTCCCGATCCAAACTCGCTGCCGGAAGGCATTACCCTCATCGACGGTCTCGCATAAGTCCGTCGCAACCGAGGTGAACACGATGTACTCAGAAGAGGATCTTCTCCCACTCTCCGGTCTCCAGCATCTCGCCTTCTGCGAACGGCGCTGGGCGCTGGTTCATCTGGAGCAGCAGTGGGAGGAGAACCTCTTCACCGCCGAGGGCAAACTTCTCCACGAGAAGGCGCACTCGGCCGACATTGAATCCCGCCCCGAGGTTCTGGTTCGGCGAACTCTTCCGCTGCGATCTTTTCGACTTGGTCTTTCCGGCCAGACTGATATTGTCGAGTTCTTACCCTGCGAAGCCGCGGAGCCGGGTGTTTCCATGCCGCGCCGTAAAGGGCTCTGGAAGCCGTATCCTGTGGAGTACAAGCGGACCCGCGACAAACACGGCAGCGTGGCCTATCGCATTCAGCTTTGCGCACAGGCGCTTTGTCTGGAAGAGATGCTGCAAGTGCCGGTTCCTGCCGGGGCCGTCTTTGATGGCAAGGCTAAGCGTCGCGAAGTGGTGATCTTCGACGAGCCGCTCCGTCAGGAGGTCGAACACCTCGCGGCCCTCATGCATGAGATTCTCCTTTCTGGAAAGACGCCGCGCGCCGTCTATGCGAAGAAATGCGAAAGCTGTTCCATGAATCCAGTCTGTTTGCCAAAAGCAGTCGAGTCGGCAAGTGCATCCAGCTATTTGACCCGCGCAATTGACGCCAACCTCAGACAGTCTTCTTTCGGCCAAGCCACTCAAGATGAGGACAAACCCCGATGAGAAAGCTCCTCAACACGTTGTATGTCACCATTCCCAATGCCTACCTCAGCAAGGATGGAGAAACCGTGCTCGTTCGCGTCGAGCATGAAACGCGGCTTCGCGTGCCGATTCACACGCTTGAGGGCATCGTGTGCGTCGGGCTGGTCTCGATGAGTCCTCCCCTGATGGGATTCTGTGCCGAGCACAACGTCGGGGTGAGTTTTCTCAGCGAACATGGCCGCTTTCTTGCTCGCATCCAGGGGCCGATCCACGGCAACGTACTACTGCGCCGGGAGCAATACCGCCGTGCCGACCAGGACGCTGATTCTGCCGCTATTGCGAAGTCTATTCTGCTGGCGAAGATCGCCAACAGCCGAACTTCGTTGTTGCGTGCCGGTCGTGAACGCCCCTCACAAACCATTGATCGTGCCGTTACACAGCTTGGCCAATCCCTGCGCCTGCTCGCGTCTGCGTCTTCTCTCGATGGTCTGCGGGGAGTCGAAGGAGATGCCGCGCAGACGTATTTCAGCGTTCTCGACGAGCTTATCCTGCATCAGAAAGAGGAGTTCTTCTTTCACGGGCGGAGCCGCCGCCCACCACTCGACAATGTCAACGCGTTGCTCTCGTTCCTCTATATTCTGTTGGCCCATGACATCGCCTCTGCACTGGAAACGACCGGCCTTGACCCCGCTGTTGGCTTTCTGCACCGCGACCGCCCCGGTCGTGCCGGCCTCGCCCTGGACCTCATGGAGGAAATGCGCCCGGTGTTGGCCGACCGGCTCGCGCTCACCCTCATCAACCGCCGCCAAATTGCTGGAAAAGGCTTCTCCCGCTCGGAATCCGGCGGGGTGGCGATGAATGATGCCACGCGCAAAGAGGTTCTGGTTGCATGGCAGTTGCGCAAACAGGAAGAGGTTCTCCATCCATTTCTGAACGAACGCATCCCCTTTGGCTTGGTGCCCCACGCGCAGGCACTCTTGCTGGCTCGCCACCTGCGTGGCGATCTCGATGCTTACCCTTCCTTCATCTGGAGATGACACAGCATGATGGTGCTTGTGACGTATGACATGGGAACTCAGTCCGACAACGGGAAGCGCCGCCTCCGGCAAATCGCCAAACTGTGTCAGAATCATGGTCAGCGGGTGCAGTTCTCGGTTTTTGAATGTCTTCTTGAACCTGCCCTTTGGGTCGAGTTTCGCGCCAAGCTCCTCGCGATCATTGACCCTTCCACCGATAGCCTTCGCTTCTACTTCCTGGGGGCAAACTGGCAGAGGCGCGTGGAGCACTCAGGAGCGAAGCCCGGCTACAACCCGGAAGGCCCCCTCATTCTTTAGCGCGAACATCAAGTGCACAGCCAATACACAGTAGGTTCGCGCATGCGCCATCTCGCAGATTCCACGCTTGTTGAAGGTTAAAGCACATTGTCCGGACCCTCCCAGCTCCGACATTTGTCGGGGTCCGCGCAATTCCAAGGCTAGAACGCAGAAATCAAAGCTGTTACAGTAGAGCCGTCGCGCCCCACGCGGGGCGCGTGGATTGAAACTGTGCCGGTCCTCACCTCGGGCGAGTGTGGCCTCGTCGCGCCCCACGCGGGGCGCGTGGATTGAAACCATCCAGGCCGCGCGCCGCCCTGGGCCAGGCCAGGTCGCGCCCCACGCGGGGCGCGTGGATTGAAACTTTACTGGTAATGGTTGGATTAACTTCGATATGCCGTCGCGCCCCACGCGGGGCGCGTGGATTGAAACAATCCAACAGGTGAATATTTTAACTGTGCGTTCGTCGCGCCCCACGCGGGGCGCGTGGATTGAAACAATCCAACAGGTGAATATTTTAACTGTGCGTTCGGTCGCGCCCCACGCGGGGCGCGTGGATTGAAACATGTTGCCTTCGGCTAGATCCGCGCCGAGCTCGGGTCGCGCCCCACGCGGGGCGCGTGGATTGAAACAGTGCAACCTAATCACCCAGGCCGAACTAGCCGAGTCGCGCCCCACGCGGGGCGCGTGGATTGAAACCTGATGGAAAAATTGCTGCACGCGCAACCGAAGCGTCGCGCCCCACGCGGGGCGCGTGGATTGAAACATCTAACGTTTGATTAACTCACTGTTGTTACTTTGTCGCGCCCCACGCGGGGCGCGTGGATTGAAACAACCTTGTTGTTACGCGATCCTAAAGACTCGCGCGGTCGCGCCCCACGCGGGGCGCGTGGATTGAAACAATTCGTTGACCAATTCACCCTTGCGATTTGGCTTGTCGCGCCCCACGCGGGGCGCGTGGATTGAAACAACCCCTGGAGATTAAAAACATGGCGAAGAAGAAGTCGCGCCCCACGCGGGGCGCGTGGATTGAAACAACAGAAGAATTTGAAACCGAACAAACCGGCTTGGTCGCGCCCCACGCGGGGCGCGTGGATTGAAACCACAGACATCGCAGGCTTTGGTGAGCACTTCCATGTCGCGCCCCACGCGGGGCGCGTGGATTGAAACATTGTGACGCCGAGCAGCGCGAGCGTCGCAGCAGTCGCGCCCCACGCGGGGCGCGTGGATTGAAACGGTAGATATTGGTCGCATCCCAGCCGGTCACCTGGTCGCGCCCCACGCGGGGCGCGTGGATTGAAACACCGTGGCGATTGGAATATCGCTCGATGTAAAGGGTCGCGCCCCACGCGGGGCGCGTGGATTGAAACACTGTGACCGTGTTTGTCGAGCCAAAAGCTAACGTCGCGCCCCACGCGGGGCGCGTGGATTGAAACATAAAACACCTGGTGCGTGTCCGTGGCGTAATAGTCGCGCCCCACGCGGGGCGCGTGGATTGAAACGTCGGTATCCTTGGCGGCGAAGGTCGTCGAGAGCGGTCGCGCCCCACGCGGGGCGCGTGGATTGAAACTCGATACTACCGACTTCGTAAAGAATCATCTCTCGTCGCGCCCCACGCGGGGCGCGTGGATTGAAACAAGCGGAAAGTGAGAGATTTGCAAACTATTTTCGCGTCGCGCCCCACGCGGGGCGCGTGGATTGAAACGAAGAGTACCGAGTCGCTTTTCTCGGAAGGGCGGGTCGCGCCCCACGCGGGGCGCGTGGATTGAAACCCGGCGGGGGGGGTCGCGCCCGGGCCTGTCGCGCGCGTCGCGCCCCACGCGGGGCGCGTGGATTGAAACTAAGGAACCCGGTGGGCGTGGTCC
>Ga0302140_10010693_pt1 | contig 11322 bp, 9 predicted proteins | sample I_Bog_E1_1_FD_202095 | JGI IMG/M metagenome (GOLD analysis project Ga0302140, IMG submission 202095) | Peat permafrost microbial communities from Stordalen Mire near Abisko, Sweden - I_Bog_E1_1 | ecosystem: Environmental > Terrestrial > Soil > Wetlands > Peat | place: Sweden: Abisko, Stordalen...
TTCGACATTCAGCAGGACCTCATGACCAAGCAATTTCTAAAGTGATAGTGTTTTTAGTTAACGTCGATCTAACGGATCGCTTAAATAGGATCCGGTCGCGCCATTTCCGCTTGCTGTAGTTTTCTCGCGCCAACTATTCCCAGGAATTCTGAGAAGGTCTCATCACGAGTCAGGATGCAAAGCAAAAGATAAGTGACGAAACCGATGAGTGTGCCTGAAAGAAGGCGCTCGATGTTCGACAACCTGTGCAAATAGGCCACGTCGATTCCAAGGATTACCGTTCCCATCGCGACCGTCATGGCAGCGATCCTCGCAACGCTCCAAATAGTTTCCAATACCGTCAAACCTATATACCTACCAGCAACATGGAGATGAACAACAGCGCCAATACCTGTCCAGATTGTATATGCGTAAACCACTCCTAAAATGCCAAACCGTATTCCGGCCGCCATCGCGACAACGAAGGCAAATCCAAGAGAAATGGTTACGATAAACATAGCCTTGGTTCGCCCCAGTCCGGAATATACCCAGCCCACTGGAGCCACAATCGACTGGACGAGCCCCACAATGGCCATTATTTTCAAGATCGGAACAACCTCACCCCATCGGGGCCCGAACAATAGAGCTATGAGGGGTCCGGCAAGTACCGCCAAACCCGCCATCATAGGGAACGACACGAGTGCAATGAGTCGCGTGGCAGTGATGTACAGTCGGCGAAACCGTGGCAGATCATCTTGGATCCGAGACAGCGCTGGAAGCATCACCTGCCCGAATACAGAAGTAATATTGTTCAGCGGCAGAAGCATGAGCTGGTAGGCTCGCGCATAGATTCCAAGAGGACCGGCTCCAAGAACTTTGCCGATTGTTAAGTTGTCACCATTCCGCAGCCAATAATTTACCGATCCGTATCCCAATAGATAAATCGCATAGCGTCCGAGTTCCACAGCTTTATCACCATGGAAGATGAATCTTGGCCTCCATTTCGATAGGACCCAGTACAGGAGCGACGATACGGCAGCCATTGCAACAATCTGCCACGCGAGCGCCCAGATGCCGTACCCTCTCCATGCGAGGACGATTGCAAGAACTCCTGATATTCCGGTTGCTCCAATATTTGCGGCTGCCAATTTCCGAAAATGGAATTCTTTGGTCAGGAGAGCGCACTGCGTCTGACCAGCCGCTTGCACGAGGAACACCATTGAGATGAAGCGCGTAAGAGGTTCAAGAATGGGGAGGGCATAGAAGCCTGCGATAATTCGTGCGCCGAAAAAGAAGATTCCTGTAAGACAAACGCCAACCGCCAACTGCAGCCAAAACGCAGTCGAGCAATGCGCTTCGGTGAGGTCCTGATTGTAGATAAGCGCGGAGCCCAGCCCGCTATCGGATAGAATCTGTGCGAATCCTGTGAAAACAATCAGCATTCCGATTGCGCCGAACTCACTCGGCGTCAGCAAGCGCGCGAGCACAACACTGAAGACCAGCTGAAAGAATTGTGATCCGACCCGCCCAAGGACATTCCAAGATAGGCTATGAACAACCGTTTTGCGAAAATTCACGATGTGTTTGATTCTCCGGATGACGGCGAAAGTGCGGGGCCAAGTTGCCCAAGATGAATTGCTCCTTGAAGCACGTTGAACTCAGGACGAAGCTGAGCCAGGAGGCTCTCAGTCTTTCGCGATTACCGGCGTACAGATTGGGCTCCAATGCCGCATACGCGTTGGGTTTAGCTTTGTGTGATTAAGTTAACACCCTCACAGCAAAGTTACTCCACCTCCGATCATTGCTTTTCCTGAAGTGCAACCAAACTCGTCCACCATCAAAAGCATGGCCGGATTCACATCACCGTTAATGCTTACTGTAGTTTGATTCCCATTCGTCCGGTATAATCGATGCGGTTCAGTAACATCTGAACGTTGTTAGCTGCAAAATACTCGTCCACCGCTTTGCGTGATCCTTCCCAGTGTCCATAATCATCGATGATCAATACGCCACCCGGTACAAGACGAGGGAACAGGTGTTCCATCTCGTGCCGAGTTGACTCGTACCAATCGGTATCTAGGCGCAAGAAGGAAATCTTCGCGGGGGCGGCGCCTGGAATCGTGTCTTCCACCTTACCTTCGATCAGATGGATGTGCTCAGTGGGATAGCCCGTAGAATCGAGATTTGCGGACACATCCTCCTTCGAGGCATCACTCCATCCTGCACTTCGGTCCGCTGTCCCTCCAAATCGGACCATTGCAGATTCGCCCGTAAGCGCATTGCGATCTGCGGACGTGGGTTCGGTCATGCCAGAGAAAGTATCGAACAAATACAAGGGAAGATCTTTTCTTCCTTGCCCCAGAAAGCTCAGAGCCGCTGCCATGGTGCTGCCTCCTCGCCAGACTCCACACTCGACAAAGTCGCCCGGTATGGATGCTCGAACTACATACGCCGCAGCCGCGCAGACAGCAGCGATGCGTTCGGGGCTGGTCATTGTAAAAGGACGGACTTTCTCAATAATCGAGCGCACTTCCGGCGGAAGGTCGATGTAAGACGAAAGTGGAGAGCCGGTCTTGCGAACCGAGATCTCATACCCAAGGGAATGTGCCAACCGCTTCAGGATCTTCTTCATAAGTTTGATTTTCTCTCATTTGGAGTTGCTTGCAGGGAGACCAAATATGGCCAAATCCTGCCATGTCCATCGCACAGACAGACCTGATTGCGAGTCAGAATCCAGTCGAGTAATGCGCTTCGATGAGTTCCTTATTCAAGATTGGCGCGGCGCTCTGCCCGCTGTCGGAGAGAATCTGGGCGACTCCCCCAAAAGACTTCAACATTTCGATGGCGCCGAATTCACTCGCGTCAGCAAACGTACAATCGGAATACTAAGAATTAGCTGGAGAATTGTGTACCTACCAGCCCGACAAGATACCCGGATATGATTTGAACGACCTTTCGCAGCAGACTCATGCTAAGACTGTCCTGTGGAATTCCCGCTAGACGTAGTTGTTTTTGCTGCCACGTAGAGAAGCTGGTTTGCAAACAATGACGACCACCAATGTGCTTTCGGTAGCCTGAAGGGTGCGGAGACTGTGTCCTCAATATTCCCGGACGTACCAAGAGTGTGGTTCATCGCCGCGGACCTGACCAAATGAAATCCGCTCGCTTCCACTGCGAACCGAATATCCCTTGGGGAATAGAATCCCTTCCAGTCGCGATGAACTGGAAATGACCGGCCACGCATCAAGGCAAAGATACGCGAGATATGATTCATGTTCAGATATGTAAAAACCAAGTGGCCTCCTGGCGAAAGCCGAGAACGAAGGGAAGACAGGAACGCAGGTAAGTCGGCGATGTATTCAAGGATACCCGAACATACAATGACGTCAAAATCGCGAAGTATATCGGGCAATGGCTCCTGGTTGAAGTTGCACCGTTGAAAAGAGAAGTCAGGTGGTGACTCAGGCTGGACAAAGTCGCAGCCACTATACTCGGCCTCAGGGCAGAGTTTCCTTAAATGACCCTTCGCACACCCCACGTCCAACATCCGTTTTGGATGCAGCTCATTTACCAAAGCGGCAACCTGGCGAAGGCGAAGATGGGGCCGGTCGTACCGGGCCACGTCATGGGACCAGCGGACCTCCGGAGCTACTTGCGATTGCGAAATCGTCGTCAATTGCTTCTCCATGACATCAAGATTTGCCTCAGCGGCCGCGCTGCGTTCATCCAGCAATTTGGGCAACTGCTTTCTTATCTCATCACTGTGAGAGAAGAAATGCTCAATATGTGAGATCCAAGAATTAAGGTCGTGATCGAAGGGAGTCTGATACGACTCTAGTCCCATTTGTTGAAAAATCTGCTGCGTCTTATCTTCGTAGCCTAGACCGAACGCAGGCACGCCCGCAAGCATAGCGAGAATGCAACCGTGCAGTCTCATTCCAATATATGCATCACATTCCCCAAGCCTCGTGATCAACTCTTCCGGTCGGTAGCGGGAACGGTCAACTTCGCAGCGGGCGCGTAAACTCTCGGGGAGCAACTGACGAATCTGCATAGCAGCGTCCGAATCGTCGACATATCCTGCGATTCCCTGGCAAGTTGAAAGGAAACGAATCCTTCTATTGGGGTCATCGAGAAGATACCGACAAAAGTCAGCAGCCTGCGCAATCGTTCTTTTCAATCCCGTTTTATTTCCGAGAGGCCATTGACGAAAACTCATACCGATTAGCCTCTCCTCGGAATTCGACTTACCCACCCTATAGAGCTTTGGCTCGATAGCTCGCCATAGGAAAGCAACATCGGCAGTCACCTGGATAAGCGAAGCGTCCACGCCGCATTTCAAGAGATGGTCTCGCGAAATCTCGTCTCGGATGCAGATGCATGAAACCTTGTTGAGAACCTCTCGGACCCTCTCAACCGATCTTGGATAGAAAAAGGGGCCGATCGATTGTCCGACCAGCACTACTGGTTTGTTGAGCGAAATTGCAAACTCAAACCCGCGCAGGCGTTCCTCAATCGGATAGTAATCATGGAGAAATCCACCAGGGGCCGAGAGAACTATGTCAGCTTTCCGATAATGCTCTATCGTGCTCTGACGCGATTTCCGTGATTTCGTGAACTCCAGGTCTGCCGCGAAATGTATTCCCGGAAGATTTTGACGGCACTTTTCTACGTCTCTGCAAAGAACAACGATCTTTGATTGCGGCCATCGCCTGGTGATTGCAATCAAGAGGGCCCTCAAGAGGGCCTCGTCTCCGCCGTTCAAGGGAACGGAGTTCGTTATCAGAAATCTTATTAAGGAATTATTGGTCATGGCAACCTTGCAAAGGCTTATGGCGGTTCTTTCTAGTTGGCACTGCTGACAAAAAACTGCATGCTGCACGAAGTCGATTGACCAAGCCGAGCAAGTAACACTCTCCGCTACATTTGGAGCGGAAAGAAAGCTGATCAAATCTGATCACGACGCGTTAACTACTTCTTGGTTTAGAAGCCACCAAAACATAATGAAGGGGGAAAGCGGTGTCAGTTCGGGTCTTTTTTTGTTTCATGAGATTCAACGCAACTCGGCACGCCGAACCGATCAGCAACTGGAAAGGCCGTTGGCGTACCAATTTGCAGGTTAGGTCCGCCAACACATGTAAAGGACCGCCCACGGCTTCGAGCACTTCTATCTCCAGGCCCGCGTTCTCGGCATATCTGCGAAGTGCGAACGATGTATAGCGGTGATAGTCAAAGGGAGCCTCGTGAATCCAATAGAGAAAAGGCACACCGATAATCGCCTTGCCGCCCGGGATCAGAATTCGTGCGATTTCCCCCCAAATCCTAGCCGGTTCGAAGAGGTGTTCAATTACGTCAGTGCAAAGAACGGTGTCCGCCGTATCGTTCGGGAGCGCAATCCCTTTATTCAGATCGCAAATGATATCGACCTGATCACTGACATGAAGACTGGAACCCCAGTCTACCCCTATGCTCTTTGTTACAAGGTCGCGGTACATTCCAAAATAAGGGGCCTTTCCGCAGCCAATGTCGGCAAGAACGCCTGTTGCGTGGGCCTGGATTTGCCTCGCGTATTCTGCAATGACCAACTCTGCGCTCAATCGCGACCCGTAGCTTACCTCCGACGACTTGCGTGAAACGCACCAATGCCCTTTGCGTAACTCGACCTTTGTGGGTGTCCAACTTTGAAGATTGGGCATTAATTCTAACCTAGGTTGTTGGTTGACTTCACGATACCAGGCCGGCTCCGACTAACGAGCCAGCAGTTCTCAAGCGCTCGCATACCGAATCTTCAAAGCATCCGCATCCTGACTTCGCGACCGAAACACCAACTGCCGCGCTTCATAAGCCTGAATGCGAAGCGCGGCAACGCCGAAGCCGATAATGGACCAGAACCAGATGCAGCCTTGTGGCCCCTCAAGGTACACGTCAAAGCTTGAATTTGTGATGGTTGCAAGCCAACAGGCGAGGATCCACAAATTCAGCCCGCTCCAGAATTGCGATCCTGATTGAGCCGCCAGCCTCTGTGCTCTGAACATGCGAATAGCAAAAACTGCGTTGAGAGTTAACCAGATGGCGAAGCCGGGAACGCCCATTCGCGCAAGAATGGTCATACTTCCATTGTGAGGGCTGCGAAGCGCCACATCCTCCTCTGACGTCGCATCCCCAAATGGGCCGTCTGCAACGGCAAGGTTTACACCGAACCCTCTCCCCGTCCAAAAATAGGGGCCAAAGAACGTCTCGCGGACGATGTTTGTCCACCAGACTAATCTCCATTGTACCGTGCCCTCGTGCCCCGTCCCCGTTGCTGAACCGCCCGCAATACTGGCTACGGTTGCAAGAGCTTTGTCAGCGCTCAAGGCCCTCTTTCCTATATGGAAATTGGATGGGAGAGCAACGAGTAATACCAGAGCCAAGGTAGCCCCCAGGATGACAGTAGCCGCTATTTTCCACACAACCCGACGGGAGCGCAAAACCGAAAACAAAAGGACCGCGAGAACGATGCTCACAAATCCGCCCCGGTTCATAACCATCACGATGATCGTGGTCAAGTAGATGCAGGCAAAACCAATAGTGCGAAATATCGAGATTTCCGGTCTCCCTTTTCCGACCATTCGATTGGGAAACGTCATAAGGAAGACGGCTGCTGCAGCGATGCTGACGGCCACATCTCCGGCTTTGAGTGTGAGGATGCCTGTCGATTTTCCCCATGGAATATGTGGCAGAGAACCGCCTAAAGTTAGAGATAAAATTAACAAGATCGGAATGACGGGCAAAAACCAACGCAGGAATTTCCGATAGGTGTTGAGAGCGCGGGAGATCTGACTGCTCTTGTTGACGAATGCGACGAGGATCAGAGCGAACGAGCCATATGCCCAAATAACCGCGTCCCGAATCGCATCAAAGCGATAAATGGACAGGAAAGGCACTGTGCGGCAGATGCCCCAGAAGGCAAGCACCCCCCAAAGGAACAATACAGGATCGCTGAAGACCAGCATGACTCTGCGAGAAATGAGAAAAATCATGGCGCCAACCACCAACACCAATTCGCCCAAAAACAAATAAGCAAATCCTTTGTCAAGGAGCGCATAGCCGAAGAGCACAAAAAGCAATGCTTTGAGCCAAAGGCCTTCCAAACCTCTCTGTCCTGCTGACATGCGATCTGACTCACTTCCCGTGCTTCGGTTCACGCAAGTCGGTTTCCTCGATCTTGCACTTCCGATAAATCTTTAGAATGCGCTGCACGTTAGGGCCAACGAATAAAGGCACGTTTTGTGGGCGGCGACGCTCTCTTCATAGCCAGCGCTGTCATTCTGCACATTAGCCGAGCCCTGAGGCTTACCGCTAATAGACTGTGTAGATGAACGTCGAAGCCGCAGCGTTCAAGACCTGAGTGCCCACGCGCAACATGGTTTCCTTTACGCCACTGATGGGAACGTAGACCACATCTTCGGCTTGCAATCGCAAAGGGGTAGCCTTTCCGCTGTTGATTTTCTTGTAATTCACCGGGATCTGCACCATGCTTCCGTCGCCCATTTTCCGGAAGACTCGAATGTCACCGACCTTCGCTTCCAAGGCCGTCCCCATGGCCATCGCAAGTGCCTGGTCGATATTCAATTCGCCAGCCTCTTGCATCACATATCCCCCAGGGCGATTGACGGACCCAAGCACATAGACTATTCCGGCCTTCTTTACAACAATGGTGTCTCCAGGATTCACAACGGCATTAAGAGGCGCAAGATCTCGTCCGTTGCGGTTGTAACGTATGGTCTCTCCTGCTGCCAGGGGCTGGCCGACCCGTTGGATCACAATCTCATTGCCCGCAACCGCCGTCTCCCCGCCGGCCAGGGAAAGTACCTCAATAAGCTTGCGGGGGCCGATCATGGGAATGGTCCCAGGAGTGCTGACCTCTCCCATGACAACAACATTTTGGGCACTGTATTCATTCAGATTGACCGCAACATTTGCGACCTTCAACACTTCTGACGACAGCAATTTAGCTTGTATGGCTGTCTCAGCCTCTCGCAGCGTTAATGAATCCAATCGAACCAATCCAGCCAACGGAAGAGATATATCACCCTGTTTGTCAAGGCGATATGAGCCATCCAGGTCGGGCTCTTCAAAGACATGCAGGTCAATCATGCTGCCCGGCATCAGCTTCAGGTTTGAGACATCTTGCGGAGCGACGCTCGGTGCGGCGGATCGATTTGACGAAGGCGACGCTGTTGCCCCGGCGTTCGAGTTCTGATGCTGCTCCGCAGTGCTGGATGCCATTTGAGCATGAAGCTCAGTGATCAGAGCCAGGGCAACAAGGAACCCCGCCGCGACCTGGCGGATCCAATGTTGATTGCCCGTTATCCATCTACGACTCGCGCTTAGCATCATTGTCCTCACTCTGATAATCCGTCCCGTAGTAGCCGCGGTCATAGTAATACTCTGCAGATTTCGTATTCACTGCATTGAATATTATGCCCAGCACTTTCGCTCTATTCCTCCGGAAGCTTTCAAATATCCTGCTCACGGCCGAACGTGTTGACTTTGACCACCGGATTACGACCAAGACCGCGTCAACCTTGACGGACAGGATGGAGGCATCTGTGACGACCATTGCAGGCGGGCTGTCAATCAAGATGAAGTCATACTCCGTCGATAGAGCACTGAGCAAATCGTCAAATTCTCTTGACGCTAGCAGTTCTGCCGGATTTGGAGGCAGCGTCCCGGCCATAAGAATAAACAGATTACTAACATTAGGATCTTCTATTATGCAATCCGGCGGATTCGACACCGACGTGAGTAAGTTGCTGAGTCCGCGATTATTCGCCCTATTCAAATGAACATGCATGGCAGGCCTTCGCATATCCGCGTCAATCAAGAGGACCCTATGGCCGAGCCCCGCAAAACACGCGCCAAGCCCGTAGCAGGTAGTGGTTTTACCCTCGCCCGGTACAGCACTCGTGACGAGCAATGTTCGTGGCGGCTTACCGGGATGCGACAAAAGAATCGCTGTCCTCAACGTGCGGTAAGCCTCTGACACTTCCGACGTCGACTTGCCGTAGGACTGCCTCTCTGCATTCTTCGCCGCGTCTTTAGAAGGCCGTTTCCCAGGCAACGAGATCGATGAAGCAATGAAAGACGGGATTCCCGCCAATACGGGCACACCGCTCAGCCTCTCAACCTCCTCGACGCTCGTCACCGAGTCATCCAGCGAATCATGGATAAAGGCGACCAGCACACCCAGAACAAGGCCTACTAGAAGCCCAATTGCGGTATAAAGTACCTTCTTCGGACGTGTCGGCTCTGCGGCTGGCAAGGCTCGGCTTATGACTTCGATATTGGAACTCTGTGTGCCGACTGTGAGCTTCAATTCCTGGAGCTTTGTATAAAGATCCTCGTAGAGGCCGCGTGTGGAATCCGCCTCCTGCTGCAGCACAGCCAGACGAATAGTTGAATCGTTCATCTTGAACGCTTCTTGCTCCTCCGCTGTATAGGCACTTCTGATCCCATTCTCGGTATCGAGAGCTGCTTTGTAATTCATTTCCGTGGTGTTGACGATTCGCTGAACCTCAGTCTTTATCTCTCGATTCAGCAAGTCCATCTGGTTATTCAAATCAAGCACATGAGGATTCTTTGCGCCGTATGTCTGAGCCAGTGAGGATTGTTGTAGCTTGAGCGCAGTCTCTTGCTGGCGAAGCGCCAGTAAACCAGAGAACAGTCCACTCTGAGAACTTCCGGCTCCTGATGCTTGCATTTCCAGCGCGGTGGTCGACAGTGCGTCTACATTGCCTGAGGAGGCTAGCCGAAATAATGCCTCCTGCGTGATTCGATTGGTTTCTGCCGCGACGAGATCTGCATCCAATTGGGTGAGTCTGTCCAGCACCGGGCTCGTGGTCGTAGCGCCCCCCCCACCAGTACTCATGGTCCCAGAACCTCGGGTGTTTCCTCCCGGGGAAACAATGAGGCCGCTCTTGCGCTGGTAGTCGATCAATTTCTGCTCTGAGTCTTGAACCTGCTTCTTGAGATCGTTGATTTCGCCCGTCATCCAACCGGTGGCTTGCAGCGTTGATGAATTTCTTCGTTGCAATCGATCTTGCACATATTGATCGATGAGTGCATTCGCGGTTTCAGCCGCAAAATTCGGGTCCGGATCCTGAAAGGTGACCTGAATCAGCCGCGTGTCAGGCAGCGGAAGCACTTTGAGGTGCGATTCAAAGTTATCCAGCAAACTACTGCGCGCCTTGGGCGCATGGCTTAAAGGTAACCCCTGCTCTTCGGGAACCCGCTCCGCCGTTCCGAAACGGTGTTTGATTGCCTTCTGATGATCCTCATAGTGAGTCCTTTCGATTGTTTCGATGCCCAGGTCATCGCTCTGCAATACAGACACTTCGGTTTGTAATGCAGTCTTGTCTGCATCGCCGCCGGTGAGACTGGATGCGACATTTCCCAGGGCGCCTACACCCACGTCATTCTGGTTTTGTTCAATTTCGATTGCCACAGTCGAGCTGTAGTAGGGGCGCATGATGAAAGAGAAGATAAGCACTGCTGATGCTAGCGCGAGGGTCGTCCCAATCACGATGTACTTGTTTCTGCGCACCATGCGAAGAGCTTGGCGGAATGATAGGTCTTCGCTTTCCAATCCACCGCTTGGAGCAGAATTGTCTGGCAAAAGCGAACTAGGAATATCCGATCTCTCGAAGGTTGGTGACATAGTTCCTTTGTTAGTTCTTGCTTCTGATGATGGGTTGATTACTGTCGTTTCTCCTAAGAAAAATCGAACAGAGCATTCACCTAAATGAGCCGCAGTCTATCCCGGCGACTAAGGAGAATACGCGACGGAGCAGAAGTACCGGTAATTCCGTCGAAAAGCATAGTACCGATTTGCGGTTTAAATACTCGATTTAGCGAAGGGCCACTTCAAATACACACTTGACAAGAAATGCGGCGCAATACAAGCGCGATTTGCAGGAATAGCGGTTGAGTGAAAGTCTGCACTAACGGGATCGGTAAGAAAAGAGGTTGCGACATCCACTCTCACCACTCAATAGATTTCTCGTCGAGTAGAAGGTCAATATAAATCTACTGCGATCATCGAGAAAAACGGAGTTGATCGGCCGAGCGCGAATGTCATTTGGCCGAGCGAAAACTGCTGAGAAACTCGAATCACTGAGCTTCTACATGATATCCGGAAAAAAGGCTATCTTGCAACTGATCTTATCTTGAAACCAGGGCCGACGCATCTTAATTCCCGAGTAGTTGGAGCATGTAGTCATTGTCCCATCCTGCTTGGAGTCGCTTACCTTTGATGCCGAGCTTGCATGTTTTGTCCTGTCGGAGCAGGTTCAGGGCGAT
>Ga0302140_10010697_pt1 | contig 11321 bp, 9 predicted proteins | sample I_Bog_E1_1_FD_202095 | JGI IMG/M metagenome (GOLD analysis project Ga0302140, IMG submission 202095) | Peat permafrost microbial communities from Stordalen Mire near Abisko, Sweden - I_Bog_E1_1 | ecosystem: Environmental > Terrestrial > Soil > Wetlands > Peat | place: Sweden: Abisko, Stordalen...
CTCTTCTATCTGAGTTAACTCCGATTAAATATATATCATTATTAAATTTAAATACTCTCATATTTTCAAATCCTAGATGGATTTTGTTAACAATGACTTTATTAGATTTTAATATTACTTTCTTTGCCATGTGAATATCATTTAAATCCTTATTAAAAATTTGCATTAAAGGATATGAAACCGTTGTATTAGAAGCAATTTTCTTAGAACTAATTGCGTTAGAACATTTTGCAATTGTCAAAATATTGTCATTAATTATTATGCCATTAGGATTGGAAACGTCATAATCTTTATTTGCTATAGAAGAAGGATTAATCTTAAAATTCTGTACTTCTGCTCCTTTAATCAATCTAATAGGAAAAACTGATGAAGGATATTCTTTTAAATTATTAAATGGTTCTTTGGCCTTTTGTGACCGTTTCTTCTTTTTTCTAGTCGTTATAATTATTAAAGTTATTATTATAATCAGAACAATAAGAATTATAACAGCTATAATAGTCTTAGATGAAATTCTTCTAATAATATTACTGTTAATTGTTCTAATTATATATTGGTCTTTATATGCAATAATTAACAATAAAATTATAATAATTATAATTAAAATAATTATCCCTATTTTACCAGATTTCTTTTCTTTTTCTCGAGGAGGACAGTTCCATGGATTAGTATCATTACATTCTTGATAATTAATTAGATAATCTTTCCTTAAATCGCTTCCTCCTGTAAGAACATCTTGATAAAAAATAGCAGGGTGAATTACCAGTCCGTTTGAAATTCCTTTTAAAATATAATCACCATAAATGGAATCTATTGCTCTATTAAAATAATTACAATCTATAGCAGAATAAGAACAATTATCTAAATCTTCTAATATTTTTCTGGCATAAGAATTTTTAATCATTAAAGCGTGTGCGCACATAGGTCCTACTGCTCTAAATATATGATCTTTAATATTTACTAGTTTTGTACAGCTTTCCATACATTTTCCTAGATAAACAATATCAATTCCTTCTTTATAATCGAGTTCATTTATTTCATCAAACAATTTATTTAATCTTCCTTGGGTCGATGTTACAATATCGTCTTCAAAAACTAAAGTGTAATTATTCTTTTTAGGATGAGAAGCCATTAAAGCTAATAAACATAAATGGCTTAATAAGCATCCTAGTTCTCCAGGTGTTAAGATAAAGAATTTCTTATGTAATTCTTTTCCAATTTCTCTATTTTCAATAAGCTGCTTCCCATTGATAGCGACAAATCTTTCAAAATTCAATTCTATCTTTTTAAGAGTATTATTGCATGTTTCTAATCTATCGTGGCGATTTGCCATGTTTATTACAAATACATTATTGCATTTTTCTCTGTTATTGTAGAACCTAGAAATTTGATCATGAGATAATGATTTTTCGCTACTGATAAGATCTAATAAAAGTTGTTGCATTTTATATTTGAAATTTAGATTATTTGTTAATCTAAATTTTTCTTTTTTTATTATTTTGATGATTCTTTTAGAATAATCTTGCGAATGCCTAGAATACTACATCCATCATTTACTTTTTATGATTAAACAAAGTAACCTTTCAAATCCGGTTTTTAATATTTTGTCAAATCATAAGCTTGACGACATTGCCATAAAACATCATATTGCTCTAATTTATGATATCTTTGCATATCTGCTGCATATTCTAGATACTTTGTTTCGAAAAAGATGGAACCTTTTTCATCATCTATCATACCAGATACTAAACAAGGATCGTCATATAAAGATCTATAACTAGTATATCTCAAAGATTTTAAATTTCCAGAATAATAACGGTGAGGTTGCATTTTCTCTCCATAAAGCTCTTCAAAGATTTCACCTAATAGACCAGGACTGGTAATATGTAATGCCGATTCTCCATAATATCTATTATTTACATTATCTATTATTCTGTCTATTGCAATTTTAAAAATATAATGATTAGGCACAGCACACATAAAAGCGTTATATAATCTTAATTGACCATTATCTTCTGGAACAATCAATTTATCTTTTTCTCCAATAAGATCTCTAAGAGGAATTTTACATGTCATCCCTGAATCAATATAAACTCCTCCATATTTATAAAGAAAACAATAGCGAAACAGATCTGCCTTAAAAGCTCCGGGTACTAATCGATCATAAGCCAAAAGAACCTCCGATGAATAATGATTAGAGATAAATTTTCTTCGTTCAACTGCATTAAAATAATAATATTGATATTCCGGGTTCTTTTCTAAAATGGTTTGCATAGCGTTAAACATTCTTTCTGGCACTTCATCCCTTTCATTAGTCTGTGCTATTATTTTAGGAATCTTTTGCTTTTTATCACAAGAAATTAAAGGCGATCTATTAGTGATGGTATTAACTAATTTTATACTTTCTGAAGCTCTTATTGTTTTCAAAGGACAAAACTCATTATCTCTTTTTTCACCTTTCATTATAGAATGATAAATCTCGTTTCTTTTCCAAAGAACTCCATAATGCTCTTTTGTATGATACCATGTTCGATCTTTATAATAAGTAGGATATTTAGTCTTAAGAAAAACTTTTCCATTTAGATCAATTTCTCCAACAATCGAGCCATCACCATGTAAAGTTTTTCCACTTAAATGCCTTATTATTTTTATATTGCTAAAGTTATTAATCTTAGTACCAGACAATGGTGATTGTTGGGTTATTGCTGTAAAAGACTGTCCTAAAACACCAGGACCAGTAACAGCTAACATCTCCTCACACTTATCTCTATTTTCAATATTCTTAAGACATAGCCTTATGGCAGCGCCTATAATAGGATGTGCGGGAATACAACATATAAAAGCATTATAAATATTCTTTTTAGATTTATCGTCTTGAGGAGCGATAAATTCGTCACTTTCTTTTATTAATTCTCTTAATGGTCTTAAACATACCATACCAGTATCTATATAAATTCCTCCATACTTATACAGAAAACAATAACGAAACAAATCTGCCTTAAAAGCTCCCGGAATTAAGTCGTGATATGCTCTTACCAATCTAGAACCATAATTTTCTTTCATAAAATTATCAGCATCTTCATCATCAAAATAGAAGTAATTATATTCAGGATTATTATCTAAAATCGTTGTTATGGAATCAAACATTGCTTGAGGAATTTGATGTTTCTCGTTAGTTTGCATTATTATTCTTGGGATTCTCTGATGCTTTTGATTTATACTATGAGATGGTCTAGATTTAATAGCATTCAGAAGGATCTTCTCCTCAATTATTACTTCTATATGTTCTTCTCGTCGACTTAATATCCTAATACTGACAATAACCATTATTATCGCTATTATTATAATCACTATTAATATAATTAATCCTACTATCATAGTCCTATTCATTGGAGTTTTATTCATTAAGACTTTATTGATTGATTTTTTATTTTTAGCTCCATCGTTCATTCTTTTTGAATTAAATAATTCAAAATTTTATTTATTTTGTTGTGTTTATTTTTAATTTATCTATAACCGATTGTATTTAGAGAAAACGATCAAAGAGCCCGTCGACTTTTCCCTTGACCTTTGGATGACTAAATACAATTGAACCTAGCATGTAGCCGGTACAATTGGATAGAATATCTACTAACTTCTTTCTGTCAGTTTCAATAAAACCGTATCTTTTATAAACAAAACCCATAGTATCTTCAAACAGCTCCCAACAAACCGATAAAGTTAGAACTATTAGCCAATTGTTTGGAATGAAGTATGCCAAGAAGAAGTAAAAAGTAAAGTGTAATAAGTCCCAAGTCCAGTTAGATAATCTACTAGTTGAGTTTTGAAGACTCATACAAATACAGAAAAGAATAATTATCACAACTAAATAAATGATTAAACCTTTAAACTTAATCTGATCCAAGTTAAATAAAATATTAGATTTTCCTGCTCTAACATAGTACTGATTAATAATTATAACGGTAATGACGATTAAAATTACTAAACCGACATAGCCAAACCTAAGAGTCTTTGGAGGAACTGATATTTCTTTATTTTTAATTCCCTCCTCAACTTCTGCTTTAGTGTCTATGTCATCTTTATTAAAGTGTTTTCTTGTTGACATGTTTTAATAAAACCTTTTTAGGTTTTATTTTCTTTTTTTATTTTATTTTTAAATCGTGGAAAGGAACTTCACTGGCCATTGTTGACGGGAGCGCTGATGTTGAAGAGGTGGAGGAACGTGTTGGCCTTGCTGAGATCACCGGTGTAGACGTTGCCTTTGCCCTTCTCAAGACCAGCCTCTTTCATCTTCTGCTCAAGAATGCTCATGTCACCAGGCCACTGGAACTTCTGGTTGAACTGAACATTGACGACCTTGCGAGGATCGACCAGGTCGACGTTGGGCTCAAGACCCAACGCGGCACATACCTCGGCCATCTTGCGAGTAGGAAACTTCCATCCCTTCTCATGGGCATTGTGATGGCCTCCCAGCTCCTTGAGCTTCTTCTTGATGATCTCGTTTCCGTACGCTCCCTTCACAAAGAAGGACTGTCCGGTCGAGCTTGGAACAATTTCCAACTTGGCATGGGCTTGAACGGCCTCTGCGGCTGGTTGGCCTTGTCCTGCTGCAGCTTGCTGGGCCAAAAAAGCTGCCTGTTGTTGCTGCTGAGCGAGGAGAACAGCTTGTTGTTGTTGAGCCAAAAGGGCGGCTTGCTGCTGTTGAAGCAGCTGTTGCTGTTGAAGAGCCTGAAGCGGATTTTGAGCCATCTCGAAAGTTTTTGTTTTTTGGATCAAAAAGTTTTATTTTCGGTTTTTCACCAAAGAAAAGACTTAACGCTACTGAAAAGTGACCCATAAAACAGATGAAACTTTTAGTAAAGATAAAGGTAAGTAGGATGTAAGTTCAGTAGAGTTAAATGCAGAAAAACTTTTTAGGGTCATTAATTCAGTAGAGAAATCAAAACCCTCTTCACAATCCGATTGACAGACTCATTCTAACAACTTTTTATTCCAAATTAATTATAGCTTGGAGGGCAGTAATAAAAATGAAATAATTAAAAATTTAAAATAAAAAAGAAAGATGGATGCGATCGAGTTAGATCCTTTAAATCTTGATGTTACCCTTAAGCTAGCTAGGCTAAATCAAGGAAGTTACAAAAATTATAACGTTTTAGTTAGATTACGTTCTGGAAAGACTTTTAATTTTCCTCTTATTTGGATGGTTTTTGGATCAGAAAATAGTCTAGATTGTGACCTGATTGTTTTAGTATCATTGGAATTTGTCGAGATGAAACCAAGACCCGATATCTGCAACAAAATGTGCGATATTTTGGATTCAACTTTGGGTCCTATCGTTGGAACAGAAAAGGCTATTAACTCCTCGTTGGGTTATTGGAGTGATGGAGAAATAAGATGGGCACAAAAGGGTTCTGATTTAGGAGAAATTAACAACAGCATTATAGCTACTTTTAATAATCATCCATCTTTACAGCTTTTACTAGAATGTCCCTTGAAAGTTAATTTAAAACGCGATGTTTGGTATAAGATTCAAACAACAATTCGAGATATGCTATGTAAAATGAATAAGTCTAGGTATCAAGATAATCCAATAATTAGAATGTATGAGTTACTAGTTTCTCTTTTCAACATTCCAGAAATTATTGCATATTCAAAAACTCAGAAGAAGAAATATATTTGTCCAATTTTACAAGGAGTCTTTATTCAAAAAATAACAAGTAATGAGTTAATTCTAATTATTCCTGAATGTTCTAATCTAATAAATAAAATTACTGCAACAGCTCAGAACAAGAGAAAGAGATTAAAGCCAATCGATGAGGTAATAGACCTAATGGAAAGAAGATTGGATTTTGGATTCGTTCTTATGAAAATATTAGTTAGGAATCACAAAGATGGAAATCGAGTAGTGCAACTGATAGTTGCACTAGATCAAAAATCTCCAACTATCCCTAGAGAACAATACGAACATCTTAGGAAACTATTATTTGATCTAATTCAATCGAGTGTAATTCATCTCAATAGAGTAATTAGAATTGTTAGACATATTCAACCATTAGGTGTAAGAATAGATTGTTTAAGACGATTGGATCTGAGAGATATTAGGTACTTACTTCCAATAGAGGGAATAGCTACAAGATATAAGGATATGGCGTTTAAATTTGGTCAAGCTTACTCTTTAATGGATGGAATAGAGCTCTACGATAAGAATGAAATAGCAAGATACTATCAATCTTCTTTTCCGTCTCTTGGTGTTTTCTTAAGACGTGAACATCCAACCATTCAAAATTTAGAAGAATTGAACGAATTCATAAGAAGATTTTTAGATCGAATCGAAACTTATCCGGGGTACTCTAGGGAGCTCTGTGAACAATATCTTAATCAGTAAAATTAAATAAACAAGAAAGTGAAAAACCCAAAACTGAAATCTCTAATTTTTAAAATAAAATTAGAGAAAAAAGAGGTTTGAAGCAATGAACGAACCAAGGAGAGAATATAAAGAAGATAGACAGGGTAGAGAAGATGGAGAAGGAACCAACCGAAAACTCCTTTACGTTGATGTATTGAACTATTCTAATGATTTCGGCTTTACTCTTAAAACCTGGAATTTAGGATATCCTATAATCAAAATTGCGCAATTTGTCAATGCAGCTAGAAGATCTAAATGGGATTTGGTTATTTTTATCGATGCTGGAATTGAAAGCGAAGAAGCTTTGGAAAAATGGCGATCTAGAAGGGAAGAAGAAGTAAAAAGGGAATACCGAGATGTTCCTCAAGGCTTATCGGTTTTAGTGGGAGATATTTTTCTATCCTTTGGAATCAAGGTTTACTATTCTCCCTATTCTGCAGACAATGATGATTGTATTGCTTCTCATGCCAATGCCGATGGAGCCGATATCTTGAGTAATGACAAGGACTTCTTTCGTTATATTGATCATAAATATAAACGCTATGGAAAGTTTGAAATTGTTGATGGTTATTTATTATTGTCTGGTGGTTTTCCTCCAAAACTTAAGCCCGGAGTTCCAAAGCCATTACCAAGAACTTTCATTGATCCTCCAAAAATGCTCACTCATAATCCATCTTTTAATTCGGTCAAGCATCTCAATTACTATCGAAGAGGTGCTCCATCATCTCTGGTAAAATTATTGGGTAATCCTCATTGTTTATTTGTAGGTCTAAGAAGTTCTATTTATGCAAAGATGGGCAGAACTCAAGCTGTAAAAGAAGAATTTCCGGAATGGGATCATGCTACAGAATTTGTGATTTGGAAGACTATTGATGTTGAACCCAGTCATGAATTTGATCATTTTCTAACTGGAGATTTCGATAATCTTAAAAGAACTTGTGAACATTTTATTTCTAAGCTGAAAAGAGATGTCAACAGAGTACCAGAAAGAGAGTTTTATAATCATACCTTTGCCATATATGCCATTATTTTTGAATTGTGGTGTACCTATAACGACAATAAGGTCATGATGCTCCAATGCTTCAAGAGAATTTTTGAACAAGCTTTAGATTTCGATGAAAAGATTGAACCGTTAGTTGCAGATGTAGTCTGTCGAGATTTTGTTAAAACTGGTAGTTGTAAATTCGGCGAGAAATGTTTCTCAAAAACTGGGCATAAGATTTGTAGCGATCTATCAGAATTTAAGTATTGTCGTCGAGACACATTATGCCGTTTTCGCCATACTCTTTAATCTTCCCCTCTAAATGGGATAACCTGAAAATAAAAATGAAGAATTAAAAAATTAAAAACAGAAATAAAATTCATTAGTTGAATTTTATTCTAAAATGGATGACTTACCCAAAGGATTTATTCTTGAGAAGACCATTTATGTAGGGATGTTTGATGCTCGAAATGTTATAAAGCTAGGACCGTTAGATGGAAAATACGTAGCGATAAAACAAGGTCCTAATCTTAAGAGAGAAATTGACATGTTAAAGAAGATAGGCTCACATCCCAACATCGTTGAATTTATTTCTGAAGTGGAACGAGGATTTGTTATGACCGGTATAAAAGATGGTTACAATCTTCACGATTATTGTTTTGATGGTAAGACTAGAAATCCTCAATTGAGAGAAGCGAAGTTGCCATTTAGTATAAAGACTTGCGTTAGTATGATCAGTCAAATCGCTCAAGCATTAAATTATCTTCACAAACTAGATATAATTCATCATGATCTGAAAGACAAAAACGTCTTGGTCGATGAAACCGTCACCAAAGATCCATTAAATGAAAATCTTTTAGTTTCTTCATATCACTTGAAACTATGTGATTTTGAATTCTCTGAAGTGGTAGATGAGGAGGGACGTGGGAAAGAAGAGACTAGAACTAGTGGGACAAGTGCTTGGATGGCCCTAGAACAAAAAGATCCAGAAGTAAAATTGCCAGTTACGACTAAGATTGATGTTTATGCTTTTGGGTGCTTATGTGTAGAAATCCTTACATTTAGAAGGACAAGTAAAGAATTAATACAACAATGTAAGCCACCTATGATTTATGATTTGGCATTTGCCTGTCAATCTAATCATCCGGATAAGCGACCTGACATAAAAGAAGTTGCTGAAATCTTTGGAGTCTTAGATGAAGATAGCGTTTTGGAACAGATGAAAGATTTTAATAAAACTATTGGTTGGGAATCAAATTTGTAAAGAGGTATAAGATCAAAGAACTTCATAAAGTTCTTTGTTTGGCTTAATTATTTTAACTCAGTATAAGAGCTTGAGTTAATAGCTTTTATTTCATGAATGGCAATCAAGATCGAAATAATTGAAAATATCATTGTAGCTAAACTGGACACCATAAATGAAATAAAGGTAAAATAATAAATGCTATTATCACGCTGAATGTAATCTATAAAGTCAGAATCGATAATACAATCTGCCCAAACAGAGCATCCTAGGATTTGGATCCCTCTAATTTTACTCTTCTGTCGGCAATAACAAACATAATTAAAATTTAGGTCTATTCTTCCTATATCATTTAATGCCTGTTGTTCATTGTTCCTAACAGAAAAGGGATTTTCAACAATTATCCTAATTGCTGTATTGTTAGGACTATTAAATGCTGATATCCATTTAACATTGTCATCGCAACTGAAGTTATAGGTATATCCGAAAACTGGAAGACAATTTTCCTCTTTATAATCATAAATATAACTATAACTGTTTAATCGATAAAGTGCAACAGAAAAATAAACAATAGTGACGATCGAACCTATAATACTAAAACCACTAAAAACAAATCCGACGTTTCTTATCGTTAGATATGGCCTAATTCTTTCTTTTAAATCGAACTTTAACATAATTTTAATAATTATGTTTTTATGTTTAGATCTTACCCGATTTAGAAAAAGAAGCCAAAATTTTTAATTAGGATTAGCTTTTTTAGTCATAATATATCCTATGTTAGATTCTGGAAATTCTTCCAATACATGTTCGATTGAATCACTAATTCTTTTGGGATCAGTTTTAACATTTGACAATCGGCCATAATATTGAATAGGCTTAGCAACATCATAATTAACTCTAAAATTAATTGGGGTTAAATCAGAAGAATGATTATCTAAGACCCCAGTAGAGAGTTGCAAGATTTCTTCTTTAGTAGGTTTACCAGTTCTATGTTCAAATCTTTCTACAAATGTGAAGTGTGAATTGAGAGTTGAAATAAGATGAACAAGAGATATCAGTTTTTCGTCTTTAGTAACTATTCCGAATTGAATCATAGCATTAAAGACTTGAGCCATGTAAGAGTCAACCTCCTCTAATTTAATATCTTTGTAAATTACGGCCATTGAAAAATAGACATTTTCATAGGGACCAAAAACGTTAACAATAACATCTTCGTCCATCTTTTAAATTTTATTATAAATAAAATTTAAAACGTTTTTATTTGGTATAGAAAACCTATTAAGCAAGATCGGGGTCAATATCGAAAGGGATATCATTCTCTCCAAAAGGAATTAATCCCGCAAATACTGATTGATCATTGTCATCATATAAGGCTTCTACTCTGACTGAAATTTTAATATCTCCTTGATCAGTTTTGATAATCATATATAATAACATTCCTAAAGATAAGTAAGAAAAGGCATTGATTAGATCTGGTAATTTTTCTAAAATCTGATCCAAAATAAGATTTAGCTCTTCTGTCGTTCCAAAGAAAGTGAATTTAATATGCTTAATAATTGGAAGAGAAATACAAAGTTTAGCTACCGCCGCTCCTCGATTTTCGATATTAAGGCTGGTTGCAACTAACGGTGAGATATAAATTAAGTTAGGATCATCTTGGTGACCTTCAGCAACTCTGACATAAGTTCTATAACCCTGAATAGAAACTAATTCAATAATAGGGTTCTCATAAGCTCGAAAGATCTCTTCATAAATTTGATTATTTACGCTAATAACAGAAGAATATTGAAGGGTATTGTCAGATAAAGTCATAATTCCTAAGTTTTTATCAACTTGCAAGTTGTACGGAATCTTGGATAAAATCTTAGAATCTTCAAGAACACAACCAGGTAAATTATTAGCTTGGTTTTCTAACATCTGTCTAGTTCCTATTCTTCGATCTTCAATCTCTTTTAGTCTTCTAGCTTCCATTTCTTGTTGAGCCTTAATCTCTTTAGCTTGTTGTTCTTTAGTTAAAAGAGTGTTAGCATAGACATTAATAGGAACTCTTTGAGGATCATATCCTTCTTGTTCCATTGTAAGTTGCAATAGTTTTCTACATAAATCGCTAGGTTTATCTTTAAGACTTACACTAATACCAGAATCTTCCAGATAATTTGCTACTAATTCTTCTTCATCTTCTGAAAGGTCCTTTAAACCTTTACTAAGTAATAAAGCACATAATTCTTTGGGTTTAGAACCATATTTACTAACATCCCTCACTTTTCCAGTTCTCTTCAAAGGCTGGATTTTAATAGTCGGGATAACAGGTTGTTGAATTGGAGGATTAACGATTGTAGGTGTAAAAACTTGAGGAGCTTGGAATGATTCTACAGTTTTAACTTCTGGTTTTGTTTCACTTTGTCGTTGCGCTTCTTGTCGAGCCTCATTAATCAAAAATGATAATTCTTGTTGTGTTATTTCTCCGGTCGCCAAGATCTCATCGAAAGCTAGCCTCTTTTCTTTGAAAGCCAGTCCTTGAAAAACTGGACTTCTAATGATTTGTCTAACAAAATTTAAACTTTGTTCTTTATTCATTTTTCTTTGGATTTGTTGAAATAAAACTTTTTCAATCAAAGTTTTATTTTTTATCAATTTAACGCAAAAAAGAAGACTAGAAACTGGCAACCATTAAACTACCAGATTTCTTTTCT
>Ga0302140_10010701_pt1 | contig 11318 bp, 1 predicted proteins | sample I_Bog_E1_1_FD_202095 | JGI IMG/M metagenome (GOLD analysis project Ga0302140, IMG submission 202095) | Peat permafrost microbial communities from Stordalen Mire near Abisko, Sweden - I_Bog_E1_1 | ecosystem: Environmental > Terrestrial > Soil > Wetlands > Peat | place: Sweden: Abisko, Stordalen...
GGTGCGACAACCAAGTCCCGGAAAAAGGTGCCTCACTCTTTGTATGGCAAGACAAGAGCGTTCATCAAGAAAGTGGCCAAGTTTGACCTTCTGCAGCTCAAATTGGGCAAGAAGGGCAAGCAGAAGAAGGACACATCCACTCCAGCGCCGGCCGGTGGGAATATCAGCGTGAAGGAGGCACAGCGCAGAGTGCGTGAGGCTCAGCAAGTACTTACTACTGTGGAGGTGAACACAAACAAGAAGCCCTCGTCGAATTGTTTCACATGGGAAAGAACTGGTGCCTGTCCGTATGGGGACAAATGCCGCTTCCTGCATCCTGCTCCGGAGATTGTAAAGAGGCGCGGGAGGGTATGTCAAGAGTGGAAGTGGACAGGAAAGTGCATGCGTGGAGCTGAGTGTGAGCATGTGGCGTCGCATACCAAGCGTGTGTCTGTGTCAAGTGGAGAAGCAGGAGGGGATGCAGCAGCAGCATCAACAGCATCTTCGACAGCAGCCACCAAGCAGACTGGAAGCAACTCTATCAAGCCATCGCAGGGAGGCAAGGCCGCAAACACTCTTTTCTCTCTGGATACCATTGATGGGTGGAGTGAGGATGAGAGTGGGGACGACAGCGTTACGGTTGGGTGTGTCCTCGTTCAAGAATCGGGCGGAGAGTGTGTGGCTGCGGCAGAAGAAGTTGATGTGGCAGCTGAATGTCATGAAATGTTATGGGACAGCGGGGCGACCATTCACGTGGCGAAGGACCTGAAGCTTTTGGATGGAGGAGGCAAACCTGTCAAGAAGCGCAGAGAGGCCATGGGTGTCGGTGGGGCGCGTCCTATCACTCATGTGGGGCCGAGCAAGGTGTTCGACGGCCTCGAGATGGTGTACATTGATGGAGGGAGCAGCCCAAATCTCATGTCGATCGGTCGTGTGCTCCAACCTGACAGCGATGGCATGGACAAGATGGCGATCTTCACGGGTCGCGGTGCAGTGCGATTCAAAGTGACTCCTCGCATGCAAAAGGAGATCAATGCGGTGCTCATGGATGCAGAGCGGTCTGGACTTGTGGAAGGACATGCAATGCAGCGCAACTTTGTGTACAGACAATCATTTGGTGGATCTGACGAGGTGGTGCTGCCCTCTGGCGAGGTGGAAGAGTCAGACCTGTCGTGCGCTGTGAGTGTCAACATGTTTGCTGGGCGTGTGCATCTTGATTCGACCATGCAGTGGATCGCCTACATGGCCAACTGTGGCATGAATCAAGAGACAATGCTGGCGGCAGTGGACAATAGCATGGTGGCGGGCATCCCAGAGGTGTTGACGAAGGCGAATATCAACCACTTCTTCAAACACGTTGGGAAACAAGAAGAGCAGTTGACTGCAGAGATTGTTGCTGCTCCACTGCGGGAGCCAAATGGCTATCAGCCCGATCCAGTGTCAGGCCCAGGCTCAGTCGTGCACATTGATAATGTCGATCCGCCTTTCTCTCGCGCCAAACAGCCGCACGAGGAGCGCGATGAGGATGCTTCGAAGGCCACTGCTGTGAGTGTCAAAGAGAAGCTGACTAAGAAGGTGGTGCCTTCCATCGGCGGGTACAAAGACGGTGTGTTGGCGGTTGATGCTGCGAGTGGATTTGCGGCGCTCCACGGGAGAGAGTCCAAGAAGAACCCTCAAGCAGTGGTCAAGAAGTTTGTTGATCAGTGGATTGGGCGCTGGGATTGTCTGGACTACGTGAAGGCCGACAAGGAGTTTGTGACAGTGGAATCGATTGCCGTGGTGAAAGGCGTCGGTGGGATCATGCGTCAGTCGGTGCCAGGTGATCACAGGCGCAACACAGGTCTGGTGGAGGGTACACTGCGCTGGATTCAGGATATTGCCCAAGGAAACATGAACAACTTGAAGGCATTGGTCAAGGCTCGCATCATTACTGAACTCGAGGCGAGATCGCTGTGGTTTCATGCATTGCAGTATGCGGTGTTGGTGTGGAATTTTCGGCCAGCATGGAACGACCCCTCAAAGACTCGCTTGGAGGTGGGCACTGGTGAGAGAGCAAGTCTGGCGAACACGGTGATCATGCCTTTTGGGTCCAAGATTGTGGGCAAGAAGTTGCGCAATGACGAGGACGGTCGTGGCACAGTGTGTCTGTATGTTGGGCCATCGAGTGTTGTCAGAGGCGGAATTCTGACCTACGGCTTGGTGTCGAAGGCGGTATCGTGCAAATATTCCTTTGTGTCCCTGCCCAATGTGAGCCGTGTGGGTGAGGCCAAGGCGCGCGCTGAGGTGGCGAAGCAGCAATATGGGCGCATGTGTGGAGTCCCTGTCGTTGGTTCTGGAGTAAGTCGTGCAGCGTTGGGTGATCCAGAGCGTGGTGATGCAACTGCTGCTATTCAGTCAACTGCCGTGGAAGTCTCTGGAGCATCACTTCTGGATCGAGTGGATGGAGAGGGCGAGAAGGAGCTGGTCGAGTCAGCTCCTGTTGGCGTTGCTCCTCCGGCCGAGCCACCTCCGGGGGAGTGTGTAGTGTTGGTCGACCGTGGTGTTTCGATGGCGACTGGAACGATTGTGCCTGTGGCTGCTGGTAACGCAACACCTTCTGCGGGTGTCACGTCAGGGGGAGGTGTGCAGCATCCAACTGGTGGTGGACTGCGGGATGGGAGGCGCGTGCCACGTGTGGTGGTCAGTGACTACAGTTTGAGACGCAAGCCGCGTGCTGAGTTTGTGGGTGCATTGGACAACAGACCACCCAAGCCGCAGGTGCCGTCGAGAAAGGCATGTGCAGAGGATCCGTTGTGGTGGAAGGCTGATCTCCGAGAGGCAGGCAAGTTGAATGCGGAGACAGTGTTTCTGGATCTTCCTGTGGGACCAAACGGAAGGCACATCAGACCAGCGAATGCCATCGTGTTGAGGCTGTTGAGAGTGCGTGAGTACAAGTGGAAGCCTGATCCGGAGTCACCGACCAAAGAGATGCGCTGGCTGGAGTGTAGTCGCTTTGTGTGCAATGGCTCGACGGACAAGCGGCCTATCAATTTCTATGCAGAGACACCAGATCGGATTCTTTTGTTCTTGATGACCAGCGTCGGCGCGACCATTGGAGAGGTGGCCAGCCAGAGTGACTGTGAGCGAGCGTATTTGAATGCTCTGTCGATTGATCGGAATATTGTGATCATCGCGCCATCGGACATCAAGGGAGTGCCTCGTGAGTGCCTTCTCAACAAAGGTTTGTATGGGTCACGTGCTGGCGCTCTAAGCTGGCAGCAATGGATTGATGACAAGATGCTGGGTCTCGGCTTTGAGAAGCTCATGGTGGCGCGCAGTGTGTACAAGAAGAGGTTAGCTTCGGGGGAGTTGATGCGAGCTCTGAGACATTCTGATGACTTCAGAACATCAAGTCGTGACGCTGTAGGAAAGGCTGCGGAAGAGAAGGCAATGAGAGAGCAAGTGCGGATGGCTGAGTTTGCACCTGCTGAGCGCTTCTTGGGGTGTACATTCGAGTTCATCAACGAGGTCACTGGCAAGCCAGATCCGAAGGGCAAGTTGGTGTTGGTCAGACAGGAGGAAAAGATCGCTGAGATGCAGGCAAAGTTCAGTGAGTGGCATTCAGTGATGAACCCGAAGGGAAAGGTGCGCAAAGTGCCACTGCCAAGAGATGCGATCCGTTTCGAACATGGATTAGATGAGCATCAAGCGCGTGTGCTTGGAGATGCAGAGAAGGCGGATTATCAGTCGCTGGTTGGGTGCATCAGTTGGATCTCTGGCAGCACTCGAGTGGATTGTAAGTTTGGTCATTTTCTGGTGGCGATTCGGTTGTCCAAGCCGCGCATGTGGGACATGTACCTGGCAGTGCATATCATGGACTACATGGTGGCTACCATTCACGCACCGCTGGTTCTGGGCGGGCCGAGAGTGGATCCGGAGGTGTATGCAGATGCCTCATTTGGCAACCTGGACGAGCGTCGATCTGTGGTCGGCCATGTGGCCATGTCGTGTCCGGGGTCTGGAGCTATATACGCGAGTGTGAGTGCAACGAAGTGCGCTGTCACCAGTATCTTCGAGGCTGAGTTGGTTGCGGGCTGTGAGGCAGTGACAACCGGTTTGTATGTGACCAAGATGTGCGAGGAGTTGGAGTATCCAGCAGGTCGCTGTCGGCAGATCTGGGTGGACAATGAAGCCGAGGTGGAGTGGATCAAAGGCAGTGTGTCCAACAAGCGTTCCCGTCACATCGATGTGAAGTTCTACTTTGTGAGACACATGCAAGAGCAGGGTGAAGTCAGTGTGGAGTATGTCAAGACGGAAGACAACATTGCGGACATCCTCACCAAGCCGCTGGAGTTTCCTGTGTTCTACAGGCTGGCTGGCAAAATTCTCGGACATGATCTGATCCGAGGTTTCGGCATCACTGGAGCATTTGAGTGAGTGACGAGCAGAGAAGATTTGTTCGCAAGGTGCGAATAGTGTATTGTGTTGTGCTCTGTATCAACGTTTAGCCGTGCCTTGTTCCGGTGTTGATATGGTTGTGTATTTTGTTCAACTCATGCCTGTCTTGTTCTTGCATGAGTTGGGGGGAGTGTTTGAGGTGTGATCCTGGTTGGGAAGTTGGTGAAGTCACGAGAAGTTCTTTGAGATCAATTCAGAACATTATCTCACCTTATTCCCGATGGATTTCGACACTTGCAATCAAGGAGAGTTGCTGTATGGTGTCTCAATGAAGTTTGGTGTGGCCGGTGCGGAGTGAATCGACAAAATGGGCGATGTTGATCAATTCTGCACAGTTCTCAATTCTGAGTTCATTTATTCCATTCTCTGGGCCTTTGCTACTGTACCAAGCTAGCCGTTACGGATGAAAGTGTCTCTTCAAGCTATCAATGTCCAATCCGGATTGCAAAGCGAAACGGTTCAGTGGTGCAGGTGATTGATGCGATGAATCTTTGTTCTGTTGCTGCGATTGCATTGTTTTGAGCGAAGCTCAGTAAGATAAGAAAGCGCCGTGCATTTTGTGTGATTATACGTACTGTATTCGATACGTTGAGAGGTGATTGATTGAAACGGAAATATCCGACAAGCATTCGCTCAAAACAAATCCGTTGATAGTTGTTGTCGTTATATCATCGATAAGATAAAATCAAATGACTGATAAGATACTGCGCAATGTTAAGCAGGTGGTACTGGAAGAGTTTTACTCTAACACATTAGCTACCGCCACGATTGTGGAGGAGGAACTATTTGGCGGGAGCAACAAGGAGTTATCCCCAGGAGCCAAGGGACTATGGGTATTGCAGCAAGTACTCGCGGGGGCGAAGAGGCTGTTTCTAACACCCTTTATTTTGAGCCATGAGGCTGGAGGGGTCGACATACCTGTCATTCCGGAGCGTTCGAGCTACGTGGATGCACACCTGGAGGGACACAGGGAGGTACTCGCATCCTTGAGAGATACCTTCGCGACGCGCGAGGAGTACATCGCTGAGGCGAAGGCTGAGTATGACGACCAAAGCGCGGTCACAAAACACATTGTGTATAAGTTCCATGCGTTGGAGCAGCCTGAGGACATCGACGTGCAGAACGCATCGGAGGAAGAAGTGGCTGCTTTTATGAAGGCGGAGAAGGAGTACACAAAGAAATACACGCGCATGGAGAAGGAAGTAGCGGACACGAAGGCCGCGAAAGAATATCGTTACAAGACTTGGATGACTGCACACAAAGAGCTGCAGGATGACATGAAGCGAATTCGAGACATCGAACTGAGTGCTGACAGGGAGGGCGGCAAGCAGTACGATGATGACAAGACAGCGGTGGGGCGGGTCAGGGATGCAATGTACCGCTTGAGAAACTTTTTGACGACGCTGCTGAAGCACAAGGACATGCCCCGTGAGATCAAAGAGACTGTGATTGGCATGAGTGAGGAGAATGTTGACCCATATGAGGACATCGACATGCGTGGGTGTGTAAAGAACTTGGCGGACCGTTATCGCAATGGAGACGAATTGGACATCGCGAGTTTGTTCATCGCCAACATGCATATGCTCCAGCAGCCGGAGCAGAGCTTGAGCAGCTACTTTCGTGACGTGGCTGAAGACTTCGTTGCACAGACCAGAAGGATGGGTGTGCACTCTATTCGCACCACTGACATCGCCGCGATGTTCGCGCTGGGTGGCATGAAGGAGGAGTACATGAAAGACTTCCTGGAGACTGAGGTGCAGATTCAGCTCACTCTCGACAGCGTGGCGGACGAGGATCAGGACTTGTCACTTCTGGAAGACGACGACGGTGCGACAACCAAGTCCCGGAAAAAGGTGCCTCACTCTTTGTATGGCAAGACAAGAGCGTTCATCAAAAAAGTGGCCAAGTTTGACCTTCTGCAGCTCAAATTGGGCAAGAAGGGCAAGCAGAAGAAGGACACATCCACTCCAGCGCCGGCCGGTGGGAATATCAGCGTGAAGGAGGCACAGCGCAGAGTGCGTGAGGCTCAGCAAGTACTTACTACTGTGGAGGTGAACACAAACAAGAAGCCCTCGTCGAATTGTTTCACATGGGAAAGAACTGGTGCCTGTCCGTATGGGGACAAATGCCGCTTCCTGCATCCTGCTCCGGAGATTGTAAAGAGGCGCGGGAGGGTATGTCAAGAGTGGAAGTGGACAGGAAAGTGCATGCGTGGAGCTGAGTGTGAGCATGTGGCGTCGCATACCAAGCGTGTGTCTGTGTCAAGTGGAGAAGCAGGAGGGGATGCAGCAGCAGCATCAACAGCATCTTCGACAGCAGCCACCAAGCAGACTGGAAGCAACTCTATCAAGCCATCGCAGGGAGGCAAGGCCGCAAACACTCTTTTCTCTCTGGATACCATTGATGGGTGGAGTGAGGATGAGAGTGGGGACGACAGCGTTACGGTTGGGTGTGTCCTCGTTCAAGAATCGGGCGGAGAGTGTGTGGCTGCGGCAGAAGAAGTTGATGTGGCAGCTGAATGTCATGAAATGTTATGGGACAGCGGGGCGACCATTCACGTGGCGAAGGACCTGAAGCTTTTGGATGGAGGAGGCAAACCTGTCAAGAAGCGCAGAGAGGCCATGGGTGTCGGTGGGGCGCGTCCTATCACTCATGTGGGGCCGAGCAAGGTGTTCGACGGCCTCGAGATGGTGTACATTGATGGAGGGAGCAGCCCAAATCTCATGTCGATCGGTCGTGTGCTCCAACCTGACAGCGATGGCATGGACAAGATGGCGATCTTCACGGGTCGCGGTGCAGTGCGATTCAAAGTGACTCCTCGCATGCAAAAGGAGATCAATGCGGTGCTCATGGATGCAGAGCGGTCTGGACTTGTGGAAGGACATGCAATGCAGCGCAACTTTGTGTACAGACAATCATTTGGTGGATCTGACGAGGTGGTGCTGCCCTCTGGCGAGGTGGAAGAGTCAGACCTGTCGTGCGCTGTGAGTGTCAACATGTTTGCTGGGCGTGTGCATCTTGATTCGACCATGCAGTGGATCGCCTACATGGCCAACTGTGGCATGAATCAAGAGACAATGCTGGCGGCAGTGGACAATAGCATGGTGGCGGGCATCCCAGAGGTGTTGACGAAGGCGAATATCAACCACTTCTTCAAACACGTTGGGAAACAAGAAGAGCAGTTGACTGCAGAGATTGTTGCTGCTCCACTGCGGGAGCCAAATGGCTATCAGCCCGATCCAGTGTCAGGCCCAGGCTCAGTCGTGCACATTGATAATGTCGATCCGCCTTTCTCTCGCGCCAAACAGCCGCACGAGGAGCGCGATGAGGATGCTTCGAAGGCCACTGCTGTGAGTGTCAAAGAGAAGCTGACTAAGAAGGTGGTGCCTTCCATCGGCGGGTACAAAGACGGTGTGTTGGCGGTTGATGCTGCGAGTGGATTTGCGGCGCTCCACGGGAGAGAGTCCAAGAAGAACCCTCAAGCAGTGGTCAAGAAGTTTGTTGATCAGTGGATTGGGCGCTGGGATTGTCTGGACTACGTGAAGGCCGACAAGGAGTTTGTGACAGTGGAATCGATTGCCGTGGTGAAAGGCGTCGGTGGGATCATGCGTCAGTCGGTGCCAGGTGATCACAGGCGCAACACAGGTCTGGTGGAGGGTACACTGCGCTGGATTCAGGATATTGCCCAAGGAAACATGAACAACTTGAAGGCATTGGTCAAGGCTCGCATCATTACTGAACTCGAGGCGAGATCGCTGTGGTTTCATGCATTGCAGTATGCGGTGTTGGTGTGGAATTTTCGGCCAGCATGGAACGACCCCTCAAAGACTCGCTTGGAGGTGGGCACTGGTGAGAGAGCAAGTCTGGCGAACACGGTGATCATGCCTTTTGGGTCCAAGATTGTGGGCAAGAAGTTGCGCAATGACGAGGACGGTCGTGGCACAGTGTGTCTGTATGTTGGGCCATCGAGTGTTGTCAGAGGCGGAATTCTGACCTACGGCTTGGTGTCGAAGGCGGTATCGTGCAAATATTCCTTTGTGTCCCTGCCCAATGTGAGCCGTGTGGGTGAGGCCAAGGCGCGCGCTGAGGTGGCGAAGCAGCAATATGGGCGCATGTGTGGAGTCCCTGTCGTTGGTTCTGGAGTAAGTCGTGCAGCGTTGGGTGATCCAGAGCGTGGTGATGCAACTGCTGCTATTCAGTCAACTGCCGTGGAAGTCTCTGGAGCATCACTTCTGGATCGAGTGGATGGAGAGGGCGAGAAGGAGCTGGTCGAGTCAGCTCCTGTTGGCGTTGCTCCTCCGGCCGAGCCACCTCCGGGGGAGTGTGTAGTGTTGGTCGACCGTGGTGTTTCGATGGCGACTGGAACGATTGTGCCTGTGGCTGCTGGTAACGCAACACCTTCTGCGGGTGTCACGTCAGGGGGAGGTGTGCAGCATCCAACTGGTGGTGGACTGCGGGATGGGAGGCGCGTGCCACGTGTGGTGGTCAGTGACTACAGTTTGAGACGCAAGCCGCGTGCTGAGTTTGTGGGTGCATTGGACAACAGACCACCCAAGCCGCAGGTGCCGTCGAGAAAGGCATGTGCAGAGGATCCGTTGTGGTGGAAGGCTGATCTCCGAGAGGCAGGCAAGTTGAATGCGGAGACAGTGTTTCTGGATCTTCCTGTGGGACCAAACGGAAGGCACATCAGACCAGCGAATGCCATCGTGTTGAGGCTGTTGAGAGTGCGTGAGTACAAGTGGAAGCCTGATCCGGAGTCACCGACCAAAGAGATGCGCTGGCTGGAGTGTAGTCGCTTTGTGTGCAATGGCTCGACGGACAAGCGGCCTATCAATTTCTATGCAGAGACACCAGATCGGATTCTTTTGTTCTTGATGACCAGCGTCGGCGCGACCATTGGAGAGGTGGCCAGCCAGAGTGACTGTGAGCGAGCGTATTTGAATGCTCTGTCGATTGATCGGAATATTGTGATCATCGCGCCATCGGACATCAAGGGAGTGCCTCGTGAGTGCCTTCTCAACAAAGGTTTGTATGGGTCACGTGCTGGCGCTCTAAGCTGGCAGCAATGGATTGATGACAAGATGCTGGGTCTCGGCTTTGAGAAGCTCATGGTGGCGCGCAGTGTGTACAAGAAGAGGTTAGCTTCGGGGGAGTTGATGCGAGCTCTGAGACATTCTGATGACTTCAGAACATCAAGTCGTGACGCTGTAGGAAAGGCTGCGGAAGAGAAGGCAATGAGAGAGCAAGTGCGGATGGCTGAGTTTGCACCTGCTGAGCGCTTCTTGGGGTGTACATTCGAGTTCATCAACGAGGTCACTGGCAAGCCAGATCCGAAGGGCAAGTTGGTGTTGGTCAGACAGGAGGAAAAGATCGCTGAGATGCAGGCAAAGTTCAGTGAGTGGCATTCAGTGATGAACCCGAAGGGAAAGGTGCGCAAAGTGCCACTGCCAAGAGATGCGATCCGTTTCGAACATGGATTAGATGAGCATCAAGCGCGTGTGCTTGGAGATGCAGAGAAGGCGGATTATCAGTCGCTGGTTGGGTGCATCAGTTGGATCTCTGGCAGCACTCGAGTGGATTGTAAGTTTGGTCATTTTCTGGTGGCGATTCGGTTGTCCAAGCCGCGCATGTGGGACATGTACCTGGCAGTGCATATCATGGACTACATGGTGGCTACCATTCACGCACCGCTGGTTCTGGGCGGGCCGAGAGTGGATCCGGAGGTGTATGCAGATGCCTCATTTGGCAACCTGGACGAGCGTCGATCTGTGGTCGGCCATGTGGCCATGTCGTGTCCGGGGTCTGGAGCTATATACGCGAGTGTGAGTGCAACGAAGTGCGCTGTCACCAGTATCTTCGAGGCTGAGTTGGTTGCGGGCTGTGAGGCAGTGACAACCGGTTTGTATGTGACCAAGATGTGCGAGGAGTTGGAGTATCCAGCAGGTCGCTGTCGGCAGATCTGGGTGGACAATGAAGCCGAGGTGGAGTGGATCAAAGGCAGTGTGTCCAACAAGCGTTCCCGTCACATCGATGTGAAGTTCTACTTTGTGAGACACATGCAAGAGCAGGGTGAAGTCAGTGTGGAGTATGTCAAGACGGAAGACAACATTGCGGACATCCTCACCAAGCCGCTGGAGTTTCCTGTGTTCTACAGGCTGGCTGGCAAAATTCTCGGACATGATCTGATCCGAGGTTTCGGCATCACTGGAGCATTTGAGTGAGTGACGAGCAGAGAAGATTTGTTCGCAAGGTGCGAATAGTGTATTGTGTTGTGCTCTGTATCAACGTTTAGCCGTGCCTTGTTCCGGTGTTGATATGGTTGTGTATTTTGTTCAACTCATGCCTGTCTTGTTCTTGCATGAGTTGGGGGGAGTGTTTGAGGTGTGATCCTGGTTGGGAAGTTGGTGAAGTCACGAGAAGTTCTTTGAGATCAATTCAGAACATTATCTCACCTTATTCCCGATGGATTTCGACACTTGCAATCAAGGAGAGTTGCTGTATGGTGTCTCAATGAAGTTTGGTGTGGCCGGTGCGGAGTGAATCGACAAAATGGGCGATGTTGATCAATTCTGCACAGTTCTCAATTCTGAGTTCATTTATTCCATTCTCTGGGCCTTTGCTACTGTACCAAGCTAGCCGTTACGGATGAAAGTGTCTCTTCAAGCTATCAATGTCCAATCCGGATTGCAAAGCGAAACGGTTCAGTGGTGCAGGTGATTGATGCGATGAATCTTTGTTCTGTTGCTGCGATTGCATTGTTTTGAGCGAAGCTCAGTAAGATAAGAAAGCGCCGTGCATTTTGTGTGATTATACGTACTGTATTCGATACGTTGAGAGTTGATTGATTGAAACGGAAATATCCGACAAGCATTCGCTCAAAACAAATCCGTTGATAGTTGTTG
>Ga0302140_10010702_pt1 | contig 11317 bp, 9 predicted proteins | sample I_Bog_E1_1_FD_202095 | JGI IMG/M metagenome (GOLD analysis project Ga0302140, IMG submission 202095) | Peat permafrost microbial communities from Stordalen Mire near Abisko, Sweden - I_Bog_E1_1 | ecosystem: Environmental > Terrestrial > Soil > Wetlands > Peat | place: Sweden: Abisko, Stordalen...
AGCTGCCCAGTGGAGGAAGTTGATGGGGTACGTTTTCCGGGAATTGAAGTTGGTTGTTCGCCCCCTTCTTCAGTCTCCAGGGTTTACTGCAACTGCAATTCTGATGTTGGCGCTTGGTATTGGTGCGACTACGGCTATTTTCTCGATTGTCGAAGGCGTCCTACTTCGACCACTGCCATTTGGAGATTCAGACCGTCTGGTTGTTGTCTCGGACATCTTGCAGGGCGCGGAGATGAGCTCCAATGGCGAGGCTGGAGTCACCGTTCCTGACATATTGAACTACGAGCGCGACAGCCACAGCTTTACCGGTTTTGGCGGATATACCGGCTCGGGATACGAACTCTCCGGGATTGGAGATCCTGCGATTGTGAACGTAGCGCGGGTGACGGGAGGAACTTTCCCGACTCTGAATGTGCAGCCTCTGTTGGGGAGGGTATTTACGCAGGTTGAAGATGACGGGCATCAGCAAGTCGCCGTCCTCAGCTACCTCACCTGGCAGAGCCGCTTTCATGGGGACGCGGGTATTCTCGGGAAGACGATTCTGCTTGAGCGGAAACCTTATGTCGTGATTGGCGTGATGCCCCGTGGGTTTGAGTTTCCGTTGGTGCCTGGGAGGTTGAATCGTACTGAGCTTTGGATTCCGATGACGTTTCACGCCCAGGAGTTGGAACCAGCCAGCGCTGCTTTGTGGGCATACCACCTCGTTGGTCGATTAAAGCCGGGAATTTCTATTACCCAGGCTGAAGCGGATGCGCAGCATGTTGCCGCAGATACCATGCGTAACTATCCCTCGTTCATGGCAGGCTTTCGAATTCGGCCTGTAGTGAGACCGCTCAGGGAGGAGACAGTGGAAGACGCAAGACCTCTGCTGCGGACATTGTTCCTCGCTGTAGTCGTGGTACTGCTGATCGCGTGCGCAAATCTTGCGGGGCTGCTGCTGGTGCGCTCGATTCGGCGACGCAGAGAGATTGCGGTGCGCATAGCACTCGGAGCAAATGCTCGAACATTGCTCGGCCAGGCGGTCCTTGAGAGTCTCGTGCTGAGCGTTACAGGTGGCATACTCGGTCTTGTACTCGCAGCAGCTGTTCTTGAGGTCGGCGCAAAACTGATTCCGGATACTCTTCCTCGCATCAATGAAATAGGTCTGGATTGGGAAGTCGCAATCTTCGCACTTGCTCTGTCAATTCTGACTGGAGTCCTCTGCGCGCTCGCTCCTGCATTTGCAGCAATTCGCACGAATGTGAATGAAACCTTAAAAGAAGGTGGGAGAACTGGTTCTGCTGGCGGGCACGCGCGATTGCGGTCTTCGCTGGTGGTTGCTGAAATCGCTATATCTCTCGTTCTTGTAGCGGCTTCAGGACTGCTGTTGCGGAGCTTTGAAAAAATGCACGAGGTGAGCCTAGGCTTTGCTGCAGAACACACGCTGGCAGGGCAGTATGAACTCCCTCATCGCCAGTATCCTGATCAGGCCGCGATTGATCAATTTACGCATGAGCTGCTTCGCAGATTGCAAGGTATCCCCGGAGTGATCAATGCGGGGTTTACGTCGCGACTGCCTGCTTCTGGAACCACAGGAAACCAGGCTTTTGTTGCGGAGGGCTACGTTGCTTCGCGGGACCAGGGGATGGATCTTGCGTCGTCAATGATTATCGAAGGAGACTACTTCCAGGCTATGGGCATTCCGCTTCTGCGTGGCCGCTTCCTCACAGCAGACGATCGAGCAAACGCACCCCTGGCAGTTGTAGTCAGTCATACACTTGCGAAACAGTCGTGGCCGGGTCAAGATCCGATCGGTAAGCGTCTTCGCTTCGGCACGCAATCGATTCAATCGCCGTGGTCAACGGTCGTGGGGGAGGTACCTGACGTTGCGGAGGGTTCGCCAGATCATCCAGCGAAGCAGCAATACTACATGCCGATTGATCAAGTGGAAGAGATGGCCGGTTCAATTGCTTCGCCCGCGGATGTGAATGGCGACTCCGGCTTCGTGGTAATTCGCACAGCGATGGATCCCACGCAGATGGAAAACACTCTCCGCTCGACTCTGCGCTCAATCGATCCGCAACTCGCGTTAACTCAAGTGCAGACGATGGAACAGACGCTCTCGGATTCTGAGGCGCCGAGAAGATTCAATACTGTTCTGATCTCTGCTTTCGCTGCTGTCGCATTGTTGCTTGCAGTGCTAGGGATCTACAGTGTGATTGCATTTTCGGTCGCGCACCGTAAGCAGGAGATGGCCATTCGCATGGCGCTCGGATCGCAAAGGGCAGGAATTCTCCGCCTGATTTTGTACTCGGGTGCGCGGCTGGCAGCAATAGGTTGCGGGATTGGATTAGTTGGTGCGATGGTGGCTTCGTACTTGCTCCGGTCAATGCTGTTCGGAGTAAGCGAATTCGATCCTATTGTGTTGGCGATGGCGGCTTTGATCGTACTTGTTCTTACGCTGGGTGCTTCGTTTGTGCCGGCGTATCGGGCGTCTTCAATCGACCCTATGCAGAGTCTGAGGTAGGATTAGCGGCCGGTCTTACTAATCCTCTTCGTGGCGGCCGGGACGGAGCATGAGGTCGCGGACAGCGGCCTTAGGATCTTTGCCCTGATCGAGGATCTGACCCATTTGCTCCGTAATGGGCATCTCCACGTTGAGCTTGCGAGCCAGTCCCAGCGCAGCACGGGTGGTGCGAACGCCTTCGGCAACTTTGCCGTCGAGGCTGGCAAGTATCTCGGCGAGGTTACGGCCCTGTCCGAGTTCAAAGCCTACGGTGCGGTTGCGAGAGAGGGAGCCGGTGCAGGTCAGCACGAGATCACCCACACCACTGAGTCCGGCGAGCGTTTCGCGGCGCCCACCTGCTGCGACGGCCAGACGAGTGATTTCGGCGATGCCGCGGGTGATGAGCCCGGCTGCGGAGTTGGAGCCGAGTCCTAGTCCGGCGAGTACGCCGGCGGCGATGGCGATTACGTTTTTGAGCGCGCCGCCTAGTTCGACGCCGATTAGGTCATCGTTGGTGTAGAGGCGCAGGGTGCTGCTTGAGAATGCCTGTTGGACTTTTGCCGCGACTGCCTGATCTTCAAACGCGATCGTGACTGCCGTTGGCATGGCTGCTGCAACTTCCTGTGCGAAGGATGGTCCACTGAGAGCGGCTACGGGGATAGATTTTGCGCTGCCGGTAAGGGCAGATTCAATCACCTCTGTCATCCGAAGAAAGGTGTGGTCTTCAATGCCCTTGGTGGCGCTGACGAGGACCTGATTCGAACTGAGGTACGGAGCCAGTCGAGTAATTGTTGAACGCAAAAACTCAGAGGGGATGACACTGACGATGATCTCTGCATCCGACAAAGCTACGTTGTCGTTCGCGGTGACGCGCAGGGAATCAGGGAATCGAAAACCGGGCAGGAATCGTCTATTCTCGCGGTCATGATTCAGAGCCTCATAGGCTTGAGCGCGATGGGACCAGAGTGTAATTTGATGTTCTGGTTTTGCTGCAAGGGAGAGTGCGATTGCAGTTCCCCAGGCTCCGGAGCCGAGGACGGTGATACTGCTCATATCGGGTCTTCTGCTTTCGTTACGGGCTTCTTGGCGCCCATACCAAACCGGTATTCGGTGCCTGCGATCAGACGGTGGATATTTGCAGCATGCTTGGCGATTATCAGTGCTGAAACAATGAGAACTACGGCGAAGACAAGCGGTGTTCGCACCCACGGCACTAAGAACCATGCGAGTGCAGGGAATACTGCAGCCCCAACGATCGATGCCAGTGAGACATAGCGTGTGAGTGTGAATACCCCTACAAAAATCACGATGGAGCCAAGCGCTCCAAGCGGGGCGATGACTGCGAAGACTCCGAACGCTGTTGCCACACCTTTGCCGCCACGCAGACCAAGCCAGATGGGATACATGTGGCCGAGGACTGCGCACATGGCGGCCAGCGCCTCTGCGTTGTGGATGGGGATGGGTGGGAAGCCGATGGTGGCCATTCGAGCGCCCAGCAACACCGCGAGCGCTCCTTTGAGCACGTCGAAGAGGAAAGTGGCTGCGCCAAGGCCTTTGGCGCCGGAGCGAATGACGTTCGTTGCGCCGATGTTACCGCTTCCTACGCTGCGAATGTCCTGCTTGCGGAAGAAGCGCACCAGCAGGTAGCCCGTTGGAATTGAGCCCAGAAGATAGGCTGCGGCCACGATCGCCAGCGAATGTAACCAGACTGTGACTGCAATCGGCATCTCTCAAACTTTATCAGGTAAGACCTTTCTCTGTTTATTGACGACCGCTGATGGGCTCCGGCTTCCAATCTGCGGCCCATTTAGACGGCGATGGTCCCATGACCAGTTTCAGGGTTGCACCGGAAACAATCTGCTCATAGGTGATCTCCGGGATATTCAGGGTTTTGCCGTCTAATGTCGCGGATTGAATGTACACGTTTGCTGGGGAGTTGTTTTCGGCAGTCACGGTGAAGTGCTTCCCGTCTGCGAGTCGCAGCGCCATCTTAGAAAACAGCGGACTGCCGATCATGTAGTTTCCCGATGCAGGGTTAACTGGATAGAACCCAAGCGCGGTAAATAGATACCACGCAGACATCTGACCGCAGTCGTCATCCCCGTCAATGCCGGAGGGGAGGTTTGCATACTCGGCTTTTGCGATTTCGCGAACTTTGGCCTGGGTTTTCCACGGCTGGCCGCTGTAGTCGTACAGATAGCCATAGTGGTGGCTGGGCTCATTGCTGTGGACGTTGTGTCCGCCGTTGAAGTGTTGATCGAGCAGAGCATTGTATGGCTCAGGGCCGTCCATTAAATCAATCAGGCCTGGGATGTCATGGAATACGGCCCAGGTATAAACCCAGTGGTCGCCTTCGGTCCAGCCGTCTTTTTCGTCGGCCCATGTTCCGTCGGATTTCCTTCCCTGCATAAATCCAGTTTGCTTGTTGAAGATGTGCTGGTAGTTCAGCGATCTGTTGAGGAAAAATTCGTAATCGCTTCTCTTGCCAAGCGCTTTTGCGACTTGCGCGACGCACCAGTCGTCGTACGAATCCTCGAGCGTCCTGGATGCAGCTTCGGCAGTCTTATCAGTGGGGACATATCCAAGTTGCTTCAGGTAAGTGAGCCCACCTCGTGCCTCGTAGGGGGTGTTTGGCTCGCGGTCGGCCCATCTGCGCGTTGTATCTCCATCCGGAGGCGTCATTGCGTCCTTGTACACTGCCTGCCATGCCAGATTGCGATCGAAGCCATGGAAATTCTTTCGGATCGCTTCGGCTACCATTGAGTCAGCATGAGTGCCAATCATGATGTTTGTGTACGACGGATTAGGCCACTTGGGCATCCATCCGCCTTCCTGATAATTCTGCAGGAGCGCGGTGATCATGCCGTCAATTCGTTCTGGCGCGACCAGTGTTAGCAGGCTGTGCTCAGCGCGAAATGTGTCCCAGATGGAATAGGCGGTGTAGGACTCTCCGTTGTGAACCTTGTCATCGAATGCGCTGTAGTAGCGACCGTATTCAGAGAAGATGCGAGGATAGAGCAGCGTGTGATAGAGCGCGGTATAGACCGTGTGCTGCTCGTCTTCGCTGGCGCCGTCAAGATCGATGCGGCTCAATTTGTCGTTCCATGTCGCGTGAAGTTTTTTGCGAATGCCTTCGAAATCCCAAGCGGGAATTTCCTCACGCAGATTGGCTCTTGCCTGTTCAATGCTGATGAACGAAGTGCCGACTCTCGCTTCAATCACCTCGCCCTTCGTCGCCTTGAAACTTGCATATGCGCCAGTTGCTTCGGAGTGATCGGCAGAAGTTGTCCCGTAGGTCGCAGCCTGGTCAAATGCTTTGCGGAATTGCACTACGAAGTAACCCTTGAAATTCGGCAGCTTGAACGGACCAAGTCCATCGTCTGTGCGAGCAGGGTTGTAGCCAGAGATTTCGCTGTTAGCCTTGTCGATGCTGACCGATCCAGCAAAGCGTGGCCGTGACGCTTCAATCAGAACCTTGGAATCGGACGAGGATGGAAAAGTGAAGCGCATATACGCACACCGTTCCGTCGCAGTGATCTCGGCGCGAATGTGTTGAGATTCGCCAGCATCCATGAGCACGGAGTAATAGTCCGGATGAGTGATTTCATCCTGGTGCGAGAATGGTAGTTTGCGATCTTCGGGAGTAGTCTTCAGGCTGCCGATCTCGGGCATTAAGGTGACGTATCCGTAATCGCCCATCCAGATCGCGGGTTGATGCGTGCCCATGAAGCCTGAGATGGTTGTGTCTTCGTATTTGTACGAGACAACGCTGAGCTTGTTCTGCCTCGTCTGAGCTGTCCAGTTGATCATGCCAAAGGGCGGTGTTACGAAAGGCATGGTGCCACCGTAGCCGATCTTGCCGCTGCCAGTGCCGATGTAGAGATTAACCTTGTCAACCGCATCGCTAGTGCCGTTCGAGCCCTGGAGCAATGCTGAGGTTGATATCAGCAGGAGAGCAAGGGAATTCAAGGCTTTCAAAATAGGTATCCTTCGTTACGTATTACTGGGTTGATGGAAGCGTGTAATCCAGTTCGTAGGAGTGTTTACCTTCAGCTATTTTGATGGTCATAGCGCCCGAAATGCCTTTGAGATCACCGGTTCCGGAGCCTGGAACTACTCGCACTTCAAGCGTCATCGATCCGGCATCCATTGTGCCGAAGTGTTGCAGAGCGAAAGTGCCAGAACGCCCGCTCAGAGCACCATTCACAATCTCGATAGCGACGTAGCCAGCAGATCCAGATCGCGGATCGCCTGCACCGAGCATCAGACCCTTGCTTGTACCTTGAAGGTCGCCATGAAATTGCTTGTCGAGCAGGAACTGCCCGATCTCAGGAGTTTGAGCGTGTTGTTCCGGTGGCTGAGGGATCGTCTTGACGTCGAAGGTACCGCGAGCGGTCTTGTTCATAGAATCCTTTTGTAGATGTTCTTGATCTCTTTCAAATGTCCGGAGCTGCAGTAATTCCAGACGCGGCAAGTGTAGATGACAGACGTTGACTACTCCAAATAGTTCTGTTTTGTAGTCAGCGTTTCAATTTGCGATTGGCGACAACCTGCGCTTCTTCGGCGGCCTTGGAAGCTCGTTTGGCACGTGCTTCCGGGCCTTGGCAATGGAAGATGGCGAGCAGATGGGAGCGCCGCTGGATTGGAGTCATCTCATGCCAGCCCTCAAGCGCGTGGGAATGGCGCCGGAACGCTGCCAGCAGAACTGGAGGCGGAACTTCTTCACCTTCCATGGCAAGCAGCATTTGTTCGGCGATCTGTTCGGCGCGGCGTTTGCGGGCCTCGGGGCTTTTGGGCTGGTTGATCTTGTCTGCCATCCATTTGCGCATTGAATAGTTCAACTGGCCGTAGTATTTTTTCAGCGATCTGTCGGTTTTGAGTAGTTTGGCTAACTCTGCCGGCGCAGCGGCGGAGCGCTCTTCCAGATCGGGTTCGAGGGTTATTTCGGCGAGACTGCCGATTGCTACTCCCGCGCCCTTTTGCATCTGGCGGTTGACGAGCAGGAAGTGGCCGCCTTCTGTGGCGGTGAAAAGGGAAGTTCGGAATAGGAAGGCGGGGGTGTTGCTGGAGGAACGGATGGCGCCCTGGACGCGCAGGCCGGCTCGCTGAGGCCATGCGAGAGTGGGGTCGAAGGGCAGGCGGACGATTACCCACCGCAGGTCCGATCCTATTGGTTCGAGAGTGGCTCGGAACTTTTTCTGCATGAGTATCAGTTTGCCTCCATTTCTCAGGCAAAAGGATTTTATGCTATCGCGGGAGTGGAGTTATTTGCCATTGTGGGTGACGGGCGGCGCTATAGCGATGTCTTACACTCGACATAGGGTTGCGGAGTGTGCCAGCCCGATTGAGACAGCGCTTGCGCTCCTTAGGAGTTTCATTTGTATAAGCTTCGTTTTCCACTTTTATTTCTCTTTGTTGCGTCTCCGTTGATGACGCTGACTTTGCCTGCACAAAAAAAACTTCAGCTGGCTCCGGTGACACAGAATCAGGCGCCACAGTCGCTTGAGGATCGGCGTAAAGAGCTGAATCGCATTTTCTCTGAGTACTGGGAGGACAATCTTCGCCACAGTCCGGAGTTCGCTTCTTCGCTCGGAGACAAGCGGTACAACGATCAGATTTCGGATTATTCTGTGCGTGCTTACAACGACGGGCTGGCCAGGGAGCAGGCGTTTCTGCTGCGGCTGGCGGCGATTGATGCGACCGGATTCACAGACCAGGAAGTGACGAGCCGCGATTTGTTGTTGCGGCAGTTTGAGGAAGACGAGGAAGCAGCTGACTTTAAAGAGTGGGAAATGCCGTTTAACCAAATGGGCGGGATTCATACGGTGTATCCCGAACTGGTGCGGCAGTTGAGCTTTAAAGACGTTAAGGATTACGACGACTGGATTGCGCGGCTGCACGCAATTCCGAAGGCGTTTGACCAGTCGATGCAGAATATGGAGATCGGCATCGAGGATCACCGCGTTCCGCCGAAGTTTCTGTTGCAGCAGGGGTTGGATCAGGTGAAGGAACTGGCGCATCAGAAGCCGGAGGATTCTCCTCTGGCTATGCCGCTAAAGAGCTTTCCTGCATCGATTCCAGCAGCGGAACAGGCACGCATCAAGGAAGAGATTCTGACTGCAATCGGCAAAGAAGTGCTGCCTGCGTATCTTCGCTTTCAACGTTTTCTCGAAGTGACATATGTGCCTGCGGGGCGCGATGAGCCGGGGATTTCCGCGCTGCCGGATGGGGCGAAGTATTATGCGTTCTGCATTCGCCGCAGCACTACTACGAACCTTACCGCTGATCAGATTCACCAGATCGGGCTGGATGAAGTGAAGCGCGATGAGACGGAAATGCTGGTCATTGCGAAGAAGCTGGGTTTTGCGGATCTGAAGAGTTTTCAGGCTTCGCTGAAGGGAAATCCCAAGCTGCATCCTGCTTCGGGCGATGCGTTGCTTGACATTTACCGAGGCCACGAAAAGGATATGCAGGCCAAGCTTCCCGATCTGTTTGGGCATCTGCCGAAGTCGCAGCTTGAGGTGGTGAAGATTCCTGATTATCGCGCGAAGTCGGCGGCTGCGGCTTATTACGAAGAGGGAACTGCGGACGGTTCGCGTCCGGGGCATATTACGGTGAACACCTATAACGCTACGGAGCGTTCGCTGGTGGATGTTGAGGCGATCTCGTATCACGAGGGGATTCCTGGGCATCACATGCAGATTTCGACTGGGTTGGAGATGCAGAATATTCCGGAGTTCAGGAAGCATCTCGGTTACACGGCGTTTGTCGAGGGATGGGCGCTGTATGCGGAGCGGCTGGGGAAGGATGCTGGGTTCTACCAGGATCCTTACTCGGATTATGGGCGGCTGGAGGCGGATATCTGGCGGGCGATCCGGCTAGTGGTCGATACGGGCGTGCATTCGCAGCACTGGACGCGGGAGCAGATGGTGGCTTATTTCCGCGATCACTCGGGGATCGACGAGACCAATATCCAGTCGGAGACAGACCGCTATATCGGTTGGCCTGCGCAGGCGCTGGCTTACAAGATCGGGCAGATGAAGATTCTGGAGTTGCGCGAGAAGGCTAAGAAAGAGCTTGGGCCGAAGTACGATATTCGGGCGTTTGATGATGAGGTGATCGATTCCGGGGCGCTGCCGCTGGATGTGCTGGAGGCTCGGGTGAATGGGTGGATTGCTTCGCAGAAGTAGGACTATTTGTTTTTGATTTTCGCGAAGGGCTTCTCTTTTGAGGAGCCCTTTACTATTGCTTCGCTTACGATTTTCGCGGTGCTGATCTTTTGCAAGTTTGGCGAATGAATTGCGAGCCGGGGGGGAGGGGTGGCTATGTAGATGTTTTTGGGTGGCTGCGAATCGCCGGTCCGGAGTCCTGGTTTGCTGCTTTTCTCTTGATGTGATCATTGGAGCGTTTGGTGAGTCTTTCGTGTACTCAACCGCTGGATGGCTGTGGCGCGCGGAGTACTAAAACCATTGTGCGCTTTTTGAGGGATATTTAATGCAAACTGGGCATCTGCTTATTTGCGTTGCGGGCGGTGGTGGTTACGATCCTTTCGCGAAATGCGCGGAATGGTCGGGCACCCAGGAGACGAGGATAATGGCGACGATTGGAGTTTTGTTGTTCACTGCCGTCGCGGCCAGCAGATTTCTCCAATTGCGTCCGATGACTACGATGTTGTGTATGGACCGGTGGCGCTGCAATGGGGGCCGGGCGAATATGAAATCAAACCGGGACTTGATCAAATCAGTTTTCATGGGCATCGCGCTCAGGCGGTATTACGCGATTCCCGGGTTTGTGAAATCGAGGTTGTGACATGACTGAATCCGTTCCATTGACGACGGCGCAAAGGCGCAGGTTTTACCGTGAAGCGGTGCAGGAAGCCCTTGTGTCGATGTACGGAAAGTCCGAGCCGGATTCCAGGAGTTTAGTAGCAGGCTGGTGGAAGCGGGCATCGGAATCTGGCGACGTCAAGTCTGACCTGTTTTTCCATTCTGAGCCATTGCATGTAGCGGCCGATATCGCTCATGTTCCATCCATCGCGATCACTCCAGAGAATGAAAAGGCTTATCGGGCATAGCTTGATCGAGCGAGTAAGCGAGTTCTTGAAGGATCTGAATCGGCGCGGGCGCTCGTGAGAAATTGGCGGAGAGTGGGATTCGGAATGATGCCAAAGTAAAGAGCCGCTATGCCGCGTTGCCAACCAAGCATAAGAAAACACGCCCGCAGCAATTAGCCGTCCAGGGCCAGCGATAGTGGCGGATTCCAAGGCTGTTGCGAGTGGCCCGGGGCTGAAGCCCCTTTTCTTTTGGGCTGGCTCTTCAGGGGCATGAATGCCCCTGCTCCCTCCGGGTTCGTGCTGCGCACGAATCAGGTGAGGTTTGGTGCGGGCTTTGTGGTTCCCACCCTTTCGCTAGTGCGCGAAAGGATGGGGCACCCTCAATTCGCGTTGGTTCGAGCATTCAAAGGGTGGGCCACCCACCCGCCTAACTCACCTTGAAGGTATGGGGCTAAGGAGGTCGTTGAGAAAAAGGAGGTATGAATTCTGCTTCGTTGGCCTGATAATTGGGTCCTTTATTGTGAAACCTTCGTGCATGTTTAGAGCCTTGAGCGCTCCACCTAGAAATGGCACTTTTTCGAGGTTCAGCTTCCTGGATTTGTAAACTGAATCCTCCTTTATATCCTTCTTCCACGTTTCGCAAACGTTCTTCAATTCACCGAACATCTCTATTTGCTCTTTAGCTCCGGCTCTTCCGGCGTCCTCTAGAGAGAGGAATCTCGCGCACCACTCGCGAAAATCGACCGCGTGTCTGGACTCGCGGACTTCGAGAATGGCCT
>Ga0302140_10010703_pt1 | contig 11317 bp, 8 predicted proteins | sample I_Bog_E1_1_FD_202095 | JGI IMG/M metagenome (GOLD analysis project Ga0302140, IMG submission 202095) | Peat permafrost microbial communities from Stordalen Mire near Abisko, Sweden - I_Bog_E1_1 | ecosystem: Environmental > Terrestrial > Soil > Wetlands > Peat | place: Sweden: Abisko, Stordalen...
GCGCGGCATTGGCATCGCTCATCAGCCCGCCGAATCGCGTTTATGCCCTGACGGCGGGCCTGACTCAGCCCATATTCCATGGCGGCGCGCTGCGCGGCCAACTGGCCTACACCAAGGCACACTACACCGAGCTTTTGACGACATACCATAAAACCGTGCTGACGGCATTCAGCAACGTCGAGGGTGCATTGGTGGCCGCGCAGCAAACCGCCGAGCAGCAGAAGCGGCAACGCGATGCGGTGACCACGGCCAAGCGCGCCTATGACTTCGCGCAGGCTCAGATGGCGGCCGGAACAGTCAACATACTGACCGTCCTCAACACGGAAAACGCGCTGTTCAGCGCACAAGATCAGTTGGTACAAGTGAATTACCTACATCTGCAAGCGCTGGTGGATCTGTTTACGGCGCTCGGCGGCGGTTGGCATCAAGGGTGAAGCATCGATGAATGACCTTTCGAAAATTCGCAAGCACGGATGGATTGGGGTGCTGGCTTTGGCGGCCCTTCTGGTGTTTGCGTGGCACGCAATGGTGCGCACGGCCCAGGGCCTGCCGGCCGACGCCGCCGCCCGCAACGCCGTCCCCACCATTGCCGTGGACGCGGCTGCGGCGACACACGCCGACGTACCCATCTATCTTCAGGGCCTCGGCACCGTTCAAGCTTTTTATACGGTCACCGTAACGGCACGCGTGGACGGCGAGCTTCAAACTATCGCGTTCACCGAGGGCCAGACGGTCCATAAGGGAGATCTCCTGGCGCAAATCGACCCTCGTCCGAATCAAGCAGCCTATGCTCAGGCGCTCGCCACGAAAGTCAAAGACGCCGCACAACTCGCCAATGCCAAACGAGACCTCGAGCGATATACGATACTGCAACCTCAGGACTTGGCGAGCAAGCAAACCGTCGACACCCAGCGTGCGGCGGTCGATCAGCTGGCCGCCCAGCTGCAGGTCGATCAGGCCGTGATCGACAACGCCCGCACCCAGCTCGACTACACCCGCATCGCCTCGCCCATCAACGGCCGCACCGGCATACGCTTGATCGATCCGGGCAATATCGTGCGCGCCGCGGCCACCACCGGCATCGTGGTGGTCACCCAGGTGCAACCCATCAGCGTCATTTTCACGCTTCCCGAGGAGTCGCTGGGCGCCGTGGGCGCGGCCCTGGCCGCCGGCCCGGTGCCGGTCACGACGCTGTCGCGCGACGGCGGCAAGGAGCTGGATCGGGGCACGCTCAGCCTGATCGACAACCAAATCGACCAGGCCACCGGCACGATCAAGCTCAAGGCGCGGTTCGCGAACGAGCACAACACGCTCTGGCCCGGCCAATACGTCACCGCGCAGGTGCTGATCCGTACCGATCGCAACGTGCTGCTGCTGCCTGCCGGCGCCGTGCAGATCGGGCCGGACGGACCGTTCACCTACGTCGTCAAGCCTGACATGACCGTCGAGGTGCGGCCGCTCAAGATCGCCGAATCCGATGGCGCGATGACCGCGGTCACCGCCGGCGTCGAGGTCGACGAACGCGTCGTCACCAGCAACCAATACCGCCTGCAGCCCGGCGCGCGGGTGCGGATCGCAGCCGCCGCGGAGCGCAAGCCGTGAGCATCTCCGAGCCGTTCGTCCGGCGGCCGATCGCCACGTCGCTGCTGATGGGCGGCATATTCCTGGTGGGCCTGGTGGTGTTCCCGCTGCTGCCGGTGGCGCCGCTGCCGCAGGTGGATTTTCCGACCATCGTGGTGACCGCGTCGCTTCCCGGGGCCAGTCCCGAGACCATGGCCTCCTCGGTTGCGACGCCGCTCGAATATCAGTTCGCCGAGATAGCCGGGCTGTCGCAGATGACCTCCAGCAACCTGCTCGGCAGCAGCCAGATCACGCTGCAGTTCGATTTGAATCGCAACATCGACGCCGCGGCCCAGGACATCCAGTCGGCGATCGACGCGGCCGGCGGCCAGCTGCCGAAGAATCTGCCGACGCCGCCCACGTACCGCAGAATCAATCCGGCAGACGCGCCCATCATGATCCTTGCGGTGAACTCCGACGTGCTGCCGGTGACGACGGTCGACGATTACGCAGAGAACATTCTCGCGCAGCAGATCTCGCAGATATCGGGGATCGCCCAGGTCGGCATCGGCGGACAACAAAAGCCGGCCGTCCGGGTGCAGATCGATCCCGGCAAGCTCGCCGCGCTCGGCCTGCAGTTGGAGGACGTCGCCGGAGTCATCGCCACGGCCACCGTGGATGCACCCAAGGGATCCATCAACGGCGTCGCCCGCAGTCTCACGATCTACGACAACGATCAGCTGCTCAAGGCCGCGCCCTGGAACGACGTCGTGGTGGCCTACAAGAACGGCGCGCCGGTGCGCATCCGCGATCTGGGAGTTGCGGTGGACGGTCCCGAGAACAACCAGCTGGCGGGCTGGCAGAACGGCAAGACCGGCATCATCCTGCTGGTGTTCAAGCAGCCCGGTGCCAACGTCATCGAGACGGAGAGGAAGGTGCAGGAGCTGCTGCCGCACGCGCTCACTTCGGTGCCCCCGTCCATCAAGGTGAAGGTCATCGCCAACCGCACCACGACGATCAAGGCATCGCTGCGCGATGTGGAATTCACGCTGGCTTTGACCATCGCACTGGTCGTGATGGTGATATTCCTGTTCCTGCGCAGCGCCTGGGCCACCATCATTCCGGGCGTCACCGTGCCCCTCGCCCTGCTCGGCACCGCGGCGCTGATGTACGTGCTCAACTACAGCCTCGACAACCTGTCGCTCATGGCGCTGACCATCGCCGTCGGTTTCGTGGTCGACGATGCGATCGTCATGCTGGAGAACGTTTACCGCCACATCGAGGACGGGCTGTCGCCGCTCGAAGCGACGCTCAAGGGCGCCCGCGAGGTCGGCTTCACCATCATGTCCATCAGCATCTCGCTGATCGCCGTCTTTATCCCGCTGCTGCTGATGGGCGGCATCATCGGCAGGCTGTTCCGCGAATTCGCCGTCACCATGACGATGACCATCGTGATCTCGGCCTTCGTGGCACTGACCCTGTCGCCCACCATGTGCGCCCTGTTTCTGCGCAGCGAAAAGCACGTCGAGCACGGCCGCCTCTACATGTTGGTGGAGCGCGCATTCGACCGCAGTCTCGCCGCCTACCTGCGCGGATTGGATTTCGTCCTCGATCACCGGCGTACCACGTTGTTGGTGTTCGCGGTCACGCTTCTGCTGACGGTGGTGCTGTATGTCGAGATACCCAAGGGCTTCTTTCCGCAGCAGGACACCGGGATTCTCACCGGCCTGTCCGACGCGCCCCAGGACATCTCCTTCACGGAGATGGTGCGCAGGCAGCATCTGCTGACGGACATCCTGTCGCGCGATCCGGGCATTGCCAATTACGGCACGACGCTCGGCGGCAATCGCCCGGTCAACAACGGCTTCGTGGTGGTGGGACTGAAGCCGCGCGACGAGCGCGACGCCAGCGCCGACCAGATCATCAATCGCCTTCGGCCCCAGCTCGCACAGGTGCCCGGCGCAACGCTCTACCTGCAGGCGGGACAGGATCTGAACATCGGCGGCCGTCCGGCTCGCACCCAGTATCAGTACACCCTGCAGGACTCCGACATCGGCGAGCTGGATGATTGGGCGCCGAAACTGCTGGCGGCGCTGCAGAAGCTGCCGCAATTGCGCGACGTTGCCTCCGACCAGCAGTCGAACAGCGGCATGTTGGCGTTGAACATCGACCGCGACCAGGCGGCGCGCTTCGGCATCCAGCCCTCGGCCATCGACCAGACGCTGTATGACGCCTTCGGCCAGCGCCAGGCCGCGCAATACTTCACCCAGTTGAACAGCTACCACGTGATTCTGGAGATCACGCCGTCGCTGCAGGCCGATCCGGATTCGCTCAACAAGCTGTATCTCAAATCGCCGCTGACCGGCCAGATGGTGCCGCTGTCGGCCATGACGAAATACGACACCCAGCACGCCACCTTCCTGTCCATCAACCATCAGGGTCAGTCCCCTGCGGTGACGCTGTCCTTCAACCTGGCGCCGGGCGCGGCGCTCGGCGACGCGGTCTCCGCCATCAACAAGGTGGCGGCCGACATGCGCCTGCCGTCGACGGTGACCGGCAGCTTTCAGGGCACGGCGCAGGCGTTCGAAACCTCGCTGAAAAGCCAGCCGTATCTCATTCTGGCGGCACTGGTGGCCGTCTATATCATTCTCGGCATGTTGTACGAGAGCTACATCCATCCGCTGACCATCCTCTCGACGCTGCCCTCGGCCGGCGTGGGCGCCCTGCTGGTGCTGCTGATGTTTCACATCGAGCTGACGGTCATCGCGCTCATCGGCATCATCCTGCTGATCGGCATCGTGAAAAAGAACGGCATCATGATGGTGGATTTCGCCCTCCAAGCGGAACGCGAGCAGCATTTGACGCCGCGCCAGTCGATCCGCCAGGCCTGTGAGCTGCGTTTCAGGCCCATCATGATGACCACGATGGCCGCCCTGCTCGGTGCGGTGCCACTGGCGCTGGGACGCGGCACCGGTTCGGAGCTGCGCCAGCCGCTCGGCCTCACCATGATCGGCGGCCTGATCTTGAGCCAGGCATTGACACTGTTCACGACTCCGGTCATTTATCTGTATCTGGACGAGTTCAGCCAATGGCGCAAGCGCGGGCGCGGCGATGCGGTCACGCCCGCGGCGCAACCGCAGGCGGCGCGGCTGGGGGAATCCCTGTGAAGGTCCTGTTGGTCGAGGACAACGAAAGGGTGGCGCAATTCGTCATCAAGGGCCTGCATGAGGCCGGCCATACCGCCGATCACGCCGGCAACGGGCGCGACGGCATGTTCCTCGCCGCCAGTTCGCCCTACGATGTGATCATCATGGACCGCATGCTGCCGGGGGAGATCGACGGCCTGTCGATCATCGAAGTGCTGCGCAAGGCCGGTACGCGCACCCCCATTCTCATCCTCAGCGCGCTGTCGGCGGTGGACGAGCGTATCCGCGGCCTGCGCAGCGGCGGCGACGATTACCTCACCAAACCCTTCGCGTTCGGCGAATTGCTCGCCCGCCTGGACGCACTGCGGCGCCGTGCGCAGGGGATCGACCGCGAGGGTCCGCTCACCGTCGGCGATCTGCACCTCGACCCCCTGACGCGCAAGGTGGTCCGGGGTGATCGGGCCATCGCACTGCAGCCGCGCGAATTCAAGCTGCTCGAGTACCTGATGCGCCACGCCGGCCAGGTGGTCACCCGCACCATGCTGCTGGAGAACGTCTGGGATTATCACTTCGACCCGCAGACCAACGTCGTCGACGTGCATATCAGCAAATTGCGCCAGAAGATCGACGCCGAGCGCGAGCGTCCGCTGCTGCGCACCGTGCGCAACGCCGGATACATGGTGACCGCGGGCGACGTGCAATGATGCGCTCCTCCGCCGCGTCGCTGGCCCTCGGGTATGTCGTGCTCGGCATGACCGCGCTGGTCATGTTCGCGGCGCCCCTGTGGTATGCATGGCATGTCACCATCCAGGAGGGTCGTGCCGAGATATTGCAGGCGGATGCGCAGAGGCTCGCCGATGTGTTCCGACGGGACGGTGCCGACGGCCTGAAGAGCTTCATCGATGCGCGCGTGCGGATGCAGATCGCCGGCGAACGAATTCTCCTGTTGACGGACTCGGCGTTCCACCCGCTCGCCGGCAACCTGGCCGCCTGGCCGCGCAACGTGCCGGACTCGCCCGGATCGTACACCCTGGACGTCGAGATCGAGCATCACGTGAGCCACGCGACCCTGGTTCACGTCGCGCTGCCCGGCGGCTACAACCTGCTGGTGGGCCGCGACCTGGGGATGTTCGCTCCCCTGGAGACGCGCTTCTGGTACGGCCTCACCACCGCGGTCGCGGTGCTGCTCATCGCCGGCACGCTCGGCGGCCTGCTGACCCGCCGCGCATTGATGTCGAGGATTCACAGCATACGGCAGACGATTTCGGCCATCATCCACGGCGACCTCAAACACCGTCTGCCCACCCATCAGCGCGGCGACGAACTCGACACCTTGACGCGCACCATCAACGGCATGCTGGATCAGATCGAGCTGCTGGTGCACGGGGTGAGCAACGTCTCCAACTCGATCGCCCACGATCTGCGTACGCCGCTAGCCGAGCTGCGCTCGCGCCTCGAGGAGCTGGCGCTGATCCGGCCGCAGCCGCAGGAGACCTTCGCCGAAATCGATGCCGCCGTGGCCGACGTCGATCGAGTCATCCGCATATTCGACGCCCTGCTGCGGCTTGCCGAAATCGACGCTGGAATGCGCCGCTCCGGCTTCGTCATGGTCGATGTGGCCGCGTTGGCCGCAGCCGCAGTCGAATTCTATACACCGGCCGCCGAGCTCAGGCACATCGACATCGGCTTCGAATCGGAGGGCCCGCTGCACGTGTCGGGCGATCCGGTGCTGCTCGCGCAGGCGCTGGGCAATCTCATCGACAATGCGCTGAAGTACGCGCCGGAGCACGGCACGATCGACGTCGGCGTGCGCGCAGCCGCCGACGGTGCCGCGCGGATCACCGTGGTGGACAACGGCCCGGGCATCGCCGATGACGAGAAGTCCAAGGTGGTCGAGCGCTTTTACCGCGGCGATGCCAGCCGCGGTACGCCGGGCGTCGGCTTGGGACTGAGTCTGGTGCAGGCGGTGGCCAAGCTGCATGGCAGCACGCTGCTGCTGAGCGACCGGCATCCGGGCCTGTGTGCATCGCTGGCGCTGCCGGCCGACGCGCAGCCGCCGCCCGCGTCTCCCTCCGGCACCGGCGCACGACCCGTGGATCTGCCCGCGGCCGCGGCGGCATCCACCTAGCCTAGCCGAGCCACCCTTATCGGCCGGCGCTGCTCCTGGCGCCTCAGTTTCGCCTGGGAATCTCGAGGCCGGCGACCACCGCGGGTCGTGCGAGGAACGCGGCCAGCGAGCGCGTCACGTTCGTGAATTCCGCCGCGCCCACCAGTTCGCCCGCCCCATAGAAGCCGACCACGGCGCGCACCCACGGGAAAATCGCGATGTCCGCGATCGTGTAGGCGTCGCCCATGAGCCAAGGCCGGTCGGCAAGCCGCGCATTCAAGACGCCGAGCAGCCGCCTGCCCTCCGCGACATAGCGGTCGCGGGGGCGCTTGTCCTCGTAGTCCTTGCCCGCGAATTTGTGAAAGAAACCGATCTGGCCGAACATCGGGCCGACGCCGCCCACCTGGAACATGAGCCATTGGAGGGTTTCGTACCGGCCGGCGGCATCCGGCGGAATAAAGCGCCGGCTCTTGTCGGCGAGATACAGCAGAATGGCGCCGGATTCGAACAATCCCAGGGCTTTGCCGCCGGGGCCGGCCGGATCCAGGATCGCCGGTATCTTGTTGTTGGGGCAGAGCGACAGGAATTCGGGCGACATTTGGTCGTTGGCGTCGAAGCGAACGAGGTGCGCTTCGTAGGGCAGGCCGGTCTCCTCGAGCATGATGGAGACCTTCACGCCGTTGGGTGTCGGCACCGAGTACAGCTGGATGCGCTCGGGATGCTGCGGCGGCCATTTGCGGGTGACCGGAAAGTCTTTCAGGTCGGACATGATGTTTCCTCTGGTGCGTCAGTACGTCTTACATATTCCACGAAGTCGTATTTGCTCGGATGATTGTCCGCCGCATTCGACGAATTGCACCGCAACGCGGCGCTCCGTCGATGTGTGACGCGATTCCACTTGCTCAAGCGCCAACTAAAGAGCAGCCTCAGGCTTGCGAGCGCTAACGACGGATCGTTGGTTTCGTGAAAATCATACCCAGCAATCAGACACTGATACTCGCCAATGAGCGCGCCAGATCCGGCGGTCCTGCGACCGTGGTGCCGCGTGCAATGTCGAATGCCGCAGACGGCGTGCTCACGCGCCTCACCCTGGTCGCTTTACAGGCCGACTATTCGGCTCCGCAATCGCCTCAGCTGGAAGCGCCGTTCGTCGTCGACGCGTGGGACGGCGATACGGTGGACGCCGGTGTGGAAACGATCCCGACCGGAATTCCCGCGCGGCTGTCGACCTCCGCAGGCGCCGGCGCTTCGTACGGATCGAGCCGCGGCGTCGCGCTCTACTCGAGCACGCAGCGCGCCCTCGACGAATCACCCACCAAACTCATCGACGTCCACGCCTGACGCGGCTGACGCGCCGCCGCCGTCGTCCTGGGCCTCGGGCGGGCGCATGTCCGGATCCGTGATGCCGCGGCGGACCGACCGGCGGCGGCGCCAGAAGCGCTGCATTCTCGGGACGAGGTCCAGCCATTCGGGCCGCAACCAGCGCGGATCCATCGGCAGGTCGCGAAACTGGCTGATGACCAATGCGCGGGTGTCCCTGACCGCGTCGGCGACGGCCGCGGGGATGTTCGGCCATGCAGTGATGGCCTCCACCGACCGATCGATCGCGGTCTGGAATGTTGCCTGCACCAGCCGCGAGGCCATCGCGGCCGCCGCGTCATTGCCCTCCGGCAGGGCCCGCAGGAACATTTCCACGAGCACCCGCGAAGCCAGCTCCGCTGTCGTGGCCTGCGTCGAAGCAGTCCATTGCCCCGGCGGCGCGTCCGGCGAGGCGGTCGCGAGCTCAAGGGCGGTGAGCACGTCCAGGATCACCATGCGCAGCGCCGCGGCGGTATCCGGCGCCTGGATATCGACCCGATCCCCGGGCGGCGCCGGCTGTGCGGCAGGAGCATTGCGCTGCTGCAGCGTGGACGGCGCACCCGGTGCGGAGCCCGCGGCCGCAGCAACCGCGGCGGGAAGCGGGGCGTCGGTCACGTTCATCCACACCGCCGCGCATGCCTATAGCCTTCGGTCATGCATATCCCTTCGGGATCAGGTTGTTGGTCCGCGCCTCGCGGGCGAGCTCCTCGCGAAAATCCGGATGAGCGAGGGAGATCAAGGCGGTGGCGCGCTCGGCAACCGATCTGCCCTTCAGGTTGACGATGCCGTATTCGGTGACGACGTACATGGTGTCGGTCCGTGGTGTGGTCACGATGTTTCCCGGCGTCAGCGTCGCGACGACCCGGCTTTGCCGCACGCCGCGCTTTTCATAAGTGGAGGACAGGCATATGAATGACTTGCCGCCCGCCGACGCATAGGCGCCGCGCACGAACTGCAGCTGGCCGCCGGTGCCGCTCACGTGGCGGCTGCCGCAGGACTCGGAGGCCGCCTGTCCTTGAAGGTCGATTTGGGTGGTGTTGTTGATCGACACCACCTGGTCGTTCCTCGCAATGTTGTCGGGCAAATTGGTGTAATCGACGGGACAGGCGCGCACGTTCGGGTTGCCGTCGATCGAGCGGTACAGCCGCTCGGTTCCGAGGGCGAAGGAGAACACCGTCATTCCTGGATCCTGGCGCTTGCGTGAATTAGTGACGATGCCGGCCTCGATGAGGTCGACGATGCCGTCCACGAGCATTTCAGTGTGAATCCCCAGATCGCGGACGTTGGCGTCACGCAGCAGGGAGCACACTGCGTTTGGCATGCCGCCGATGCCCACCTGTAGGCAGGCGCCATCCGCGATCTCCGCGGCGATCAGGCGGGCGACCTGACGTTCCACGGGGCTGATGGGCGCGGCGGAGATCGCCGGCAGCGGATCGGTTCCGCCGTCGATCACGAAATCCACCTCGCTCGAGTGCAGCGCGTTGTCAGGGCCCGGCACGCGCGGCATTGCGCGGCACGCCTCGACGATGATGATTTGCGCGCGCTCGGTCATCGCGCGCAGATACGTGGTGCTGCACCCGAGATTGAAGAAGCCCTGTTCGTCCATCGGTGCCGTCTTGATGCAGACCACATCCACGGGATCGATGAAGCGGCGATAGTAGCCCGGCGCCTCGCCGAAATTCATGGGGATGTAATTGCAGCGCCCGGCATCGTGCTGTTTGCGGTCGTAGGCCGAGAAATGCCAGTTGAACCACAGGAAATGCTCGCCTTCGGGGTCCGCATCGAGAACGGCACGGGGGCGCACCGTGAGTGCCGAACGGATCTTGACCCGCGACAGCTCAAGAGCCCTGGCGCCGAGCGCACGATCGAAGCGGTCCGGCTGGGCCAGCCCGAATCCGTAATCGACCCAGTCGCCCGATTTGACCAACTCCGCGGCCTGCTCCGCCGACACCGGTCTTGCAGTTCTGTTCCCCCGCATGGCGGCTAGCATACCCTGTAACGCGAGCTCGCTAGAAGCCGGCGAAAAAGCTGCGGGTGGCCGCGAAGCAGAAGGGCGCGACCAGCGTCGTGTGATAGGCCTCCGCCACCGCCAGCGCGCCGCCGTCCGTGGCCCCCTGTGCGACGGCGGTGGCGGCCACCAGCGCCTTGGCCAGGGCGAACTCGTTCTTGAGGCTGGCATACGGATCACCCGCGGTGACGGCCGACTCGAGATCAAGCACGTTCAGGGTCGCGGCGGGCGGATGCGCGATCCAATAATCATGCATCAGCTCGGTGTTGAACCAGAACACCACGGGGTCGACGTCGCCGCCGCACAGCTGCACCGGAGCCGTCGGCACCCAGTTGCGCAGGTCGTTGACCGTCAAGGCCTGCCGCATGCTCACGCCGGGCGCCGCTGCGACGATGCCGGTGGTGAGCGTCGGCCAGCCGCCGTCCGGATTGGCCTGCGCGTCCAGCAAATAGCTCAGGCGGTAGCTATTTTGGACCAGATTGCCGGTGCCGAATCCCAGTGCGAACACCTCCGCCAGATTGGCGGGCGCGGTTGGCGGTGTGATGTCGTCGAATTGCGCCGCGGGCGCAGTCGCACTGAACAGCGCGTATTGCGGAAGCTGCCCGTCCGCGTACAGCTGGCTGCGCGGCGTGGTGCTCGGCAGCAGCCCTTCGATGCCGGCGGCATAGGGAGTCGAAAACACCTCGCCGGGATCGGTGTAGATGTCGCCGTAGGCCTTTTGATAGGCGGTGAACAGCAGCGCCGAGGACACGGTGGCGCCGCCGTCGACCTCGCCCGAGAACACGGCGTCGACGAAGGCGGCAAGCGCATAGGGCCCCGACATGGGCGATGCCGCGGTGACCGTGATACCGGCGGTCTGCATGGCGCGATGGGTGGCCATCGCCACGTAGCCGCCTTGCGAATAGCCGGTGACGAACAGCTTGCCATTGTCACGGGTGAGCGTCCCCGAGGCGAGCGGCAGCGCGGCGCGTGCCGCCGACAGCGCGTCGATCATGTCCTTCGATTGCTGACCGGCGATCAAATAGGGATGGTACGGCAGCGTCGAGGTGTCGTAGCCGGCGTAGTTGGGAGCCACGACGATGGTGCCCTGTGATGCGAACAGCGCCGCCAGAGCCAGCGTCTCCGCGTTTTGCAGAT
>Ga0302140_10010704_pt1 | contig 11316 bp, 8 predicted proteins | sample I_Bog_E1_1_FD_202095 | JGI IMG/M metagenome (GOLD analysis project Ga0302140, IMG submission 202095) | Peat permafrost microbial communities from Stordalen Mire near Abisko, Sweden - I_Bog_E1_1 | ecosystem: Environmental > Terrestrial > Soil > Wetlands > Peat | place: Sweden: Abisko, Stordalen...
GTCGTTCGCGAATGGTTCGGCTGGAATCTCGTTTATTTCTCGGGCTGTGGTTGAGATCCGGACCTCGTCGATCTCGCCGTCGCAGTGGAGGTTTCGAAGTGGGTCGTTCCCAATGGATAGGGCGCCGATCGCGGCTGTTGCGTGGGCTACACCGATTGGCTGATCTGCACCAAGCTTTCCATCTACATATAATCGGACCCGGGCGGGCAAATAGACCATCGCAACGTGGTGCCATTGGTTGTCAGTCACTCTGATCGAGGTGTCGATATGGTCAGGAGTCGCACCGGGCAGAAAGGCGGCGAATACGCCTGTCTGAGCTTGGGAGTAAATCTCCCAATGCCGTGGAGACTGGACCGAACTATTCACCACCAGCATGTTGGAGCCGATGCTGCTTCGCAACTTTGCCCAGCATTCCACCGTTAGCGGCGGATCCTGGTAGACCGCTTTACCTTCTGCGCTGTAAAACGCTCCTTGCACGTCGAGTCCGTTGCCGAACCGACCGTGGACGAGCAAGCCCTGCTTGATAGGAGCCGTCTGAATGCTGGCTGCGTCCTGTCTATCGACACCTTGATGAACCATCCGTACGGCAGCTTCCACCGTTTTGGACACCCAAGAGATTGAGTTGCCAAGGAGTAAAAAAGCGAGAGTTAGGCTGGAGGTAATGGTGGACGTTAACAGCAAGGGACTGCTGGAATCCTACCCAAGTCCTACCAAAGCAGCACCGCAAACGATCGCTGCACAGCCAAACAACTTCTGGAGTGAGAATTTCTCCTTCAAGAAAAGCACTCCAATGCCGGCTGCGAACAACGTGCTGGTCTCGCGTAGCGCCGATACGGCGCCCATCTGAACATGGACCATGGCCCAGGTGACGATGGCGTATGCCACCACACTTGTCACGCCCCCTCCAAATGCGAATGCGATTCGTTTACCCGAACCGTGCAGAGCCTTTTGTCCAAGCATCGTCAGCCGAATGATCAGAATTGCGAGGCCATAGATCGAGAAGCACCAGAGGTTGTACTGAGTTGGCAAACCACACCGTCGCGCGCCGATGCCGTCGATGACCGTATAGGTTGCGATGACCGCCCCGATAGCGAGTGCAAGCAGAAACCCCTTGCGGTCCCAGTGCTTGGCAACCAAGCCGATCGCGACAATTCCGGAGACGATTGCGATGATTCCGAACGTCTGAAGAACTCGCGTATGCTCGGAAGCCACCAAGATGCCGCCCAAACAAACCAACATCGGCGACGAGCCGCGGGCAATCGGATAGGCAAATGAGAGTTCGTTGACCTTGTATGCTTGCGCTAGAAGGCCCAGATAGACAACATGGAGGGTCGAGGAAGCCAGAATGAACGGCCAAACTTGGGACGGAATACCGACAAGTGGAAGCAATGGTGCGCAAACGACGAATGTCGAAACCCCGATCCAGCCCGCAGCCCAAGCCCGATCGGTGCTTTGGCGTAGGACTCCGTTCCACGCGGCATGAAGGAAAGCCGAGAACAAAACCGCCGCAACCACCCCCAGAGGCATTCCGTCATCCTACCATCTGGCCATAGAATCGGCAGAGTGGTCAACATCGAAGACAAACGCCTTGCACGTTCGCCATTCGATTATCCACCCAAATGACCGTGCCGCGTAGACCCAAAACTGGGAATGAGCGAGACATCGTCGACATCGCCCACGTTAGAATCGCGGTCGGCCATGTGGTCATAATTCGCTGTGGTTGAATTGAGCATCAAGTCCGAAACGTTGCGCTGTAAGATCCTTGGTATGCACAAGGTCTGGGCTTTCAAGGGCAGCATCGATGTTCCTTTGCGGCAAATTGTGAAGGTCACGCCACGGCCCGAACACGGTGACGATTGGTGGAAGGGCATTAGGCTCCTGGGAACGAGCCTGCCCGGCGGCATCAAAGCCGGTCTGTTCAAGATAAACGGAAAGACCGTCTTTTGCGACCTACTAGACGCAAAGAAGTCGATTGAGTTGGAACTCAAAGATTCCAAGTACGATATCGTCCTAATCGAAGTCCGAGACCCCGATACGGCCGCAAAATTGATCGCACAGGGCCTTGAATCGCTCAAGTCCTAGGCTAGATCCGACCCATAACCGTAAGAGGTACATCCTGGCCCTAAAGACCGCCCTCAGGACAATTCCCTGCTTCCCCCAAAGCATGCGACCGAAATCTCAACGCACTCGGGACCCTCAGCGTAGATCGTTCGGAACTGGACCCTTCAGTCGAATCCCGTCGAAAGTGTGAGTGTCGAGACGTTCAGGATTCGAGATCTCCGACCGCTATGATCTTGGTCAAGAATTCGACCTAAAACGAAGCGCGGATTTTAGTCCGCACAAGGGTTTCGGGCTTTAGCCAGTCTCTTGACATGTTTGCAGACGACTCGAACTTCTAAGCTAGAGTCGACCCAGATTCGAGTTTTTCTCTTTCGAGATTTAGATGATCCAGCCGTGCCCGAGCATCCGGACAAGCCGAACTCCAAGCCCACCTCTTTCGATCAGCGCATAGCTTCGCATTCAATGGGTTCCATTCGATAAAGCGGAGAACGCCTAAAAAGTGTTTGGAATCCCGTATAAGTCTATCGAAGTAACCAGGCTGCCAAAGTCGGCCACTTCGGCCCAAAACTCGGTTCACCTTGTTGGACGAAGCTCCTTTGAGCGATTTGACCGTTGTTGCCAAATCGACTGATCTAGGCTTGACTAGCACATAAACGTGATTCGGAATGATTGCCCAACCGTGTAGGTGGCAAATATGGCTTTGATTCTCGAAGAGCGTATCTTGGACGGTCCTTGCCGCTCGTTCCCCATCCTGCCCTCGTGCGAGATCACCGTAATGAAGGCGATTAGGAGGTCGCATGGCTTGACATGCTTCAGAACGACAAGCAAGTCGACTACCGGCATAATGGTGGCGCTAACGTCGCGTACGTCGATGGACACGCGAAGTGGAAGAAGTTTGGTTCGTCGGCCGATTCCGAGTGGGATGTCCGGTGCTTTTACGGACAGATCTGTAACGCCGCCCGAATGGGCTCGTCAATCTATCCTGCGCCAGATAGGACCTGCGGCAACATGTCGCCTGTCAACTGTCAGTGAAAGGTGGAAGCATTGTGTATCGAGTTACGACCACCGATAATGATTCAGGCATGGTCCAACCGTTTTGCTTAACTACTGACGCCGCTCGATATTTTGAAGGCAGACATGATCGAAGTGGGGTTTGCGCACCTCACTCGCACGACGACTGGGAACTTGTCCTTCTGCTAGAGGGCGCCTTTGAAGATGTTCGAAGGGGTACGACCGTTCATCTGACATCGCCCTCGCTGATTGGGTTGCCAGCCGGAGAGACCCATGCACCACGCTTCGAAAAAGGCGCCAAATGGTTCGAAATCAGAATTCAAAGCCGATGGCTGGAGCGGAGTCAAGGCTGTTCGCGGTTCATCGAAACAGCCGTTGCAAGCAACGGGGGCGTGCCAGTGTGGATCGCTCAGCGGCTCCATCAAGAGTTCCGATTCCGCGACGAACTGTCACCTATGATGATGGAGGGACTTTTGCTGGAACTTTTGGTCGAGAGTTCCCGACGCATTTCACTGTCCTCTGAATCATGCCTACCGACTTGGCTGGCACGTGCCCGCGACTATCTGCATGATGGGTTCCGCGAAAACATGACCCTGACAGAGATTGCTGAGGCGGCAAGCGTACATCCCTCCCATTTAGCACGAGCGTTTCGCAGGCACTTCCTTTGCACACCGGGTGACTACGTCCGTCGGCTCCGCGTCGAATATGCTGAGCAACTTTTGGCCAAGGGCGAAATGCCTTTGTCGGAGATTGCGCTTGAGGCGGGGTTCTCTCATCAGAGCCACTTTTGCCGATTGTTCAAGGAGCAAACAGGCCTCTCGCCAGCCCAATTCCAGCAACTTAGAAACAGCCGTGCAAGCCTGAGACAATAAATGAGAGCCTGAGGAAAGACTCTGGAGCATAAGTCCAGTTATGATTGAAATGGATCGGATTGAATCCAAATGCCTCATGACCGAGGAACTGCTTCTCCGCTCTTGGCAGAAGTTGCATACCTTCTCGAATCTATATGCACAACCTCTTGTTTAATCTGCTTGCGTTCGTTGCGGTGCTGAATCAGCAGTCAGGAACAGCCGCCTTAGCCAAAGCGATCCGCGAATACGCCATCGTCCACCACTTCAGCGGATCGGTCGTGGTGGAGGAAGACGGGAAAAAAGTCTACGAAGCGAGCTACGGTTTGGCAAATCGAGCGTTCGACGTTCCATGCAAACCGGACACAAGGTTCCATATCGCTTCCATCACCAAGGCGTTTACTTCGGCCATCGTACTCAAACTTGTAGGGGAAGGAAAAGTCGACCTCCACCATACGATAAACACTTACCTCCCGAGCTACAAGGGCGAGGGCGCCGCCAAGGTGACCGTCGAGGAACTTCTCAACCATACATCTGGAATACAGAATCTTGACTCCAGCATTAAAAGCCCTGATGACGCCCTTCGCCACGGAATCCTTCACGATCAACTACCGTTCTCATCCGACGAGATGCTCGACAAATTCTGCGGCGGCAAGTTGGTTCACGAGCCGGGCAAAGTATTTGACTACAATAATGGCGAGTACATCATCCTTGGCAAGATCATTGAGAGGGTCACCGGTAAAGTGTTCGACCAGGTCCTCCGGGATTTCATTCTTGGTCCTCTTGGAATGAAAAACAGCGGCATGCTTTACCAGCGAGATATTGTCAACAAGCTAGCAAGCTGCTACTGGAGTCCCGATGGGAAAGTGCCCCTAATCAACAACATGCCGGTCTACCCGGAGAACTGGTACGCCGCGGGAGGCATGTACTCGACGACCGGTGACCTGCTTTCGTTTGCTGACGCGCTGTATTCTGGCAAAATTATTGGTTTTAAGTCGCTCAATAAGATGCTTGAGCCCGGCCTGGACGGATACGGCTATGGTCTGTGGGTCGGTTATCCGAAGTTTGGCGGAAAGCAATTCCGAAACGTGAATCGCCCCGGCGGAATCATGGGAGCCAACGGCTCGTTCTATCACTTCAACGGGGTTGGCTTCTCGAAAACGATCAATATCGTCATATTAAGCAACACCAATCAGGCGGACATGGATGGCTTTTCCTGGAAAATCGGAGAGACTTTATTGAAGTAAGCTCAAAGCCATGGACAATCTCCAGTCTCTGATATTGCAAGACTAGTCTGCTAATAAGGTAAGGGCAAACCATCCCAAAGGTGCGTGTGGTCCGGGTGTGCGCAAACCTAAGTCGAAAAAGTTCTGCATGTTTCGGACTTGTACGCAAAGACGCGGTATCACCTAGAATCCCTTACCCAAATGCCCGACGGGCAGTCCACTTTCGGATTGGGCTTCTTTAGGCACTTTTGGCTCCGTCGCACCAGGCGATCTTCTTCTGCCCTGCTTCATCCATGGGCTACTGGGTCTAAGAAGAGCGTTAGTGTAGACTCCAGTCAGCCAAGCGGTGTCCGATGAATCGACTATCCCCCTACAAAGCGTTAGCTGCCTGCCCCATCGACGGCTTTAGATTTGAGATCCTTCGTTGTGATTCAGCGGATTATATGCCGTTCCACTCCCATGATAAAGGGCATTTCGTATTTGTATTAAAAGGTGAGGTCGACGACTCCCGGAAGAGGCAGTCCTACAGTCGTGGACCCAAGAGTCTGACTTACCTCCCTGCGGGCGAAGTGCATGCCACCGGTTGCTCAGAAGGATCTGAGATTCTCCAATTCGTGATAGACCCAGAAGCTTTCCGCCAATATGAGAATTTTGGCCTTAAAATGGATCATGCGGCCGAGTGTTCCAGCAGCGCCTCCCAGTGGTTGGCAATGAGGATGCATTCTGAATTGATACGCAAGGATGACTTGAGCCCACTCATGCTAAAGGGAATGGGTTTGGAGCTTTTGGCATCGATGAGCCGCGAAATCGCTCCGAGTGAAATGCATGAGGCGCCTGGCTGGCTTCGATCGGCAAAGGACTATCTGCATGCCCATTTTGCGGAGAATGTGTCCGTCGACCAACTTGCTCTCGCCGTATCCATCCATCCCGCGCACCTAATGCGGTGCTTTCGACGTGTGTATCGATGCACAATCGGCGACTATATCCGCAACCTTCGGATCGATTACGCCCGAGTCTTGTTGCTGACATCTAATGCTTCCTCGTCTTCGATCGCTCTGTTGGCTGGCTTCTCGGATCAGAGCCACTTTATACGGGCCTTTAAGGCGGCTACTGGCATGACGCCATCCAATTTCCAGAAAGTACATCAAAAGGCAAGTGAGGTCCAATGATTGCAAGTCTCGTCCAATCGTAATCCACCGCATCAACGATAAGCTCATCTAACCAGGGCTCCTCGATGTTGATCAAATTTAGGTTTCTCATTTCGTTGTGTATCTTTGCCTACGTCCGTTCTGCCTTTGCAGACCAAGTCGACGACTATCTCAAGACGGCAATGGCTCGGCAACATATCGCAGGGCTCTCGCTAGCGGTTATTCAACACGGAAAGATCGTCAAATGCCGAGGATATGGCATGGCAAGCTTGGAATTACGGGTTCCGGCATCGCCGGAAACGGTTTACGAGCTTGCTTCGCTTACGAAGTCGTTTGTGTCCAACGTAGTGTTTCTCCTAAAGCAGGATAACAAGCTGTCGCTTGAAGACAAACTCGGATCCTATATCGATGATGTGCCCGAGAGATGGAAGGCGATCACCATTCGCCAACTTCTATCGCATACTTCAGGCATTCCCGATTATTTAAATGTAGACGACGTAAGGCACGAATTCAATCACGATGCAACGCCGGAGGACATTATCAATGTTGTCAAAGCCGTTCCTCTGAAGATCGTTCCCGGGGCCAAATGGACTTACAGCAACACGGACTACGTTCTGCTTGGAATGATCATCAAGAAAGTGAGCGGTGAGACTTACGACGAATTCCTCGCTCACCGGGTTTTTAGCCCGTTGCACATGACTGCGACTAGGCGCGATACACCGGACGATGTGGTGCCCAATCGCGCGTCAGGGTACCTATGGTACGGTTTCGGCGGACTTCACAATGCGGATTTCTTGCGTTATCGGGAGACTCGCCATGGAGATGGAGGGATCCTTTCAACCGTGAAGGACCTCGCAAAATGGGACGCTGCTCTTTCGACCGATACCTTGTTGACGGCAAGCACAAAACGGGAGATGTGGTCGCCGATTACCCTGAATGATGGCTCCTCATACAGCCATGGGTTGGGCTGGTTTATCGATCGAGTAAACGGACACCTTCACATCTCCCACGCTGGCGGGGATCCAGAGTCGGCAACCATGCTAGCCAGGTATCCGGATGACGGACTAACCGTCATTGTTCTAGCGAATGGCGGCGCAGCCAATGTATTCGCTCTTGATAACGGCGTGGCGCAATGCTATGTCCCGAGCCTAGGACCGCAAGGCGTAGTTAGTGTCGACCAACGAATCTTGGATTCCTATACCGGCTATTGCAATGTTTGGGGTGGCAATGTGTTCCAGGTGCGTCGGGATGGCGAAGCACTTGTCGTGGATGATGGTGGAAGACTCACTGGCACATTCGAGCCTGTGTCTCAAACCAAGTTCGTTGCGGCCGACTGTGACCGTGGAATGACGTTTGCCAGCGACAGCCGAGGTGTCCTCAAGAGCGTTTCCTTAAGGCTCGGTGACTGGACGACCGAAGCCCAAATCATCGGTCCGCTTGCAAGCTCGGTTAAACCGAAGCCAGATCCCGACGTGGATCGCACCCAAAGGATTTTGAAAGTGTTACGGGCGTTTGAGCGAGGTGGCGAGCCAGTGGAGAGCGTCGAAGGCGTCGCACCCCAGGCCCGAAAAGACTTCGCGCGCGGTCCCGCACCCGAGTTTTCAGGCACCCAATCGATCTCCTATTTGACTGAATTCGACGTTTCCGGTCGTAAGATCGAACGTCACGGTGCGGAAGTGAGCCATGTCTTGTACTACCGGTTAAAACTGACCAGTGGCCCGCGATATGTACTGGTTTACTTGACAAAAGATGAATTCATCACGGATCAGGACGTTGTCGAGCGGTAGGTGATATCTATATTCGCCTAGGTAACGAGATCTCATCGAACGGTATTCGGACCTGAGGGAGGCGTTGTTTTGCGGCTGCTGTTCGCGTACGGATGGCGGTTGGTGGAGATGAGACAACGGAATTTGAGGAGCATTGGAGTCATTCAATCCGGACCTGAACAGGCCGTAGTGGTTGGCTTTTTTCCTGCATGAGAACTTGGAGAGCGGACGATTCTTAGGAGTCCAACACGACCTGCGTGCGGGAGGTCGGCCGGGAGAAGTTCGCCCAGCCGAGGTTCCCGCGTGAATAAGCCTTGCGACGGTTCGGGCCTCTTTTTGAAGGTGGACCACGCGGATACATCAATTTCGGGCATAAATTGCGTCAAGGGTTCGGTCGTTTAAGGTCTCGTGCCCACAAGTTGCCCGAATGAATCATCACCCTCGAGCAGTTTTCTGTCGGTCCCAAAATATCCTGCTAAGAAGCATCTAAATCGGGATATGATGATGGCCAAGAACCCTGCTTTTAAGCGTGAAAACTGTGCTCGCATTAGATAACTCAACGAGCGCAGAAAGTTCGCCGAAGCATGGTTCGCTCCCACCTGATTCGGTGCATATTTGAGATCGCATTTGCGAATTGTCTTGGCTGCAGCGCTTGCCATGGTACTCGTGGCATGGATGGGTTTGCGTATGTTCCGGCACGGTTCCCCTCCTCCGATGAAAGTTGGAATATGGTACTGGCACTCGCCGTTTCAAGTCACCGATGCCGAGTTGGGATGGCTCAAGAAGATCGGAGTCTCGACGATTTATGTGCGAGCCGCAACATTTACGACCGATGGGGTTCATGTGAAGACGATGATCCCCCAAACCTGGAACTCGAATGCGAAGGGCATGCCTATCGTGCTGACCTTCAATTTTGATGGCGGGCTTCGATCTCACTTTGAGAAATTCTCCAATGCCACGATCGTGGCCGATGTTTTACCGGCGATTGCACGAATCCGGAAGACTGCGCGGGCAAAGGGAATTCATGTCGCTGGGATCCAAATGGACGTGGATTGTCCGACAAGGCTTCTGCCCAAATACGCGAAGTTGATCCATAGCATTGGCGACGGGCTACGTAAGAAAGGAACTCTTGAATCCAAAGATTCTTTTTCCACGACCGCTCTCCAAACCTGGTTGAATTCCCGCCACTACCAGGATCTGGTTGACGCCTGCGATTTTGTGGCTCCGCAATTCTACGAGGGCCAGATTGGACGCACCCTCGACAAGGTTCGACCGGTCGCGGACGCTGGAAACCTTGAGAACGGAATGGCGCGTGCCGAATCGGCGGGCAAGCCGTACTTCGTCGGGATCGCCACGTATGGTCATGCTCTCCTTTTCGACAAGGGTGGACGCCTTATCGCGATGTATCACGGGATGCAGCCAGAAGATGCCCTCCGCCATCCTTCCTTAAGCTTTGAAGGCACGTTTCCAATGGCCGAAAACGGCAGGAGAGCAGGCGCGAGGGACGGAATTGGCGAAGATTTGCTGATCTTAAAAGCGGTCCATCCTGACATGAACGGTCGTGGACTCGGTTTCCATATCGCCTACGTCTTGCCGACCGCCGAAATGCTTGCGCGCGAGTTAAAGATTGTCCGCGAGAATGCGTCGTCCAACTGCCAAGGCGTGATTCTCTATCGATACCCGGAAGTGGCGGACGAACTGAACCTGCCTTTGCAAACGATGGCCCAGAGTTTTGCCGGCAAGAAGGCGACGGTAGCCATTGAACCCTCGCTCAAGCGCCGCTCGGTTCCATGGTCTTTGATCGGAACGGGTCAGACAGCGAACACAGTCCCATACGAGTATTCGCTGACCGTCAAGTCGATCGGTTCCGCGCCTACGATGGCGACGCCGGGAGCGGTCTCAGTCATGGTCGCTTTCGACGGTATCGGTTTGGACAACGTCGAGCCGGGTGACTTCGATCACGCTCAGACGGGCGTCCTGATGTCTGACCGTAGTTTTCGCGCATGCGCACCGGCACATGCGAATGCGGTCTTGTTCGACCGGTATCACATGCTGCCGGGTGCGACCCTCCATGCGGGAGCGATCGAAGTCGGAGCGGACGGACCGAGCCCGAAGGAAGTGTCCTGGGTCGTAGATTGTCCAGATGGAGTCAATTATGTACAGGGAACCAAGGATATAATCTATACAGATCGCATCCGGAAGGAGGCAGTGCGGTGATTCGTTCATTAAGGCTCTTTGCGGCCGTATCCGTTGGGGTCGTTGGCTCGCTGGTTCTTGCATGCATTGGGGCCGAACGAGAGGCTGTCCATTTCAACGGCTATGGAATTGACTTCGGTGCACCCCCCGCCAGGTATGCCATGTACCCAGGGGAACTTCTCGGCACCGGACCGGCTTGGCGTGCTGGGACCAGGTATTGGGACGATGAACGACCGGACAGCGAAGGTGTAGAGGAGCATGAGGAGAACCGGATGCACCGGCTTTTTCGTGAGGCCGCGTTGGCAGAAGGCTATGCCGAATATCGCAAAGCACTCTCCCTATGGAACCGCTGTCAGAAGTACGGGGTCGGTTCTCTGGGCACGGTACGCCGTCGAATCGACCTCTTAAGGGTTGTCGTCGGTCATCCTCACTTGCATCTCATCCCGGAACTGCTTCTTTCATCCCGGCCGTACCTTGCAAAGGGCCAAATCCCGGATCCAACGAAGCTTGACCGGTTGATCCGACCGTTCGCCCTGTACGAACGGGCTATTAGGTTAAGGGACGTGCATCAGGCCGTCGTGGCCTACAGAGAGATTGCTACCCAATTCCCTGAATCCCCTCTTGCCGAACCGGCATTAATCATGATCCCACGGATGTTATTAAGCGACAATGCCAAACCGAATGCTGCCGATTTCGGTATCGCCCGATCTGCGTTAGGCAAGCTGACTCGTGACTATCCCAATTCTCGCTTTAATTTGGATGTGATCGGATGGCGGGCCCGGATGCTCTACCTTCGAGGTCAATTGCACCCCGCGTTGTTTGAGTACCGTCGGCAATTCGCGTTGAGTCCTTCGGCGGTGGGCGCGGCAAAGCCCCTCGGTTCGATCATCCTTTGTGAGACTGGGCTGCATCGTAGGGCAGGGGTCGCAGCGGCATATGTTCTGCGATATGGGCTTACTGACGATCGCCTATTACGGTACGGCGCGATTACCCGGCTGAAAGCATGCTTTAACTCATTCAGTGCGGCCGATGGAAACGCGTTTTGGAAATTATTGAGGAT
>Ga0302140_10010706_pt1 | contig 11312 bp, 11 predicted proteins | sample I_Bog_E1_1_FD_202095 | JGI IMG/M metagenome (GOLD analysis project Ga0302140, IMG submission 202095) | Peat permafrost microbial communities from Stordalen Mire near Abisko, Sweden - I_Bog_E1_1 | ecosystem: Environmental > Terrestrial > Soil > Wetlands > Peat | place: Sweden: Abisko, Stordalen...
GCCAAACGCTGGCGGCTCCATGGATGAAATGATTCTGGATCTAGGATGCACACAGTTTGGAAATCCTTGCTCTATGGATGTTCCAGTTAACTATTCATATGTCTCTGGATCGCCTGTAATTTCGAACCCAACAATCATCGAGAATTCGATATCTGGCATCATTCAGGTTTTAGTGACAATAGGTAATCGCGGTGGTCACACAGGCCCTCTCTATGCGACCTGGGTTGGAACTGGTTATACACAATCCACCTTGCCTTTAGGCCAGTATACTTTTTTCCCGGCAATTCCAGGGTCTTATACGGCAATCGTTACGCAGGGCATCCAAATGCAGCCAAACGGACAAACCAATGTGAGCGGTTCCCTTCATATCGGAGGGAGCTTAATCAACAACAACGGAACCCTTATTCCTTCTACGGCGCTAGGGAATATTGGCAATCCTTCCGGATATGTAGAATTAGCTCTCAAAGGTACAACTGGCACCATCGCCGGAACTCCGCTCTCAGCTTCATGTGACTCCGGTACGGCTACCGTAACAGGGGCAGCGGTTGGGCAGACCGTAGCCGTAAGCAGCACAACAGGTGCGGATGTTGGAGGCACATTCAATGTGCGTGGTTCGGTGACGTCTGCGGGAAAGGTAACGGTCTATGTGTGCGGAACGGGAACGCCAGCCAGCCTTGCATACAATGTGACGGTGTTCTAGAGGTTTTCCACGATGCCCGCGCAAGGACCGATTCGATGCGGTAACATTGCTTTCACACCTGATTCACCTGGAAGAGGATTGGTTCGTGGCTCGAAAAGGAACCCGCAAGGCGGCCGTCAAAACCCCGGATATACGTACGGTAGCTGCCCTGGCCAAGGTGTCCATCGCCACCGTTTCCCGAACCATCAACGGATCTCCCGCGGTCAGCGACCGGTTAGCGAAACGCGTGTGGGCGGCGATCGAGCAACTGAACTATTTTCCCAATACGCACGCGCGCAGCCTGGTGTCAGGGCGCAGCCGGATCCTCGGCATTATTGTTGAGAACATTACCAACCCATTTTTTCCTGAGCTGATTCAGCGCTTTGAAGAGATTGCTGTCGCACACGGATACGAGATCCTCGTGAGCTCTTCGAATGGCGATCCGGCTGTGTTGACCACGTGCGTCCGCCGCATGCTGGAGCGCAAGGTTGAAGGCGTGGCCGTGCTGACATTTGGCGAGGAAGAGCCGGTGCTGGATCAGCTGGTTCACCACGATGTGCCCATGGTGCTGGCTGAATTTCGTACGGACAATCCCAAGGTCGGGACCATCCTGCTGGACTACACTACGGGCATTCGCGCGGCCGTGAACCACCTGCACGAGCTGGGCCATAGCAAGATCGCTTTCCTGGCCGGCCCGCGCAAGCTGCACTCCGCCTTGACGCGTGAAAACGACTATCGCGCGGCGATGGAAGCGGTGGGGCTGGCGGTCCAGAAAAAATGGGTGATCGAGTGCGACCACACGCTGAAGGGCGGCGTGGCCGGCTTTGACCAACTGCAATTGCTTGAGACTCACCCCACCGCGATTCTCTGCTCGAATGATATGACGGCCATCGGCGTACTGCGTGCCGCGTACATGGCCGGATTGCGCGTGCCCGAGGACCTGTCTGTGATTGGCCTGGACGACATTGACTTCGCCGAGTACACGCTGCCGCCGCTGACTACCATTCGCCTCTCACGCACCGATCTTGCCCGTGCTGCGTTTGAGGCGCTGCGCCAGCAGGCCGAGGACCCAACCAGCCCGAACATGCAGCGGGAATTCCTGGTGTCGACCAGCCTGGTGGTGCGGGAATCGACCGGTGCGCCTGCCGCGGGGCGGTAACGCGCCATGCTGGTTAGCTACCGATTCAAGCCTGGTTGAGCCGGGCGACCCACTGGCGGAGGCGCCAGAGGGTCGCTGCCAACCCGGCCAGGGCTGCGCTCCAGACAACATACAGCAGGTTCACAACCCACGCGGGCGTCTCGCCGACACGCTGCAGCAGGAATGGAAGAAAGTTCCACGTCGTCATGTGGATGTAGTCCCACGAATCCTCCGTCATGGCGTGGTTGCTCAGACCCCAGGCATCCATCTTTCCCAGGGCGAAAGCGGCTATGTTCTCAAGGCGAAGGCCAACCACGAAGGTGGGATGCCCAAGCGTTTCGAGCTGGTACTCCTCGATGGACAACCAGAACGCGAGTGAAGCGAACTGGGCAATGGCGCTGTAGGTGATGATCGCGATGCCGAAGATCCAGACACATTGCGCAAGGCCGCGGTTGGCGAGATCGTTCCGATGGCGCAGGAGCAGCGGGACGGCGAGCAATGCCGCGAGTTCGGCCGCGGTTGAGACGTAGCGGTCGCCCCAGGCAAAGTCCCCGGCCCAAACGGTGTAGCGCGCGTAGAAGCAGAGATAAGCAAGCAGCATGAGAGCAGCGGCAATAGTGTATGCCTTGACGGGAGCGCTGAACCGCTTCCAGAAAAAGACAGCAAGCAGGATCGTGAGAACCAGCAGAGGGTCAAAGAGGAAGATCGATTTCTCCGGAGAAAAGAGCGCTCCGAAGAAGCCGGCGTGAAATGGAGTTTCAAATGGATATTTTGCAGGTAGCGATGGATCGCGCAGCTTCTGTTCGATGGTCACCAGCCCGTTATATGTATTGAAGAACGATCCGAAACGGTAGAACTGGTAGAGGCGGTCAAGGAAACCGAAGAACAGGTAGACCGGAAATGCGACGGCTGCGTAGGCCCGGCATCTCGCCCGGAACGCGCGGCCGCTGTCGCTGTCGAAGCACAGCACGAGCAGGATGAAGAGGGATCCGGCCACGAGATCGAGGCCAGTGGTAATGCGCGTGAGCAGATTGAGCCCGAGTGTGGCCGAACCGGCGACGAGCGCGCGGCGGCTCCCAGTACGGACCCATTCGTACTGAAAGCAGAAGCCAGAGAGAGTAAGCAGGCAGATAGAATTGTTCTCCTGCATGTTCTGCGTGTAATGCAGATGCGTGGTCAGCAGCAAAAGGGCCAGCGCGCCGGCAACGGACTGGCTGATTTCGAAGCACAAAAGCCTGAGGAAACGAAAGCAGACAAGCGCGGTGAGGACCGTTACGAAGATGCTCACGGTGAAACTGACGAAGATATTGCGGACGCTGGGATCGTTGCCGTAGTACCCGGCGAAGATTGGGAGCTTTTCAAGCCATGTGCCAATCACATCGGAAGGCAGCATGAGCAGCGACTGGCCAATGCCAAACCAGCTCTGCAACTTCCCTCCACGCCCGCGCACTCCGAAGGAGGGGTAGTCATTGGGAGAAACCGCGGGATCCGAGGTCCAGAGCGCGTGCGTAGCCTGGAGACGGTATTGCGTGTCAGAGGTGCCGAGCTCTCCCGATTGCACGACGAACGAGATCAGGCCTGCCGCGAGTGCGAGCAGGAAAACCGGATCGCGGAACCAGCGGCGTAGAAGGTGACCTGGGGTCTGCATTGAGATCAAACTTCATTTTACTTGCAGGCAGCCTTCAATCTGCCGGCGTGCTGGGAGCATCCAAGCTCACGGACGACATGTCGCCGCAACCCTCTGCAGATTTGAGATCAGCTCTTTCCCCGCATCTCTGGAGCTAACTGGCATCCGAAACTGGTCGACCTGGGCGTCGAAGTTCTTCACGAAACCGTCGTAGCCAGCAACATCATTTGTCGTTGTTGTTAGATGCATCACCGGACTCTTGGCTCGCAGTTCCAGCCAGTGGATGCGGCAGGCTCGCCCGTCTTCGCATGTGGCGCTCGTGCCACTTTCCAGCTGGCGTGGCGTGGCCTCAACCAGTGTGAGAGAGTCGGCGATTTCCTGCGTAAGAAACAACTGAACGGAGTAAATATCTGTTCCAAAAGTATCGCCGATTTTGCCTTTGCCGATTTGACCTGCGTAGTGGTCGACAACCGTGGTGCCGATTGCCAGCTTGCACTGGTTGACGCCAAATGCGGTGATCGCGGCGTACAACGACCCCTTAAGCAGGACGAGCTTGCCATCTGAACGATAGTGCTGCGTGTAGAAGAGGGTAACGCCTCTGTCTCTTTCCGCGTCGGCAGAACGAATGAGTCCTTCTTCGCTGCTACTCGAGACGGCGATCGCCGAACCGCCGGGGCTTTGCGCCAAAGACTGGAAATCCCGCGTCCCAGAGACAATTAGGACCAGAAGAGTAAATCGGGCGACAGCAGCAGCCCTCAATCGCATTCCTCCGTTCTGCTCCGACACAGGAAAATGCTAGATGACAGGCTTCCCTGGGGTCAATGAACGCGGCATACCTTGAAAATGCTGCGACGGAGGGCTATCCCGGTGTGAGAACCCGCGTTTCGCGCATCGCTTCAATTTCGGCAAACGTAGCGTTGGCTGCGGTGCGGCGATCCGCATAGATGCGAGGCTCGCCAAAGTGGACTTCAGCGGAAAAGTTCGGGCCGCCGAGAGCTTTCCACAGGTGCGGCAGGAATTCGTCATCCCCGAACCAGCACAGGGTTCGCTCCGGCGAGCCATCCTCGGGCACGTAGCGGACGGCAGCGGCAGTCACGGGGGCGCCTGCATCCACTGCGGGGGTGAAAAGCCGGGAATGGAAGCGCAGTAACGTGCCGTCCGTGCTGGTGCCCTCAGGGAAGAACAGGACCGGGACGTTGCCTTTGAGCCGAGCGGCAATCTCCTGCGACACCGCAAGAGCGCTTTCCCTGCTGCCGCGGTCGATGAACAGGGTTCCACCGGCGCGTGCGAGAGCGCCGAAGAACGGCCAGCGGCTGATCTCCGCCTTGGCGACAAGGAAGCATGGGAGCGCCGCGCCGTAGACCAGGACTTCAAGATAGCTGAGATGGTTGGAGACCAGGAGGCCACCTGCGGGTGGTTTGCCGGTGATCTTCAGGCGAACTCCGAGAACGGCCAGAACCAGTTTCGCGGAGGAATGGTTCCACTGGGCGCGACGCTCCAGCGTGTCAGGGCCGGTGAGGCGCGAGATCAGCGAACGCAAAAGGCAATAGGCGAGAAGCAGTCCCAACGTCACCGCGCGCCGGGTCGTGCGCATACTCACTGGGTAAGCGGAGCCAGGAAACGGTTGCGCGCCGAGGACGAGACCAGCTTGAGATCGAGAAAGGTGAGGAAATCGATGGTGCCGAATTCGCGATCCCATGCCGGAGGGCCACCGATGCGGCAACCGATGGCGAGGTAGGTCTTGAGGAGCTTGGGTATCTTGACGGAGGTCGTGGTCTCGGTGAACCCGTACGTCGTGGAACAGGCGTAGGCCGCGTTGGGCAGGGTGGCAAGCTCGGGAGAAACCATGTAGTGCTCCAATTGACGGTACATTTGCCAGCCGTCAGCCGGATTCTTTGAATTGATGGACGAACAGCCAATCAGAAAGCGAAGTCCCATATCTGTAGCATACTGCGCGATGCCGCGCCAAAGCAGCGTCAGCACCTCCGGAGTGCGATGCTCGCGGTCGATGGAGGCGCGGCCCAGCTCCAGAATGCCGGAGCGAAGCGGCTCAAAGGGTGCGAAGTTGAATTCCTGCTCAGAGTAATAGCCCAGGTCGCGTTTCGCGTTGTCGCCGGACTGCATGCGGTAAGTGCCGACGATGCGCTTTGCCGGATTTGTTTCCAGCTTATCCTCGACCAGCAGGTGATCACAGACCATGTCGAACTTGTCGGTGTCCAGGCCTGTGCGGTACGAGCTCTCAAGGCCCTCACCGAGCTCGATGTTAAAGACCTTGAAGCGCAGCCGGCAGGCGGCCTCGCGGTCATCGCTGGTTTGGGCAAGGCGCACCCGGTAACGTCCAATCTCCGCATGAATGCTGGGACTGGAAGCCAGAGACAGGGATGGAGAATAGGTGGGTAGGGAAAGCTCCACAAGCGGGGTGGAACCCAGAGCGGGTTTCAGCGGAACTCTCTGCCGAGCATACGGAATCACGGGAGTAGTATCCGCGATCCAGTGTAAAAGGAGAGTGAAGCTGATGCAAATGCATTGCAAATCCTTTGTTAAAGTTGTAACTCATCTGTAACACAAAAGGCTCTCCACGGTGGGAGAGCCCTTAGTCACATTCCTAAGTATGCGGACGGGAACTTAGCAGCAACCACCAGCGATTGAGGGAATGACTAATACCTCGTCACCTTCCTTGAAGTTATACGTTTCATTGCCCAGGAAGCGGATATCTTCCTCGTTGACATAGAAGTTGATGAAGCGACGAATCTTGCCGTCTTCTCCGCGGAGATGCTGGCGCAACGCGGGAAAACGGCCCTCGATTTCGGTGACCAGCTCGGGAAGATTCAAAGCCGAGCTGGCGATTTCGCGGACGTTGTTGGTGTGCTTCTGAAATGCATTCGGCAACAGGACTCTAACTGACATAGCTCTCTCCCACCTGGCTCAACACCCGGTTTACAGCGTTGTATTCATCCACGAAGGCTTCAAAGTCGCTGAGCCGGGGACGGATGGCCTGATTCTGTTCATAAGCGCCCTGCAGGCAATCGGTGGTTTTGAGGCCATTGCCGGTAATGCAGGTCACGGTAAGTTCGTCGGGGCGAATGCGGCCATGGGCATAGAGGCGCGCGGTGACCGCGGTGGTGACGCCGCCCGCCGTTTCGGTAAAAATGCCTTCGGTCTCCGCCAGTTCCTGAATGGCCGAGACGATTTCGACATCCGAGACGTCCTCAGCCCAGCCGCCGGAGTTGCGAATGGCGCGCGATGCGTAGGTGCCATCGGCAGGGTTGCCGATAGCCAGCGAGCGGGCGATGGTGTTGGGACGCTGGGGCTCGATGATGTCCGTGCCGTTCTTAACCGCGGTCGAAATGGGCGAGCATCCAGTGGCCTGCGCTCCAAAGAAGCGGACGGGCTTGTCTTCGACGAGTCCCAGGGCAATCAGCTCGCTGAAGGCCTTTTTAATTTTTGTGATCAAAGAGCCCCCGGCCATGGGGCAAACGATGTTGTCGGGCAAACGCCAGCCCAGTTGCTCGGCAATTTCAAAGCCCACTGTCTTTGACCCTTCGGCGTAGAAGGGACGGAGATTGCAGTTGACGAAGCCCCAGTTATAGCGATCGGCGATTTGCGAACAGAGGCGGTTGACATGGTCGTAGTTCCCTTCGACGCGCACCAGGGTTGCGCCGTAGACCTGGGTATTGAGGATCTTGGCGGGTTCCAGATCGGCAGGGACGAGGATAAAGGTCTTGAGCCCGAGGCGCGCGGCCTGTGCGGCCACGGCGTTGGCCAGGTTGCCGGTGGACGAGCAGCCTACCGTGTCAAACCCGAAAGCCTGGGCGTTCGCCAGGGCTACAGCGACGACGCGGTCTTTGAAGCTGAGCGTGGGCATGCAGACGGCGTCATTCTTGATGTAGAGATTGCTCGCGCCGATGCGGGCGGCAAGGCGTGGCGCTGCAACCAACGGCGTCAGGCCGGCAGGCGTCTGGGGCACGTAGGTGTCGGGAACCGGAAGGAGGGTGCGATAGCGCCACATGTCCAGCGGACCCTGGGAGATGGCTTCGCGGGTAAAGCGGGTGCGGGCATACTCAAGGTCGAAAGTCACCTCGAGCGGGGAAAAACACTCATCACAGATGGAAAGGGGTTGAATCCCGTAGGACTTGCCGCATTCCCGACAACGCAATTCGTAAGCAGTCGTCACTCATCCCTCGCATGTATGCGAGTGATCCAGGGTATACGAGCGGTGACTGGCTCAAAGGAGCGAACGTGATAGGACTCGAAGTACCTTGCGAGCCGCTTAAGCCAAGAGTGCTGAAGCGACCCCCGAATCTCATGTTCCCCGTCTCCGGGCAAGAGTTGACACCATACTCCCGTTTTGCGCGGGCAGGTTGTCGTGGCGTCACAGGGCTCGTCCCTCAACCACTCTGCATGAAACTCAGGCTTGCCCTTGGGGGCAAACTTGAATAGTTAGTTTTTACCACACGGTCACACTGGGCGCAAGCGCGTTTGCAGCAAATGGCGCTCAGAAGCGTTCCAATGGTCACTTGATGCATCCGAAGCGGGGAGAGAGACGACGAGGGTTGGCCTCAGACCTGGCGGTACACTTGGCCGCGCGACTCTATGTCCACGACCAGCAGATTGGGATCCTGGATCAGCAGGAGAATCCGGAAGCCGCCAACACGCGCGGAACGCCGGTCAGTTCCTTGCAATGGATAGGAATTGACCGGATTCAGCGGATCGGCCGCAACTGCTTCGATCTTTGCCATCACTCTTCGGCGGGTTGGAGCGTCCAGTGCCTCCAGGCGTTTGGCGGCGTTCTTGGTAAGAACAATTTCGAGCGGAATCGTCATTGCACCGCGGACCAGGGAACGACGTCGCCCTTGGCCAGGTCCGCCAAGGCCGCATCGAACATGGCATTCATCTCCTCGGGAGCGCTCATAGCATCAAACCAATCCGCCAGGTCCAGGATGCGGTCCGATTGCACTTGCAAACGGGCTAGCCTATTGCTGATCAGTCCCTTTAAGGGAATACCATCGAGCGGGGACTGAAGACGTTTGCAGTCCGCGTACAACTGCAAGAGAATGTCTCTACCCATGCGCATCTTATCGTCAGGCACCCCTGGCGGGTAAGGGAGGAGCCGATCATTCTCCTTGAGTATCTCGTCCAGGTCTCGACTGAGCCTGCCATACCGTCTCAATATCTTCCACGCAGACCAAAGATGAAAGGCCGCATGTCTCCGCCTATCCAAACTTGCCGCCAGCTCCGCGGCATCTGAGAGCCCAGCGTACACGCGCGCATTCCAGAGGTCAGTCCCGATCTCCAAAGCGTTCGTAGCGCTCATCTGCTTCCTTCCTCGGCAAGTCTCAGCCGGTGTCCGCCCTACGCCCAAGTATACCGCCGACCTCGGATTCCTTTCGCTACGGGGTGTAAATCCGCACGTAGTCCACCACCATTTGCGATGGGAAGACGGTTGTGGAGTTGGGATTCCCGGGCCAGGAACCGCCGACAGCAAGATTCAAAATGATGAACTGCGGGCCTTGATCGAACGGCCAGGTGCCGGGGAAGTTGCCGGTAGCATCCGTGGCGTAAACATTGGATGGGCTGTCCACGTAGTACTGAATTTGCCCTTTGGTCCAGATCATGCCGTAGGTGTGCCATACGGCCGCGGAAAATCCATTGGATGCGGCGGATGGGTAGTCGGCGCTCAAGCTAGCCTCGGCGCTGCTGGTTCCACCGTGAACGGAGCCGGCAATCCAGTCGTAGCCGGGCAGCGCTCCGTTGCCGGGGCCACCGAATGGCGTGTTGTTGCCATCGATGTGCTCCATAATGTCGAGTTCCCCGCAGGCTGGCCAGGGGGTGGTGTTGATGTTGGTGCCAAGCATCCAGAAAGCGGGCCACATTCCCGGGGATTCGGGCACCATCATGCTGGCCTCAATACGCCCGTACATGAAACTGAATAGGCCTTCGGTCTTCATGCGGCCCGAGGTGTAGGTCGCAGTTCCTGCCGCGGGTTGCTCGGCCACAATGTGCAGGTAGCCGTCGGTGCCCAGGTACGCATTCGGACTGGCCGGGTTGCACGGACCGGTCGTGGAAGCCCAGGCGCAATAGGTTTCCAGTTCACCGTTGCCGCAGCAATTGAGTCCGGTGTCGTAGGTCCAGGTGGCCGGATTTGGCTGGGCGGCAGTGGTGCCGGAGTTCGAAAACTCGTCGGACCAGATGAGCGTGCCGGAGGAAATGTTGGGCGTGAATGCTTTGGTGGTAACGGTGCTGTTGGTGTCGCCCGAGGCGGCGGCAATTGCGTTCACAGTGATGTTGGACGATACCAGAAAAGGCGTAGTGTAGGGTTGCGATGTGGTGGTCGGGGTTGAGCCGTCCAGCGTGAAGTAAATGGTGGCGCCAGAGGTGGTGCTAGCCAGGCTCACAATAACTGCGCCATTCTGCGCGCCGTTGCTTGTAGACGTGGCAATGGTGGGCGCCGCCGCCGCCGTCTGGGTTGGGGTTGGAGTGGGCGTCGGAGTGGGTGTGGAACTTGAACCTCCGCTACTACATCCGCAAGCTAACCCTACCGATAAAAGAACCGCTGTCAACATGCCCGCTCCCATTCGCATCTTTGAATCTCCTTTTTGCGACGGAACAAGCTGTGCCGGTTCCGAAGGAAGAATAAGAACACCTGCGAATGCCCTCGTCAAACCCCTGGGGGGTATGAAGGGTGTGATGGCACAAAGGGCTGTGACTGGAAACACAAACCTCAATAAGATTGGGCCGCTACTACACCTTTATTCGGCATCCGTGGGCAAATGCTGTCGAAGAGCCTGGTGCAGGCGCGGGCTTCCGGCTAGCTCCACAGCTTGCTGAATGCGGGCGCGGATCTCTGCGTTGGGCGGGATGCGGCCGATGGCTTCGATGGCGGCTTCAGCTTCGCGGCCGTCCCGCTCAATCAGCGAGACCAGGAAGTCCATGGCCTCGGGCAAACGGGTGAGCGCGATGGCGCTGAGAAGGACCCCGGCGAACCAGGTGTCTGCGCCTGCGCGCAGGCGGGCGAGCAGCGGCTCAAGGGCTTCGGGGGTGCGCAGGTCGGCCAGGGCAAAAGCGGCTTCCGCGGCCAGGTCGTCGCCGGCTTCAAGGCGGCTCGCGACGACGGGGATAGCCTGTGCGCCCTCAAGTGAAAGGAGGGAGCGGTAGACCTCGCCCAGCACTTCGGGCTCTTCCTGCCCTGCCTCGCCGGGGTCGAGCATGGCGCGGAGGCGCAGAATCAGCGTCGCGCTGACGCCGCCAACCTGGCCGATGGCGCGCGCGGCTTCCATGCGCACCGTCTTGTCGATATCGGTGAAGGGTTCGAGCAACGCGGTGAGCAGATCGGAGTCGGAGATGCCGGGGCAGTCCACGAGCGCGTGGGTGCAGGTGCCGCGCAACGCTCCGGCGGTGTCAACCGGCGGCCCAAAACTGGGCTCCATCTGGTGATGCCTCATGCCGCGCAGGTATTCGGCGATGGTGCGATGTCCGAGCTTGACCAGGGCTTTCGAGAGCGCGTTCTTTGCCCAGCATTGCGGGTCGGTCTTAGCTGCGTCGGTGAAGAAGCGATCGTATGCGACGAGGACGTCGGGGAGCAGGGTGATGAGTTCGGTGTCGGCGACCAGTTTGGCAGCTTTTGAGACGAGAAAGTTGCTTTTGTGGGTCAGGGCTTTGCGGAGGAAGGCGACCTGGCCGACGTCGGGCGTTGGCTGCAAGCGGAAGGATTCGGCGAACGCTTCTAACTCGGCAAGATCCTTGTCGAACCCGCGGGAGGGAGGGGCACTCGATTTCCCGGCTTCTTTTGCTGAGCGAGAGGCTTGCTTTGAGGCCATTCGGGTTCCTCGCCGTTCTTGGACCCTGGGCAGAGTCGTTTCTGATTCTAC
>Ga0302140_10010712_pt1 | contig 11310 bp, 6 predicted proteins | sample I_Bog_E1_1_FD_202095 | JGI IMG/M metagenome (GOLD analysis project Ga0302140, IMG submission 202095) | Peat permafrost microbial communities from Stordalen Mire near Abisko, Sweden - I_Bog_E1_1 | ecosystem: Environmental > Terrestrial > Soil > Wetlands > Peat | place: Sweden: Abisko, Stordalen...
GAACCAGCGGAGATATCCTCTCACAACTCTGGTCATGCTCATCTCAACTCCCGCTGCGAAGTTTTGTTCAGCCATGTTCTGCTGTAACTCCGGAGACTGCAACATGACAATGAATTGTTTTGCCAACTCGTTCGCATCGCCTTTCTTATAGAAGCGGATAGCCATGTTCTCCCCCGCTGCCATCTCGCGGAAATCGTCTATGTCGGCGCACACGATCGGGACTCCGAATTCGCAGGCTTGATGTGCTGGACCGCTTGATCCGGTTGCCGAGTCGTAAGGCAATGCTAAAATCGACGTTGACTGAAAGAGTTTCGGAATTGCTTCTTCCGGGACGTATCCACGAAACTCGATGGGTAGATGCGCGGGCTGAGCATCGCGAATGGACTCCCAATACCCCACCTTCGTGTGGTGATTGGCGCCCGCAATAATCAGCCTGGCGTTAGGGACTTTCTCCAATACGGCGGGGAAAGCCTGCATCAAGGTCTCTAATCGCTTATAGGTCCCCCAGTGTCCGATGGCAAGGATGCGCAGGTCGGGATTGCCGCGCATAGCGAAATCCGGCGGGCAGGGAACGGACGCGAATGTTCCGTGTGTACCGAGCAAGACGTTTGTCGCGGAATACTTCGTGAACAAGGTGCTGCGAAACTGGGGAAGCAAGACTGAAACTGAATTCGCCTTCAGTAATGCTCTTGTAGCGATGTTAGTACCGATTCGAAACAGCTTCTCTTGCCGCACTCCAGTAGCAGCGAAATCGACGTGCTCGATAATATGGTGCAAAGTGATATGTGTGAAGAAGCCGGCAGCTCTTGTTAACGCAGGCGCAAAGAGCCCGGCAAATGCGGCCGCGGGACTCTCGGGACTTGCAAAGCTGGAGAACACAAGGTTGTACCAAACGACGTCCGGCTTCAAGCGCAGGATGGTCTTCAGCAGGCGCACAGGAGTTGCGAGGCTGCCGAACCTCCAGCAACGGATCACGTTGAACCCGGGCAACTCCGACATTTGATTGGCCTTTTGAGAATCGCCATTCCTGTTGGTTGCGAATTCATAATCCGTCAACTCATCGGCCAAGATCGTCAACTCGACGTCGGGGCTGCACTGCAACTGTCTGGCGACATGAAAGGCATACTCGTTCAACTGGCGCCCACTTGGGGGAAAGGTGGCAACTAGACATATTTTCATCGGACTCCGCCTTTAGAAAAGACTGATGCGCACATAGGGCCTGAACTGTTGATTGTGACCTCCCGTAAAGCTGAAGAAAGTTTCCTCCTGTATTCCCGCCGAGAATCGTATTGGATACTGCAGGACAACTGTTCCGGAGTCGTCGTTGAACTTGCGGCGGAAAGGCCTCGCATATGAAACGGAGAAGGCATTTTCGACAGCGTCGTAAGCGTGAAAGCTCCTGGTATTTGAGTAGGCGGTTGACAATTGTAAGTCCCAGCTACGGTCCGGGGTAAAATCGACGGTTCCAGCCGGTCGCAGATTCTGTGCAATTCCCGAGTTTGTTCCCACGACTCTCCATGAGCGCAAATCTTCTACCACAGCCTTTGCAGTCAATCGCTCGCCGAAATGGCGCTCGATGCCAAGATAGGAGGACGTCAAGTAGTCTTCGAAGTGCACGGGCGAGAAGTGCTGATCGTGGGATCCCCATCCAACCACCAAAGCGGTCTTACCCCATGGAGCGCCGACTCGAAAGTCAATCGCGCCAGCAATTGCCTGCGAATGTAGATTGCTTTCAGTAAAGGGTCCCGACTCCCGGATGAAATACCCGCTCACCGAAAGTGCGTTGAAGAATGAACTTGTCGACACATAGGTGAATATGCGAAACAGGTTCTGATTCATTGCTATCGGCGATTCTGAATCGCGGCGAATTGTAGCCTGAACACCACTATTGAAAGTCAGCACGTTTCTGCCAAGATTGATCGTTGGATTCAATCCAATATTGAAGGTGTAGTCGGTGGTATTGCGGCTGGCAATTGAGTTTGTGCTCGGGACCGAAATCTGGCCCTGCGCGTTGCGCACCTGGAAGAATCCGCTCGTGGTGGGCAGATGCCCCAGATGCAGATGGAATGCACTGGTCAACTGCGTCTCGAGGGAAGAGCGTGGCGGCGGAAGAAGAGCGGTGTCGGAACCAGCTACCGGGACAGTCGCATCCAACTTGGAATCCAGAACATAGACTGTGGAATCCTCGAAGATAGGTTCCACTGAGAAATCGGAAAGTAAGCTCACGACGGGAGTAACTCTCAATCCTTCGTCCGCTCCCGCCTGAAGTAGTGCCTGTTCGGCTGTTTGATCTTCGCCTTCAGCATTAGAAGCCTGCGCGAAGGAGGTAAGAGCCTGAGCATCGTGATGCTGCTGACGATAGACATTGGCCTCGGCGAGCAGATATTGATAGTCGGGCGCACTATCGGCAGAGGCGCTAACTGCGGAAAGCTCGGCCTGTGCTCTAGCGGTGTCTCCAACAGCGAGATAGTTGTTAGCCAGTCCGATCCGAACCTCTGAGTCCGGTGCTCCAGCCGCCTTGGCACGATGAAGAAATGACTGCGACAAGTCGTAGTCATGTATTGATCTGAATACATCCGCTGCGGCAATGAACTGGGTTCCGCTTGGCGGAGGCGTATCGCCAGCATCTCCTTCGAGCTGAGCCAGCGCAATCTGTCGTTCCGCGTCCTCTGAGTGGCCTTGTTCTGCCATGAGCCTCGCAATCGCAATCCGAATACTTACGCGATCGCTGTCCAGTGCGGCGAGCGCTTCGCGAAAGCGCTCCATTGCTGCATCGTGATCACCGATAATACTTAGTGCCTCTCCAGTAGAGACGTATACGGCGCTTTGTGCCGATTCGGAACGGTAACCCATTACAGGCGCGGTTTGAGCATGGAACTCTGCGAGTCGTACATATTGCAAAGTCTGATCGCGGTTTTGCAGGTTCGCATAGGAGCGAGCAAGCAATGCATAGACGGCAGCGTTCGCAGGGGAATCTTTAGCTGCAATGTCGAGTTCATCAATCGCATCGTGATACTGTCGCTCCGCAAAAAACGTGTTTCCCAATCCAAGGTGTAGTACGCCATCATCTGGAGTGAACTTCAAAGCATCTTTGTACTCGCTGACGGCCTCGACGAGCATGTCTTGTCGTTCGTAGGCGGTTGCGCGAATCACGTGGATATCTCTTGAATCGCCGAGAGCGCGTTCAGCCAGCTCTGCCTGTCGTATAGCTACTTGTGGTTTATCCAAGTCTAGGCTCGCATAAGCGAGTCCCAAGTGAGCTTCACCGTTGTCTGGCTCTCTCTTGAGCGCCGATTCAAAGTCAGTGGAAGCTGCCAGTGGTTGATTCAGGTCGTTCAGCATATAGCCGCGGTTCACGTAGGCCGTAACCACTTCGGGGTCCCGGTTCAGTGCTTCGGTGAAGTCCTTACGGGCCTGATCTGAGAGTCCTTCGTGCTTGTGCACATATCCTTCGAGGAGGGGAATGTCCGGCTCTTTCGGAAGGATGGTTGAATTGTTCGAGGTCAAAGCGAGCAGTTCATCGTATAGTCCGAGATGGAGCAAATCGTAACCAAGGTAGACAATCACATCCCTATCCCGAGGGAGCAACTTAATCGCCTCGCGGCCAATTTCGGCGGACTGCCGGTACTCGCCCTTGAAGCTCAGGTATCTCTCCTCTTCTCGAAGGACCTGAGGTTCCTTGTCCATTTCGCTTGTCGCGCGACTCATCCATATTGCGGCCAGATTCAGATCGTGCGCTTCAATCGCTGCGTTCATGCCGCCCGCCACCGTCAGGGGCTTGCGAGGAGACAGTGCATACGCCTTGGCGTAGGAGGCCGCGGCCTGCGGGAAATCATGTTGTGCAGTGTAAAGGTCGCCGAGGGCAAGATAGGGGATGTACGACCTGGGATCGGCTTGTGCGAGTCGCAGAAAATACTTTTCAGCATCCTGATCGCGTCCTGCTTGACGTGAAGCATAGCCAAGAGAGGTCAGTGCGAACGGGTTGACCGAATCGATCGTAAGGACCTGCTTATAAGCTACGATCGCATCTTCGACGCGTCCGAGCTTGATGAAAACATCTCCTTCGAGCTGTAGGTCATCACGATCATGGGCGTTGAGAGCAAGGGCTGCCTTGACGTCGATAAGTGCACCGTTGGGGTCATCGGCGTCCAATTTGATAATGGCTCTGAGTCGCAGAAACTGCGCACCACCGGAGTCGTGATCGTTCAACTTGTCAATTTCCGACTGTGCAATGTGAAGTTGATTATGTGCAGCGTTCTCGTCTTCCAGATTCCGATAAGCCTCCATTAGATCCATGTGCAACTGGATTCCATAAAGTGAGCCCTCAGCCGGGCTGGCAGGCAGGTTGGTTAGCGCCGCGGTGTATTCACGAACAGCCTCAGGGTCGCGTTCCTGTAGTTTTGCAATTTCTCCGCGGATCGCGTGCAACCGATAGTAATCAGCGTTCAATCTCGCGGCGCGATCGAGAAATCGGTTCGCCTTATCAATAGATCCGATGGCGACTTCCGCTTGCGCCGCGGAAAGTTGCAGGCTCAGGTCCTTTGGTGCGACATTGGCAGCCTGTTCGTACTGCTGGGCAGAATCATCCAGCTTGCCATCGAGTTGGAAGGTGTACGCCAATTCAGCAATCACATCCGGCTTTGGTTTCCGAATTGACTTGAGCGCGGCAATCGCTTCGGAGTAATTGCCGGCCTCGCGATAGTATCCCGCCATCGTTCGCTGAACGTCGGGATTGTCTGGAGCATGCCGCTTGGCCAACTCGAGATATTGACTTGCCAGATCAGGCTGCTTCGTGTGCTCATAGCAGAGCGCCATTAACAACTCTGACCGGGCGCCTGGCTGAATCTGTTCCGACTTGCTCAGCCACTCGAGCGCATCGGTGTAGTCCGCAGCTCTCATGTAAAGATCGCCGAGCAACAGCGCGTCATCACCACGCCTCGGATCAGAGGCGACGATCTGTTTAAGCAGGCGCTCTGCATCATCAGTGCGGCCCATCAAACTGTAGGTCTGCGCCAGGCCAGAGAGTCCGTCGACGGACGAAGGGCTAAGGCGAAGACCCCGACTGTAAGCATCCACTGAAGGTGGGTATTTTCCGCTGAGCCGTGCGGCATAACCGAGAAGAAACCACAACTGGGGGTCATTTGGAGCCGCCTGAGCAGCACGTTGCGCGTAGTCTAGCGCGAGTGCGTCATTTCCTTGCTGCAGAGCAAGCTGTGCAGCTCGAGCAAGGCGCGCGTTTTGAATATTCGATCCCCACCCGAGCGGCTGGTCTGGAGATTGTGTCTGGCTGGAGTGGGCCTGATTTGGCTTTGGAGCATCCTGTCCCAGATTGTAGGTTTGAGCTTCGACGCCGCAGGCCGCTGCGACGGACACAAGCACCAATACGATCTTCAAGAAATCGAGTCCTGCAATCCACGAGGCAACGACGCGGAGCCGCGTTGGGTAATTTGGACCGAACGGCGTGTGTGATGTCGGCTGCAGGTACACTTTCGACTCCCGGTGCATCGCCAGCGCATGTAAGACGGCCATGCCTGTCGAATACATGCTCGATCACCATCTCCCAAGAATGGCGGCCAAGGCGCATTGCTCAAATAACTCCGAATGTGAATACCAGCTCGTTAGCTCACATTCGCGGATCTGGATCGCACGTCAAAGACCCCGAACTTGCTCTCTTTCCCCGCAGGACTCAACCGAAGGTGCGTAAAGAGTGAGGCACTTGCTTCAAAGACATTACCCTTTGTGGCCTTTTGAATCCTGAGCGATATTGACCACTGGAAAGCGCGCGGTCAAAAGTCAGTTTGTGATGTTGTGTGCAAATCCACGACCAATACCGACAATCAGCCAGAGCTAATTCCGCGTGAGACGCTGAGAAGTTAGCGCATGGAATCTCTTAGCGTGCAGGGGCTAAGAGTTGCAGAGTCTACTGTCTACAAGGCTGAGCGCGAAACGCAGGCTCCTCAGCAACATTTCACCCGCCGCGAGCAAGCATGAGACTATTGCGGCGACTTGGGCATGACGTGTCCACCCCTCATAGAGGAAGGGAAGGCACCGGTTAGACAGCGGTACCAAAGTGATAGACGGTATCAAATGAGCGTGGTCGAAATTGATCAGACCTTAGGTTCGATAGCTACGACACTTGAACTCATGTGGGATCAAAGCAATTGAGCAAGTGACAACTGCGCGCGTAAGCGATGGGACTGAAAAGAGCGTTGCGCAGAGCGCCTTGACAAACCACTAACAATTGTTTGAGAGGTAACTGTGCAAACAAGCGATGACATCTCACTGAGAACACGGCCAATTCCGATAAGCCTGATCTTGCTCGCTGTTGTCGCAGTTCATTTGCCGCTTCTTCTCATGAAACTGCCACTGAAGTCGTACGATGCGAACTTTCATATCTTCTTTGCATCGCAGTACCTTCACCACTGGTTCAATCCCTGGAATACGAAATGGTATGCGGGCTTTTCACAGACCACATATCCTCCTCTGCCGCAGCAATGGACGGCATTGATTTCTCATGTCCTCGGATTGGATATGGCATATATGGCTGTGCAGTTCACTGCCATCTTGCTTCTTGCACTGGGTGTCTACAGGTTTTCGCTTCTGTGGGTAAGCGCGCGTGCTGCGTCCATCGCCGCTCTTGCCAGTGTGTTCCTTGGGTCTGAGAGCTTTCTTGTTTATTCCGCGGGACAGCTGGCCACCACATGCGCGGCGCCGATCTATTTGAACGCACTGCCGTTTCTCTTCGAGTGGGTAAGACACGGCAAGTGGCGGTCATTTCTCAAAGCGAGTGTGCTCTTCACGGCCGCTGCTGCCGCGCATCATGCCACACTTCTCTTCGGGTCAATCTTTTTCGCAGTGCCTGTTCTGGCACTGGTGTTTCTTGACCGCCATGATGGCGCGCGGATGTCTACGTCTGCTTTCTTGAGTCGCACCGCCGCGTTAGTCTTGGTTGTGGGTGCAGCGATTGCCGTCGTACTTCTTCCGTTCTGGATTGCATTAATTCATAATCCGGTCACGCAAGCCTCAATTCCTCATCCAAGCCGGGCAAACTATTTGCTGAGTCCGGAGTGGGGCCTCAATTACTTCATCGTTCCGTATGGAGCTCTGATCTTTGCCCTGCCCTTTATCTTCATTCGCGGATCTATGGTCACGCGGCTTCGCCCCTTGTTGCTTGGTTTCTGGGTGGCGTTTCTGGTGGGACTAGGTGGGACGACGCCCATAGGTCATCTTCTGTTGGGGCGAGCATTCGACGTGCTGACTATGGAGCGTTTCAGTTATTGGGCAACTTTGCTCGCACTGCCGTTTGTGGGGCTCCTGGCCTCGGAACTTGTCGAACGGTATCGGACACCGGCCGTTGTTGTCCTGACGGTTGCGGCAGCCTTGAGCTGCGCAGTCGCAGTGTCGTGGGCTACCTATCGGCCGGCAGATGCGCAGGACTTCAAGGTGGATACGGCCGCCGCGTGGCTCAACCGTGACGGTCACGACCAGTACCGCTATGTCACCCTTGGATTTGGAAACAAGATTGCACGGCTGGCAATCATGACAGACGCCAGCAGCGTTGACGGAGAATGGAATTCCGGTCGAACGCTGCCGGAACTCACACAATTTGGCGGTGGTGCGCTCACCAGTTCGAAGTATTTCAATCAGCCGGGTCTCGATGCGCTTCGAGCAATACTGATGCACGCCGATCATTATGGACTGAAGTGGGTCTTGGTGCGAGATCACTATTACGACCCGCTTCTATCGTTCGCTGGCTGGCGCCAAGTGGATAGCCTTGAAGACAAGACAATAACGGTGTGGAGCAAGGACGGGGTGCCTCCGGCCACACCGGTGAATACACCGCAAATGCCGCCACAATGGCAGGGATTGATGTGGGGCATTCTTCCATTTGGCAGCAGCCTCCTCGCGATACTGGTTCTTTTCATTCCAGATCAACAACGGGGTAAACGCCAAGCGAACAATCCCTTCGCCAATGAAGAAACTCTGGTGCAGGGGAGGATGGCCTCGTGAACAAAGGACCTTTACTTGCCTGGTTTCTTGCGTCCGCCACTGTTGCACTCGTGGTCATTGGGACAGTATGGCCTGTGCCATCTGCCGCTGCTTACGCCGGAGGCGCAGGACTGCTGCGATCCTCCTCGACTCCTGAAGCGGCAGCTGCGAATCTGGCAGAGGAGATTCGTGCACAGTCCTGGGACAAGGCGTATGCCAGTCTCGCCAACAGGGCACAGTTTACCGAGCAGGAGTTTGTGCATGACATTACTGGATACTACCCGAGCTTGCGTACCTACGCGACGTTGGAGAGCTTTGAAGTAGCTCCGCTTCACCAATCGGACGGCGACGCAGAGATTCGTATCAAGTTGCATTGGTCTACGGTTGTAGGCGTCCATGTAAGTACGCGTGATTTACACGTGATAAAGAATGGCGATCGCTGGGAAGCCGAGTGGCCAATTGTCAAAGAAGCCATCGTGCCTCCGCAGGTTATTGCTGTCAATTACCTGCGCTGGGATGTCATCTACCGTGGTCCCGGGGATGATTGGGGAATACAAGATGTTGAAGCACCTCACGTGCGCATTGTAGATATGCACCCAGTTGAGCGCGCCGAAGGCTTAGTAATCGTGGGCGAGCTTCTGAATGAAGATGTCGTGCCGACTTACGTATCGGTTTCTGCAACCCTGTTGTCGAAGAACCAGTCACCGATCGCAACCGAAGGCAGTTTTGACAAGATATCCCATCTTTTGTTGCCGAAGCAGGTTACGCCGTTCTTGATTGAGTTTCCCAACGTATCGTTGTCCGAAGTTGGCAGCGTTCGTATGGTGCCTACATCAAGTCTCGTCGCAGCATCGGCGGACCCAGTGATAGAGATCGAGGATCAACAGTTAAATCCGGCACCGGGAGCGTCGTTGACTGGGCAACTCATTAACCAGAGCGGCCAGATTGTGAACGTTGCACATGTTATCGGAACGTTCTACGACAAGGGCGGGCAGGTTGTCTGGGTAGCTGATGAGTATATCGACCGCGCGCTTCTACCGCAGACACCGGTTCCGTTTGATATTCATATTCCTCAGGATCTGGCGAACAAAATCAGCAGCCAGCGCACGGTCGTTGCGACCTATAGTTCCGGAGGTTCGCAGTGAGAGCGAGATGGGTGCTTCTCTTTGGCGGACTGGCAATTGCAATGCCGCTGCTTGCCTTTGCAGCAGGCGGAAGAATGAACACACCCAAGACCATCGAAGCCGGGAGCCCGTTCGCGATTCAGACCATTGGAAGCGGCGATGCGACTCTGTTCATTGTTGGTACTGGACAGGTACTAAAACGCGATGTGCAATTGGGACAGACCGCCTTCTTTAGTTCTGGATCTCTATATAATGCGGGTCACTACCTGGCGGTTCTCGAAGGTAACTCATTCACCGAGACGGGATCGATCGATGTTGTGCCCGCAAGCAAACCTGGGACCCTTAGTTTTCTAGCCAAACCTTCCCGTCTATCGGTCGGCTTAAACGATGGGATCACAGGTGCGGTCTATGTCTTCGACACTTATCACAATCTGCTCTCTGCTCCAATGCCGGTGTCGTTTGAGCTGTCTAGTCCAGTGGGCACCGTTCAGAAACGCATCGTCGTCACTAGGGATGGAGCCGCTTGGACCGCAATGGATTCAACAGCGCAACAGGGGATAGACGAGTTTGTAGCTCGAGTTGGCGAGATATCGAGCACCCGTGTGGTAGAGCAGGTTCCGGGCGATCCATGTGGATTGAAGATGAACGCACAGCCGTCTGGCGAGCAGGTTCACCTGGTGACGGATGTGGTACGAGACTGCAACGGAAACGCAGTACCGGACGGTACGATCGTGACCTTCACTGAAACATTCAACGGCTCACAGTCGACGATCGACGAGCCTCTCAAGCGCGGTATTGCGCAGGCGACCATTTCAGCTCATAACGGATCGGTGCTTTCCGTGGCAAGCGGAGTGGTCATGGGGAATCAGATAAGGTGGGGGAAGTGACCATGTTAAGGGTCTTCCTGATCCTCGGTATGGTGTTGACCTTCGCTTCGGCTTTGATGCCTGCGCAAGCTGCAGTGCGCATTGAAACGGCTGATCTGCAAGGGCCGCGCCTGTTGCAGGAACAAACAAGAAGGGCAGTGATTCGCGACTATCTACAGTCCTGGCAATCCTTAACGGCGGCGCTTGAACAGAATCGGGCAAATCTGCTCGACCCTGATTTCGTGGGCGCGGCCAGAGACACTCTTACCTCGACAATCCAGCAACAATCCGCACTCGGGATTAGTACTCGCTATCAGGATCGAGCGCACGACCTGCAAGTCGTGTTCTACTCGCCCGAAGGGCTTTCGATCGAGCTGACCGACAATGTTGAATATGATGTTCAACTGCTTGACCACGGGAAGGTCAAAGCGACACAGCATGTAAGCGCGCGATACGTCATAGTAATGACTCCAGCCGAAGTACGGTGGAGAGTTCGGGTGTTTCAGGGTAGGCAAAGGTGAGCACGATTTCGAATGCTGGACTGTGACGTTATCTTCCGTAACGGATGACGACAAAGAAGCATGGAAGAGCTTCCGAATGCTGGCTCAACCCGGACCTCCAGGAGTCGCAAATGATATCGGTTGTCGTGCCTATCTATAACGAAGAAGACTTAGTTGTACAGTTCCATGAGGCCATCACCATTGCTCTCGATGGCATACACATGCCATGGGAAGTGGTGTATGTAAATGATGGCTCCAAGGATTGCTCTCTCGATCTGCTCAAAGTTCTGCAGGATGGAGATCCGCATGTGGTTGTGGTGGACCTCTCCCGAAACTGGGGCCACATGGGCGCGATCACGGCGGGAATCAAGACGGCGCGCGGCAACGCTGTAATCCTAATGGATGGCGATTTTCAAGATCCACCGGCAGTCCTGCCACAGTTGATCGATGCATGGCTGACGGGTGCAGAGGTTGTGGTGGCGGTGAGAAGAAGCAGGAAGGAACGGAGCAAGGTTCTTGCAACTCTCTTTCCACTATTCTATCGCGTGATGGGTGCCCTCTCTGACTACCCAATTCCTCTGAATGCCGGAATATTCAGCTTAATGGATCGGAAGGCAGTAGATGCGGTCAACGCGATGGAAGAGAAAAACCGGTACTTGCCTGGGTTACGAGCATGGGTTGGCTATCGGAACACGGTCGTTTTCTATGACCGGCAAGACCGCGCAGCCGGCGAAGGCAAGCTCTCGTTTTTGAGCCGGATAAAGTACGCGATTGATGCGATTACTAGCTTTAGCTATAAGCCATTACGACTTAGTTTTGCGCTATTTTGCT
>Ga0302140_10010715_pt1 | contig 11308 bp, 7 predicted proteins | sample I_Bog_E1_1_FD_202095 | JGI IMG/M metagenome (GOLD analysis project Ga0302140, IMG submission 202095) | Peat permafrost microbial communities from Stordalen Mire near Abisko, Sweden - I_Bog_E1_1 | ecosystem: Environmental > Terrestrial > Soil > Wetlands > Peat | place: Sweden: Abisko, Stordalen...
CCGCGCGGTACTGTATGCCCGGAAGGACATCTCATCAATGGCAACAAAATCTCAAGTCGACGCAAATCGCCGCAACGCGAAAAAATCAACAGGGCCGCGTACCGAAAAAGGTCGCGTCACCTCCTCACGCAACCGCTTCGAAAACGGACTCTACACTCAAACCGACTTCGTTCTCCCCGAAGAAGCCGAAACCTACCGCGAGTTCTGCTGCAACATGGACGAAGCCTGCAACTTAGTAGACGACGCCATCGAAGAATGCCTGGCCGCCGAAATCACCAGCGCCGCCTGGAGACTTCGCCGCTGCAACCTCGTCGACGGCGACATCGCGGCACAATGCGATGCCGACCCGTTCCTCGACCCCACCCTCGAAAAACAAATCCGCTCCATTGAACGAGCCCGGGCGCACTCCACCGGCATCTTCCACCGCAACCTGAACCAACTCCGCAAAATCCAAAAGGACCGCACCAAAACAGAACCCAATCCCCGCGGCAGCGAAGACCGGTTCGCCGACGATCTGGACCGCCAACTCCAGTCCATCATGAACGACCCCGGCCCCGCCCACTGGGACGAATTCGAGCGCCAATACCTCGCCGATCAGGCCGCGAAGCAAGCAGCCTCGCAGACGTCGCGGCCAGGCCTTATCCCCACACAAGGACAGTCAGAGCGCACCGCCAATGATCAGTTGGCTTCGAATTGTAAAACAGTGGACGTTCCCGCCGAAGAATTGGCTTCGAATTGTAAAACCGCTCCGACACCCGCAAGAACTCGCCCTTGCCCGTGCAAATCCGGCAGGAAATATAAGCACTGCTGCGGGAAAAACATTCCCTCGCAGTCCGGAGGAGCCAGCTAACCGACTAAACTACCCTCAAAATCAACCTGACACCCACGAGCTAAACCACAACTCCCGAAATTGGGTTCGAATTGTTTACTTAAGCTGTTGCAGGCGGACGAATTTTTTAAGGGTCTTGGCCTGGACTTCGGCTCCATACACGTTGCCCTGTTCATCGGCTGCGACGCCTTCGGAGGCGCTGGCGTTGGTGTGGTCGGGGTCGGGATCGGGTTCGGGATTGGGGATGAACGCGGTGACTTTGCCGGTCTTCGCGCTGCCGACGTAGATGCCGCGTTTCCAGCCGGGATTGCGGGGCGTGTTGGATTCGGAGTCGCCCACGTACATGTTGTCGCGCTTATCGATGTAGACCCCGCTGGGGCGCCCGAACTGCTTCCACTCCGTGAGGTATCTTCCGTTCTGGTCGAAGATCTGGATGCGGTTGTTGTTGCGGTCGGCCACGAAGAGGCGGCCTTTCGTGTCGAAGGCGAGGGCGTGCGGGAGATCGAACTGGCCGGGCGCGGCGCCCTTGGTTCCCCAGGCCTTGATGAATTTGCCGGTCTTATCGAACTTCACGATGCGGGCGTTGGAGTTGTCGCCATGCCCGTCGGCCACGAAGATGTCGCCGTTCTTCGCGATGGCGACATCGGAGGGGCGGTTGAAGGTGTCGCTGGTGGTTCCGGGGACGCCTGCTTTGCCGAGAGTCATCAGGAGCTTACCGTCGCTGGTAAATTTAAAAACCTGATGGCCTTTTTTGCCGGGGCCGTCTTCGGCATCGGTAACCCAGACGTTTCCTTCGTCATCGACGGTGATGCCGTGGGGCGAAGCGATGAGGCCGGCGCCGAAGCTTTTCACGAACTTGCCGGACTGGTCGAATTCGATGATGGGGTCGAGGGGGCTGTCGTTACAGGCCTTGCCGCCGCAGCGTTCGAAGATCCAGATGTGGCCGTTGGGGGCAACATCGACCGAGGCGACCTGGCCCCAGGGACGGCCTTCGGGAAGCTTGAAATAGTCGTTGACCACGTGATAGGGCTGGGGCAGGTTGGGAGGGCCGGAAGCAAGCGCGGCGGCGGCGAAAATACAGCTCAGGAAAGCAGGCATCTCAGGTGTCTTGAGTTTGAATCCTTCGTGGGAATTATAGCCGCATTTCAGCCTCAACAATCTGTATAATTGTTGGGTCTTAGGCACTGGAGGCGTTATCCATGAACCTTTTTAGCAGAATCCTGACATTCGCGGCGCTGGCAGGCAGCGCGGTTCCTTTGACGGCGGACATACTGGCGCCGGCTACGAAACCGCAGGTGGCGCCGATGAATGCGCAGGAGAAAAAGAACCTTCAGTTCGTGCTGAAGTTCTGGCGGGAGGTTGTCTACGCGGGGCATACGGAGCTGGTTGGCAATTACGTGGCTGTCGATTTGATTCAGCACAAGCCGAGCGTTCCGGACGGGCGCGCGGGGCTTGTCTCATATATCGAGAAGACGACGAAGCCAATGAAGCCGATTCCCTCAAAACTGCCGAAGCAGCCGGTTGTGATGGCGGCCAAAGGTGATTATGTATGGCTGATTTTCGAGAAGCTGGAGAAGAACCCGTTCAGGGAAGGCGACACCTATTACTCAACGATCATGGAGTTGGTGCGGCTTCAGGACGGGAAGGTTCAGGAGATGTGGGACAGCGCGCGCAAGGCGCCGGGCGCAGGGGCGATTACCGAAGGCAAGTCGCCGAAGCCGATGAATCAGTGGAATACCGGCACGCTTTCGAAGGAGGAAGAAGAAACTCTGCGGCTGGCGACTGCGGAGTTTAAGGATATGCTGCAGAGCGCTCATCTTGAGATGGCTAAGACACTGCTCGATCCGGATTATCTGCAGCATAATGCTAATTTTCCGCAGGGGCGGGACGGGCTGGTGAAGGTGATGGCGTCGCGTCCGGGCAGGCGTCCGGAGGATGCGAAGCCTCTGCAGGCGGAGTGGCGTAATCCTCCGATTCTGACCCTGATCAACGGGGCGTATTCCATGATGATCTGGCCTCGGCCGAATGAAAAGGACCCGGACGATCCGACTAAGACTTATAACTTCTATCACTACGATCTGGTTCGGGTGGAGAAGGGTTTAGTCAAGGAACACTGGGACGAGTTTGTGATGAATCCGCCGAATACGGCGGGGCGGATGAATTAGAATTATTTGCTTACGTTTTCGTACCACTTCACGTTGTTGGTCGTGGTTCCGGTGCAGGCGAAGTCGGGCTTGCCGTCGCCGTTGATGTCGGCGATGACACAGCTGGTGGCGCCCATGCCGGGGTCGAGCAGGGTGCGCTTCCAGGCTTTGCCGTCATAGTTGTAGAGGTAGAGGCAATCGGCGCGGTCACGGCATCCGGCAATGAGCTGGTCGTTGCCTTCATGACTGAAGTCGTGAGCAACCAGGGCGTGGCCGAACGCAAGGGTATCGTCAATAACTTCGCGGTTCCAGGCTGAGTTGCTTTCGCGATAGACGGCGACCTTGTTACCGTGCCAGGGTTCTACGGTAGCCAGGATTCGTTCTTTCCCTAAGTGGGCTACGGCGATTTCGCTGGCTCCGCCTTTAGGCCAGGGTGTCGGATCGGCTTTGGTCAGCTCGATATGAGTCCAGATGCCGTCGTTTCCTCGCTTATAGACCCGCACGCCCGTGAATCCCGCGATGAGGATTGAGTCGCGGCCACTGTGGTCCCAGTCCACCGGGGTTACTCCATGCACGATGCCTTCGTTGCTGTTATCGATCAGTTGGCGCTTCCATTCGCCAGGGCGATAGAAGTTGAGGGGCACGTTGCCTTTGTAGTCGGGCGGCTCGGTGTCGGCGCCCGCAACGGGCGAGGTGACGAGCACCTTCGTACCCGAGCCATCGATGTCGGCGAGACGCATCCGATGGGTGCCGGGGAGGCGGTCGATCTCGGTCATTTTCCAGGGCCCGCGCGGGTCGCCGTCGTGTTTCAGGAGGGAGACGATGCCTGGGCTCTGTTTGGGCCGGGAAGAGAATTCATAAGCGAGAACGATGTCGGGAATGCCGTCGGGGCCGGGGTTGAGCGCAACCATATCGATCATGCCTTTCAGATTGGTTGCGATGACGTGCTTTTCCCAGCCCGGGTTTTCAAACCAGACAAGATCTGCGGTTGCTGCAGGGAGGACGACGAGATCGAGCTTTCCGTCGTGGTTCATGTCGACGGCGATAATGCCGGCGGCCTGTTTGAATTCTGCGACGTCGTGGGCCTTAAATTCGGGGGGCGTGGCGGAAAGCGCGGCGGCGAACAGAGTTAAGAGGCTGGGCCAATAGCTTACGACGGGGTGCCTTGACATGTTGGGAACATTATATTGTTTTTTTGGAAACGGATGAGGGGATTCTGATATGTCATTCCGGCTTGCTTATGGTATGCTCCTGAGTGAAAATCAGGAGGTTTGCCCTTTGAGAGTCAGGACCCGAATTCTCACCGCTGCTGTCGGATTGGTGCTGGCCGCTATGCCGGTTGCGGCGCATCATTCGTTTGCGGCTGAGTTCGACGACCAAAAGCCGATCAAGCTGACGGGCACGGTGACCAAGCTGGAGTGGACGAATCCGCACGCGCGTTTTTACGTGGATGTTAAGGATGAGAAGGGCGTGGTTGCGAACTGGGAATTCGAGCTCGCGGCATTAAACGCGCTGATCCGTGCGGGGTGGACCCGCAATTCTCTGAAGCCCGGGGACGTGATCACGGTGGAGGGTTTTCGAGCCAAGGACGGATCGAAGCTGGCCAATGCGACGGCGGTAACGCTGGCAAACGGGAAACGTGTTTTCGCCGCGTCTTCGCATGGCGACACCGCCTCGGCGCCGCATTACTGATAGTCGCGTGACGCGGTTATTGAGTGTGTTGACCGGTATGATGGCTGGCAGTATGGCGTTTTCCGCATCCCTGCCTGTAGCAAAGCCTGAAGCGGCGGGAATGTCGTCGGTGCGCCTGGCCCGAATCGGCGCTGCCCTGAATTCGGACATCGAGCGGGGTCTGCTGCCCGGCGCCGTGGTCGCGGTGGTTCGCAGGGGCAAGCTTGTCTATTACGAGTCCTTCGGGTCTGTGCAGAAGGATTCAATCTTCACGATCGCGTCGATGACTAAGCCTTTGACGGCATCGGGAGCGCTGATGCTGGTTGAAGAGGGGCGGATTCTGCTCAACGATCCGGTGGGTAAGTATCTGCCCGCGCTGGATAAAGTTGTGGTGGCTGCTTCGGGGGGAGGGACAGAGCCCGCGATCCGCAAGCCAACCATTCAGGATCTGATGCGGCACACCGCGGGGTTCACTTACGGAAATCGCGGCACGAACGATTTGTACCGGAATTATCCCCAGAGTTCGGGCGAAGTTGCGGATGCCATGTCAAGCGATGCGTTCCTCGCAAGGCTGGCGGAGTTGCCATTGTTCTTTCAGCCGGGAACTCGATGGGATTACAGCTTTGGGATGGATTTGCTGGGGTTGACGGTTGAGGCCGTGAGTAAGCAGAAGCTCGGCGAATATCTGCAGGCGCGATTGTTTGGGCCGCTGGGGATGGCGGATACAGGGTTCAATGTTCCGGCAGAGAAGGCCGCGCGTGTTGCCCGGCCGCTGTCTAAGGACCCGCAGACAGGTAAGCCGCAGACGTTTCGCGATCCTGTGAAGCCGAATCGATTCGACTGCGGGGGTGGCTGCGCGTATTCGACCGCGATGGATTATGCGCGGTTCGCGGAGATGCTGAGGAATCGCGGGAACTTCGAGGGGACGCATTTTCTGGGACGCAAGACGGTCGAGTATATGACTTCGGATCAGTTGGGCCCGGAAGTGAATGTGGATAGGCTGCGCGAGTTCGCCAATATGAATGGCTATGGGTTTGGGTTGAGCGTGGCGGTGCGGAAGGGCGCCGGGGTTTCGCCAATTATAGGAACGGCAGGTGATTTCAATTGGGGCGGGGCTAACGGGACTTATTTCTGGGTGGATCCCAAAGAGGAGTTGAGTGTGGTGTTTATGGCGGCTGCCCCCGGAGAGTTACGAGTGCATTTTCGGCAGTTGCTTACGGCGTTGGTTTTGCAGGCGATTGCCGATTAGGATCAGGGGCCAGGGACGAAGCCGCGCGAGGTCCAGGCTGCGGCAGCTTCAGGCGAAGCCAGGTAATCCAGCAGCGCTTTGCATACCGTTGGCTCTTTCGCGCGAGTCCCCAGGAACCCGACGTAAGCGGTCGGCGGCACGAGTTCTTTGGGCATCGGGCCGATCGCTTCCAGACCTTCGCGGTTCAGTCCGCTCATGAACGTCACTCCATAGTCGGCTTCGCCGCTCAGGACGAAATCCATCGTGGCCGAGCCGTTGTGGCCGTGTTTCAGCTTTGGCTGGATCTGGTCGTAGATGCCCAGGGTGTGAAGCATCTTCACAAATGCGATCCCCGAAGCCCCGCCAGGTTCGTCGGGATAAGCAACTCCTTTGGCTGCGAGCAGGACGGCTTTGACTTTCTCGGGAGTTGAGATGTCTGGTTTGGGCGCGCCCTTTCGCCCGGCCATTCCCAGCGCTACCGTCGCAAGAGGCTTAGCGGTGTTCTCCGCCACGTTCCCGGAGGCCATCACCTCAGGATAAGGCGGCTGAAGAACGATCGCGTCGAACGCCTCACCTTTAATCACTTGCTGGCGGGTGACTCCGCCCGATGCGAAGGTCGCCCTGACTTTGTGACCGGTCTTAGCCTCAAAGGATGCGATCAGTTGCTCCATCGACGGCTGTATACTGCCGGGCGAGACGAGCGTGATTTCGTTCTGCGCGAGCAACGCAGGGGGACTGCACGCGATCAGAATCAGCGCGGCCAGTTGCGTGCGGCTCACGGATTCGTCTTGCCTTTCAAATGTTCAAGATCCTTGTTGTTCTCGTTGCAGACGTGTTCCAGCAAATCGGTATCGGGGAATAAGACCGCGGGCTGAACTACAGTCCAGGGTTTTTTATAGACATCGGGATCGTCGATGGTAGTTGTGATCTCAAGACGTCCAAAGGCGGTGCGATGGTAGCGCTCGGTGGTTCGCAGAGCTTCCGACGTAGGATGGCCAGCCTGATCGAGCCAGGCCTTGCCGTTGAAACCGTTGGACTGGACCACCAGGGTGTCGCCCTCCCACTTACCGATCGAATAACCGAACCACTGCGGGTTGGGATCGGCGGGCAGCGGGCGTCCGTCGAGAAAGATCTGCCGGTATTGACCGAAGGCCTCATAGAGGATAACGACAAGGTTAGGCTCCTGAAGAATCTTGAACGGCAGAGGCGTTTGGTGGATCTTGGGCACGCCCTGCGGGAGGCAGTGTGCGTCGGGGTCTTCATTGGCGCGGTCGCCGGATTTGCGTTCGGCGAACAACTGCGCATAAGCGGGCAGGATCTCCACGTCTTCGGGCTTGAGGCCCGCGGTGGCGTCGTGAAGTCTAGAAGGCTGGGCAATCCAGATGCCGGTGAGATCGGGATGGCCGTCGGCGCGGCGCGGAGGCAGCGGCGCATCGAAATTTGCGGAGCCGTCTTTGTTGCGCGGGATTTTGTCTTTAAGGTCCAGCCATTGACCGGATAGTGGAACCGCAGCGGTAAGGAGCAGCAACGCGCCGAGAGAAACGGAATTCTTAACTGGCATATGACGATAACTTTCTTCGCGATTATACATCCGCAGGAGACCCGAAGATTGTAGAGTTCATAAAGAGTTTTACAGAAACCACTCTTTGTTTTACAGAAACAGTACGCGGTGCTCAGTTGGGCTCGAGGCAGACCGGTTTCTCCTGCTGCGATTGATGCCGATTTCGTGTTTAAAAAGATCGGATTCTGACTGACGCTCTTTTAAGCGGGACATAGACTCTAACAATTGCGGAATTCGCAATTAACCAATCACAAGGGGTTTGTCATGGGAACCAGCTTCTTCATCACGCGGATTGCTTTATTGCTCCTGACCATGGCGGGCCTCGCGACGGCCCAAACGGCTTCTTCGGGAGCGCTTTCGGGAACGCTGACCGACGTGTCCGGCGGCGTGATTCCGAATGCCACGGTCACGGTTACCAGCATCGGCACCGGCCAGGTGCGCGTGGCTACAACGAACTCGAGCGGACAGTATCAGATCGCTCTGCTTCCTCCGGGCGAATATAAGATCCTGTTCAGCGCCAGCGGTTTCAAGCCTCTTGAGATTGCGTCGCTGAATATCAACGTTACCGAGGCGCCGGTGATCGATCGACGTCTTGAGGTCGGAGGGCAAGCCGAGCAGATCACGGTCGAGTCGAACGTGGAGGCGGTGCAGACAACGACATCGACGCTGGGCACAGTGATGGGCGCGAGCAGTCTGGCGGCGATTCCGCTGACGACGCGGAATTACACAAACCTGGTAGGTCTTTCGGCAGGCGCGAACGCGGGCGTCGTCAACGCCACAGGTCTGGGAAAAGGCGGGGTGGATATTTCGGTAAACGGAGCCTCGCCGACCCAGAACAGTTATGCGATGGACGGGGTGAATATCGTGAGCTCCGGCAACGGCAGCGTGGTGGGCGGGTTTTACGTTGGCATGGCAATTCCGAATCCCGACACGCTTCAGGAATTTAAGATTCAAACTTCGATGTACGACGCAGGCTACGGGCGTAATCCGGGCGCGAACGTGAATGTGGTGACCAAATCCGGGACCAATGAGATTCATGGCACTGCGTTTGAGTTTTTCCGTAACACAGATCTTAATGCGACGGATTTTTTCCGTAATCGGACATGTGCGGTTACGCCTTCGGTGTGCGCGGGCGGACCGGTGAAACAGATCCTGAACCAGAACCAGTTCGGCGGCCAAATCGGCGGGCCGATTAAGAAGGACAAGCTGTTCATATTCACTGCTTATCAGCAGACCTGGCAGAAGAACGGATCGGCGAGCCAGGGCTTCAGTTCGGGCATCACGCTGCCGCCGATCCCGCTGGGGTCGCGGGGAACCACGACCGTGAACGGGGTCGACGATGCCGCGGCAGCGTCGTTTAGGGTAGCGCTGGGCGCGGCTTTTTGCCACTCTCCCACGAACCCGGGAGGTGGCGGGAGCGGCCAGGGCATGCAGGTGGCATGCGACGGATCCAACATTAATCCGATCGCGATGCGCTTCCTGCAGTCGACAACCGCCAGCGGCAGTTACTACATGCCGAGTTCAGGGACCAGTGGAAATCTTTCGGGGGTAGCTTACACGGTTCCCGCATATGAACATGAATATGCGGGCATGTTGAACGCCGACTACCTGCTGAACTCCAGGAATACGATTACGACTAAGTTCTATCAGTCCGAGGAGCCGTGGCTGGTGCCGTTCGTCAACGGCGGAGTGCCTGGAAACCCAGGCGACGCCAACTTCGGCTACACGACCGGGGTAGCGAAACTGACTACGATTGTGAGCAACAATCTGGTGAATGAATTTCGCGGCAGCGTGATCCGAAGCGTGAACCTGCTGGAGCAGGACCTTTCAAAAGGCATGACGGCAAACGCCATCTATCCCATCTGCGGTGCCGGCGTAACCGGGGCATGCGCGCCGACGGGCCACGGTTTGCTGGGCGGCACGACGATGGCCCCGCCGCTCATCAATATCTCGGGACTGTTCAGTGCGTTTGGCGCGAATAACTACGACGTGGCAATGTGGCAGACCAACGAAGCGATCGGCGACGCTCTTTCCTGGACGAAGGGTAAACATACTATGCGGTTCGGCGGCGAGAGCGAAGCCGTGCAGTGGAACTGGGACGGCTCGTCGCTGTCTCACGGGGTAGAAGCCTTCCAGACATTTTCGGACTTTCTGATCGGCTTGCCGGGTGCGTGCGGCGCCGCGGCGCTGCCGAGCGCTTCGAATCCCCGCGGCTGCAACGGTTCTTCATACAGCAACATTCTTAATACATCGAGCACCTCGGTTCTGACTGGCCCCGGAGGTCTGGTGCACGGATACCGGATCAAGAACGACAGCCTTTTCTTCCAGGACGATTTCAAAGCAACACGGCGACTCACTGTCAACATGGGAATCCGCTGGGAGTACGACGGCATGCTTTCCGACAAGTACGGGAATGCCGTGAACCTCTGGCCTTCGGCCGCGGCGGCGGTTCCCGTGCCCTCAACCACGCAGACGCCAACGACCGGCGTGCCGTTCTATCCCACAGGGGGCAGCTATGCGGGCTGGGTAGTACCGTCCAACTACGATACGAAGACGTGGGGAGCGCTCCCGGCAGGAATTATCAGTAGCGGCAACACGGTCGTTCTCAAGAGCGGTTCTCCTAAGGACGACTTTGCGCCGAGGCTTGGATTTGCTTACCAGCCGGAATTCAGCAGCAAGCTGGTATTTAGAGGCGGCTTTGGGTTCTTCTTCGATCGCGTACCCGGGACGAATCTGGTACATGCGCTCGAACAGAGTCCGCCATACGGAATTACACTCGATCAGGGAACGAGCACGAACCAGTTTTCATCCGAGCAGTCGCCGTTCCTGAATTTGCCGATGGGATCGTTTCCGATCCGCTGGGTGAATTTTGCCACCAATCAGGGTTCGGATATTACCGAATCGGCCATGCCGGAGATTATCCGGACGCCACTGGTCTATCAGTGGAATACAAACATACAGTATGAGTTCGCGCCTAAGTGGGTTCTTGAGGTCGGCTATGTCGGGTCGCACGGAATTCACCTTGTCCAAACTACTCAGGTAATTAACGGGGCAGCCGTGGCCAGCCCGACTAACCCTGTGAACGGTGTTACCACCAATGCCGTGCAAAGCGGATCGTCTTATACGACCAACGCGCGGCTTCGAGTTCCCATCCTCGGTTTATCTCCCACCGGCGGGCAGTATTCGACAACTGTGGGTTCGGAGAAGTTTAATAGTCTGCAGACGACGGTCAGAAAACAGCTGTCTTACGGGCTTACGATGCAGGCGTCCTACAGCTTCAGCCGGGCGTTTACTAATATTCCATCCAACATTAACAATCCCCTGAACCTTCAGGCCGAATATGGATTGAACACTAATTACAGGCCGCAGAGGCTTACGATTAACTACAGCTGGGACGTTCCTTCAGGCAGACTACACGGCTTTACGAGCAAGGTGCTGGGCGGCTGGAACCTTTCAGGCGTCACGACCATTCAGGACGGCACGCCCTTAACGATTACCGATACGCGAGGCGGTGCCATTTACGGGCTCAGCGGAGGTACCGGCACATCGTCAACAGCAGAGATTGCACCAGGGATGACTTACGCAAATATTCCGACTACCGGGCCACTGGGTACGCGGTTGGGCGGCGTGAGCGGCGGGTGCGGTTATTTTAACTGCGGCACTGCGAGTCCCTTCACGACCATTCCCAGTATCGATCCTTCGCTTCCGGCCAGTGTCGGCTCAGGATGGGGGAATACGGGGATCGGCGTTCTGCTGGGACCCGGTCAGCTCAATTTCGATACGGCGCTTTTGAAGAACGTGCGGGTAGGCGGGATTCATGAGAATGCAACGCTGCAGTTCCGCGCGGAGTTCTTCAATGTGTTCAACCATTCGCA
>Ga0302140_10010719_pt1 | contig 11304 bp, 4 predicted proteins | sample I_Bog_E1_1_FD_202095 | JGI IMG/M metagenome (GOLD analysis project Ga0302140, IMG submission 202095) | Peat permafrost microbial communities from Stordalen Mire near Abisko, Sweden - I_Bog_E1_1 | ecosystem: Environmental > Terrestrial > Soil > Wetlands > Peat | place: Sweden: Abisko, Stordalen...
ACAAATCCAGAAATAGGCTTTCGGCCATTTTTGGGGTCGATAATATAATAGTAAGTACCGGCCGGCAAAGCCTGGCCCCGGTAGGTTCCGTCCCAGGGTATGGCATAACCGACAGACGAGTAAACCTTTTGCCCGTAGCGCGTAAAAATATCAACCGTGTTATTTGGATAAGAGCTCAGGTATTTGATATCCCAGGTATCATTGATACCATCGCCATTGGGGGTAAACGTATTTGGTATAACAGGAAACAGCAGCACATTTACGTTGATCTGCGCCGCGGCGGTGCAACCCTGGGGATTGGTAACCACCAATTGGTAAAGCGTGGTATTATTGGGAGATGCCACCGGGTTTAATACATTAGCCTGATCCAATCCCGTCGATGGCGTCCATTGGTAAGTAAGGCTGTCACCGCTCGCGGTTGCGGGAAGTGTTATTTGTCCACCCTGCAGCATCACTACATCCGCCGGGAGCGATACCTGCGGATCAGGGTTTACTATTACCTGTTCACTTGCCAGGTAGGAGCAGCCGCTCGGCGATGTAAATGTGTAGCTTATGGTAAACGCGCCAACACCTGCAGACGCCGGACTAAACAGGCCCGAAGAAGAAACGCCCGTTCCGCTGAAAACGCCCGTTCCGGCAAAGCCGTTATTATTGGCAACAATTTGTACCGGCTGCCCGTCGGCACATAATGGCCCGACCTGGGCAATAGAAACAAGCGGGTTAGCATAAACGGTGATGTTTTCCTGCGTTGAGTTAACACAGGTGATCCCCGAATAAACGTCCATTCTTATGGTGTACGATTTTGAGGCAGGCGCATTAAACAAACCATAGTTGTGGTTATATTTCCCGCTGGCAGGCATGGTTGCAGGGTAAAAAACCGTGGTATCTGCCGGGTTGTTATTGTAGTCGAAATACCAAACTACCTTGGTAATCGAGCCAAAGTTTACAGTGGATTGGTTATCAAATATCACGTCGTTCACGCTGCAAAGGCTATTGCTGTTCTCCACTGAAAAAGCCGCAACCGGCGTATCGCCGTTGACCGTAAAGGGCAGCGACTTAGTAACCGGGCAGCCGTATTTAGACGTTACGGTTAAAGTGACGTTATAGTTACTGGCCTGAGAATATTTATGCTGCGGATTCTGCTGGGTCGACGTATTATCTGCGGCGCTGGCATTCGGGTCGCCAAAGTTCCATAAGTAAGTAAAGGACGATTGCGTGCCATCGGATATGGTGCTTTCATCGGTAAACTGCGCATAGGTATCATTTAAACACACTGCCGGCAGCCCAAAATTCACCACGGGCAGCGGGTTAATGGTAAGGGCCTGGCTTGCCAAAGCCGAACAGCCGACGCTGGTTAAAACGGTTAATCTTACCGTGTCAGGCCCTGCATTTGCGTAGGTATGCGTAACGGGCTGGTTGGTAGTTGAGGTATCGGTTGTTCCATCGCCATAGCTCCATACCCATCGTACAATTTTTCCGTCGGCGGTTGTCGACTGATCGGTAAACGTAACGCTTTGCCCGGCACATTCAGGCGCCGAGGTATTGAACACAGCAACCGGCAAATGGTTAACATGTACCACTTGTGAAGAAACGGACGAACATCCGTTTACATTCGTCACGGTCTGGTTAACAGTATAGTTTCCGGGTGCGGCAAACAAATGCTTCGGACTTTGCAGCACCGACGTAGTCTTATCGCCAAAATCCCACTGCCAGCTTTTAACAATCGTATTGTTGGCGTTTGTCTGATCGGCAAAAGTGGTGGAATCGCCCAAACACTCGGTAGTAAACGAAAAATTTGCCTGTGGTGTGGGCGAAATATTGAAATCAAATTCCACCACGTCATTATTGCCGCAGGGCCCGGTCGTTGGATTAAACACCGTTGCGATGACTGACGTGTCCCCTGCCGAATTATAGGTGACCGGTTGGGGGTACTGGTACAAATAAAGGGTTTGGGTGCCTTTGGTTACAGTGGCTATCGGGGTCGGGTTGCTGTCCGTATAAATTGTGCCGTTTTTGAGGTTCCATGTAATATTTGAAGTTTGATAAGGCAGCGAAAGCTGTAGCTTATAGGTTGATCCTATACAACCGTTAGGCTGTGTCACCGTGTCATTAGTGGGGTTGGCTAAAACAATGTTTTCATTAAGGTTTTGGAGGTTTGTCCCGGCAGCGTACCCGTATGATTCTTTGGTTCCGAAACCATAGGCGATGGCGTTAAAACCATCTGCTGCACTTATCGTATGTGTGCCCGCCGTGCCGGTTGAAACCTGCACATCCTGCGGCCCCGATTGCACCGGTATCTGGGCATAGGAGTATGCAGGGTCGCCCGGTACGGGCGTAAATTCAGTATAGGGCGCGCCGTCCAATACAAAAGTCGGCACCGAAGCGGTCTTCATCACGACATTAATGTAGCTTCTTAGTATCTCGTAATTCCCGGTGGAGTACAGCGTAACGTGGTCTATCGTTTGTTCGATCGGGTTCAGAAAAATCATTTCCGGATCACCCAGGTCAGGGTTAACATAGGTACAATTGATGCCCTGGTATTGTGTTACGGCATATTGTACCACCTGGATAGCCTGATCGGACGAGATCACATTGGGCTGCTGCGACGGGAATTCATAAAAACCATTGCTAAAGCTGCTTAAGGGAACAGGCACACCGTTAACAGTCACATTCGGGTTGGTTGTTGTTGCGGGATTGGCTAAAAATATCCTGAAAATATCATAGTTGCGATTATCAAGCGGCACCGTAACATAATTTTTTCCCCATGACGCGGTGGGATACACCTGCTGAAAAAGATTATCTGACGAAATATTTTGATCGTTGCAGCCTATATCGATCCGCGAACTGCCAGCGAAAACAGCGATTTTTACACAATTGCCCGTTACTGCGCTCACCGAGGTAAGCCGTGTGCCAGAAAGATCGGTGTTTGAAAGACCCTGGTAAACCTCGCCCTTATTTAAATTGACCGAGAAGGTGGTGCCAGCGCCATGGCCATCGATCAACGCTGCTGTGGGCGTTATATTTACTGTAGTGCTGTCCTGCGTGGCGATGACCAGGAAGGCTGAGTAGGAATTAGTATTTGAATTTGACTGCTGAATATAATTCATGGAATAGTAGTCCTGCCCCAATGTGCTTACCGGCAATAATAAGGTCGCACCCGACACGGCCAGCGCGTATATGTGCGCATAAATGGCCACCGGCTGTAAAGTAACAATGTGCAAACCCTTATTGGCGACCCCCGAAACACCGCCCAGAAAAGCAGCGGGCGGAATAGTAACAATGGTAACCTGGTTTGCGGTAACGTTAAACGGTATTGTTGCAAAGCTGCCATCGTTTATGGCGATCGTTCCGGACGTATTAAAGGTCGAGGTAATGTAAAGGCTCATCAGGCTGCCGCCATCTTTCCCGGTGCCATCCATACTTGCACCGTTGTTATGATCCATATAGGCTGTCCAAAACTCGGTACCGACGTTGGTTGTATTTTGCGCCCAACAGGTAAAAGCAAAACAAAGCATTACGAATACCGGGGTTATTATTCGGAGTACTTTTTTCAACTGATCAGGATAAATTAACAGATATTGCCCTGCTTATAATATTGGTTTTTAGCAAATAAGCCGTTAAAAATACACAAAGGTTTACACGAAACCATATTTTTTACGACTAAATCACCCAAAACCGGCAAAAAGAAGCATGCTAAAAAATCCTTTTAACATGGATTCCATTAAGGATGGTTTCGCTTTTAACCGGTGCAAATTTCACATCGATACCGGTTCCGGCGGTAATATCGATGGTGTACCTCACCGAAAAAGCCCGGAAGGGCTTCAGGTAGTTATCATCGCCCAATGCATCGGCAACTTTTTGATTATTGATAAAAATATCGAAACTTCGGTTAGTGATTTCGTCTTTTTGCGTTGCGGAATTGAGGTTGTAAACTAAAGCTTGCCGCTCTTTAGCCGACAACAATTCAGCAAAAAGCAGCGTTACCTGGTATTTTCCATCCGGAACATCCGCTTTAAAGTCGCTAAGTCCTACCCTTTGGGTGGCGTATATTGGGTCCTGATCCGTGCCTAAAATATTTTGATTGGTTCCGAATTTTTGCAGGTTGGTGTCCTTCATCGCAAAGATATGGCCGCCAATATAACCCCAGCTCCCCGGTGAATAAGGTTTTTCGGGGAGCCAAACTTGCTGCAGCTTATCGTCGGCATAAAAACGGGTGTCGCCGAGGCTTACATTAAGCTCTTTAAACGGCAGCGTTTTGCTATCGAGCAGCACCGGCTGCATTTTGAAATTTATCGTGGCGAAGTCTTCATAAACAATACCGTTTTTATCAGCCGAAGCCTTTAAATTGTTTATACCATTGTTAAAAGGGACATTAAAAACGGCGACTTTATCTCTAACCGGCTGCGTACCCAACAATTTTCCATTCAACCATAAACTTACTTGGTCAAGGTTGCTGTAAACTTCTACGGGCTGGGTGCAAGTTGCATTTTCGTCGGCTACTCCTCCACGCAATGCCCAATTCCGCGAACCGAGTTTAATAAACGGCTGCTTGAGCAGATTAGCCTGGTAATAATAATATACGTCTTTTGGCACTCGCTCGTCCGTTGCAACCCCTTTGGTGTTCTTATGCGGCGAGGCATCAATGCGCGCATAGGAGTTAAAATCGACCAGGCACCACATGGCTGCGCCTGCAACAAAGGGCCTGGCCATTATTTCCTTTAAATAATGTTTATGATAAAGCGTTTCGTATTCAATCGTTTTATCAAAACGCTGGGGGTTGAGGCTGTGCAAGCGGGTGTCGCCATCGCAGCCGTATTCCGTCACGATCAGGGGCTTATCAGGCAACTCACGGTGATGCCGGTCCAAAAATTTACCAAAACCTTCAAAATCGGGGGCGTACCAGCCGTAATACAAATTCCAACCGATGATCTGCGGGATTTTGGTGATGCCGGCATTATTATATCGTTCAAAATCGCCATGGCAGGAGATCATAGTGTATCGTGAAGGATCCTCGCTGCGTGTAAGGCTATCCAGCTTTCCGGCTAACGTCGCCACATCACGAAAATAAGCCAATTGCTCAGGCGATTTACTCTTATACCTCGGCTGCAATAGCACCTCGTTCATATAAGCCCAGATGATAATACAGGGATGGTTAAAGTTCTGCGCGATCATTTCGCGCTGCATATTTTCACAATTTTGCGTGAACTCTTCCGACTGCGTAATACGGTTTACGATCGGAATTTCGATTGAGGCCAATATGCCCAGCCGATCGCAGGCCTCTAATACGGAAGGGTCTTGCGGGTAATGGGAAATGCGGATAAAGTTGGCGCCCATGCCCTTAAGCAACTGCATATCCCGCTCATGAATGGCATCGGGAACCGCGTTAGCCATCCCGGGATAGTCCTGGTGGCGATTTGCGCCGATCAGCTTCAGCGGCTTGCCATTTAAATAAAAACCTGTGGCCGCATCAAACTTAAACCACCGCAGGCCAAGCGGGCTCGTCGTTTCGTCGAGCAGGGTTCCATCTTTGCCTGTTATTTTGGTGATAACTTTATACAAATACGGATCGTCCGGCGACCATAAATGAGGTTTGGCAATTCCGTTAAGTAACTGATTGACAAAACTGCTGCTATTTGCTGCCAGTGTTGCGCTTGTGGCTGCTTCTTTCACCAGGTTTCCGTCCGCATCTTCAATGAATGAGGATATCAGCACCTTCAGTTTGTTTGGACCGGTATTAGTGATCGAACTTTCCACTGTCACATCAGCCGCCGCCTCGCTTACCATCGGCGTTCTGATCCGCACACCCGGTCCGGCGTTGTTGTCCATGTTAAAATGGACTGGATTGGCCGTGATCAGATAAACATCGCGATAAATACCGCCGAAAAAAGTAAAATCGGCATTTAAAGGCGGGATGCTTTCGTTATGGCTGTTGTCGACTTTAACAGTAATTTCATTGGACGCAGAGACGCAATGCATTGCGTCTCTACCATCGCAATAATGAAGCATTTTTCCAATATCAAAACTGAATGCCGTGTACCCACCGATATGTTTGCCAACCAATTGCCCGTTAACATAAACTTCCGTTACCTGGTTGGCGCCTTCAAAATACAGGTACGCACTTTTTCCCTGCCATGATTGCGGCACGTACACCGTTTTTTTATACCAGCCGATGCCCTGGTAATAGGCGGGCGAGTCAACCGTAACATCGGCAGTATTCCAGCTGTGTGGAAGGGATATTTTTTCCCATTGGGTAGTATCTGATCGATTGGCCGGAAAGCCATTGATATCGCCTTTGTGGAACTCCCAATTGGAATTGATGGTTTGTTTGAGGGTGGGTTGGGCGAAAGCCATCCGGGCACATACCAATGCCCCAATGATTAGGAATATACGCTTCTCCATATTCGCTTTTTAATGAAAATCACAACACCTGCGTTTCCCGACTGGGTAGAGACGCGATGCATCGCGTCTCTACCCACGGTCAATTGAAACCGCAGAATAAATTATTTAAAAAAACTTATCCGGGTTTGGTACCAGGTTTAAAAATTTGTCGAAATTCTCTTCGTAGTGCGATTGGTCGAGCTTATAGTAAAATGCCCCTTTTTTTGACGAGAGCTTATCTTTTTCGTGCAGCTTTACCAACAGGCCGGTTGACAACAGTTTGCGGCTAAAATTACGGTCGTCAAACGTGGTATTATAAACCCCTTCGTAAAGCGCCTGCAACTGCGGGATGGTGAATTTCTCGGGCAAAAGCTGGAATAATATCGGGTGCAGGGCCGCTTTATAGCGCAGTTCCCTTTGCGCCAGCCTAACCATTTCAGTATGGTCAAATATCAGCTCGGGCATTTCGCTTAGCAAAAACCATTCGGCGTGGTATTCATCGCTTAGTTGTTTTTCGTACTGGTGAATGTCGATCAGCGCAAAATAAGCGATGGATAGCGTACGCTCAACAGGGTCGCGGTCCGGTTTTCCGAAAACCTGGAATTGCTCCATATAAACATTCTTCAAGCCCGTGCGGAGTTCAAGGATGCGATTTGCCGCATCTTCGGGACTTTCAGACGGCTGGATAAAACCGCCCATCAGGCTCCATTTGTTTTTTTCAGGCTCGATATTACGCTGCACCAGCAGCAATTTTAGGTTCCAACCGTCAAAACCGAAGATGATGCAATCCGTTGCAACCAACATTCGTTTCTGACCTGTGTATCTCTGCATAATGGTTTAATGTGATTTACAAGTGTAGGAAAAAAGTCCGAAAGTCCGAAAAGTCCGAAAGTCCGAAAGATGAAAGAGTCGGAAGTAGGAAAAGTCCGGAAAGTCCGAAAGATAGATTTCGTTTCGAACTGACACAAAGGTCAGTGCTAACATTTGCTTACCCCTGCCTTCCCTTCCCTCGGGGAAGGAACCGACGTCAGGAGTTCATGAATGCCTATAGAAAACAAATTATTGTATTCATAATCGCACGGGACCACGGCACCTGGACTCAATTCATTTCCTGTCTTTTCGGACTTTTCCGACTTTCGGACTTCGGACTTAACTCACCCTCTTCCCCTGCAGCAGCATATCAATCGCATGATCCAGCGAACCTGCCGGGATTACCTCGCCGGAGTTGACGAAGAATATCTCATCGGCATTCTCAATGGTATTAAGGCGGTGCGCTATAATTACGCGCGTTGTGGTATCGGGCAGATTGTTTAATATATCGCTCAACAATTTTTCAGTTATCGTATCGATATTGGCAGTTGCTTCGTCCAAAATCAGCAATTCAGGATTGCGTAAAACGGCCCGCATAAAGGCGATCAGCTGTTTCTGGCCCAGGCTGATGCTGTCGCCGCTGGAAGTTACTTTGGTATCCAACCCCTGCTCAAATATCGCCAGCAGTGTGCCCAGGTTAGCCTCTTTTATCACCTGTTCCAATTGGTCATTGGTGTAGTCGACATATTTCTCATTCCCGTACAAAATGTTCTCCCGCACTGTCCCGGTAAACAAAAAAGGCTCCTGCAAAATAAAGCCGATCTTCCTGGTACGTTCGGCGGGCTCGTAGGTGCGGATATCTTTACCATCCAGCAACACGGTACCATTAGTGGCATCGTATAACCGCGCAATAATGGAAGCGGTAGTGGTTTTGCCGCCGCCGGTTGGGCCAACCAGGGCATATGTTTTACCTTTTTCGAGTTTAAAATTGATGTTGTGCAGTATTTCCCGGCTTTCGTCGTAGCTAAAGTGAATATTCCTGAACTCCAAAAGCGTCGGTGAAGGTTCTGCGGTTGCTGGCGGAAGGGTTACCAGGTTGGTATCCAGCGCCAATATGTGTGCTATCCTGTCCCAGGCCGCCATCGCGGTTTGGAAATTGGCCCATAGCGCTGCTAATTGCCTCAGCGGGTTATAAAACTGGTTGGCATAGGAGAAATAGGCAATGAGCATCCCCATCCCAGGCTTAAAGTCGCCGACAGAAACCAGATAAATGCCATAAGCAAATACGATCAGCTGCGCCATGCTGGAAAACATGCCAAAAACCGGCACATAGCTGTTATTGGCTATACCGGCGCCAATGGCAGTTTTGTAATTATCCTGGTTAGCCTCATCGAACTTACGGCGGAAGTAGTCGCGGCGGTTAAAGGCGATGATGACCTTAAAATTATTCAGGCTTTCCTGTATTTCGGCGCTCAGGCCGCCGACGCTTTTAAGGTTCCGGGCATTTTTACGTTTCACCCAGGCTGACGTCAACCAGGTAAAGACAAGTATTACAGCGGCAGGGACGAGTGTTGCGGAACCGAGCTTTATATCTATCGCCAACAAAAATATCCCGGCGCCCAGCATGGTTGAAATACTGCCAACGAACTGCATCAGCGATTGCGAGAAAAACTGGTTCACCTTATCGGTATCGTTGTTGATACGCGAGATCAGGTCGCCGGCCTTATTCTGGTTAAAGAAACCGACCGGTAATATTTGCAGCTTGTTGAAAATAGAGTTTCGCAGCGTAAACAACATACGCTGCCCTACCCCGCCCATCAGTATAGTTTGAAAATAGCTGGCGAAAAAGGCCACAATATACATCGCCAGCAAATAACCGCAGTTCACCAGTAATCCGTGATAATCCGGATGCCGGGTAAAAAGGTATTTATTAATGGTTTTGCCAATGATATACCAGGCAAATAGGTTTAAAGCCGAATTCGTCAGTATCGCGGCAAGCGCTAACCATAAGTTTTTACGTTCGTGGCTGATCAACTGCAACAGCTTCCCCAGCGACGACCATGTGGACGATTTTGGCGCATTGGTCTGCAGTTCGTTCAGGTTATACTTCATAATTGCTGGTGCTTTGCTGCGAGTTAAAAATCTGTACGTACTCGGGGCTGCTGTGCAGTAAATCGTCGTGCTTGCCGGTGGCGATAATTTCGCCTTCCATCAATAAAATGATCTGGTCGTAATGTTCCACCGATGCAATTTTTTGGGTAACAGAGATCAGCGTTAAACCGGGATAATTCTTCTGTACATTGGCCAAAATCTTATTTTCGGTGTGGGTATCCACGCGTGCCGTAAAATCATCCAGCAATAAAACTTTTGGATCCAATGCCAGCGCGCGGGCCAGCATAATGCGCTGTTTTTGCCCGCCGGACAAACTGGAGCCGCGTTCGGAAACCACGGTGCTCAACTTTTCCGGCAGGGCATTTATAAAATCATTCAGCTCGGCGGTTTCTATTGCTTTTTCCAGCGATTGGTCGGTAACAGTATCACTGAAGGCAATATTTTCGCGGATGCTCATATTAAAGATGATGCTGTCCTGGAAAACAAAGCCCACCTGGCTGTGGAACGATTCGCTGTCATAATCGTCGATATTTCTGCCGTCAAACAATATCTCACCCGAGTTGGCTTTGATCAACCCCGTCAACAAATAAAGCAACTGCGACTTGCCGGCAGCCGTCGGCCCGATAATGGCGATCTTTGAACCGGGCTTCACCTTAAACGAGATTTCCTTCAATGCCGGCTTTTGCCCGTAAACTACCGAAACATCTTTTAATTCGATCTCACCGTTAAGCTTTTCAACAAGGGTTCCTTTATCCGAAGTATCCTGTGCCTGCAGCACCATATTGATGCGGTGGAAGGATGCCGTGGCTGCCGCAATGATGTTGCTCATAAAACCGATAACAAAAATGGGGAAAATGAGCATCGACAAATAGGTGTTAAAGGCAGCAAAATCACCAAAAGTCATGCTTCCGGAAATATAAAAATGGCCGCCCAGTGCCAGGATAGTCAGTGTAGCAATATTGGCAGTGAAAGTAATAACGGGTATCAAACCGGCAAAAAGACGCAGGATGCTTAAGCCAATCTCTTTGGCTTCGGCATTTGCCCTTATAAATTTATCGAACTCGAGTTGCTGCGAATTGATAACGCGTATGAGCGCCGAGCCTAAAATACTTTCGTTGATCACTTTATTAAGCCAGTCGATTACTTCGCGGCTTCTTTTGAAAAGTGCCCGCACACGTTTCAGCACATAAGCAAAAGTGCCGCCGATAATAGGGATAATGGCGATAACACAAAGCCCCAGCTTCCAGTTAATGGTCAACAGCAAAATGCTGCCGCCGATCAGTGTAAACACTGATGATATAATGCTCACCAGCGCCTGGGAAACATACATTTTTATAGAATCCACATCGGATGTGAGATTGGTAAGCAGCTTTGCCGGGCTGATCCCTTCGATAAAAATATTGCTTTGCCGCGAGATCTTGTCCGACAGGCGGCTGCGCAGGTCGCGGGCTACTTTTTCGGAAGTATAGGTTTGAACGATGGTTTGCAGGTAAGCAAACACAAAAACAACCAGTACCGCCAGTGTAAATTTGATGAGCGTCGGGTTGAAGTTGAATTTTGTCCGGGCAATCAACGTTTGCACATAACCGTCAATACCATGCTGAATGATTTTGGGCAGCCACAGGTTAACGCCATTGGTGAACAGTGCAAACAAGATTAAAAGCGCCAGCAGCCCACGGTACGGAGTGAGCAGGCTGAAAATCCCCGGTTGTTTTGGTTTGTTGTCCGCTTTGTCCATTCAATAATTGTTGGTCTTTAAAATAACCGCGTGTAAAAATAATGGGAGATTTAATCGATTGCTAAGATTATCCGGTATATTTTTTTCAGCATCAGAAATGTCGAAATATTCCGTTTATCATAAACAGGCGGTTTTAATGGAAGGACGATTGAGGCGGGAAAAGATTTTGTAGAGATTCTGTGTTAACTACCAAATGTTTTTTACCTTTGTTTTAATCAAGGCGGCTTTAAGCCAGCCTCATTAGGGCAGCACATTTACGTAATGGC
>Ga0302140_10010720_pt1 | contig 11304 bp, 9 predicted proteins | sample I_Bog_E1_1_FD_202095 | JGI IMG/M metagenome (GOLD analysis project Ga0302140, IMG submission 202095) | Peat permafrost microbial communities from Stordalen Mire near Abisko, Sweden - I_Bog_E1_1 | ecosystem: Environmental > Terrestrial > Soil > Wetlands > Peat | place: Sweden: Abisko, Stordalen...
ATGATTGCGACCTTGCCCGCCAGGCGTCCTCGCTCAAGATTCAAGCGATATTGGGACATTCGAAATTCGTGCGACTGCTGAACCTCCTGAACAGATGGGGATATCCTCAGGGCCTTGCACCTCGAAGCCTTGCCAAGTGCCCTCAGCGCTTTATCCAGGAAATATCTTGCGGCTCGTTTTATAGTATTCACTCGCAGGCTTCTCTACACTCTTGGATCGTGGCGCGGGTACTACCGGTACAAGATCCAGGGCGCACTCCGCAATCAGTTGCTTCCGGGTCCGGCTTCGTCAATATCTAATATCGGCATCGCCGGCCAAACGAACTCCTCTTCCGCGGTCGAGGCCAACTCTCGGCGATCCTACCCACGACAACTGAGCGCGGAGCTATTGGTTATACCATCCCGGAAAGGCACGGATTCCCGCCGTATTTCACCGCAAAAAAGTCCCTCGCAAAATATTTCTTCAAAACGGTTGACACCACAGTGCGCGCACAAACTGCAACACACCTAAAAAAGTCAAGGGAAAAGAAAACACTAACTGACGCACAATGAAAGATGGTCAGTATGGTTGTATGACAGACTCAAATCGCCGCGCCCGCAAGCCCCGGTCGCGCTTCTTCAAGACATGGCAGCCGGCCCTCGAGAGAATGAATGAACACCTCGAGGATAAGTATCCTGAAGTTGAGGACGAGAAGGTGAGTCGGGCCTGCGAGATGCTGTTCGGGCTGCCGATGGAGGTTGACAACGATGAGTGCTATCTCAAGCCCGGCCAATCACCTTCCCCACCACCCGCCCTTCCCGAACAAGCCCTCTCCCACCCCGGTTAACCTCCACCATTCATATGACATGTATCGCAATGGAAAAATAGCCCGCTTGCCTCGCCATATCCGCGACGAACTGAACAAACGCCTCTACGACGAAGTGCCCGGCTGCCAGCTTGTCGATTGGCTCAATTCACTTCCAGAAGTCCGGCAAGTCCTCCAGCAGCATTTCGAGGGTCGCGAAATCAACGCACCCAACCTAAGCGATTGGAAACAGGGCGGCTACGCGGAGTGGCTCCTTCGGCAGGAGACAATCGGCAAAATCAAGGAGACCGCCGGCGATGCCGCGGAGATTGAAGCCGCCGTCGATGGACGGTTGACGGGCCACATGACCGCTGTCGTTACGGCGAAATATGCCGCCGCCCTGGTCAACCTGGACGATGCGGCAAGCGATGGCGCCGCTGACGCCAGGATGCGCGTCCTGCACGGCCTCTGCTACGATATCGCATCCATCCGCCGCGGCGACCGGTTCGAAGCGAGGGATAAGTTGGAACAAGCTCGGTATGACTTTGAACGCGAAAAGACTGAACTGGATGTCGTTGAGTTCATCATACGCTGGATGGAATTTCCCGCCGTGCTCGATTGCCTCCGCAACAAAAAGCTCACTGCGATCCAGCGAAAGGTCCGCTTGTGCGACATATTCGGCATACAGCATCCCTCGCGCGACCCTGACGAATCAAATGAACTCGAGGATGATGACGGCAATTGAAAACCGCCGTGGATACTGGACAACCGCCCTGCGACGCGGGCCTCGGCCACAAATTTAAGGCGATTTAAGCCCCATTAAGGTAAAAAATCTTTTTTTCTGATCAAATGCCCGATTCCCCCCCCCGCAGCTCAGCTCTGGCTCCCCTACTCTTCGTTCTGCTGGCGTGTACGGTCGCCTGCGTAGCCGTCAGTTCCCAGAGTCTCTGGACTGACGAGGCGGAAACTTCCCTGATGGCCCTCCAGCCCACCATCCAGGGCTGGTGGCACACGCTCTATCTCGAGCACAACTCGAACCTCCAGCTTCCGCTCTACATGATTTACATCTGGGGTTGGTCGCGTCTCTTCGGCACCGCGGAGGTTGTCATGCGCGCCGCCAATGTCCCCTGGTTCCTGCTCGGCCTCGCAGCCCTCTGGCATTTCCTCCGCCGCCATCCAGCCCTGCGCTCCACTACCATCCTGCTCTACTGCCTTCACCCCTTTGTCTGGTATTACCTCAATGAAGCCCGGCCCTACACGATGCAGCTTTCTGGCGCGCTCCTCGTCTGCGGCTCGCTGTTTACCGCCATCGATGAGCCGGATGTCCCGCTCTCCTCCTGCTGGTGGCGTCTCTTTGCCGGGGGCATGTTCATCTTGTGTGGCTCCGGCCTCCTCGGCGTCATTTGGGGCATCGCCATCACCATTTTTCTCTTCACGCTTCCAAATTTCCGCGAATCCATAGCCCGCTCCGCCATTCCTACCCTGGCGTACTCAATCCCCCTTTTCGCGGCCCTTGCCCTTTTCTACGCATGGACCATTAAGGAAAAGGTCGGCACCGGCACCATCCCCATGAACGTGCCCAGCATGTTCGCCGTTTTTTATGAACAGCTCGGTTTCCTCGGGCTCGGACCGGGGCGCAACATGCTCCGGTCCGCAGCCCTCTCTGCTCTGCACCCCTATTTCATCCCCCTTCTTCTCCTCGGCATTCCTCTCGCATGCGGACTCGCCGTCGCCGCCCGTCGTAGCTTTGGTCTCCAGCAAGGGCGCCTTATGCCCATCCTGCTCCTGATCGGCATCCCGTTGATTCTCACCTTCGTTTTCAGTTTTGTCCGGCACACCCGCGTCCTTGGTCGCCATTTCATGCCGATGTTCCCCTTCATCCTCTGCGCGCAGGCGTACGCCATCCTCCTGCTTTGGAAAACCGGCCGTCCTCTCGCCCGTGCCGCTGCGTTCCTCATTGTCGCCGCCCTCACCCTCTCCAGCCTCGAGGTCCGCTTCGCCTTCCGTCATTCCAAGGACGACAACCGTGCCGCAGCCGTCGCTGCCGCCCAGTCCCTCGCCCAAGGCAAGATCGTCTGGTGGGCCGCTGACCGAGATCCCGCCAAATACTACCGCTTGCCGCTCGTCTTTGCTGCATTGCCCATCGTCCCGCATTCCGCCATCTGGGTGGACAAAGTCCCGTCCCACTTCGCCCCGCCCCCGGATCAAATCTTCTTTTCAAAGCCCGACCTCTTCGACCGCACCGGCACGCTTGCCGCCTACATCACCGCCCACCACTATATCCCGGTAGCCACATGGCAGGCCTTCACACTATGGCAGGCCCCGGCACTCCCGCGTTGACCCGTCGTCCAGCGGCATGCACCTTTAAAGCCGGCAGCCGCTCCAGCCATGTCCTCCCCACCGCAAGCCGCCCAGACTTTCGAAGAATACGAGACTCTCGAGAGTTGTCAGGTGTGCGGTTCCGGCCAATTCCGGAAGGTATTCGAACCCGACGTCGTTCAGTGCGACCGCTGCCACGTCTTCTTCCGCAACCCCCGTCCCACTCAGGCTGAGATCCGCCGCTCGTACGATTTCGGCAGCAATTACGCCGAGTGGCAGCAGGACGACTCCAAGCGCTGCCGCATGTGGGAGCGCCGCGTCAACCACCTCACCCGATACAAGAAAACCGGCCGCCTCCTCGATGTCGGCGCGGGCGACGGTTACTTCCTCGATTGCGCAAAAGCCGCCGGCTTCACCACCTACGGCACCGAACTTTCCTCCACCGGCGCCGATTACGCCGGGAAACGCGGCCATCAACTCCTCCTCGGCCAGCTCAGGGATATCGACTTTCACGGCCTCAAGTTCGACGTCATCACTCTGTGGCACGTCCTCGAGCATCTCCCGGATCCCGGAAACGCTCTCTCGATCATCTTCAATCTCCTTGAGCCCGGCGGCATCTTTGGCGTCGCGGTTCCCAACGAGGAAAACCAACTCTTCCGCCATCGCATCGGCACAATCAAGACCGCCAATCCACTCGGCCCCATCGTCTGGGCGAAGGAAATCCATCTGACCCACTTCCAGCCCGCCACCTTCCGCGCCGCCCTGCGTGAACACGGCTTTCAGGTCCGCGAATTCGGCGTGGACGACATCTACTGGGATCGCTCCCTCTCAAACATGGCCAAGCTCACCATGCAGAAGTCCCTTTCCGCCCTCCTCCAGTGGCACTTCAGCATGGCCATGTACTGCGTCTGTTCCCGACCAGTTTAAATAGAACAGTGGGCCGTCACGCCGACGACCGCGCGCCAGCGTCTATCCGCCCAAGGACGGATCTGCCTCAGGCACGACTTGAACATGAACTTGCACTTGAACCTGAACTTCCCCGCCCCTCAATAAGCCCCCACCGTCACCGCGCCCGTCGGGTCAAACAAACGCGTATCCGAATCCGAAATCACCAGCGACGGAGCCACCGACTGCGTATCCCGCAGGTTCTGAACGTTGATTGCTCCGATCTCCCCGCCATCCTGCCGTAGTATGCCGCCCCCGTTGTTCGTCCCCACGGCAAACAGCGTCAACGCACCCACATGCCCCGCATCCATCGACATCAGGATGCCCTCTTTGGTCTGCCCCTCCGGCCTCCGCCATTGCAGCGGCCCCAGCTTGAACTGATTGATCCACGCACCGTCCATCACGATCCGCCCCTCCGTCGGGGACATCGCTGTAAAGCTTGAGTCAGACCAGTTTCCATCCACCCACAGCGTTCCGATGTTCGCCCCCGGCCCCAGGTAAAGCCACGGTCCATACCACCCCAGGTAATACGCGCTGCTGTAATCCTGCACCGTCATATTCACCAAATTCAACCGGTCCATCTTGTCCAACACCCCAATCATCTGCTGGGCCGGTATACCCGCTTCCTTGAAGATCCCCGCAAACGCAAGGTTCACCGCCCCGATGGTCACCTGCCCGAAGTTCCCCGCGAACCCCGGCCGCCCTGCCGTATCGATCAGGATCCCATACACCTTCACTGTTCCGTTCAGATCCCAAATCACGATGTCATCCGCTTTTCCCACCAGCGAGATCAGCCGCACGGCCGACCCCGTCCCTGCCGCTGTGATCTCACTCACGCGGACATGCGCGCTGTCCGCGCTCCCTGTATCGACCAACGAGTTTGGTGCCTCAGCAAATCCATAATTCTCATCGCCGTTTAGCGCGATTTCATCGTCCAGCCCATTCCCCCAAATGTTATGAATCGTCACATAGGAGTACGGCGCATCCAGGTGCACCGTATCGTTGTTGTGATCCGGGAAATGCCAGTACCCGGTCAGGTTCTCGGCCACCACCTGGGTGCAGGAGGTAAAGCAAAACGCGAAGCAGCGGGAATCGATTGTCTCCACGTTCGAAACCCAGATTCCCTGCACCCCGTTGAACTCGATCCCGTTGACGAAGTTCCCGTTCCCGTCGCCGTGCGACTGGTTCTCCTGGTTCTGCGGGTATTGCCCGTTCCCATTTACGGTCAGGTTCTCAACAAAGATGTTGCTGTCACTCCGCTCCATGTAGCTCCGGTGGATATTGGTCAGGAGCGGCGTGTTCGAGGAGCTGCTCAGGAACAGCCCGCACGTCCCCTCGTTCAACCCGATGATCCTTTCGCCGCTGCTGAGCGCCAGCGAGCCGGATACCCGGGCGCATCCCGGCAGCACCAGTGTCCCACCTCCCGTTGCCGCCAGCGTATCGAGCGCCCCTTGCAGCGTCGCCCGGTCATCCTCACCGCCGCCGCTCCACAGGTTCGAGTCGAGGTGAATCCCCGGCAGCCGGTTCGCATACACAACCGGTTTCCCGCCCGCCGTGGAAGCAATCCATTGCGCCGTGACAGGATGTTGCGGATACCCAACCTCCCCTGGCGCCGTCCCGGTGATCAGCGCCGCCGGTTTCCCGTCAGCCCAGGCCCCGGTGCAATACAGCACCGTCGCGATGAGCACCCAACAGCCCATCCTGGTCGCAATCCCCTTCACATCCCGGCGATTTGTCCGCTTCCCGTCGCCGAGTTCGGCACGATCCTTGGATACACCCTCGCGATCAGGTCCTGGATCACCCGATCCGTTCCCTCTTCGCCCCGCCCGGGCAATACGTTCGCCGCCACCGTCACATAAGCCCACCGCTGGTTATAGCCATGCAGCAGCCGGTCCTTCATATCGATATACTCCCGCGTAAAATGCGACGCGGTGATATCCGAATACCCGATGAACCAGTAGTAATTCAGGTTGTAAACGTCGACCACCTGGCCGGAGGTCGTCCGCACTTGCCGGCTATCGTGCAACCGTGTCACCGGCAGCGTCCCACCCGGAGCCTCCGGGACCGGTACGTTCAAGCTCTTGGAATCCACAATCGTCCATCCCTGCGCCGGCAGGCAGCGTTCCGGCCGGTGGATGCTATTATCCAGGTCATTCCCGGACAGTACGATCGACACCAGCACCGAGTCCCCGAGCCCATCGTCATAAATCTTCCGGCAAAACTGGGTATCCGGCGCCAGCATCGAATGTTCCCGTTCACTGATAGCCCCGGGCGCCCCAGCCCATCCACCCATGGTATCGGGTAATTCCATCACCACCCGGCACGGTTGGATCTTCGTCTCCCGGGGGATGAAAAACACCGTCCCCAGTCCGCACGCCAGCAAAGCCTGTAATATGAGGAGCCTGCTAATAGTCATAAGTCGCGGGAGGATCCTTCTTTGTCAGTGTTTCGAGCGGACTTCCCGGCTCCGCCTGTCCCGTCTTGATAGCCTTCACCGCCTCGAAGATAGGCAAATCCAGCAGCCTGCTCAGCAGCAGCATCGCCCCCAGCGCGATCGGGAACGACACATACCCCGACGCCTCATGGTACGTCCCACCGGCAAACGGTGCCCCGAAAAGCTTCGCCACGATGAAAATCGATACGATCCGTCCCGCGTTGCCGATGATCGCAAATCCCGTCGAGAAAAACAGGATCACCCCCTTCTTCCAGAGCTTCGTCTGGGTCAGGTGGACATAAATCGCCGTCACCATCACCATCGCCATCAGCGAGCGGATGCCGCTGCATCCTTCAGCGACGTCAAATCCACCAAAACTCTGGTCCACCGGCCGCAGAGTCGTCCCCTCCGCATACAACGGGATCCCCACCAGCCCGCAGATCAGCCGCGCCATCCCCGTTACCAGGAATTGCAGCCGAAATGTCGCCTGCTCGATGGCCGATATGGGAATCATGAAGACCAGGAAAACGATTGGGAAGAGGAGGATCCGGGCCACTTCCTTGCCCCACAGATACAGGACGATACCGTACAGAAGCAGGGGACCTGCGGCCATTCCGAGTCGGCCCTGGAGCGTCCGGGCACCGATCGCAAACACAATGCATCCCAATGCCACCCAGATCAGCCCTTGGTTGCAGCCCTTCTTCTTCGCTTTTGCGAGCTCGTCCCGGTGATACCACACCAGGAACAGGAAAATCACGGGCACCAGTTTCCCGTGCTCGAAGTTGTACGCCGGATCGAAACGCGCCCATGCCCATTTCGTGATCGGCAGCCCCTGGTACAGGATAGTTACCCCGTAAAAGTAGTAGAGCGTCCCGGCCACGCCCAGCAGCAGCGCCAGCCGGGCAAAGTCCAGCGGCGTCCACCTGCGCTTCAAAAAGCCCAGGTAATCGAATCCTCCCGCGCTGTCCTTGCTGGCTGTGGGTACGTCATTCGCCATCCGGCCAAAACACTACGCCGCCACCCTCCAAACCGCAAATGTTGAAAATATTTTCATCTGCCGCCCGCCAGCTCCCCCACATGGGCCGCCACGGCACTCCCAAGCACCCGAAGCCCATACCCGCCCTCCAGCAGCGAAACCACCCGCCCCGACGCATGCTTGTTTGCGATCCCCATCACCAGCCGCGTCATCTCCGCAAAGTCCTCGTCCCGCAGCAGGAAGCCTCCCAGCGGGTCACCCATTCCGGAGTCGAACCCCGCCGAGATCAATACCAACTCCGGCCGGAAGCGCTCCGCCGCCGGCTCCAGGTGCGTCCGCATCGCTCCCAGCACCATCGCCCTCCCGGATCCCGCCGCCAGCGGGCAATTAATCGTCAACCCCGCCCCGGCCCCGATCCCTGTTTCGCTCTGCCGTCCCGTACCCGGGTAAAGCGGCCATTGATGCGTCGAGAAAAACAACACTGACCCATCCCCATAGAAAATCTCCTGCGTTCCGTTCCCATGATGCACATCCCAGTCCACAATGAGCACCCGCTCGATCCCGTGCGCCTTCTGCGCATGCCGCGCCGCCACCGCGATATTGTTGAAAATGCAGAACCCCATGCCCCGGTCTGCCGTTGCGTGGTGCCCTGGCGGGCGCACCGCGCAAAATGCGTTGCGCATCCGGCCCCCCATCACCTCATCGACGGCGCTCACCGCCAGGCCCGCGGCCCGAACCGCGACGTCCCACGAAGCCTCGCAGACAGCGGTGTCCCCAGTGCTCAGCTCAGTCGCGCCCTCCTTGATGTCATGCTCCATGAGGTCCAGGTAGTGGCTTGCGTGAGCCCGCCTCAGTTCCGCCCGCGTCGCATCCCTGGCCGGCACCGGCGCCATCTTTCCCGCGAGCCCGGCCTCCTCCAGGCCCGTGATCACCGCCTCGTAGCGCTCCGGGCATTCCGGATGCCCGAATCCCGTATCATGCTTCAGGCAAAGCGGGTCCGCCCCCAGCCCTGTCATTCCTGGGTGTGTCATTCCCGCCCCAGCCAGCGCCCTGCGGCCTGGATGTCTCCCCGCGTCATTTCATGCCCGCCGGTCTGCTGGTGCTCCGTCACCTTCGCTCCTGCCTTTCGCAGCAATGTGCCCAACTGCCGCGTCTGCTCCGGCGTCGCGATCGGATCGTAAATGCCCGATGCCAGCAGCGCCTCCGTACCTGCCAGGTCCGGAAGTGTCTCCGGCTCCAGCGGCACCATCGCCCTCACCAGGACCGCCCTTGAAAAAGTTGCCGCCCCCGTCAGCAGCATCGCCGCCGCGATATTCGCTCCATTCGAGTACCCAAGCGCCATCACCTTCGTTAAGTCAAACTCGTGCTCCGCCGCCTTATCCCGCAGAAAATCCCCCAACTGCGCCGCGCGCCTCTTCACATCCTCCTCATCGAACACCCCCTCCCCGAACCTCCGGAAAAATCGCGGCATCCCGTTTTCCAGCACGGGCCCGCGCGGGCTTAGCAGCCCGGCCCCCGGCAGCACCGCCTGCCCGATTCCCAGCAGGTCCGTCTCATCGCCTCCGGTGCCGTGGAGCAGCAACAGGGTCTCCGGTCGATGTCCCGGCACATAGCGATAGATCAAGGAACTCATCCCCGCACAATAATCGGTTCCAGCCCCGCCTCGATTTGCTCGCGCGCCCCCTCGAGCCACGGCGGCAGCTTCAGGGCCTCGCCCAGTTTCTCGGGCGCCTCATCTGTCGCGAAGCCGGGCTCATCTGTAGCGATCTCGAACAATACGCCGCCCGGCTCCCGGAAGTAGATCGAGTGAAAGTATTGCCGGTCCAGAACCGGGCTCACATTCATCCCGGCGCTTGTAAGGGTTTTGCGCCACGCCACCTGGTCGGGATCATCCGGCACCCGCCATGCGATGTGATGCACCGTCCCTGCCCCGCCGCGCGCCCCACGCCCATCCGGGGTGCACACCAGGTCGATGCCACCGGCCCCGTCCCCGGCCTTGTACCGGAACCGGTTCCCCTCCTGCCCCACCAGGGTAAATCGCAGTGTTTCCGTCAGCAATGCCGCTGTCATCTCGTACCCCTCCTCGTGTGCCGTCACCCCATGCATCCCTCGGATCGCCACCTCGTCCGGCACCCCGCCTCCCTTCCAGTACGGCCTCCCGTCCTCCGTTTCTACCAGTTCCAGTTGCATCCCATCCGGATCCTGAAACGGCAGCACTTTGTCGCCAAATCGCTCCAACGGCCGGTCATGCTTCACCCGCATCGTCGTGAACCGCTCTTCCCACCACCCAATCGAGCCCTTCGGCACTGCGAGCCCCGTCGCGTTCACCTGCCCGGTGCCTGCCCGTCCCCGGAACGCATTTGGCCACGCAAAAAACGTCAGGATCGTCCCAGGCGCCCCCATCTCCGTCCCGTAATAGAGGTGGTAGGTGAGGGGATCGTCAAAATTCACCGTTCGCTTCACCAGCCGCAGCCCGAGCACACCCACATAAAAATCGACATTCCCCTGCGGGCTCCCGGCGATCGCCGTTACGTGATGAATCCCGTTTACGCTCATGGCAGACCGTTACCTTCAGCGCGGGCAGAGAAAATTTCCACCCTTAAACAAGGCATTTCTGCCCCTATCTCCGCTCCCCATAAGCTCGCGCCAGTTCCCTCCGCGATATCTTCCCGCGTTCATTCACCGGCACCTCATCCACCATCCACACATCCTTCGGCACCTGCCAGCCGCTTAGTACCGTGCGTGCATAGCGGAGCACCGCCTCGGCCTTCGCGGTTCCACTGACACATGCCACCGCCTCCTCATTCCTCAATGCCGATGCCACCCCAAAAACCACCACCTGTCGCACCCCTGGGCATTCCGCCAGGCGCGCCTCCACCTCTGCCGGGTTCAGCTTCCGCCCCGCGATATTGATCACATCCGTCGCGCGCCCCGCGAGGTACATACCCCGCTCTCCCATCCGCACCAGATCAGCCGGGACGAATCGCCCGTTCCCCAGCACCTCTTCATCCCGGTCCGGGTAGTATCCCATTCCCACCGCCCCGCTTCTCACCGCGATCTGGCCCGTTTCGCCGAGCGGCTCGATCCCCACATTCCGCATCGCCGTTCCGACAAATCCTTCCTCATACACCACTTCCTCTCCCAAGTCGTATCCGATGCCCCCGCATTCGCTGGACCCATAAAACGTGTGCACCTTGCGCCCGAACCGCGCGCTGAACCCGTCCCCCACCCGCGCCGGCAGCGGTGCGCCCGCGGAGATACACAGCCGTAGCGCCGGCAACTTCTCCGCCCCTTCCATCCCCGCCAGCTTCTCGAAAAATACCGGCATCCCCGGGAACACCGTCGCACCCGTCCGGGCGAGGTCGTGCAAAATCGCCCGCGGCATCCGCTCCTCGCTCGCCGCCAGGGCCACCCCACGGCATAGCAGCGGCGTGATTAGATTACTAAATCCATACGAGTGCGAAAACGGAATCACCCCGAAATTCAAATCCCCATCGAGTATCCCCATCGTCTCGCAGATATTGTCGCAGTCCGCCACCAATTGCCCCGCCGAAAACTGGATGGCCCGCGGTCGCGATGTTGTACCGGAGGTCAGTTTCAGGAAATCCGACCCATCCAGGCCGCCGGCCGCGAAATGACCCTCCCGGCTCCGTTCCTCCACCTCCAGCCCTCGCTCGCCCTCCACGACCACCCCCTTCGCCCCGCAAGTCTCCAGCGCCAACTCCCGCTCCTTGCAATCCATATGCGAACCCAGGGGCAGCGGAATCAGCCCCAGGCGCATCGCCCCCAGCACCAGGGCCGGCCACGCCGGGGAATTGCCCACCTGCATCCCCACCACCGTCCCCG
>Ga0302140_10010722_pt1 | contig 11303 bp, 15 predicted proteins | sample I_Bog_E1_1_FD_202095 | JGI IMG/M metagenome (GOLD analysis project Ga0302140, IMG submission 202095) | Peat permafrost microbial communities from Stordalen Mire near Abisko, Sweden - I_Bog_E1_1 | ecosystem: Environmental > Terrestrial > Soil > Wetlands > Peat | place: Sweden: Abisko, Stordalen...
CTGCGGCGGCACCATACATTCGCTGCCGAACTTAGGCGGTGCACAGCTTTTACTTTAGCTTCGGGTTCACATTCAAACAGATACATCTGTCCAACCCCAATATTTCCAAACGGATACTTGGGCTTCCTGAATTTCTTCTGGGGATCCCCGGGCTGGGTAACTCCATCGTTGGCAAGTTCAAAATCCATGTTTACCTCCATTTAAATGTGTTTGTGATGATGACAGTGAAATTTAACCCGTCCCTTAGTGGACTGGCCAGTTCGGCTAATTGGAGTGTGTTTTGCCCTGTCCAGATGGAGATTGCACAGATTGACACTGCCGAACTTGATAGCCTGCCCCTGGGACCGCTGCTTGGGAAGCTTGTTCATCGGTTCCATTAAATCTTCTCCACAGTTTCGATCACCTTGGAGGCGTCCGCTTTAACGGCAGCGGCATCAGCCTTTGCCTTGGCATCAAACTCTTGATACAGGACCTTGACTTCGCGGAACAGAGCCGACATATGGGCCGCATCAGCCTCCGCTGCGTTCTTCTCTTTGGCAACATAAGCCTCCATCTTTTCCCAGATGCGGCCCAAATAGCTCCCACCCCAAATCCCCCAAACCCCACCAAGGGTAAGCCCAGCCAGGGCATAGATAAAGTTATCACTTGATGGCATATATGCCTCCATACAATTTGTTATTAGAAATGAGCCAAAAGATGGACAATACCCCAAGCAATGGCAACTGTTCCGCCACCCTGGAAAATGCCCTTTACATGCGCGGATTTATTCGCAGCCTCAGAAGCATCAACTTCGATCTTCCGAAGGTCTAACTCTTTCTGCTGGTCGGCAATGATTCCGTTGTCCGTTGCAATTTCCAACGTGAGCTTAAGATTTACGGACTTGAAGTTATCAATGTCTTTGGCCTGGGCAGCAATTAACTCGTCTTTGGTGGTATCGACGGGTTCTGGATCAGGGTTATTGGACGGGATCACGGTTCCAGGCGTAAGCGATCCCGAATGAGTTCCCTGGGCTCTTAGTTTAGCGGTCAGTCGTTTAACATTGGCATCCGACTGATCAGCCTTGGCTTGTGCCGTAGCTGCCTGCTGGGCAACTTGGTTCTTTGCTTCAACTTCATTCTTGACCTGGGTGGCAATCTGTTGAACTTTGCTCTCGGTGGCCGCAATCGTCGCGGCGGAGGCAGAACTTGACTTGCGAACGCCAAGGTAGAACCCACCGGTCAATGCTAGAATAACGAGTGCCATCCAGGCTTTCCAACTCATTTGGGCCTCTTCCTGTTCTCTAAAAGTATAACCCATCCCGCCAAAATATCAACTAAAACTACAAAAATAATTGCGATGAATAAACTATTCAGTTCGCTCATTGGTTTCCTCGATCACATCACGGTCGCAAGGCACAATGGGGCAACCCATCTTAAACTCAACACCCCAACCCTTGGTATTGGGCATATTCAAAGCCAGCCAATCCAAAAACCGCTGAAACAAAGGCGACAATTCATCGGAAGTCATAATCCGATCACCCCCGGGAAATGAAATAGCCATGTTGATGGCGCTGTAGCCCATCTTCATCAGCAAATATCCACTATCAATAAACTGTAGTCCACCCCCCATGGATTCTTTGACCAACCAGTGCAGCGGTCGGCCATCAATACCGCTTTGAGGGGCATCGTCGCTATCTAAAATAGCCCTAAGCTTCAACAGCGCGGTTTCGGGTTTGAGTTGGGAACTCATTACGCCTCCATCAATAGAAGTTGGTAGTTAAGATCACTCGACCATTTCTGTGCCGGTTGGAACTGGACAATGGAATTATCCGCTTCGGCATCCTCGGGAGGGGAATCGTCCTCTACGGGCACCATCCTGTTGGGAGTCCGGGTATCGACAATCATCAGCCGACCATCCCGGGTCTTCACCAGCATCTCAACACAATTCAGTTTAGCTACAATCATCATTTTCTCCCCAGGGGATTAATCTCCAACCACAAGTTTAGACGATTTCTGGAACTCGTCAAGACAATTCTGATTGACAATGATCTTTGGTGGGTTAGACTATGGTTGGAACAATTTCCTGTTCCCAACGTCCCCATTTGGAGATTCCAAAATGTCCACCGAAACCCCCACCTTCGCTCCCCTTCTGGATACCCAGGCCGTGGCTGATCTGCTTGGCCTGACCTACAGCGTTATTCTTGGTATGCGGAAGAAGGGAACCGGTCCCAAGTATTTCAAGACCGGTCGCAAGTATATGTATGATCTGGATGCCGTGGTTCAGTGGCGCAAGGAGAAGTTCAGCGTCGCAGTCTAGAAACATACATCCCATCCAAAATGATTCGGGGCCGGTTGGCCCCGTTTCTTTGTCTGATAGTATCTGTTGAGAATCATTCTCATCGTTTAAGGCTGTCTTGGTCACTAGGTGGCATAGTTTCATAACTACCATGCCATCTAAGCCATCCCGTGGTGTTCCCTCCCGGGGGAATAGCCTTGTTCGTAGTTACATAGTCTGCTGGCCGTGGTCCGAACCTAAAGACGGTATCTTTGAATGCCATCTTTTGAGCTTCCCACTCATTAACTCCATTCATTAGGATTATTGAGATTCTTTCAGCAACAAGGTCATCCCAATCGCTCTGGTTCATAATATCTCCCAAAATTAGAGAATAAAATTTTTATTTGTTTGGTGTGTACGTACTGTACAATCTTTGCGGTCTTTAAAAGCCCGATCCAGGAAAACCTTTCACTGTTGGTTCGGATCTTTAACCCTTTGCTTCGCTCATGGTTAGGGCTTTTAATCCTTTAATCAGTTCGTCGAAAGGGGGAGTACAAGAAGAATACTTTCCAGAAATCTGCTGTCAATAGGAAAATTTTGCCGGTGGTCTGTGGTTTGTGAGAAGTCTGTGTTTTTATGACCATTTTGCCCCCAAAAAAGGGAATCCCCACAGACCGGTATGTAGTGGTCTGTGGGGGTATGTGCTTTTGCCTTACTTTTTGTAGACATCTGCCCAATCTTCCCCTGGAATGGATGGTATTTGGACTTCAACGTCAAAGAACTTAGTTTTCAACCTATGGGCCAATTCGTATGCAGCAGCCTGTCCAGTGAAAGAAATGTCGTTATCTCCACAGATCACCACAGACCGGACACCTTCCGGAGGGATAAATCCAGCCAACATTTGGGCGCTAGTAGCAGACCAAACTGATACCCCAAACCTATGGCCTGCACAAATAGCTGTTTCCAGGCCTTCGGCAATGCCGATCTGGTCTGAAGCATTCCCTAGACGTATGGCTGACCCAATCAACGGCTTGGGGGCCGGCATCATCATCCTGACTGGATCGACTGGAGCCTTAGTCCCATTCGTATCCAAATATGTTCGATGGATGCAAGCTCCCATGTTGGTGGGATAGCGGAGAACTCCCAACATGGCGGGGTAGTCTTTGCCATCTCGGTGACGAACGCGGGGATGGTATCTAAGATCCTTCAGAATGCTGCTGGAACAGCCACATCTATTTTTTAGGTAGATCCACGGGGGAGAATCCAATGGGATGTATGTAGACCCTGCCAGTAGCCTTCGTAGTGCATTCCTTTTGTCTTCTTCCGAGGGTTCCCACTGGAGTCGATCTGGTTTGACTTGGCCTAAAACAGAATCCACCTCATGAGCAGCAGTTGCAAAATCCCAATTACGGAAAGACATCAACATTTGCATCCCAGACCCAGACCCACATTGAGAACAATAGTAACTTCCATCTCCATTTTTATTGTCCCAACGGAAACGGTCCTTGCCATCCCCACACAAAGGGCAAGGACCATGCCTATTTTGTAAAAACTTTTCGTCAACACCAAAGGTTATTAATATTTCACGCCAACGGTTCCTGGCGGCCTCAATAGTCTTCATTAACTACCTCCACTGTTTTCTTTTCTTTGGCCCAGGCAATATTTTCTGATCTAATCCAAGACAATAATGGGCCACAAGCTTCTTCTGTAGCTTCACTTTGATGGTTTGGCCATTGTTTGAATATCTTCTTATATTTATGTTTAGCCCAGTTTTTAGAATAACCTCTTTTATTTGCAACCCATAATAGCTGATGATAGATAGAGCCTCTACCCATATTGTAAAGGGTTGGCAACTCTTTAGTGGTTACAGTTATTGGCACCAATTCCCCATCTTCTGTGTTAACAATGTTTGGACGTTTGGACTCAAAGCCACAGAATGGGCAAACCGGAGTTTTAGGCGGCTTCATAAATGAGCATCTTGGACAAGGTTTCGGTAAGGATTCTTCGGGAACTTTTTTATCCGAACTTTCTTTGGCTTTCCCATCGTCTAATTCTTGACCAAAATCATCCCAAGGAAATCCCAAACGACGAACGGCCCCAGAATGGTCGAGAATGATAGCAGAGGTTTTCCCTGGATAGGGTCTTAGAACGCGACCAGCCATCTGTAAATAACGAATCAAAGATTTAGTCGGACGGGCTAAAATAAGTGTTTTGCAGGCCGGGAAATCCCAACCCTCACACAGAATGCCCACATTGCTGATTACCATAGTTTCACCGTTGGAAACTCTTTCCAAAATAGCCTTTCGGTCTTCGGGTTTAGTATAGTGATCAAGATGTTCAGCAGTCACTCCGGACGCCAAGAATTGTTCTACAATATGTTTTGAGTGGCTTATATTTGTAGCGAAACAAACTGTTGGAGTATTATTCGCTATTTTTAACCAATGAGTGACAATATCTCCGATCAGTGTCACTTTATCTACCGCTTCTCCGAGTTGTTCTTCATTATAGTCTCCAGCAGTGGTTTTAACTGAACTTAGGTCTGGTTCACTAGGTGCCCAAATATCGGCTCCAACCAAATAACCATCTTCTATCAATTTTTTAATTGGTGTTGCTATCACTACTTTTTCGAATAGATTACCACCGAGAGATTCATAGTGTTTTCCAAGGCCCTTAGTATATGGGGTCGCTGTTAAGCCAATGCAATATTTTCCCTTCATGACCTTGCGATATTCTTTGGTCCCAGCACAGGCATGAGCTTCATCTATTACAAACAAATCAATATCTTCTGGACATCCCCTACTGGCCAATGTTTGGATGGAGCAGACTAAAATAGATGACCAGGGCATGTGCGTATTTTGTCCTTGGATGACTCCATAAGTAAATCCCGCTTCGTCAAGTCGTCTACAGGTCTGATCTACTAGTTGGATTCGGTTAGCGATAAAGGCAACCTTTTTCCCCTTGGATTGGGCTCCGCGAATGAGATCAAATCCCATTTCTGTTTTCCCTGACCCGGTAGGGCTACTTAAGATGACTCGGTGGGCACCCCCAGCCAAAATGTTTCTAAGGGTCTGGATGGCTTCAGTTTGATATGGCCTAAGTGTGATATCCAAAGTTCACCTGTAAATATGGCCACCCCATGTTCCCCTGGTAGGACTCGATCACACTGATCGACAGGAGGCATGGGGTGGTTGGGTGATGAAGATTTTGGTTTCCAGGTCCTACCCTGTTCCAACTAATCTACGCCAAACTTTTTTTCTGTCAACCCTAGACAGGAACTACCTTTGGCCTAGAATAATCTTACCGAAGTTGTTCTGGGGGTTGAGGCTCCTGGACGCCTCCCCTGAAATTCTGCATCCTTCCACGTATCCAGACTGGGTTGTGTTGGAAGCTTCGGTAAACTGATTGGCCATCCAAAAATAAAGGGTGGCCAATCTCTTGTCTGGACGTAAACTGTGGATGGGACTAATCCCAAAGAGGCAATCATACTATGCGAGATTGGAATAAAGTTACACTTGTCGGTTCTCTGGGGAAGGACCCCGAACTGAAGTCAACTCCCAATGGCAATAAATTCGTTCGGGTGACTTTGGCCACCACTATCCGGTGGACCGATCAGAAGACCCAGGCATCCAAGGCTCAGACGGAGTGGCATCATCTATCCGCTTGGGATAAAGTAGCCGAGATTATGGCTGACCAGCTTAAAAAAGGTGATCGGGTCATGATGTCGGGGAAGATTCACTACAATGAATATACCGATGCGAAGGGCGAAAAGAAGACTGAGACTCAGATTCAGGTTGAGGATTTTGCCAAACTGGAAAAGTCTTTTAGGGTTGGGGGTGAGACCCATACCGGACCGGCTAAGACCCCATTTGTTGAAGAAGACTCAATTCCTTTCTAAGGAAGTCATGTTATTCATATATTTAAAACTTTTTAGGAGTTTATTTGAAATGGTTGGACGAGCAAAAGGGCTACAGGAAATTCCGAAAGTCCCCGACATTCACGGAGAGATGTGGATTCCATTTTCTCCGGTGGGAAAGGGTGGAATGAAAGATAGAAAGAACACCGTCCCAAAGAAAATTAGGGATGCTGAACATTTGATCCGAGAGTTTGTGGCATCTCACAATTCTATCAAAGAGCCCTTGATTTATCCTATTGAAATGGCTATTACTTGCTATTTTCAGCATACTGGACCAGCAAATGTCCATGTCATTCAACCAGATATTTGTCGGCTTGGTAGGTTGATTTGCGATGCTCTTGGACCATACACTTACACTTATTTAGGACAAAAGAAAAAAACATGCGGTATTTTATATGTAGATGATAGCCAAATATGTTCACTAACTATTCGTAAATTTTGGCACAAAGATCAAGGTATCTTAATTAGGTGGAAAACGTTAGGTGCCCCAGACTATGTATATCATCCTTTGGACAAAAGAAAATGACTAAATGCCCTAGATGGACTCAGGAACAAGATAAATTTGTAGAGGAAAACTATCTCACTATGCAATACAGCGAGATAGCTGATTGTATTGGTAAAACGGCTGCTGCTGTAAGAAATAGGTGTTATGAACATCAGTGGCATAAGGCTGTTGATGAATGGACCACTAGTGAAGTTCACACTTTAATGACTTGGTATATTAGCCATTTGGATGGAACTGGTGATTTCAGATTGGATGATTTGGCTAAAACCCTTGGTAGGTTAAAAAGCAATGTTTGTAGAAAGGCGCGAGAATTGGGTTTGACTGATCTCAAAAGAAAGTCTGGAGATGGTGTAAAAGAAAGGATATCAATTAGGGTTAAAAAACAATGGCAGAATCAGGAACATCCTAGAGGGATGTTGGGGAAACATCATACGCCGGAAGTTTGCGCAATCGTCTCAAAGGCTCATAAAGATAGATATGCTAATATGACAAAGAAGGCTAAAACAGAAATTGCGCTCAAGGCCGTCAACACTAGAATTAAAAAATATGGATCAGGAAGGGTGTCTACCTCATCCAATGCATATAGTAGATGTAAACGAGGGTATCGGGATGATATTGGAGACTTCTTCTTTCGATCGGCCTGGGAAGCGAATTATGCTAGATATCTCAATTTTCTAATCAAAAATAAAAAAATTCAGAAATGGGAATACGAAGTAGATACGTTCCTTTTCCCGGAAGTCGTTCGTGGTCAGCGTAGTTATCTTCCTGACTTTAAAGTATGGGATAATGAGGGCAATGTTTGCTATCACGAAGTAAAGGGCTGGATGAATGCGGCTAGTAAATCAAAACTAAAGAAAATGAAGAAATATTATCCAGATGTGGCTCTGATTGTTATTGCTAGTAAAGAATATTATGCAATCGAGAAATTTAAAGCTATGATTCCGAACTGGGAAGATCCAGAAGGTAAGAAATGACTAGAATCTGTTTATCCATGATCTGCCGGGACGAGGCCCATTGTATTGGTCGATGTCTTCAATCAGTAATTGATTTGATCGATTGCTACAAGATTGTCGATACTGGATCCCAGGATGATACCATCAACATTATTAGTGAAGTCCTCAAGGATAAACCTGGAATCATCCGTCGAGTCAAGTGGGAGGATGATTTTGCCTATCACCGTAACCAAGCCCTACCGGCTATTGGCGAATTTGATCTCTCTCAGGAGGATTATGTTCTATTTGCTGACGCCGATGACGAAATGGTCATTAGCATCCCATTCTCAAAAGATCAACTGGTCGCAGAGTGCTATGGAATCGCTAATATGGATGGGGAGTTGGCCAATTTCCGACCTCATTTATTCAAATTACGACCCGGGGTCAAATGGACTGGCGTTCGCCACGAGGACATTGAGGGTGCAACATTTGATACATTCTCCTTGCTCCGCTCCGACCAGATTAAATTCCTGGTTCACCACGAGGGAGCCCGATCTAAAAATACCAATAAGGTGGTGGATGATGCTGTTGCGTTATTGAGGGCTAGAGAGGATTTGGAACCTGGTATTTTATATAATAGATATACTTGTCTTATTGCCCAGAGTTTCATGGACGCCGGTATGTTTACCCATGCAATTGAATACTACAGTAAATATATTGATATTGCCAATAATGATCCATATAAAGAATCCCTCTGGATGGGTCGGTTTATGCTGGCGATTTGTTATGAACAGACCGGACAACCCCGAAATGAAATTGTTAATATGTATATGGAAGCAATTGAATATAATCCGGATCGGATCGAACCTTACTTCCTGTTGGCGAAGTATTTGGTTGCTCATAATGGATTAAATTCGGCTAAATCCATTATGGAACGATCGTTGAAGGTTGAACCCAAAATCCATGCCCTGAGATCCATGGCTGGTTGGTACGAACAACGACAGGAATTTTATGACGAAATTTGCGAAAAAGTGGAGGCCAAATGACTAAATTTGTAGGACAGTTATCCAAAGCTGATGTCAATCTATTGAGCCATTATGCCAAGGAATACCCTAGAATTCTGGAGTTTGGAGCCGGTGGCTCGACTATGATCTTTGCCCAGACCACTCCCAAAAAGGTTCTCACGATGGAACCTAACCCAGTTTGGGTAGCTCGGACTTTATCAAATCTGAGTGTCCTAGGCGCAGATTCCAGCAAGTATGAGATCGTTCCTTATAGCCTGAAATCTATTGAGGGTGAATATGATCTGGTCTTTGTAGATGGGACAGCAAACGAACGGTTCCCTTTTGCCTTGGTTGCCTTTAAACATCTTCGGGTTGGGGGTTGGATCTTATTCCATGACACCAGGGAACGAGGGGATCTTCGTAATTTCTTGGAATTGGCCTTTGCCTACCGAGATGAAGTTGGACACATTTTTATGAATGCTGATGGCTCTAATATCTCTGGTATCCAACGCAAACCGTCTGAGCCTGCATATGACTGGTCTGTAACCGAGGGACAACTTCCTTGGCAGACTGGTGCCGAAGTTCCTCCTGCAAATTGGCCTTCCCTTTTGGAGTAGAAATGTTATATCTCGTAAAAAATGTCAATGATCGTAATATGGTATCAGTTGGGTATTTGACTCCAGACCATGATGAAATGGAAAACTATGTCATCAATTTGATGGCCAATGGGGATTTGACTATTCGGGATATTCTGGTTTACACATGCAACGACCAAGGGCATGAAACCAAATATACTTATGGCGTGGGACTTTGGGTTATGGGCCAGAATATGAAACTGATCAGGACTATCCACGTTAATCAAAATCCTAAATATAAGATAGTTCCCGCTCCTTGCTAAAATGATATAGATACCCCATGATAAAGGCGTGGCATATGCTGCGCTTTTATTTTATCTATGGGTGTCAAAATGCTGAAGCCAGATTCCTTGTTCTCGGGTCCGATCCTGGATATGGCTTCTTATGGGCGAGTGGTTGATGCTTTTGCTACTGACAGCAATTATTATTATCATGGGTGGGATTTGAATGGGATTGATCTTTATCCAAACTATCCACTCTGTGTAGAGAGTGATCAGGGTAGTCAGTTGGTTTGGATGATGGGAATGGTCATTGGCAATCGGCCAGGAAAAGCTTTGCTTGTTGGTGTTACTAAAGTCCGAGGGTTCAAAGACAATATCCACTCGGCATTTGAAGTATTGCCGGGTATCCCGGCAACTATGGACGAATCAGCACGACAGATTGTGTTGAAGTCTTTGAGAAAACGTATGCGTTCAGCCATCGTTCTGTTAGCCAAGCGGGCTGACTTGGTATCTTATAACGACCCCAGGGAGTATAGCAATGAATTTCTATCCGCTCTTTCGCACCCCCCATCTGAATGTGCAGCGGAAAGACGGTCGGATTAACGTCCTACTGGGCGATGGCCGATGTTTGTTGCGCGAATCCCTCGTGGAAAATGATACAAGTTTAGATGAACTGACCCAATTTGCTCAAAAAGAGATTCTATTTTTGGCTGTCAGGGACTTGTTTAACATTGTCCCATTGCTGAAACCATTTGATGAGAAGATGGAATACATCCAACTACAAAGGAATGAAACCCGAGATATTCGCCGGATGTCATTCCTACGTGGCCATATTTTATACCTTCCTGTAAATTTAGCCGCTAAGATCGGGGCTCATTACTGGTTCCAGGCTAAGCGTAAATTTAAGAATGACGAAGAAATCTTCTGTGGGAATATGGACAAGATGAGGGTCTATTCCTGCGACTTCATTTGTGGTGAATTGCCGGCTCATTTGCATGATGATGTCTATGCTAATGGCCGTTCTGGTGGTGGGCGCGGGTTTAACCGAGAAGATATATTCACTTTTGCTGTTGATCACGATATTGTGATTTCTTCGATGCCGGTTCATCCTCTAGAGAGAGGGGCTACACTAGTAGAATTGGCTCGGGAAGTTGATAAACCTTCGATGAAAAACAATTTGCCTTCTCCCCCATCCGGGATTGCTGCCAATGGGAATACCTACCCCATCGATGTTGATTCGGTCAGGGCCATGAGGGAGCGAAATGGGGCCACGGTATCTGATAACTCATTTGATTCCATTATGCTTAGACTCAAGTTGGATGCTAGAGAAAAAGTATATTGTATTGGAACGGATGTGGTTAACCGGTTCCAGATGATGAGATATATCCCCTGGGCTATCACTCAGGGTAAGACGCTCCGGGAGTTGTGTAAGGGTGTCAGCGGAACTCCATCCATGTTGGAGATTGCCAATTGGCTCCAATACTATCCCGATTTTCGAAGAGAGTTGGAAGCCGCAGAGGAAATCCAGGCCCATGTTTTCATGGATATGGCCCAGGAATTTATTATGGAACTTGGTAATGAGGAATCAAAAGATCGTATTTCGGTAGCTAGACTCAAAAGTAACTTTATGATTAAGCGGGCGGCTATCCAATCAGAGAAGTTCCGAGAGAAGAAAGTTATCCAGACTGAATCTCTAGACAATAAGAACGAAGTAGAGGTTAAGCGGAAGTTGAAAATGTTGCTTCGGGGAGAGGTTGTATCCGATATTATTGATGTGACTCCAATCTCGGAGCAAACCGATGTCTAAAAACAACAACCCCCGAAAAATCGGGGGCAGCGT
>Ga0302140_10010726_pt1 | contig 11300 bp, 5 predicted proteins | sample I_Bog_E1_1_FD_202095 | JGI IMG/M metagenome (GOLD analysis project Ga0302140, IMG submission 202095) | Peat permafrost microbial communities from Stordalen Mire near Abisko, Sweden - I_Bog_E1_1 | ecosystem: Environmental > Terrestrial > Soil > Wetlands > Peat | place: Sweden: Abisko, Stordalen...
ACATGCATTGCGCGAGCAGAGAGCGTCAACCTCGACGGCCTCGTACTTTTTCCCGCCGCGCAGACCGGTGGACGCCTGCTGGCGCTGCTACTTGAACCGGAGTCGCAATTCGGTCCGTCCCGAATCCCTGAACTGGCCGAGACACTCCGACCCGGTTCGACTTATCCGATTATCCGCCTGGTCTGAATCTCAGTATTTTCGATAGCAGGCTCGTTCTTTCATGGGTTGAGGAGGTCATTAGACTGTCTTACGCTATTGCCTTATTGCTCCGGCGCATAGGTCAGGGACACACCGGTTGATCTAACTGATCGCGCTCAACTTGCAATTAAAAATTTGTCTTTTGACACCGCCACTCTTCTCAAGTATGGTATTCATCACACTGACCCATTAGTTGATCCCTTTTCTTCTGGCACATTTCATCAGCGGTAAAAAGCAACACTAAAGAGAAAAATGCATTCTGTTGATGCATTCCATGCTGTTATCTAAACTGTTTGCCCGCAAAGAACGCCTATGTTACATTCCCCGGCAGTTGACGGCGTCAATCATCGAATTGCGGGCGGAGGCTCCGGCTTGTTGCTCATTCGACGACTGGGTGCATTACTACTCCTGGCTTGCCCGATCCTGGCGTCGGGTCAGGAACTGACCCTCGATCAGGCTATTTCGCTCGCTCTCCAGAAGAATCGGCTGGTCAAGATCGCGCAGCTTGAGGTTTCAAAATCAGAGCACGACACGGAAGTTATGCGGACTAACAAGCTTCCTCAGTTCAAAATCGACCTGATGCAGGGCCAGCTTCTTACCAGGGTCAATTTCACATTCCCGCCGGGGTCGCTCGGAGTCATTCCTGGCCTGGGACCTTTTCCGACAACAACCACGGAGATCTCCAATCCACGGCGTCCATTTACTTTGATTCAGGCCCAGGCAAATCAGCCTATTTCGCAGTTGTTCCGCATCGGGCTGGGGGTTGACGCAAAAAAGATTGACACCGAGATCGCCAAAGAAAAACTGGGCATGCAGGAACAGAATGTCGTCAACGATGTCAAGAAGACTTACTACAACCTGGTGCAGGCGCAGAGCGCGCTGAACGCCACCGAAGAGACCATCACACTGTTGAAAGAGATCAACCGGATTGCGGCGAACGGGTTGGAACAGCAGGTGATTCTGAAATCCGACATGCTTGATGCCGAAGCCGGACTGGCAAAGGCCGAATCAGAAGCCACCACGCTGCAAGACACTGTCGCGACGCTTAAAGAGAGAATGAACGACCTTCTGGCGCGTGACCTGACAACGGATTTCACCGTGTCCCAGACCGCTGAGATGGCGCCGTGGGAGATGGATCTTGCGGCAACGCGCGCTAAGGCGCTTGAGCAGCGTCCGGAGCTTCGCGAGGCGCGAATGAAGGTTCACGAAGCGGAGATCGATCGGCGTGCGAAGAAGGCCGAGTACATTCCCGACGTAAGTTTGAGCATGAATTACCTTTCACCATTCGATATTAAATTCCTTCCGGAGAACATTGCTGCAGTCGGGTTTGTGATGGACTGGGACGTGTTCGACTGGGGGAAGAAGAAGCACGAACTTGCTTCCAAAAGCGAAGTCATCGAACAGGCAAAATCTGGAGTGGATGAAGCAACGGCGCAGATTCAGGTGGAGGTCGGCCAGGATTTCCGCAAGCTGGAGGAAGCTCGCCAGAACCTTCGCGTGGCCGATCTGGAACTGGACGCGGAACGCGAGAAGGTCCGGGTTGCAGTGAATAAGTACGACGAGAAAGCCGTCCTCTTGAAAGACGTTTTGCAGTTGAAAGCATCGCTGGCCGAGAAGACCTACAAGTATCAGGAGTCCCTCCTGTCTTTCTGGACCGCGCGAGCAGACCTTGAGAAAGCCATCGGTGAGAGATGAGTCTATGAAAGCGTATGTCTGGTTGTCGCTGGCGGCGCTTTGCTGCTGCGGCTGCTCGAAAGAGCAGCCGTACCAAAAGCCAATTACGCCCGTGCGCGTGCAGGCGGTGGAAACAGAAACTCCCGCGGACGGACCCAAATATTCGGGAAGCATCGAACCTGTGTCGATGGTTAACGTCGCTTTCCGGCTTGGGGGATACGTGTCTGAAATTATGACCGTTCCCGATGGCGGTGGCACCCGCCTGCTGCAGGAGAGCGATGTGGTGCACAAAGGCGCTGCGCTCGTGCATCTTCGCGTTGACGATTACAAGGTGAAGGTCGCCGAGGCTGAGAGCCAGATGCATCAGGCTCAGGCTGGCGTGGAGAAGGCGAAACTCGATTATGCTCGCGCGGACTCGCTGTTCAAGCAGCAAAGTCTTACCAAATCCGATATGGACGGCGCCAAAGCGCAGCTCGACAATGCGCAGGCCATGTTGGAAGGATCACAGGCGCAAGTGGCGGAGGCCAATCTGGCACTGAAGGACTCAGTACTCACATCACCCACCAACGGTGTTGTGATCAAGCGCCTGGTTGAGGTGGGCACGCTGGTCGGGCCGGGCACACCGGCCTTTGTGCTGGCGGACCTGAGCAGCCTCAAGGCGGTTTTCGGAGCTCCCGATGTGCTGCTTTCACAACTGAGAATCGGCATGCCGCTTACGCTCTCGACGGATGCACTTCCCGGTAATTTCACTGGCCGGATCACGTCGATCGCGTCGGCGTCCGATCCACGCAGTCGAGTCTTCGATGTTGAAGTGACATTTCCCAATCCGGGCCTCAGGCTGAAGCCCGGCATGATCGTCACTATCAAGCTGGCGAATACCCACCCGGCCGCAGGAATCCCGGTAGTCCCAATGGGTTCGATCGTGCGATCCAAATCGAACCCTGACGGTTATGCGGTGTACGTAGTGGATAGCGAAAACGGCAAGTCGGTTTGCCACTCGCAGGACATCACACTGGGTGGCGCGCTCAACAGCTCCGTTATCGTCACGGCCGGGTTGCATCCCGGCCAGATGGTCATCACTTCGGGCGCTACGCTAGTGAGCGACGGTGAAACTGTACAAATCGTACCCTGAAGATTTCTCCGGAGATTTCTCGAGATGGCTCACCACAAAAGCGACGAAGATCATATCGCGAACGACCGGAATACTCCCCGGTTTTGCGTCGAAAACCGGCAGATTACCTGGGTGCTGATGATCGGGGTGATCCTGTGGGGGGCGTTTGGCTACTACCAGATGCCCAAACGCAAAGATCCGAAGTTCGGAGCCGTGCGCGCGGCTGTAATTTGCCCATGGCCCGGCGTTTCGGCCGATAAAGTCGAGGAGCTGGTTACCAAAAAAATTGAAGCGAAGATAGCGGGCAACGTCAAGATCCTGAATATTCAATCGGCTTCCCGCAGCAATTTATCCGTCGTCCAGATTGCTTTGGAAGAAAGCACAGTTACGGACGTAAATAAGCAGTACGACGATATTGCGCTCCGTCTTAATACGATTAACGATCTGCCCGAGGGCGCCGGCCCGGTAACATTTCTTCGAGATTTCGGCGAAACCGCGGCTTTGATGCTCACCGTTAGCAGCCCAAAGGCAGGGGCAGCGGAGATCGCATGGCGGGCCGACCGGGTTCGCGAGGTTCTCCAGGCCGAGCGCGCCAAAGCTCCGGCCGGAAGGCGCTCCGCAGGAATCATCTCTTTCCCTCTCTCCATCAGCCCAACCATACCTCGCCAGGATCGGGATCTATTCATTCAATTCGCGAAGGACAACAATCGCGGGCGCGACATGGTTCCGATCGAGGGTGCGGGCTTCGTGGGTGTCGATGGAGACTTCGGCTCCGACGATGCGGCCACAACTGAGTTTGCCAATAAGTTCCTCAAGGAGCGGCTGCGGCCCTCGGAAATCCACCCGGACATCTGGCCCATCGCGTATGTCTCGGATTTAAGCCAGACTGATAAAGATCTGACGGCGGCAGCGGGCGACAAATACAGCCTCAAGGAAGTTGACGACTACTCGGAGCTGATCCAGAGAACGCTTCAGGCGGTACCTGAGGTATCGAAGGTGAATCGCGCCGGCGTTCTCGCCGAACGCATCTATCTGGAATATTCGCAGGACCGCCTGGCTTCATTTGGTATTCAGCCCGCGGCAATGCCGCAGATCCTGGCGCAGAGAAACGCAATCTTCCCCGGCGGCAATATGGAAGTCGGTGGCAGGAACATGTTGATCGATCCTTCCGGCGAGTTCCGCAGTGAAAAAGATATCGGAAACATTCTGATAGGCGCCACACCGCGGGGCGCTCCGGTTTACCTGCGCGATGGCGTCGATATCTCGCGCGGGTATGAGCCCCCGCTTTATCTGAATTACTTCGGGTCGCGCGACGCCAATGGGAACTGGAGTCGCGATCATGCCATCACCCTTTCAGTTTTCATGCGCGAAGACAGGCAAATCGCGGATTTCGGGCGGCAAGTCGATAAGGCGCTCGCAGGTCTCCGTGGCCAGATTCCAGATGACCTCATTCTGGCGCGCACCTCCGATCAGCCGCTGCAGGTCCACGACATTGTCGGACTATTCATGCGAACGCTGGCTGAGGCCATTGTGCTGGTGGTTCTGCTCGCTCTGGTCGGATTCTGGGAGTGGCGATCTGCTGCGCTTATGGCGATTTCGATTCCCCTGACTCTGGCCATGACATTCGGCATGATGGACGTGCTCGGAGTGGACATCCAGCAGGTTTCAATTGCGTCGCTGATTATCGCACTGGGCCTGCTCGTGGACGACCCGGTGGTCGCCATCGATGCAGTCAAACGCGAACTCGATACAGGAAAGTCGCGCCTGATTTCGGCCTGGCTTGGACCTACCAAGCTTGCGACGGCGATCATGTTCGCCACTATCACCAACGTCGTGGCATATCTGCCGATGCTCCTGATCACCGGACTCACCGGAAACTTTATGAAGAGTCTCCCGGTGGTGCTGGCGTGCGCGCTGGTGGCCTCTCGAATTGTCTCCATGACATTCGTGCCTCTGCTTAGCTACTACTTCCTGACTCCGAGCAAGAAACCTGCCCCGCCCATCGCGGAACGGAGGCAGAAAGGATTTGCCAAACACTACTCTCAACTCGCCGGGTTCCTGATCGAGCACCGGAAGGTTTCCCTGGTTGGCGCGATGCTGCTGCTCGCGGGGGGCGCTTACTACGTTTCGGATCTTCGCCTGGTGTTTTTCCCGAAGGATCTTTCCTACCTTTCTTACGTGGATGTCTGGCTGCCTGAAGACGTGAGCATCGCCGACACGCTGCTGACCGCTCAGTCTGCCGAGGATGTGATCCGCAAAGCCGCCGACGACTTCGGCAAAGCCCATCCGGGGAAGGATGGCAAGCCGAAAGAGGTAATCAAGTCGCTGACTACCTTCGTCGGGGGCGGTGGGCCTCGCTTCTGGTTTTCTGTCGCCCCGGAATTATTTCAGCCAAACTACGCGCAGATCATTATTAACGTAAACGACAAGCGCGACACCGACGCTCTGGTGGCGCCGCTCCAGCACGCCTTGTCGGCGAGCATACCTGGGGCCCGAATCGATGTTCTGCAACTGGAGTCAAGCACTCCTATCGGGGTCCCGGTGCAGATCCGCATTTCAGGTGATAACGAGCAATTGCTGCGCAAATACGGGGAGCAGGTAGAGGATATTTTCCGTAATATTCCCACGGCGGCCCGCGTTCGCAACGACTGGGGTTCCGAGTCCTTCGCCGTTAAGATGAAAGTGGATCCCGACCGTGCCAATCTGGCGGGCGTTACCAATCGCGACGTCTCTCTGTCTTCGGCGGGGGGCCTGACCGGTCTGCCCGTGTCCAGCCTCCGGGAAGGCGACAAGGAGATCCCGATCGTATCGAGGTTGAAAATCAACGATCGAGCTCGCCTGTCGGATATCGAGAACCTATACGTGTATTCGTTCACGGGTGGCTCGCAGAAGATTCCCCTGAGCGAAGTTTCCGACATAACAATGCAGATGGACACCGAAAAGATTGCGCGGTTCAACCAGTTCCGCACCATCACGGTGCTCACTTTCCCGGTACCCGGCGCGCTGCCTTCAGAGGTGATGACGGCTGCGCGGCCCGCGCTTACCAAGTTCGCCGCCTCGCTTCCGCCCGGGTATAGCATGGCGATCGGCGGTGAAGAAGAAGTCCGGCTAAAAGGCTTCGGTCAGATCGTTGTGGTCCTGATCGTGTCCACTGTGATGATCTTCCTCGCCCTGGTGTTCCAGTTCCGCAGCGCCGTCAAGCCGATGATTGTCTTCGCGGCGATTCCCTTCGGCATGGTCGGCGCGCTCATTGCCCTCAACGTGATGAATACCGCGTTCGGTTTCATCGCATTCCTCGGAATCGTGAGCCTCATCGGCGTCATCGTAAGTCACGTGATCGTGCTGTTCGACTTCATTGAAGAAGCTCACGCCGAAGGAGAGACGCTCAAGAACGCGCTTATCGACGCCGGTATTCTGCGCCTGCGTCCCGTGCTCATCACGGTGGGTGCCACGGTGATTGCGCTGTTTCCTCTGGCCGAGCACGGCGGCCCGCTTTGGGAGCCTCTTTGCTACGCACAGATCGGAGGCTTGCTGGTTGCAACGGTGGTTACGCTGTTGCTGGTGCCGGTGCTCTATGCCACTTTCGTTCTCGATCTGAAAGTGGTTCGCTGGGAGCCGGTGCCTCATGACGAAAATGGCCATGCGCACCCGGCAGTCCCTCCGGAACTTACTTCGGGTGGAGCAACACGCCTAAGTCCATGACGCGATGTCCCATGGCGGAGGGATCGCTTCGGCGCTCCCGCAAAAAGTCACACGTTTCCGAAGTGGAGCAGTCGAGATAATGCCATCCGATCAGAAGTCGATTCTTCAGCAGATATACACAGACCCTTCCGGCCTGCCTGATCAAAACTGCAGTGAGGCCGATACCGGGCTTCGCACGAGGTGCCGATTATGCCTCCCCTGAGCCGAGACCGGCGAATCTGCATCATCGGAGCGGGCGCGGCCGGAATTTCGGCGGCCCGGTCTCTGCGCAGACGCGGCTACGAACGCATCATCTTACTGGAAAAGGCCGGCAGGCCAGGGGGCAAGTGCTGGTCCTTCATGCACGACGGAAAGCCTCTCGAACTCGGCGCGTGCGCGGTCGCACCGGATCATACGCACGTCCTCAACCTGGCCGCCGAAGTCGGTGCGGCGATTCGTCCCGTCGAAGATTTTGTGGCCGTCGAACAGACTTCTCGCATCGGGAGCGGAGTCAGGTACAAGAAACTCGCCGGGCACACTTTCAGCAAGCACGGCATCGGCGAAGTTCTCCTAGCCGGATGGAACTACCTCGCCGCTCAGCGCCGTCATTCCAGGGTCTTGCGCCGGCCGGGCTATGCCGGTATGAGCCTGCGCGGCCCGGACCGCGATCTCTCTGCTGTATTCGCCGAGTGGGCGGGACGCGGCGGCATGAAGCCCCTGCTGACGCTAATGCTGATGCCTTTCAGCGCCTGGGGATATGGTGACATCGGTTCCATCCCGGCCGCATACATTCTGCGCTATATCAGCAGCCGGATTTACCTCGGCTTGACGCTCGCCCCGGTCCTGAATCGCATTGGCATGCACTGGCCGCGCAAATTCGATCGCGGTTTCGGCGATCTCTTTGAGCGCGCCGCAATGGGTCTTGATATTCGCCTGAATGCCCGCATCGAAAAAATTACCCGCGAAAACGGCGTAAGCGTCGAGTGGACTCAGACACAGAACGGTGCTCCCGTCCGCTGCGAGGACCGCTTCGACGTCCTTATTGTGGCTTGTCCGCCGCCGGCTACGAAGGATTTTCTCAGCTGGTCCGCCGAAGAGGCAAGGCTGTTCGAACGCATCCGGACCCAGCCCTATTCAGTCACAATCTGCGAAACGGAAGGCGTGCCTGCCAGCGTGACCTTCTGTGATCCCCAGCCTGCTCCCGGCCGGCTCATCCAGCTTTGGAAACCGCAAACCGGTCCTGGCGGCTGCATTTTTTATACCTACCGCCCTGTGCCGCCTTTATCGCCGGAACAGATTTACGAAAACATTCGTCAGGACCTGCGTCATTTCTATCCTAAGGCAGTTTTGGGCAGGGTCCTTAAGCACGTCGACTGGGACTATTTTCCGCATGTGGATGCTGAGGCGTTCGCCGCCGGTTATTACGATGATTTTGAGGCGATGCAGGGGAGCGAGGCAACCTGGTACTGCGGTTCGCTGCTCGGGTTCGAGAGCGTCGAAGGAACCATGGCTTATTCGGAGAGCCTGGTCGAAAGGCTGACTCGCGGCCTTGGGTGACACTTTCAGCCGCTCGCGCCAGCTGCACTGCTTTTGAACCGCGGCCCGCTGTGGGAGCCGCTTTGTTACGCGCAGATCGGAGGCCTGCTGGTTGCAACGGTGGTTACGCTGTTGCTGGTGCCGGTGCTCTACGCCACTTTTGTTCTCGATCTGAAAGTGGTTCGCTGGGAGCCCGTGCCTCACGACGACAATGGCCATGCGCAGCCGGGAGTCCCTCCGGAACTTACTTCGGGTCACCCGCCACCGGGCCTCGCTTGAGGCCCCTTCCGGTCCGCTGATTACTCGGGAGCGACAGGTTGAAGTCCACGACGTGACATCCCCTATCTAACCGTGTAGAGCTTTTCCCGCAATGGTGCGAAGTCTGGGTGCACCATCCTTCCCGCGTTTTGTGCGGGAAGGGTGAGATCGCTCTAAAGCCAAACGAGAAATGCTCTAATCTGTCGGAACTCTAGGCGGAGCCGACGGCAACCAGGTTGCGTTGCTTGGCGCTCTTGTCTTCGACCCCTAGAAGATTAAGAAGCGGGCTGGTCATCATGGTAGTGACCAGCGCCATCACCACCAACATTGTGAATAGAGTGGGAGAGAAGACGTGAGCGCTGTACGCAATGTTCAGTACGATCAGCTCCACAAGGCCTCGCGTATTAAGCAGCGCCCCAAGTGCCATCGCATCTCGCCATGACTGGCCGGCCCATCGTGCAGCGAGTGCTGCTCCACCCATCTTGCCCGCTACGGCAGCAATCAGAACTATGCACGTCCAAATCCAAATGCTTGTTCCGCTCAAGAGATCGAGCCTTGTCCTCATTCCGGTCAGAGCAAAGAAAAGCGGTAAAAGCAATATGGACACAATGGTCTCCAATCGAGATCTAACTGCACTCCGCCACCCTTCGATTCTCGGGAAACATACACCCGCAAGAAACGCTCCGAACAATGGATGGATTCCGATTGCGTCGGTCGCCGCAGCTGACGCAAGCAGCGTCGCAACAATGACACCCAGCATCTCGTATGACAAGCCATCAGTCTTTTGACGCCGCGTCACCCATTTGCCGAGTGGCCGCACAAAGCCAAACATGACTGCCAGGTAAAGCCCGAGCCACATCAGCCGGACAGGCATCCCCATCGACTCACCCGCATGCGGAATCAGAGCGAGCCCGACCGCGAGCAGCAGCCATGCGCACACATCGTCCACTGCCGCGCACATCAGCGCCGTCGACCCCAGGGATGTCGATTGAATTCCACGTTCTTCAAGAATTCTCGCCAATACAGGGAAAGCAGTGATGCTCATTGAAATCCCAAGAAAGAGCATGAAGGGCAACCTGCCGATCCCATCAGGCGCAAAGCGAATTCGCAGTGAATGGGATAGCGCGATCCCTATCAAAAACGGAAACAGGATACCCATCGCGCTCGTCAACAAGGCGGTTCCTCGTTGCCTGCGCAGATGCTCAAGGTCAAGCTCGCTTCCAATGAGAAAAAGAAACAGCACCAGCCCGAGGGTGCTCAACACTTCAAACGCGCCGAGAGAATTCTGCGGAAATAGCCGTGCCGAAGCGGCCGGTGCAAACCTGCCGAAGACCGACGGCCCAATCAGGATGCCGCCCACAATCTCTCCGATGACGCGAGGCTGGCGGAGCCCGCGTGCAGCCCACCCGCAGAACAGCGCCGTAAGCAGCACGGTAGAGATCTGAATGAGCAGAAGGGTCATGCTTCGACTATCTTAACCTTGCGAGGACGCGACGTCTTCCGTCATTTATCCCAAATAATCACGTCCTCGGCAAGCAATAAGATAAGGCAGATCTGGAGCGCCCTGACCAATTACCTCTATTGGTTCAATCGCGCTACGACCAGGGCGTGTCTCCGCACAGCGAAACATCAATCCCCATCTCGGCCATCATGGCAGCCTTGGCAGCCAGCGCCTTTTCAGCCGTTGCGGCGTAGGGCGCGTAAGCCACGTTCACGTGATTGGCGTGGTGGCGCGCCATGAACTGATTCTGCGAAACGCCACGCAGCTTCACGTGCATGATTGGCCACTGCGGAGTCACTGAATTCCAGCGCCGCTCCGTCTCCGCTGCCGGCAAAATAATTGCGTCAGCCAGCCCCATATCGGCGTGAACCTTGCCATCCTCAACAAACACGCGGCTCCAGACAATGGGACCAGGTTTGCAGATTCCCTTGAGCGTGCCGCCGCCGAGCCTGAAGTACATAGGCGGTTGGCGCTCGCTGATAGCTCCACGATAGCCGCCCGTAAAATGCGATGCCGGCGATGCGCCCGATATCTGGAAGAGCCAGATAAAGTCATCCACGCCGTCGCCCTTGTAATGCTCGCCCCAACGAACATCGTGCAAAGTGGTGGCGGGATCGAGGTGCATCGCGCTCCAAACGCGGTTGGTGACCAGCGCATCAATGCCCGCGCACTCGTCAACCTCGTTGAAATGCGGCAGCGGCTGTCCGGCGTAAAGTTCTTTGCCGCTGGTGCTGAAGGCTGCAGGGCGCTCCACGTTATTCAGCAGTCCCTCCACCAGGTCTGAGGCCGGAGCCATGTCTTTCAATCCTTGCTGATACTGGATGCCGATAGCGTCGCAGCCAAATTCGTCGGCAATGCGCAGGGCGGCAATGTACATGCGGCACTGGCCCAACAACTGAGCTTCAGTAAGATCGGTCTCTTCATTGGGGCCGGTACGGAACTCGATGCCGCTTGCATCAAGCCAACTTCTGATCTTTCCGGCTTCGGCGTCCGTCACCTTATTCATTCCGGCAATCAGCGCCGACTGGCTGAACCGCTCCTTGTATACGCCCATCGGATTCAGCAGACAGTCCTCGATGATGGCGTTGTACATTCCCATACAGCCTTCGTCGAAGACGCCCAGGATGGCTTTACGGGCGCGAAGGGCGCGAGCCAATGACGCGCCAAGCGCAGCTTCATCTTTTGGCAACGCAGTCACGTCGAGCTTGTTCACCTGGCTCGTGTCATGCGTAATGCGATGTTCTTTCAGCCACTGGCGCAACCCAGAAAGAAAGAACTCATCGGTGAAGTCCAGGCTCCATAGGGTCGAAAACTTTACCCCGGCCTTATAGAGACAGCCAT
>Ga0302140_10010727_pt1 | contig 11298 bp, 9 predicted proteins | sample I_Bog_E1_1_FD_202095 | JGI IMG/M metagenome (GOLD analysis project Ga0302140, IMG submission 202095) | Peat permafrost microbial communities from Stordalen Mire near Abisko, Sweden - I_Bog_E1_1 | ecosystem: Environmental > Terrestrial > Soil > Wetlands > Peat | place: Sweden: Abisko, Stordalen...
GAAAGGCGTGCTGCCGGAGATCAGGATACGGTCGGGATCCCGCGCGGCGATGGAGGCCAGGATGTGGAAGCCTTCACCGGGTTCGCCGTGGGGCCTGACCAAGGTGGTATCGACATCCATTTCATAGGCTGAAAGGTGGTATAGGGCGGTTGAGGAGCGGTGGTACAGTTTTTCGGCCTCGGGCTCGATTTGGGGGTTTGCCTGCCCCCATGCCAGTCCGGCTAAAACCGTAAGTAGAGCCGCCAGTCGCAATTGTAAATTTCTTTTACAAATCCTTCTGGCTTGATCATACACCCTTTATTAAGCCGCGCAATACAAATATTTACATGCGAAAGCGTACGTTTCTGGTGACATTGAAAACACTTGGTTGAGATGGCCGCCAGGAGGCTTGGTGCCTGCCGGCGGCATCGAAGGAATAGGAGGGCGACGCCGAGCGGGGCCAAAGCATCGGTCGCGGACCATAGGCAAATTGAGAGTCGATGAAGCGGCCGAGGCTGACCGTTATCCAGGCTTCCAGCTTTCCAGCGGTTCTCCGTTATGCAAACCTCCGTGCCGGGCATGTAGAAGTTAATGAGCGCCTCCGGCGCGACAACGGCATTCCACCCGGCAAACCATTGCCGTCCGCATGCGGAAAGTAGCGCCAGAGGCAGTGCTGGTATTCGGGATCGTAAACCACAGTCAGGTTCCCCCGCTCTTTCCTGCCGCGGGGGTAGACAATGTCCAATTGGAGCGGAACCGCGGGCAACAGGACTTCTCCGGCTTCGTTGAAAGCCGTGACGGCGTGTTTTGTCTCAGGGAAAGCTACAGATGAAATCGACTGCTGGACTGCCATCGCAGCACAGAAACCAATATCCAGCCTCCCTGCAATTCTAAATCCGGGCGCCGATGGGAAGCCTTTCTCCCTCCGGCCCATCTTGTGAGTCGAAGAGCACATTTTGCCCGCCATCGGCGTTTGTGGCATGATTGTTGTCAACACGCGGCCGCATGCGCGCCATTTGGTCTCGCGATGGACGCCGCGGATGTCAGGTACCCGGAGGCATTTATGAAAAATCAGATTCTGGCTCTGGCGGCATCGTTTCTGATGGCCGCTCAACCGCTGTTAGCGGCCGATGCGAGTTACACAAGAACCCAGACCATTAAGTCGCCCATCAATACCGCTTCGCCGATGGCTTCGATGATGAAGACGTTTGGAGGCGGCGACATGCTCAAAGCGCTCGAACCGACGACGGACACCATCATGATCCACGGCAACAGGATGGTCACCGTAACGGCGCGGGGAACAAGCATCATGGATCTGGATAAACAAGCCTGGATCCAGACCGATACCGCAAAGCGCGAATACTATGTGATGACTTTTCAGCAGATGAGCGACATGATGGAGCGCTTCGGCAAAATGGAGAATACGCCGCCCGTTATGAACAGGCAGGGCGCGAGCAATCCTCAGGTGGAAACGGAAACCACGGTGGACGTGGCGGAAGAACACCCCGGCACCACGAAAAATGTGCAGGGGTTTACCGCTACGGAACATATTTTCAAGGCCACCATCACCACGCGGGCGAAGGACACCTCCGGTCCGAATGCGGGACAGCAGGCCGCCTCGGTGGTGCACTATACGGAGGAAGTGTGGGTGCTCGATACCGTGCCGCCCGCTTACCAGGCAGTACTGGATTTCGAGCGGACCGCGGGCGAGAAAGCGGCCAGTCTGATGAGCCCTGCAGCCAGAGCGGCCATGCCGCAGGGCATCCCCAATACTCCCGGAGCGCAGAATGGCATGCTCGAACTCCACCGGCGTATCGCTGAACTCAAGGGTCTTCATGTCATTGAAGTGACCCGGATTGGTATGTCGATGGACATGGGGACTGGTACGGACGCCGCTGCACAGACTTCCCCGCCCGCCGCGCCCCAGACCACCGACACGTCGCAAACGAACGGCAGTTCAAATCCGGCGCCGGCCACGACGCAGTCCGGAACCTCCAGATTCGGCGGGCTGGGCGGAGCTTTGGCCCGCGGCGCGTTGGGAGGATTTGGATCCAAAAAGGCCGCGCCCGCTCCGGCGCCGGCCGCAACGCCTGCCCCGGCAGCGCAAACCACGCCAGCTCAGAATCAGCCGCCAGCCGCAAACGGCGAGCTGGGATTCCTTTCGGAAACCACCATTGAACTCGGCAATTTTTCAACGCAGCCGGTGACGACTGCGCAGTTCGACGTGCCGGCCGGTTACAAACAGGTACAATCGCCCATCGAAAAGATGCTGAATACAGGCAAGTAGAACGCCAGTTTCATTTCAGCAATGACGGCAACGTCGTCTCGGTGAGGTAAGCTACCAGAGTAATGAAACTGCTCCGAACGATTCCGCCGGGATTCCTATTCGCAATTGCCGGGCTCGCGCAAACGCTCACACCGATGCGGCCGCCCGCTGTCCCGCTGGTGGCTCACGATCCGTATTTCAGTGTCTGGTCGATGGCCGATCACCTCAACGATGAAGCCACGAAGCACTGGACCGGCAAGCCGAACACGCTGACGGCTGCGCTTCGCGTGGATGGCAAGGTCTGGCAGGTGATGGGCCGGGATAATGGAACTCCCGCGCTGCCGCAGACCGGTGTGGAGGTGCTGCCGACGCGCACCATTTACACATTCGCGGGCGCAGGCATTCAGCTGACGCTGACCTTCCTGACGCCGGCGCTCCCGGACGATCTGGACGTGCTGTCGCGGCCCGTGACTTACATCGATTGGAAGGTTCAATCGACGGACACCACACAGCATTCGGTGGAGCTTTATCTGGATGCCAACGCGGATCTCACCGTGAACACGGCGGAGCAGCAGGTTTCGTGGGGGCGTTTTATGCTGGACGGTCAACCGGTGCTGCGCATGGGCTCGCGCGAGCAGCCGGTGCTGGCGAAGCGCGGCGACGATCTGCGCATCGACTGGGGCTATCTGTATTTGCTCGCCGATAAGAACGATGGCGTGACGTCGGCCGCGGTGTCGCATCAGACCGCGCGGGCAGCTTTCGGCAGCAGCGGCAAACTGCCGGATTCCGACGATCTCACCGAACATATAGTACTTCCCGCCCGCAAGGCGCCGGCGACGGTGCTGGCTTTCAGCGTGGAGTTGGGCGCGGTGGGCCCGAATCCGGTCTCGCGATCGCTGATGCTGGCGTATGACGATCAGTATTCCATCGAATATTTCGGACGGCGCGAGCAGCCGTGGTGGCGTCGCAATGGCGCCGAGGTGAATGACCTGCTGCGCAGCGCGCGCCAGGATCACGATTCGCTGCTGACGCGGAGTCTGGCCTTCGATGGCGAACTGATGGCGGACATGCGCGCGGTGGGCGGCGAGAAGTATGCGCGCCTGGCTGCGCTGGCGTATCGTCAGACGCTGGCTGCGCACAAGCTGGTGGCCGATTCCGATGGTACGGCGATGTTTTTTCCGAAGGAAAACTTCAGCAACGGGTGCATCGCGACGGTGGACGTGATTTATCCGAGTTCGCCCTTTACGCTGCTGTTCAGTCCCGCGCTGTTGCAGGCGCAGCTGGAGCCTGTGATGGAATACGCGGCGATGTCGCGCTGGAAGTGGCCGTTCGCGCCGCACGATCTGGGGACGTATCCGCTGGCCAATGGGCAGGTTTATGGCGGCGGCGAACTGACGGAAACCAATCAGATGCCGGTGGAAGAGAGCGGCAACATGCTCATCATGGTGGCGGCGCTGGAGAAGGTGAAAGGCAACGCCGACTTCGCGAGGAAGTACTGGCCGCAGCTGACGAAATGGGCCGAATACCTGAAAGACAAGGGGCTCGATCCGGAAAATCAGCTTTCTACCGACGATTTCGCGGGGCATCTGGCGCATAACGCCAACCTTTCGATCAAGGCGATTCTGGCGCTGGGCGCGTACGGGATGCTGGCGGATATGACGGGCCACGCGCAGGAGGCGGCGCTGTATCGCAGGACGGCGGAGGAGTTTGCGCAGAAGTGGGTGGGGCTGGCGGCGGAAGGCGATCACTATAAGCTGGCTTTCGACCAGGCTGGCACGTGGAGCCAGAAGTACAACCTCGTGTGGGACAAACTGCTCGGCATGCATCTGTTCCCGGCGGAGGTGGTGAAGAAGGAGATCGCGTTTTACGAGACGAAGGAGAACAAGTACGGGCTGCCGCTGGATAATCGCAAGGATTATACGAAGCTCGACTGGCTGGTGTGGACGGCGACGCTGGCGGATAATAACGCGGATTTCGAGAAGATCGTGGCGCCCGCGTATTTGTGGGTCAGCGAGACGCCCACGCGGGTGCCGCTGACCGATTGGTATGACACGGTTACGGCGAAACAGCAGGGATTTCAGGCGCGGTCTGTGGTGGGTGGGTTGTTTATTAAGATGCTGTCGGATCCGGTGGTTTGGAAGAAGTATTCGGGGCGGGGGTTGAAGCCGTAGGGACTCGGAAAAGAGTGATAATCAGGTTCGTGAACATGAAACTTGCCGTTTTCGCCGGCGCGCTGCCCCTTTACGCCATAGTCTGACTTTCGTTTCGAATTGCAAACCGGGGCAAGAACACGTTCTTTTTTGACCCTATGGATTGCTTCAATGACCGCCCGGTGGATCGGGTTTTACCTGCGGCGGCGAAAAACACCACATTTGAGCCGATGCTTAAAAATTATCTGACGACCACTCAATTACTCGTAACGGTGGCCGCTGCGTCAATCGCCTTCGGCGTCAACCCCATGGTCGGGCAGAGTGGTTCTGGCCGGGCGCGGGAGAGTGACGTTTTGTGCTGCAATAGTGCTATGAACTCAGCGGAAGAAAATTACGGTTTTTACTTTAACTGCAAGGTGTGCGGGAAACCTCACTTAGCGCCAACTGGAAGTGAGCCGCAGTGCGTCACACGCACCATGGCTAGGTTCGTCGTGTTGGCAACGTGTCCGTGTCCGGCCAATCCGGACAAGTGCGGCGAATACGAAGGCCTCATTGATTTCAAGAAGGTCAGTGAATCAAACTGGCGCGAATTTGAGAAAACAGGAAGTCTGTCCGCCGCTTAACTTTCCCTGCCTCTCAAGATCGCTGCCATCACGCGGGGGCTGCGCCTTCCGTGGATTACGGTGCCGGCCCAGTGGGGCTTTTCTTCCGGCGCATAGGCAATCCGATTCGGCACAAACGTAGGCGCTGCGTGGTTTTATTGAATGGCGCCTTGCCGAGGGTCCGTTAGCCCGCCGCTGTTAATCCATTCTGAGTATCGAGAGAACTCAACGGTTAGACGGATCCCGGCGCGCGACTCTGTTGTGTCGAGAACCTTGAGCAACTCTTCGAGGCAGCAAAGCGCGTCGCCATCGATCAGTCTTCAGTCTGGAAAACTATCGAGCGCGATCCCAGCTACGGCCGTAGCTCGGCACGGGATCGCTTGACTTCAACCGTTTCGGGGATAGGCTTAGCGAGAAAGCGGTGTGATGGACATTTTTATATTTACCGCCAAAGACAACCTGAAGAATGAAAGGTAGGACCTGTCTGCCTGGCGTCAGGAACCCCCTGGTGAGGCCGTGAGGTCGAGGTGAAGGGTCGGGAACGGTCCGGCCTGGAGATGTTCTGGGGTAGAGTTGGTAATAGCTACGATCCAGTTGGCTGCGCGGGTACGTTCCCGTCGTTTACTGTGTGAGGTCGTGCTGCTTGCGCCACACAGCTTCCTGGCGCTGCATACCGATATTCGTCGCCGAAGTCTTAACCCAGGCAGTCTCCGCTTCCTCAGCAGTCATGGCCGGGTTGAAACGCTGCATCATCAGCACCGAACTCTTGTGCTGTACCTCCATCTGCGATAATTCGACGAATCCGGCAGGAGGCTCGAAGGCTGAAGCCGGTGGAGTGCCAGGCGTGACGTTGCTCGTCACCTGAAACGTGGTGGGAGAGCCTTTGTAGTGCGCCTCAGTGCGCAGCGCAAAACAATTTGGTGACGGGGCCAACCAACTGATGGAACCATCAACTCCGGTAGAGGCGGCATTTCCTGGCTCGACTTCTCCTCGTCGGTACTTATACGTTTCGATGCCAAGGATTGATTCCTGGCCCAGCAGGGTCGTTCCTGGTGTCGCACAATTTGCGTCCCTCTGAGTGGGAGGAGCCATATTCAATTTCATGGTGTAGTAGGCTTTGATTTCGTGCTGCGCCTGCACATGGGTTCCGTCGTTCTTATTGATGAGAGTGATGGTCTGACTGGGGTTAGTGTTCACCATGGCCGTGCCGATGCTGCGATCAACAGACCTCGTGTAGTTCGCTTTCGGCAAACAGGAAGCTGAGTTGGAAGTCGTCGATTTCACGGATGGATCGCACCCGAAATAATCGGCGAAAACAGCGGTGAAGGCGGATGACCTTTTCGCCCGGACTTGACCGCAGTTGGCCACGACGATCAAGACGACCGGGAGTTTCAACAGGCGGAAGAACCGCTTATTCGCTGTCGTTTTTCTTTCCTGCGGCATACGGTCCAACATATACCAAAGCGCCTTCATCTGCTGAGAGCCGGTCACGGCTTCCAAAACGGCCTGATACATATCGCCATGTTCAACGACTGGAACGAGATCCTCACCGCCTTTGCAGCCCCTGCACCGAGAGATCGTCATTCAGACCACGGCGATCCCCGGCAAGCGGAAGCGGCTGACTTCATTTCGCGGTCCATGCTGGCGAATGCAGTCCTGCCGTTGGACATCCTGGGGGACTACGTGAAACGTATGAACGGCAGGACCTTCACTGTCTACTCGCCGTCCGACTTCAATTCGGCACTCAGGCAAATCGAGCTCGCGATCCATTAGATACGCTTACTACAAATCGGCAAGAACGCACGAATGGGGCCGCATCTACGGGGGTAATGCAACATCGCGAAGACATGCTATGTAGAGTTCCTGCTTCGTTATTGTCAGTACATCGTCACCACGGGGCCGAGCGGCGTCTGGAGGCCGTCGACCGTCGCCAGTAGCGGCTGATCTCCGCTCGGGGCGTTCGGGACGGTCAGGTTGAACTGGTAGAGTCCCTCTTCCGTGATTCCGGAGTATGAAACATTCGCGGGCAAGCCGCCGATTGTGATCGTAACCTTGTTATTGGTTGGGGCCGAGGCGGAGAAGACCTGACCAGCGGCAACGAATGGAGTAGTGGGACCGAAGCCTACGCCGTAGAGCACCAGGGTCTCGCCCGGATTGACGGGGCGCGTGGCGTAGGAGAACGTGTTGGGTGGGCCGACAAGGTCGTAACCGTTCGATCTCAGGATTTCTCCGGCTACGTGCTTGCCGTCGCCGAGGAGACTGAATGATGGCCCGTACGGCGACAGGGTGACCGTGGAGGTTGCCGTCCCGGAAGGCGTGTTGACAACGACGCTCACCAACCCGGTCGCCGTGTCGTCGGGTACCTGGAGATTGATCTGGGTGGGACTGGCCAGCCACAGGTAGGCCGGCTTGTTATCGATGGTCACAGTCGTACCTCCAGGAGATTGCGGAAAATCGTTGTTCCAAAGGTAGGTTACGTTTGCGAGGTTACTCCCGTAGATCGACACCCATGATCCCGGCTGGATGGTGGAGACTGAGCTGTAAATCGGCACGATTCCGCCTGGCGTAATGGCGGGCTGGATTTTGCTGGAAAGCAGACGAACCCGGTTGTTCAGCGAGTCGTACACATACACGTCGCCTGCGGAATCCACGGCAACGGCCGCAGGCTGGTTGAGTTCGGCGCTGGTGGCCAGGCCATTGTCTGCAAAGCCCTGAGTACCGCCCCCGGCGATGGTGGTAATTACCCCGTTCGAAATCATTCGGATGCGGTTGTTGAAAATATCGGCGATGTAGAGGTTTCCCGCCGCATCTACGGCGATACCTGCGCCGTTGTCGGCGATTTTGGCGTCAGCAGCTGGTCCGTTATCGCAGCTGAAGCCTCTGGGTCCGTTCCCCGCAATTGTCGTGATGATTCCATTGGATACTTTGCGTATCCGGCCGGTGTCGCTTATATACAGGTTGCCTGCGGAATCAACGGCAATCTGTCCCGAGATTTCCTCTGGCATCGCGCTGGCGGCGGGGCCTCCATCTCCGCTGAAGCCCTGGACGCCATTGCCGGCCACGGTCGTAATAATGCCGCCCGAGACCTCACGGACGCGGTCGTTGTACGAGTCCCCGATGAACAGATTGCCGTCCGCGTCAATCGCCAGGCCCTCAGGATAGTTCAGCATTGCACTGGTGGCGGGACCGTTATCGCCGCCGAAGCCGAAGGTGCCGTTCCCCGCAACCGTGGTGATGGTTCCATTGGATACTTTGCGCACCCGGGTGGCAACGCTTATATACACGTTGCCCGCGGAATCAACAGCAACTCCGCCGGGAGCGTTGAGCATCGCGCTGGTGGCCGGGCCTCCATCTCCGCTGAAGCCCGGGACGCCATTGCCCGCCACGGTCGCAATCACTCCATTCGAGACTTCGCGTACGACGTTGTTCGCTGTATCGGCGATGTAGAGGTTACCGGCGGCGTCCAGTGCGACGCCTTCGGGTTGACTGATCTGGTTGGCGGGGTTTACGCTGTCGACGTAGCCCAGTTGAGCGCTGGTGGCTGGCCCGTTATCGCCGCTGGAACTATTTTTGCCGTTCCCGGCCACGGTGGTTATGGTGCCGTTCGAGACGTCTCGGATACGGTAGTTGGCCGAGTCCGCGATGAACAGATTTCCGCTGGAATCCACGGCGACTGCGGCCGGCTGCGACAGCCGCGCGAGTATCGCCGGGCCATTGTCACCACTGAAGCCCTGCACGTTCGGAATGCCGTAGCCGGCGACCCTGGTCAGCGTCCCATTCGAAAACTTCCAGACGGTGCTGTAGCCAGTATCGGCGATATACAAACTGCCGGAGGAGTCGACCGCAACGCCTTCAGGGGTATCGAACGTACCGTTTTGGGCGTTCCCCACAACCGTGGTAATCACGCCGCCCGAGATCTTCCGGATACGGCCGTTGAGGGAATCGGCGATGTAGACACTGCCCGCTGTGTCCACCGCAAGACCCTTCGGCCATTGAAGCAGGGCACTGGTCGCTGCGCCCCCGTCGCCATCGGAACCTTGGGGACCCTCGCCTGCGTTCCCTGCAATGGTGGTGATCACTCCGTTCGAAATCTTGCGGACGACTGAGGGGGCCACACCGGAAATATAGAGATTACCGGCCGTATCCATCGCAAGGCCCCACGGAAGGCTGAGCTGCGCACTGGTGGCGGGACCGCCATCCCCGCTGTAGCCTTTCGTCCCGTTGCCTGCCACCGTCGTGATCACACCGTTCGAAACTTTGCGCACGACGTTGTTACCAAAATCGGCGATGTAGAGGTTACCGGCGGCGTCCAGTGCGACGCCTTCGGGCTGACTGATCTGGGCGGCGGTGGCCGCGCCGTTATCGCCGGCGTAGCCGGTTGTTCCGTTTCCCGCTACCAGGGTCAGGACGCCGGTAGTGGCGTCCAGCCGCAATACGACGTTCTCCTGAGCATCCGCAATAAAGGCATTGCCGTTTGGGTCCACGGCAATGCCCGCGGGATTCGAACCGCCAGACAATTCAATGATGCCCTGGTGTGGCGCCAGAACGGTGAAACAGCCAGGCTGATCGTTCAAAGAGGCGTAGAGAGGCTTGCCATGAGCGCCGGTATACGGCGGGTGGCCGCGCCAATAGATCCATCGACGTTTCTGGGTGCCCCCGACAAGAGCTTGATTTCCCGGCTGGGATTATTCTGCCTTGAGATCGACCAACGAGTACTGGGTGCGATACCTGGCCTGCGCAAACAGTATGGTCTGGTAGTCGTGGCTCGCTTACCCGAGAGTCAGGCGGAAGCAGCGGACTTGCGGTCCGGCGACGTCATCCACGCGTTAGGCAGCCCGCCTATCGCCACGCTCGAAATGTTCCGCGCGCGAATAGATGAACTCCATCAAGGCGACGGGGTCGCACTTCAGGTCGAGCGGGACGGGCGACTCCGGTACGTAGCCTTTGATATCCAATAGCACGATTCGCCCTGGTGATGCCTCGGCGGGGCTATTTGTAACCCCCATAACGCCTGTAAGACTTCCCTGCCAATTTCCTTCTTTGCGTTCTTGAAAAACAACATCAATTGGTACTGCGTGGGCCGCAAACCGGACCGCATTCCGTCCGCGAAGCCTGGACAAACTCGTCGCTGCGATTACCCGGTTCAAGTCGGCTGTAATAGGTGCAAATTTCGAAGGATCGACGCATGAATGTCCTTAGAAACACGATTGCAACACTCTTTCTGTCAAGTTGGTCGCATGCTCAGGGTGTGCCTCTCACAAAAGACACGATCATTCAGATGTCGAAAGTCGGCCGGCCGGACGACGTGATCGTAAGCAAGATCAGAGGTGAGGCATGGCCGCCCAAAATGAGTGCGGACGACCTGATCGCGCTGAAGTCCGCCGACGTGAGCGACTCAGGGCTCTGGTCGGTCCCCCTCCGGTTGCAGAGCCGCCCAGCATAACCCTCAGCGTCAACAGGGACCAGAACGACCCTATGGCTGCGCACGATCCCGGCATCGACATAGTGCAGAATACGGAAAGAGGGCGGCAGAAAACTACTATGGATGGAGCGGGCGGCTGCGGGGCATGAAAAGACGACCAACCTCTGGCATACGTGGTTCTCATATGGCATTGCCAGGTGCGCGTGAAGGCGCAAATTCCGGGTCCCGTGCGAACCTGCGCACAGCGGAAGTGAACCCGGTGTTTTATATGTATTTCCCCGCTACGGTAAACCTCGGCGCAGGTGACGCAATCACAAACCCCTCGCAGTTTTCTTTGCTATCGCTGGAGGAGATGAAGGATCGTCGGGAGACCGCGGTCGCGAAGATGGGACTTGGCAACACCAGCGAAGGTAACGACGATAAGAGGACAAGGAGACTCAATACCGAAAAGATTCGCCCTTACGCTTATATGGTCACGCCGGATGTGAGTCTGAAGCCCGGAGAGTATGCCTTTGTGGGGCAAGCGGAGTGAGTGGCTCCGGCTCTTCGGGTGCGGTGGTCATTTCGATTTTGGAATTGACCTCAGGTAGCTGAAGGTGCGCGCGGGCAAAGCCTATGGCTTTGAATGCGCGCGCGACCAGGACAGACATCTGCGAGTTCAGCACCGGAACGTTGATCTTGCCCTCGGTTTCCGTATCCCTTAATAATTTAGACCCGTCGCCGTCGTGGCTGTGGGAAAGTTGAAAAACGTTTTCTGTTTTTCATCTTTTCCACGGCCGTTTTGCTTCTCCGCATCGCTGCTGCTCATTTCGAACTGCGCAGGGCTTACATACCCCAGCGTGGAATGCATCCGCGTCTGGTTGTACCAGCGGATCCATG
>Ga0302140_10010732_pt1 | contig 11295 bp, 10 predicted proteins | sample I_Bog_E1_1_FD_202095 | JGI IMG/M metagenome (GOLD analysis project Ga0302140, IMG submission 202095) | Peat permafrost microbial communities from Stordalen Mire near Abisko, Sweden - I_Bog_E1_1 | ecosystem: Environmental > Terrestrial > Soil > Wetlands > Peat | place: Sweden: Abisko, Stordalen...
TCAAAATAAATAAACTAATTAGTTAAACCATCTGCTTACCAGGGTGGATAAGCAGTACACTTAACTTTACCTCTCCCTACGCCGGCATTACCCGGATCAGGTGCGACCCCCCGGCCCCCTAAAGGGGAAGTGGAATAGCTTAAAGAATATCTTTAAAACTATCAACTCCCCCTTTAGGGGGCTGGGGGGTCTGGGTTTGATCTCAGCCTGTCTTTCAGTTTGATTGCTCAAAGCAAGGCACCCCTTGAGAAAAATATTAGGGCAAAGATAGGGTTTGATTTCGGATTTCGGATGTTCGATTTCGGATTTTGGGGATTATACCTAAATTTGATAAAAGCAATATTATGAGCACCGCCGAATTGAAGGAGAAACTGATCGCGCAGATTAACGAAACCGATAATGAGGATTTATTGATTGAAATATCGACGATGCTTTATGTTGAATCAAAATCAGAAAACGGCGTTTATCAAATGAGTGACGCGGAGCGTGAAGCAGTTGAGGATGGCTTAAATCAAATAAGGAATGGGCAGTGGGTATCTAATGAGGAATCAAACAGACGGGCTGAAGAATGGCTGCGAAAGTAGTATGGTCAGTTCGCGCCCAAATAGAAAAAAATCTCCGTTTAGTGAGTTTAGCAACAGAAACATGATTACTCTTTACATATACCAGCGCTGTCGATAAACTCACCAATGTAGTATGATGGAATGCCCTTTTCGAACCCAAGCCGGTATAAGCCAACACCGATGCTATCTTGGTTGTTCACCGCTTCCTGTAACTGTTTCGCCTTCCATAACAGCTCGTGAATAGGAATGAAACTACCGTTGTCAGCCTGAATTATTGTGCCTTTTTTTAAGCCGCCTTTTCTGCCAAAGGGCAATAAAACGATTTTATTTGTTCGCAGTGACTGCGCTATTAATTCCGGACAAAGGTTTTCCAAGCTTGACTCAAAATCTGATTGTGTCGTGTCGTCTATCTTATTCCAGCTAAGCATTTTAGTTCTTCCCAATCGCATGGGCAGGTCAGGCCTAAAGGCGCTTAGTTCCTCAGATGATAGCGGCAGAATATCAATTTTTTTTGAAAAATTAAAAAATGTGGCGTTGGACATCCTATAAAAGAAAACCTTTTTTTTAAAATTTCCAGAAAAAGTCCAAAACCCTTCTTGCCAAAGGCAGTCATAAAAAACCTCAACGGCATCAAGCCCGATAATTCTATATGGCCGCTTATCATTATGGGTTTGGTAAAGCCCGCCAAGTTGTAAAGCGCTTTTTTCGACTTCAGGCATGTGTTATTTTTTATGAGGCTGCAAGTTAATCATACATCGTCTTTTTATTTACAATTATTTGGACGCTAACAGCCTCTAACCTTTTTTCATCTTTCGGACTTCCGGTCTTTCGGACTTTCCGACTAAAAACCCTACTTTTGCAGACTTTTACAAAACACTCCTATGCTACGTACACATACTTGCGGTGAATTAAACATCAATAATCTTGGCGAAACGGTTACCTTATGCGGCTGGGTGCAAAAATCGCGTGACCTGGGCGGCATGACGTTTATCGACGTGCGCGACCGTTATGGTTTAACCCAGCTGGTTTTTAATACCGATAGCGATGCCGACCTGCGTGAGCAGGCGCGCGGCCTTGGTCGTGAGTTTGTGATAAAAGTTACCGGCAAAGTACTCGAACGCGCCAGCAAAAACCTGAAAATGCCTACCGGCGAAATCGAGATCGTGGTTACCGATATAGAGGTTTTAAACGCCGCCAAAATACCACCATTTTTAATTGAAGACGAAACGGACGGCGGTGAAGAACTCCGCGCTAAATTCCGTTACCTGGATTTGCGCCGCAACCCGGTGCGTAATAACCTGATGCTTCGGCATAAAATGGCCCAGGAAGTGCGCAAGTATTTGGATGGGCTGGATTTTATAGAAGTGGAAACCCCGGTGCTGATCAAATCGACCCCGGAAGGCGCACGCGACTTTGTGGTGCCCAGCCGTATGAATCCTGGCGAATTTTACGCCCTGCCGCAATCTCCGCAAACGTTTAAGCAATTGCTGATGGTAAGCGGTTTCGACCGTTATTTCCAGATCGTAAAATGTTTCAGGGATGAGGATTTACGCGCCGACCGCCAGCCGGAGTTTACGCAGATCGACTGTGAAATGGCCTTCATCACCCAGGAAGATATCCTGCACATTTTCGAGGGCCTGGCGCGCCATCTTTTCAAAACCGTTAAGGGAATTCAATTGGATAAGTTTCCAAGGATGCAATATGCGGATGCCGCGCGTTTATACGGCTCGGACAAACCGGATATCCGCTTGGGGATGGAGTTTGTTGAACTGAATGACCTGGCCAAAGGCAAAAACTTCGGCATTTTTGACAATGCTGAGCTGGTGGTAGGTATCAACGTAAAAGGCTGCGCCGAATATACCCGCAAACAAATTGATGAGCTGACCGAATGGCTGAAACGCCCGCAGATTGGCGCTAGCGGCATGATCTATTGCCGATACGGCGCTGACGGAACGTTAAAATCATCAGTCGATAAATTTTATGGCGAGGACGACCTGACGAACTGGGCCGCAGCCTTCAACGCCGAACCCGGTGACCTGATGCTGATCCTGGCCGGTAAAACCGAAAAAGTACGCAAGCAATTGAGCGAGCTCCGTTTAGAAATGGGCGCCCGCCTTGGCCTGCGCGATAAAAATACTTTCGCACCGCTTTGGGTTGTAGACTTCCCGTTGCTGGAATGGGACGAAGAAAGCGGCCGTTATCATGCGATGCACCACCCTTTCACCTCGCCAAAACCGGAAGATATTCCGCTATTGGATTCTGCTCCCGGCGACGTTAGGGCAAATGCTTATGATATGGTAATCAACGGCGTTGAAATTGGCGGAGGCTCCATCCGTATCCACGACAGGGGCTTACAATCATTGATGTTTAAACACCTGGGCTTTACCCCGGAAGAAGCGCAAAAGCAGTTCGGCTTCCTGATGGATGCCTTCGAGTACGGCGCTCCGCCGCATGGTGGTATTGCCTTCGGTTTCGACAGGTTATGCTCTATTTTTGCCGGACTTGATTCTATCCGCGACATGATCGCTTTCCCTAAAAACAATTCCGGCAGGGATTTGATGATTGATACGCCGTCGACCATCTCCGAAGCTCAAATGAATGAGTTGAAGATCAGGACGACTGTCTGAACTGCACTAATTCTTGTCATTGCGAGCGAAGCGTGGCAATCGCGAACTATGTATTCCGTGCGGACATTCCCGTCAGCAAGGTTCGCGATTGCTTCACTCGTCCCTCGTTCGCAATGACAAGTAGGTTTTTCTTCTTATCTTAGTGAAAAATCCCTGAGATGAAAAAACTATTCCTCTTTGCCTTTACCGCGTACTGCATTCCCTGCATCGCCCAAAGTTCCCTTAAAGATATTGCCGCCAAAAAAGCCGATTCCCTGCAAACACAGGTGGTTGCCTGGAGGCGCGATTTTCATGCAAACCCGGAGTTAGGTAACCATGAGTTCCGCACGGCGGATATTATTGCCAAACATTTGCGTGCATTGGGGATGGAAGTAAAAACAGGGATCGCTACAACCGGCGTAGTGGGCATATTGCGTGGCGGCAAACCGGGGCCGGTTGTTGCGCTTCGGTCGGAAATGGACGCTTTGCCGGTTACCGAGCGGACGCCGGTGCTGTTTGCATCAAAAGTGAAAACGACCTATATGGGGCAACAGGTAGGGGTGATGCATGCCTGCGGGCACGATTCGCACATGGCCATGCTGATGGCGGTTGCCGAAATATTAACCTCGATGAAAAGTGAATTGCATGGCACCGTAAAATTTATTTTTCAGCCAGCCGAGGAAGGCCTGCCACCCGGTGAGGTCGGCGGCGCCGAAGAAATGGTTAAGGAAGGCGTGCTTGAAAATCCGAAAGTCGATGTGATCTTCGGGCAGCACATTATTTCCTATATCCCAACCGGCACACTTGTTTACCGTCCGGGAGGAGAAATGGCGGCGGTCAACGGGTTTCATATCGTCGTAAAAGGAAAATCTTCCCATGGCGCGCTGCCGTGGATGGGTATCGACCCAATAGTTATATCGGCACAAATCATCAATAACCTGCAAACCATTGTGAGCCGCAACGTTAATATTACCGAAAACCCGGCAGTGGTAACCATCGGCGCAATAAAAGGCGGCAACCGCGGGAATATCATTCCGGATTCCGTCGAGATGGACGGTACGCTACGATCATTTACGGATGCCGATAAGAAATTGCTGTGGGATAAGGTAAATGAAATTGCCACCAAAACCGCCGAAATGCAGGGCGCGACGGCCAAAGTAACCCTTGGAAATGACTACCCCGTAACGTTTAACGACCCGGCCTTAGCGGCCAAAATGCTCCCTACGCTGCAGAAAACTGCAGGCGCCGCAAATGTAAGCCTGGGCCCGCCGGTAACGGGAGCAGAGGATTTTAGCTTTTACCAGCAAAAAGTGCCCGGAATGTTTTTCTTTCTGGGAGGAATGCCAAAAGGCGGCGATCCGAAAACCACGCCGGCAAATCATTCGCAGGATTTTTATATCGAGGAGAGCGGTTTTGCCCTGGGCGTAAAAGCCATGTGTAATTTGACGCTTGATTATATGGCGATGAATGGTAAATAAGGGTTTATTTGTAGAGACGCGATACATCGCGTCTTTGAACGAGCGATAGGATCGCATTTATAAATTGAACGAATTGGGATGAAATTCGGCGACCTGTCAGCGGGAGACGCGATGTATCGCGTCTCTTCATCGCCAAATTAAAAACAACTTTTTAAATAAATATTTACCTTTGCACCGAAAAATCTTCCCAAAAGATGTAATTAGCACACAACATCCACATCATAACATGGACAGACAAGCCTAAGGCTTTGTCTTTCCTAGTTTAAAAATCTAAAAAGTTAATAGTTTATTAAGACCTTTACGGATCGGGGCGGGAAACTTTCGCTTGTGATCAGGTGTTATGCCTAATGCGCAATCCGCGTATCAGGAAAGCAGTTGGAAGGTCGACGAATGGTTAAAGATCAGTTTAATGAGACAGAAATTTTATGATACTGCTGTGAAGCAGGAACGTGCGGTTTTGGTTGGCGTAATAACGCCCAATGAAACCGAAGCACAGGAAAAAGAATATTTGGAAGAATTGCAGTTTTTGGTGGAGACAGCAGGCGCCGCCACGGCTACTACTTTTACACAGAAATTGCAGCGGCCTGACAGGGCCACCTTTGTAGGTTCAGGTAAGTTGGAAGATATAAAGGCTTATGTTACTGCTGAAGACATTGATATGGTGGTGTTTGATGACGAATTGACACCATCGCAACTGCGCAATATTGAAAAAGAGCTGGGGGTAAAGATACTCGACCGCAACAACCTGATCCTCGACATATTTGCCGGCCGCGCGCAAACAGCCCAGGCAAAAGCGCAGGTAGAATTGGCGCAATTACAATATTTGCTGCCGCGACTAACCCGTTTGTGGACGCACCTTGAACGCCAGAAGGGCGGTATCGGTATGCGTGGTCCGGGAGAATCGCAGATAGAAACCGACCGCCGGCTGATCTTAAACAAGATCGACCTGCTGAAAGAAAAACTGAAGCATATCGACCGGCAAAACGAGACGCAGCGCAAAAACCGTAATCAATTGATCCGTGCAGCATTGGTAGGTTATACCAACGTGGGTAAATCCACCATCATGAACATGCTTTCCAAATCGGAGGTATTTGCGGAGAATAAATTGTTTGCAACGTTAGATACGACCGTAAGGAAAGTGGTGATCGAAAATGTGCCGTTTTTATTATCAGATACAGTAGGGTTCATCCGCAAGCTGCCGCATCATTTGGTGGAATGTTTTAAGTCGACCCTGGATGAAGTGCGCGAAGCGGATATTTTAGTGCATGTGGTGGATATATCGCATCCGAATTTCGAAGACCAGATCCATACGGTGAACGAAACCTTAAAAGAACTGGGTGCGATAGATAAACGCATGATCACTGTTTTTAACAAGATCGACGCTTACCAACCGGAGCAACATAATGTCGAGGTGGCGAATGAGCCCCTCACCTTAAACGATTTTAAAAACAGCTGGATGGCCAAAAACAATAGCCCGGCGATATTTATATCGGCCACAAAAAAGGAGAATCTTGAGGAATTCAGGTCGCTGTTGTACAATGAGGTGAAGGCGCTGCACGTGGAACGGTATCCGTATGATCAGTTGTTGTATTGAGCATTTATTATCCATTTGTCATTGCGAGCGCAGCGTGGCAATCGCGAACTTGACATTCCAGTAAGACATTACCGCCAGCACAGTTCGCGATTGCTTCACTCGTACCTCGTTCGCAATGACATGTCGGTTACGCATTGTGCAATGCCGTTGTCGTAAAATAAAGGATGATGATAATAATACCCGCAACAATCCGGTAATATCCAAATAATTTAAAGCCCTGTTTTTGCAAATAGGTGATAAACGCTTTTATAGCCAATAACGCTACAATAAAGGCGATTATGCTGCCAATGATGAGGTATTTCAGGTCATCGTGCATTTGGCCGGCGGTGAGTGTGTTTTCTTTGTGAAAATCCCAAAGATCTTTTACCGTAGCACCAAACATGGTTGGAACGGCTAAAAAGAAGGAGAACTCAGCTGCGGCCTTTCGGCTAAGCTTTTGCGACATACCGCCAACAATAGATGCCGCTGAGCGCGATACGCCGGGGATCATGGCCAAACATTGAAAAACACCAATTTTAAAAGCGGTAAGGTGTTTAATTTCCCTTTCATCATCAATGGTTGGTTTATTGAACCATTGATCGACGAATAGCAATATCACCCCGCCCACAACAAAAGCACAGGCCACAACCAGTGGGCTCTCCAGCAGTTTGTCAATTTGCTTTTTTAGTAAAATGCCCAAAATAACCGCCGGGATTACCCCGATCACCAACTTTACATAAAAATCCACCGAACGAAAAAATCGTTTAAAATATAGCACCACCACGGCCAGTATTGCGCCTAATTGGATCACTATTTCAAACAGTTTTACAAATGGATCGGTGCCGATACCCATTAACGCACTGGCAATAACCATATGCCCGGTTGACGAAACCGGCAAAAATTCAGTTATCCCTTCGATTATGGCAAGGATGATGGTTTGGATGATGTTCATGTGTTTTGGTTGGGTTGATTAAGTTGATTGAGTTGGATTAAGTTGATTAAGTTTAATTGTGGCAGATCAACAACTTAATCAACCACTCACTTAATCAACTCAATCAACCATTCGCCTCCGGCTTTTTGAATATCGCAAAAAAACCGATCGCAAAACCGGCCAATACCACCAGCGGTGCCACAACGATTTTGGTGCTGCTGTAAATATCCGTTGTGCCCGACATCAGGATGAAACCGAACGCCACAACAAGAATAGCGATGATGAACAAACGGTAATTGCCTTTGTCGAATATAAAATGGATATCACCGGTGCCTGAACCCTTTGGTTCTGTTTTAACCGGAGCTGAAGTTTTAACCGGTGTTGCCGGCTTAAATTGCTTTTGAGCCATATCTTTATTGTTGAGTTATTGAGTTATCGGGTTATTGAGTTTTGAATTAGTGAATTAGTGAATATCTGATTTAAAAACTTTTACCTTTTACCTTTTACCTTTTACCTTTCCCCTTCCCTCTATCTATACAAATTATATATTTTTAAACGTAAAAACTTATTTACCGCAAGATAAGTGCTAAAGCCCGAAATAAAAATACCCAGCCCTACAATCAGCACAAATATCGCCCCGAATTCGGGGTAGCTGCGTAAAATGACCAGGTCGGGCACTTCCTTATAGGCCAGGCTGAGTGTGCCCACCAAAATTAAAATGGCGATCAACGCGCCCAGTATGCCGTGCCATATTCCATACAGCAGGAACGGCTTGCGGATAAAACCTTTAGTGGCGCCAACCAGCTGCATGGACTTGATGAGGAAACGCTGGCTGTAAATAGCCAGGCGGATGGTATTATTAATGAGCGCTACCGAAAGCACTACGAATATGGCTGCAAAAGCTAATATCACCAGGCTGATGGTGGTGATGTTATCATTCATTTGGTCGACCAATGATTTTTGGTATTTCACCTCTTTAACCATGGGGTTTTTAAGCAACTCCGTTTTAAAGCGTTCGATATCCGGGTTGTTGGCGTATTCGGCCTTTAAATACACATCTATTGATTGCGAAAGCGGGTTATAGCCCAGAAATTTGACAAAATCTTCGCCAAGGTCTTTTTGCAGGTTGCGTGCCGCAAGCTCCTTACTTACGTATTGCGCATCCTTTACCATTGGATCGGCCTGTATCTGTTTTTGCAGCTGGATTACGTCGGTCTCGTGGGCCGCATCGTCCACATAAACATTTAGTACGATGTTTTCCTTTACGTAATTGGACAGGTTATGCGCCTCTACCAGGATCAACCCAAGCAAGCCCACCATTGATAATACCATCGCAATGCCAAAAACGGTCGAAATATAGATCGTTTTGGTCTTTTTTGCGGATGCGCTTTCTTCGAATTCTTCCATGTTATTGGTCAGTGGTCATTAGTCATTAGTCATTGGTGTTTGCGGGGCGAATTTATCCAACTCGTCACCTTCAAATTTACGATTGACCACGCTATCCTGCGAAAATAGGAAACCTTAGCCTAAAGGTAAAAGTTTATCTGCGATTATTATTGACTTTAAAGCGCTTTAACAATTTTTAACAGCAATGCTAAATAAATCCGAAATAGAAAATCCGAATTCCGAAACGGCGTAGCCCTCTTGAACACCTTTGAAAAACAAAACAACAAGTGAAAAATCAAACTACTGTCCTAATATCCAGGCAAAGATCAGCGGCGCCACAATAGTGGCATCCGACTCGACAATAAACTTGGGGGTATGGATGTCCAATTTCCCCCAGGTGATCTTTTCGTTCGGCACGGCGCCTGAATAGGACCCATACGAAGTGGTAGAGTCCGATATTTGGCAGAAATAACTCCAGAAAGGTATTTCGGGCATTTCCATGTCCTGGTACAGCATCGGAACTACACAAATCGGGAAATCGCCTGCGATACCGCCGCCAATCTGGAAAAAGCCGATGCCTTTGCCCGATGAATTTTTTACATACCAATCGGCCAGCCAGGCCATGTATTCAATGCCGCTTTTCATGGTAGTTGGCTTTATCTCGCCTTTTATCACATAGGATGCAAAGATGTTGCCCATGGTGCTGTCCTCCCATCCGGGTACTACTATAGGCAAATTCTTTTTAGCTGCCGCCAGCATCCAGGAGTTTTTTGGATCGATCTCGTAATATTGCTCCAAGTCGCCGCTAAGGAGCATTTTGTACATGAATTCGTGAGGGAAAAAGCGTTCGTCGTTGTCCTCTGCATCCTTCCATAGCTTATGGATGTGTTTTTGCAGGCGACGGAAGGCCTCTTCTTCGGGGATGCAGGTATCCGTTACACGGTTATAATGATTTTCGAGCAGGTCCCACTCGTCCTGTGGACTTAGGTCGCGATAGTTAGGCACCCGTTTATAATGGGAATGGGCTACAAGGTTCATGATGTCTTCTTCCAGGTTGGCGCCGGTGCAGGATATGATGGCAATTTTATCCTGCCTGATCATTTCGGCAAGAGAAATACCCAGTTCGGCCGTGCTCATGGCGCCAGCGAGGGTAACCATCATTCTGCCGCCTTCGTCAAGGTGGGTTTCGTATCCTTTAGCCGCATCCATCAACGCTGCAGCATTAAAGTGCAGGTAATTTTTCTCGATAAACTGCGAAACGGGGCCTTTTGTATTGCTCATCTTCTGCTTGTCAAATTTTGCTGCAAAAGTATCAAATTATCAGGCTTATTAAAGCAAAATGTTATCTTTAGCGTATACACCCCCGGTATTGCGATAAACTATTGAATGAGGAAAATTTTAACACTCTTTATTTTACTTATCACATTTTCCTCGCTTCACGCGCAGGTGCAAACCATCAGGAAATTTTTAAAGAAGATGTACCTCAACAAAGATACCAGCAAGCACGCGAGCTTTGTGATCGTGCCGGTGTTGACCAACGCCCCGGAAACCGGGGTGGAAGTGGGTGGATCGGCGCTTTTTTCATTCTATAGCGATACGACAGCCAGGAATACCAACGTATCCAATGTTTTTGGTTATGCATCGATAACTACCAGGGACCAAACCACCCTTACTTTAAGCAGCGCATATTGGTTTCCGGGTAACACGATTCATTTGTCGGGGGCTGTGGGCTACATTAATTATCCGTTCGATTTTTACGGCATCGGCAACGCCACCAGTGAGAACAACCAGGATAAACTGGGCGAACACCGGTTTAAATTAAATGTTGAGGCCGAAATGAAGGTGGGTGATTTCTTCGTAGGAGTTGTAGCAGGAGGATTTGACTATCGGTTTAGCGACAGCAACCCGGCGAGTATTTATCATAGCGACCCCTCAGTGCAAGACAAACAAGGTGGCCCCAGTGTTTTTGCAGGGCCGAGCATTATATTTGACAGCCGGAACAACAACACCTATACTACCAGTGGAACAATTGTGACTGCCTACCTCAATATTATGCAGGGTATGTTATCAAACAATAATTACCAGGGCGGTTTTTTTAATGTAGAATATTCGGGATTTTTTTCGCTTGATAAACAATTGGTTTTGGGTTTCGATGTGCAGGAACAAAGCCTGGTGGGCGGGCAATCGCCGTTTTACTTAATGCCGGCGTTGGGCAGTGACGAAATGATGCGCGGCTACTACACCGGCCGTTTCCGCGACCGGAATTTTTTAGCCGGACAAACGGAGCTGCGCTACCGCATTAGCAAACGTTTCGGCATTGTCGGCTTTGCAGGCACCGGCGAGGTTTTTCACACCGATTTTGACTCGCATGACCTAAAACCTGACTATGGCGGTGGCGTTCGCTACTTTTTTGACGTGCAAAAGGGGCTGAGTATACGCATGGATTACGGCGTAGGCGAAAAGCGCCCGGGTGAATCGAGGCAGCAGGGGTTGTATGTGGCTTTAGGCGAGGCTTTCTAGATCACAGATTTAAACTGATTTTTGTGATTGCACAGATTAATAGTCGGTAACACTTAATTTACCACCCAACCCCATAAAAAAATCAGTGTAATCAAATAAATCAAAATAATTTGTGATCAGAAATGATACCTGACAAACGCCTCTATCGCCTCATATTCCGCCATACCCAGTTTATCATAATTGCGGGCGGTCTCATGGGTGCGATCTTCAGCCCTTACCCAAAATTCGCGTGCATCAT
>Ga0302140_10010734_pt1 | contig 11294 bp, 15 predicted proteins | sample I_Bog_E1_1_FD_202095 | JGI IMG/M metagenome (GOLD analysis project Ga0302140, IMG submission 202095) | Peat permafrost microbial communities from Stordalen Mire near Abisko, Sweden - I_Bog_E1_1 | ecosystem: Environmental > Terrestrial > Soil > Wetlands > Peat | place: Sweden: Abisko, Stordalen...
ATCGTCTGATCAAGTTGTCCGTTGCGATCACAGATTGTGCGCGGTCCGCTCCCATCGCTCGATGTCCGCCATCGTGGAGAAGGATCACATCGCCGCCGCGAATTTGCCGGACGACTTTCTCTTCGATCACTCCGGCGGGCGGCGCGTTCCAGTCGTAGCCAGTCACGTTCCACATAATGGGTTCGAGGCCGAGTTCGCGGGCAATTCTTAGAGTTGCGGGTCGCCTTCCGCCGAAGGGTGGACGAAATAGATTGGAATGTTCTCCGATGGCGTCTTGCAGAACTTTGCGGCAGTCGACGAGCTCGTCGCGTGTTTGGGAGGCTGATTTGAATGTGAGCAGAGGATGAGTGAAAGTGTGATTGCCAATGACGTGTCCCGCTTGGGCTACGGCGCGCGCGATGTCGGGACGCTGCTGAGCGTAGCGTCCGATCATGAAGAAAGTTGCGCGCACATTGTGCCGCGCCAGAACTTCCAGCAATCTCAATGTATGTGGATCGTTAGGGCCGTCGTCGTACGTCAAGGCGATTTGTTTGCTTCCCCGCGCGGCACCGGCGACGGTTCGTCCAAACCACTGCCCCGTCGGCGCCATGGACTGATAGCCGGCCGCGGAGGCGGCTACGGCGGTGCTCAGTCCAATCAACGCGGGAAGCATGGTCGAATTGTATTCGAGGGCAGAGGTAAGAGGTCAGATTGCGGAATTAAACCCCAAAACCTTAGGCACGCGGTTTTCACTTCTGCAATCTGACCTCGAACCTCAGACCTCGTTTTGCAATCCACAATTGCGCAGATGCCCGAAGCAATATATTCTGCTTTCGAGTTTTCCGGCTACAATCGACACTCCATGGCCAAGCTTTTCGAGCTTCCCCGTTACATTGCGGTTGAAGGTCCCATACGAGTAGGGAAAAGCACGCTGGCGCGGGTTCTTGGCGAGCGGCTGGCGGCGCAGCGCGTGATTGAGCCGGAAGACAATCCATTTCTCAAGGCATTTTACGAAGGCGAGCCAGGTGCGGCGTTTCAGGCGCAGCTGGCATTTTTGATTCGACGCTTCGAGCAATTGCGGGCGCTCGATCTGAGCGCGCAGTCTAACAAAATGGTTGTAGCGGATTACATTTTTGAAAAAGATAAGCTCTTTGCCTGCCTTAATCTCAACGATCAGGAACTCGACACCTACAATCGCTATTTCAATTATTTTCGTGAGCAGTTGCCGACGCCTGATCTAGTGATTTACCTGCAGGCAACTCCAGAGGTTCTCAAGAAACGGCTGAAGAAAAAGAATGCGGCGGGCGAAAAAGCCATCAGCGAAGATTACCTGATGGAAGTGGTGAAAGCCTACGAGCACTTCTTCTTTCATTACACACAGTCGGATCTGCTCATCGTAAATACCTCCGAGATTGACTTCGTCGACCGCAACGAAGATCTGCAGGAGCTGCTGAAAAAAGTCTCCGCGCCGATCAAGGGCACGCAGTATTTCCTGCCGCTCGGCGGGGAGAACGCGGCCAACGCGTAGGGCGGTGGAAATGAAAATCCTGGTGATCCCAGCGGAGTGTCACCTTTCGTGCCGGGGCAGCGAGTAGACGGAAAGCGCTTTCCCTACTTTCTGAAATTCAGGATCGGCGGTGACCAGCCGTGCACCACGTTCGATGGCCAGCTCTGCGGCGAAGGCATCGGCGTAACCTAGCCCGTACCTTTGTTTCAGTGTGCCTGCTCGTGTGGCGCGTTCTCGATCCACAGCTATGATGGTGATGGGCATCTCGAGTAGACTCTCTTCCGCTACGCGAGCTTTAGTTTCGCCGCGGGAGCGCCACTCGATATAGAAGACCTCCCCCCAAGTCACCGCTGACATCAAGAGTGGCGCATCAAGGCGTGCGGCTTCGCCTAGCAGATGCCGGACTTTCTCCGCCGCCCCTCGCCGGGCCTCGAAGAACCCGATGAGCGCGTTGGCATCCAGCACGTAGCGCCGCGGCCTTCCCCGGGAGAAGCCGGCCCTCATTGGTCCTCTCGCTTGCGCTCGCGTTCCCGCTCTTCAAACAGCATCTCGAATGCCGAAACCTCGCCCGGACCCGGCTTGAGGGAACCCATGATCTCGTCGAGTCGCCGTTCTGTGATGGGAGTCAGTACCAACCTTCCTTTATCTTCAGTCCACACAGCACGCGTGCCTCTGTCCAGTCCATACTCCACGCGCAACTCGGCGGGAATTACCACCTGGCCCTTGGAACTCACAACCGTACGAAAGCTCCGCATGGGGCTATCTTACCATAAGGTAAGTCAATTCAAGAATGTCTTACTTGGACTTTGGCCAACCACCACCGGGTTGAAGTGAAGGAGTTTCGTTCTCAGACAGACCCTGTTATGTCTCGGTCTGTAATGTCCCGATCTTGACATCGCCTCTCAATGTTATTACAATTGTAATAACAAGAGGAAGTGCCATGGTGGAGCTGAAGATTCGCAAATTCGGGAACTCGCTGGGTGTGGTTCTGCCAAAAGAAGTCGTGAACCGTCTGCGCGCCGGAGATGGAGAGCGTCTGTTCCTTATCGAGTCAGGCGACGGGGACTATCGGCTTACTCCCTACGATCCTGCATTCGAGAAGAAAATGACGAAGGCGGAAGAAATCATCGGTCGCTATCGCAACACGCTGCGCGCCCTTTCCAAGTGAAAAAGCGACGTGAAGAAGAAAGAACCACTCTGGATTGAAGAGCGCGATGTGTTCGCGATCCACGACCGCCTCTTGGCGATACATGGCGGCGCGACGGGATTGCGTGACTTGGGCCTTTTACAGTCTGCTCTTGCGCGTCCCCGCCAGCACCACACCTACGCCAAAACTGTGGACGTCATCGTGATGGCTGCGCTGTACACAGCCGGCATCGCCCGCAACCATCCTTTCGTCGATGGCAACAAACGGACAGGGTTTGTAGTTGGCATTCTCTTCCTCGAACTCCACGGCTTCGACTTCAAGGCCAGCGAAGAAGACGCTACCCAAGCGGTGATGGCGCTGGCGGCAGGCACATTGGAGGAAGAGGGCTATGTGACGTGGCTGAGGGAGAATGCCAGAAAGAAGCGGAGACAATAAATAACGGTCGTCTTGAGATAAATCAGGACAGGCTCTTGGCCACGATCAAAGGCACGCAACACTTCCTGCCGCTCGGCAGGAGAATGCGGCCAGCGCGTAGGAGGCTTCAGCGCCTTACCAACGTGAAGTTTACTTGAATTTGTGTCTCCACTTCCACCGGGCGTCCGTTGAGCAAGTAAGGCTTGTAGCGCCACTGTTTCACAGCTTCGATCGCTGACGGAGCCAATTCCGGTGGTCCCGAAACGAACTGCAAATTGCCAACCGCTCCCTCTTTGCTGATGAGTGCATGGAGTATTACCGCGCCTTGAATATGCCCTGCTTTGGCGCCGTCTGGATAGACGGGGGTTACCTTGCTAACTAAAAGTCCGGTAGCTACTCCCGTCGATACGCGCACACGTTTCGGAAACTCTGTCGCGGGAGCTATGACCGGCATTACATCGGTCGGATTTGGATTGTTGTTATCGAGGACAAAGTTGAAAGTCGCTTTCGTGACAACCGCGGGCGCGACACCGTCCACCATAACCGGCTTAAACCTCCATTTGCGGAGCGCCTCCTGAGCGGGAGCCGCTTGCGATCCACGACCGACTGTTGGCCGCGCACGGCGGCGGCACGGGTTTGCGCGACCGGGGACTTTTGCGACACAGGCGGTCATTGGGATTGGCGGCAGGCACGCTGGATAAAGCCGGGTATACGGCATGGCTGCGGGCGAACGCGAAGCGCAAAACGTTGATCTAAGTCGCGCCGATTAGGACTAAGGGTTCACCACCTGGGTCGTTGTTCCAGAGCTTGATTTGTGGAAGGCGTCGCCGGCATAGACGGCCTTGATGACGTAGGTTGTGGCCTTGGCGAAAGATGTGGTCAGGGTCGCGACGCCTTTTGTGGTTGTGCTGGTTCCCAGTAATGTTTTGTGGTTGTAAAAGTCTACGGGCGAACCGTTGGGCACGGAACTGATCGAGGTAATGGTCGCGGTGAAGGTCACGGACTGGTTCACGAGAGACGGGTTGGGCGACGATGTGAGGGCCGCGGTCGTGTTCGCGCTGAAGTTGTTTACGAGTACACCGGCCGTGCCATTGGTACTGCAGTATCCGTAACGTTCATTGGTGAAGCAGTCATTGCCTACGACGACGTCAGGTCTGCCGTCGCCATTCAAATCTGCGATCGCAGACGGACTGGTGGTGTAAAAGCCGCCTCCGTAGAAGTTCACAGGGGCCTGGAACGAGCCGTCGCCGTTGCCTGGCATGACGCTCACGGAATCGCGGCAAGTAGGGCAGTCAGTGCTGGATACGACCAAATCCAGATTGCCGTCCCCGTTTAGGTCGCCGATTACAACCGAATTCGCTCCGTAGGGTCCGTCGAAATCCACCGGAGTTTGGAAGGTGCCGTCGCCATTGCCGAGAGACACGGCCAAGTTGCCGCCATTCACGATGACGAGGTCGGGATGGCCGTCGCCATTCACGTCTCCGACTGCGACCCACTGAGTGAAGTACCCACCCGGATTGAAACTGACCGGCGGCTGAAAGGTGCCATCGCCGTTGCCCTGCAGTATGCCGATGGCGCCCGGCTCGCTGGCACTGTAGCAGTCCGTGCCGTTCAGGCAAAAGTTGGAGACAAGCAGATCCGGTTTGCCGTCCCCATTCAGGTCCGCGACGGCGACAGAGTTGGCCAGCCAACCCCCTGAGCTGTAGCTGACGGCGGGTTGAAAGGTGCCATCGCCATTGCCCAGCAGCACGCTCACTCCACCTGGCCCCGTGGGATAGTTACAGTTGTCGGCGCTCTGGCACTCGCTGGAGACAATCAGATCAAGTTTGCCGTCGTGATTTAGATCGCTGATTGCGACGTGGGCTTTGATATCGGCACGCGTGTATCCACCGGAACTGTAAACGACGGCAGGCCGGAAGGTGCCATCGCCATTACCTAGAAGCACGCTCACACCTCCGGGGGAAGGGGAGCCGCAGTAATCGGGAGTCTGGCAAAGAGTTGCGACAACGAGGTCGGGCTTACCGTCGCCATTCAAGTCTCCGATGGCGACCGAGAAGGGCTCTTCGACACCCGGGTCGTAACTGATGGCCGGGTGGAATGTTCCGTCTCCGTTGCCAAGCAACACGGCGATCACGCCGTTGCCGTCGGGGCCTCCGCCGCATGGGCAAGCGCTGATAACGACGAGATCGGGCCTGCCGTCACCGTTCAGGTCTGCGATCGCGACGGAATCGGAGTAAAGGCCATCCGAGTCGTAGATGGCGATATTCTTGAAGTGCACAAGCGGAGGTTGCTTGGCCGTAAAGTTCTGACTGGGCGCTCCTGATGGCAACTCTTGAGCAGCGGAAATCGCGTTCGGGTGATCGGCGTGGGCGGCGGGATTGAATTGAGCCGCCATGCGCACGCTGGCGAAGGTGATCAGTAGAAGTAGCGCTGGGCTGAACTTTGAGAGTGACATGACTCTAATCCGATCTTGGTTACGGCGGAGTTCGGGTGGGCGATGGAGGCCCCGGTATACGAGTCGTCCCCGCGAGCAATCGTCGCGAACAGCCTGCCACTGTTCGTAAGGCAGGTCAAGATCGGAATGGTTAAAATTGAGGTTGTATTCGCCGTTTACTATCAATACGATAGCGGCCTACAAAGACAAAGTACGATTTGCCATCGGCGTTCCAAGGCGGCTGATCGACCAACTACCTTTTTGGGTCTATAATCCACTTCGCGTCATCCAACTAGAACGACGACGCGTACAGGCTCTATCCGCCCGGTTTGCGGAGGGGCACTGGAGGACACTGTGAGTCTTACCCCGATCGGCGAACCTCGCCACAAAATCACTACTGCCACCGTCCGCGAAAAGAAACTTCAGCATGAGCCCATCACTTGCTTAACCGCCTACGACTATGCCACTGCGCGCCTGGTGGATGAGGCGGGCATCGATATTGCTCTCGTCGGCGATTCGCTGGCCATGACGATGCTCGGTTACGAGAACACGCTGTCGATCACGGTCGACGAGATGCTGCACCATGTCAAAGCGGTCCGCCGCGGCGTCAAGAATGCGTTGCTGATTGCCGACATGCCGTACGGGTCGTACCAGGCGGATCCCGTCGAAGCGGTCCACAACGCTGCTCGCTTTGTGAAAGAAGGCGGAGCCGAGGCCGTGAAGATGGAAGGCGGAGAGAAGCGCGTCGATGTGGTTCGCCGCGTAATCGATGCGGAGATTCCGGTCGCCGGACACATTGGTCTGACGCCGCAATCGCTCAACATCATGGGTGGATACAAAGTTCAAGGCAAGACGCTCTATGCCATCGAGCAACTGATGCGCGACGCGATTGCGCTCGATCATGCTGGCGTGGCGTGCATTTATCTGGAGGGGATCCCGCGTGAAGTGGCTGCGATGATCACGGCCGAGGTGGAAGCGCCGACGATCGGAATTGGAGCAGGTCCGGATTGCGACGGTCAGGTCCTTGTATTTCACGATCTGGTGAATCTGACGTTTGGGCATCCGGCGAAATTCGTGCGCCGCTACGGAGATGCCGCGGCTTTGATCACGCAAGCCGTGCTGGCCTACAAGGCCGATGTGGTTTCGCATCAGTTTCCGAATGACAGCGAATCGTACCATCTGCCGAAAGAAACCGGGGACGCACTCCAAACGGCACTCCACCGCAAGCCGGCAATGCGGCGATAATGGCGGCTGGAGACATCGCCGTGCTCGACAGAACGCGAACGCTTCCTGCCTTAATACTGACGACCGTGATGTTGGCGTTGATGTTGGCGCTGGGGGCATGCTCGAAACCTCCGCAGCCGCCGGTTGAAACCGAAGAAGCGCATCAGCCTACCGGGTTGGAGTCGATACCGGCAGCCAATCCCTCGAAGTACCCGAGCATCAGCGAGTTGGCCTCCTGGAAAAATCCCTATTTTGTCGTCCGTCAGGATGGAATCGGCATGGTCGATCTTTCCAACCACGAAATTCACATGCTGAAGCCGGAAGAGGTTCCCGCCGAACTGGTTTCGCTTCCGTCCACTGCCTGGCCTTACGGACGCGTGGTTCTGCTCGCGCAAGCGATTCCGAAAGATGCCAACGATCAGACGAAGGCAGACTTGCGCAAGAATCGGGCGCTACTGATCGGAACGCTGAAGGAGTTGGACGTCCAATATCACGAAGCGCCTTAAGCCTTCCGCGCGCATTCCATCTACTATCCATGCGTATTTGCTCCACCATCGCTGAAGCTCGGACCGCGTGCGGCAACGCTCGTGCGACGGGCAAAACGCTTGGTCTTGTACCGACCATGGGGGCATTGCACGACGGGCATCTGTCGCTGGTACGTGCCGCGAAAGCGCGTTGCGGCGTGGTCGCCGTTTCGATTTTCGTGAATCCCACTCAGTTTGGACCAGGGGAGGATTTGTCAAAGTATCCGCGGGGCTTCGAACGCGACTGCGAATTGCTGGAAAAAGAAGGAGTCGACATTTTGTTCGCACCCGCCGTTCAAGAGATGTATCCCGAGCGGCAAGTCACCTGGGTGGAAGTTGTGGGGCTGAGCGACAAACTTGACGGACGGTCGCGCCCCCGCCATTTTCGCGGCGTAACGACGGTCGTCGCGAAGCTCTTTCACGTCATTGCGCCCGACGTCGCATTTTTCGGACAGAAAGACGCCGCGCAGTTGGCGGTAATTCGGCGGATGGTCGTGGATCTGAATTTTGCGGTTGAAATCGTGGCGTGCCCGATTGTGCGCGAAGCGGACGGGCTGGCGATGAGTTCGCGCAATGTGTATTTGACCGCCGAAGAACGGGCCCGCGCTCTGATTTTGCATTGTTCGTTGCAGGCTGTGCGGCAGAGATTTGCGGCGGGCGAGAGGAAGGCAGCGACTCTTATCAAAGCTGCCAAAGAGGTTCTCGCCGGCGAACCGGAGGTGGTGGTCGACTATTGCGAAATTGTCGATCCCGACTCGCTTGATCCTATCGAACAAATCTCAGGAAAGGCGCTCGTGGCCGTCGCCGCGTTCGTCGGTTCGACTCGCCTGATCGATAACATCCGGCTCCATACATAATCAAAGCGAACTCACGGCGCGCAATTCCTGCGGAATGGACGAGGCCCGCGAGGTTGTGGACATGCGATGGGCGATGCGGTGGCCAAGATCGATCGCGGGCCGCTCGAACGCGTGGTAAACAATTACCGGGACAGTAAGCCACAGTATCCAAAAGAGAATCCAGCTATGGTGAAGAGTAAGTGCGTACCAGATGAAAAAAGCGTGGCCGAGATAGATTCCGTAAGAATAGGTCGCTATGCGATGACTCAGAAACTTCAGAGGGAGTACGGTGATTTCCTTGAAGCGCGGCAAAGCGACTCCGAGCAAGAGGCATAGCAGGGCGCCCATCCGGCGCGAAGGCATCCACAAAAACATTGCGGTTAAGAAGAAGAGGAAAATCGGCCACAAGTAGGCGGGGAGAGATCGCTTCTCGGGCAAAGTGAAGGCTATGACTCCCGGCAAGAAATTTGGCACGTAGAGCAGAACCGAAAACCAGGCGAGGGCAGGGATCGTCTGCGGGAAATGGCCGAGGAAGGCGCAAGCCAGCCACAGCCCGAGCAGCAGCCAGAAGGAACGTTTCCTCCACAAGAACAGAAATGGCAGAGCCAGATACATTTGCACTTCGAGGGGCAGAGACCACAATGGTCCGATGATGGAAGGCGAGTAAGTAAGATTTTGCACGAGGAACAAATTTGAAATCAGCTCGAGTGGGCCAGGTCTGGCGCCGAACGATAATCCCCGGCCATCCGCGTGGAGATGAAGGGCGAACGCGGCGAGCACAGCCAGAACACTAAGCGGATAAATTCGAAAAAAGCGGCGAATGTAAAAATCCTTGATCAGAGCCGAGCCTGTCAAACGGCTTCTTTGCATGGAATACATCAGAACCAGCGAGGTGTGCACGAAGAAGAGAAGAACTCCGAAAAGACCGAGAGCGTCGAAGCGGTCGTAGTGGTAGTGCCGTGTGAGATGGTTGACGAGAACCATCAAGACGGCCATGCTGCGGAGGAAATCAAGATTGGAAGACGCGCCGGTCGCCGCTTTGCCAGGGCTCGAGCCGCCAGTTTCCAGTTGTGCAGGAGCAGGATTCACTTGGAATGGAGAAATCATAGCATTCCGGCGGATCGCCTGAGGTCGATCGTCAGAGGCTTTGCACGGCGAATTCGAACTTTCTGCCTGGTGAGGTCTTGTCTTCCTCTGGGCATCGGAGCATAATTTTTTTCACCAAAATGGGGCCCTTTTCATGCTGCCGCGCGTCGATTATTCGGTAACGGTTCCGGTGTCGGTGGACACGGCGTTCCACGCCTTTCAAGATCTCAGCCGCTTGCTTCATCGCGGAATTTATCTCGAAGCCACATGGATCCAGGGCGAGCCGTGGCAGGTCGGTAGCCGCGTGCGCTATGTGGTCTGCGAACCGGTCCAAGCAACGATTTCGGCGGTTGTAACCGCGATCAGCCCGCCGCGCGCCGTCTCTCTGATAAATCACGCCCTCGGAGTTACTGCTGAGCAACATGTTTCTTTTGGTCCCGATCTGAAAGGCGGGACGCGCGTCCGCATGATGATGAACCTGATCGGGAAGTCGACTGAACTTTCCGACACTGAACTCGATGCCGCAGTAACTTTTATTACACGCGACGCGCTCGACACGATGGTCGCGCTGTGCCGCCGGCAATCCTCATCTGCGACTGGGTAGATCGCGACGCCGCGGCCCTCCCAACCCATTCCTGTACACTAGCCGCCATGTTCTTTGGGCCGACTCCTCTGCCAAAGCTGGGATTCTTGTGAACGCCCGGTCTTCATCGACGGCGTCGACGGTCCGCAAGGCGGGGTTTTTCTATTTCGTCTTCGTCATGTTTTCCTACACGACGGGTGGACCTTTTGGACTTGAGGCCATGGTGACGACCAGCGGTCCGGGCATGAGCTTGCTCTACCTGCTGCTGATTCCACTCTTCCTCAGTATTCCCGTCTCCCTGGTTTCCGCCGAACTGACCACGGCAATGCCCGTGGAAGGCGGCTTCTATCGCTGGACGCGCGCCGCCTTTGGAGACTTCTGGGGCTTTCTCGCCGGATGGTGGAACTGGTCTGCATCTTTTCTTCTGGGCGGCTCGTACGCCGTGCTCTTCACCGACTACCTGACTTACTATTTTCCCGGAATCACGGGCTGGAAACACTGGCTTGTTTCCTTTGCGCTCATCGCCGTCATTACATGGGTGAACATTCTGGGCATCCAAATGGTCGGAAAGGTGGCAACTCTCCTCGAACTGGTGATGTTTGTCCCGGTGATCGCTTTGATCGTGATTGGACTCGCGAAATGGCAGCACAATCCTTTTGTCCCCATGGTGCCTCCGAACCAGCCGTTCTCCAAAGTCTTCGGAGTCGGCCTGGCTCTCGCCATTTGGCTTTACTCCGGATACGAACAACTTTCGAGTGTGGCTGAGGATGTCGAGAATCCGCAGCGTGCCTATCCGCGGGCACTTGCGCTGGTCGTCCCGCTCTCCATCGCCACCTACTTCCTGCCCACGTTCGCGGGACTGGCGGCACTCGGCAACTGGGCCGCGTGGAAAGATGGATACTTTTCCACGGCGGCGTTGCTCGTTGGCGGGGCGTGGCTTGGCCATCTGATGACGATCGCCGCCATGATTGGCAACGCCGCGTTGCTGAACAGCACGATGCTCACCGCGACTCCCATGCCGTTCGCACTGGCTCAAGATGGATATCTGCCGCCGTTCCTGACTCATCGCCATCCGCGCTATGGCACGCCTTGGATCGCTATTCTCATATCGGCGGCAATCTACGCTTCGCTGGCGCTGCATTCGCTGGGAGAATTAATCAGCATTTATGTGTGGCTGCGGGCTGCGACGACCGTGATGACCGTCCTCTCGGCTTGGGGGCTGCGGCGCAAGAGCCCGGATTTGCCGCGAGCCTTTCGCATTCCCGGAGGCAATTCAGGACTGTTCTATGTGGTGGCCATGCCCGTTGCCATGACGTACGTCGCGGTGCGCTACAGCGATCCCGTGGCTCTGCGATGGGGGCCCTGGGCGCTGGCTGCAGGACCTGTAGTTTATTTTGTGGTGAAGTGGTTCGCCAAGCGCGCGGCGGAAGCCACGCCCAAGGCAGGATAGGCATGTTGGGAGTATCGTTTTAGGGTTGGGGCACTAAAGACCGAGGATGACGTGTTCTCTACAATCTGCGATATAAGCCGAAAGCTGCGCGACCGCTCGATCTCGCCGGT
>Ga0302140_10010738_pt1 | contig 11293 bp, 12 predicted proteins | sample I_Bog_E1_1_FD_202095 | JGI IMG/M metagenome (GOLD analysis project Ga0302140, IMG submission 202095) | Peat permafrost microbial communities from Stordalen Mire near Abisko, Sweden - I_Bog_E1_1 | ecosystem: Environmental > Terrestrial > Soil > Wetlands > Peat | place: Sweden: Abisko, Stordalen...
GGCCACCGCGATTTATGGGCCCTGGAAGCTATCCTCAACCCCTCTGCGACCGCCAGCCAAAAGGCGGCGTAGTAACATCAACCTAACCGCCGCCCGCCACTTTCAACTACGCGCGGGACATGCTCGCGTATGCCATAGCGCCAAGGAATACGCCCGTGGCGACGTGAACACAGCCGAATCGTCCTTCGCCCTTGTGAAGCGCGGAATTATCGGCACCTACCACAACGTAAGCCAGCGTTATCTCTATCGCTACCTTTGGCAGTTTGACTTCGTTTGGAATAGCCGTAGAATGAATGACGGCGAGCGCACAATCTTGGCCGTCAAAGCGGCTGAGGGCAAGCGCCTGATGTACAAGTCGGTGCAATAATGGCCCAAAAGGAAATCACAAAACCTCCGGCAAAGAAAATCCCACGGGGGCCTAAACCAGACACGCTCAAGATCGATGAGAAGTGGGAAGACGCCGTAAAGAAATCTCTATCGAAAAAGAAACCCATTGAAGGATGGCCTAAATAATCTTCGCTTTTATTTCGCTGATAATCCTATTGTATTCCTAGTTTTGCTCCCTTTTTGCACAGTTTGTAGGCGAAAACTGTACAAAACTCACGAGAAAAGTGATACACTACTGATGCGGATGTTCGCTAAATTTCCACCCTACAAACGATATGCGATTCGACGAACAAAAGGTTACCGAGGCTGCGGCATTCCTTTTGGAATTGCGTGGCGGGTGTATGCACTACATCAAGCTCTTAAAGCTACTGTATATTGCAGATCGACAAGCGTTTTTCGAATGGGGAACTCCAATCAGCAACGACAATTATGTCTCAATGGATAACGGTCCTGTTCTCAGCCAGACCTATAACCTAATCAAAGACGGCGGCCGGTTCTGGTCGGAATATGTGTCTGCGCCTTTTAGAGATTACGAAGTCGAGCTCAGCGCGGCACTGAAGAGTAAAAGGAAACTCTCGCCAGCCGAAGAAGAAATATTGAATAGAGTGTTTGCGGAATTTGGTCACCAAAACCGTTGGAAGATTGTGGATTATATGCACACCCTGCCGGAGTGGAAGAATCCAGGTGGGAGCAGCATCCCAATCTCGATCAATGATATTCTTCTGGCTTTGAATGAGTCCGAAGATAATATTCAAGCCATCATTTCTGAAATCGACCAAGAACGTAAGATAGCGGAGCGTCTAGAGATAGCAGAACGTGTACAGACCGTCTAAAGAGGAACAATGAAATGCGGAAAGACGTACCTTCTTTACGATGACGAGAACCCCACTTCGAAGCCGCATTTACACGTGGTGATTTCTGACCCCGATGAGAATGACCGCATCGTTTTGGTGAGCGTTACAACCGAACGGGCGAAATCTGATACTACCACCCGGCTAGAAGCCGGAATCCATCCGTTCATCGACGACCCATCTGTGGTCGCATACCACTATTCCAAAATGCTGTCCTGTGCTCAACTCAAAAATCTGATTGAAATAGAAGACGCAGTCCCCAAGACCGACGCCTCGGCAGATATTGTTCAACGAGCACAAGCAGGAATGCAAGAGACTCGTCGCGCACCGCGTGAAGTGCAAGAATGCTTCCTCGCTTGGTGGGTCACGCAACCTAAAGAGTAGCTTCAGCAATTTTCGGGCCATCCCCGATCCTTGCATAAAGTACATACTTCCGAATGGCGTCCTCAAGATCACGTTCTAGAAATCGAACGGAGAGACCTAAGAAGTCCAAAATGTAGGGATCTTTCAGGAGCATTGCCAGCGTCACATCGCCGCGGCTGGGCAGAACTGCCAGTTCCTGCTTCACGAGCTCGTCGGGCTGTTTGGAGAGCGCGGTGCGCTCATAGAGCATGGATTCGATACGCTCATGAAGCGTGCGGACGCTCCACCCCTTGATACGACACATCTCGGCGTAGAATTCGCGCTGCTGGGGCTCAGCCAACGGGAGAAGTTCCCAGAAGTGGGACCAACTCAATTGTCGCCACAGCGCGTGGCGACAATCTGCTCTCCTCTCTGTTGCTCCCGGAATGCCACCGCCCTCAGTCAAGACGCGAGTGTGGCAACCCAACACGATCATGCCGAGTACCGGATCATGCCGACAACGAACGCTAGGTTATCATCTTCGCCAATGTTGACGGGCGATTCAGCAAGATCCTACTCGGCATAAACACGAATCCTTACCGTGGGTGAGAAGAGTCTGACAAATTGCAGAAACGTCAGTGCGTGGTATACTTGTCTCAGAATCACCTATCGACTGTCCTCGTTCGCGAGGCAGCAAATCCTAAGGCCGCCGCAAGGCGGCCTTAGCGCTTAAGGCAAGACAATGCACATCGCGTACATGGACGACGCTGGCGATCTTGGCGCCCTGGCAAACCCTCCGCTCCACAACGACCAACCCGTGTTTGCCCTGACCCTCCTGCTCGTGAACCAAGTTCGCCTTGCCGCACTGGTTCCGGATTTCCTCCAGATCAAGAGAAACTACTTCCCCGGTCTCATCCCTCCGGCCTCGCACTTCCTGGCCGCAGTGCTCAGCGAGATCAAAGGCGCTGACATCCGGCGCGACATCGCCACTGGCACACGCAATAAGGCCAGGCACGCAACCCGATTCCTTTCTGAGATCGTCGATCTCTGCCTTCGATCCGACGCCAAGTTGGTCTCAAAAGTCTACGTCAAAGGAATTGGGCAGCCGAACCGTCACACCTCCGTTTACACAGCGTCTTGCCAGGCGCTCTTCAAGAACTTTGACCACTACCTCTCAACGGTTGACGACGTTGGATTCTGCATCGCAGATTCCCGCACCAAGGGTCTCAACGTTCCCGTAGCGCATTCCATCTTCACCCAGATGTTCAGCACCAAGCAAGTCCACTATCCACGCATCATGGAACTGCCAACCTTTGGACACAGCGAGAACCACGTTGGAGTGCAGATTTGCGATCTGTTGGCTTCGGCGCTCATCGTGCCGGCAGCAGTCCATACTTATTGCACCGGCCACATTGCCAATGTTCACGTCCAGCCAGGGTACTCAAGAATCCGTGCCCTCTTCACGACCAGATTGCAGCATCTACTCTATCGCTACCAGGATGCACAGCACATTTGGCGTGGAGGCATCACGGTGAGCGATGCAATCCTGCATCGACCATCCTCGGAGTTGTTCAAGAACGTTCCAACCGTGTGAATACGCCCGGCGCACTAGCGTACGATTCGGTGCGCTTCGTGAGCTGACCCCTACTATGCCGATCTCGCCCATAAGCGATTCGCTTACAGGTAGCGTTCCGCTTAAAGCCCCAGAGAGTCGTTTACCGCGATGGCTATCTCCTGCTCGGACCCCAGATAGCGCTCTGTTGTCTGTATGGACGAGTGGCCGAGGAGGAACTTGATTTGTTCGAGGTCCCCGCCGCTCTTCCTGCAGAGCTTGGCGCAGGTCCTCCTCATGTCGTGGGCTCCGAACCGCTCGACGCCCATCTCCCTGGCCGATTGCCCGACCACGGACCACACAGCCCAGTCGCCCAGGCTCTCGCCGACCTTGCCGCCTTTCGAGATCGATCGCAGCAGCCGCCCGTCCTCGATTCGGGCTGCGATCATCCAGGCGTTGATTCCCTGCTTGACCCAGGCCGGGACCGCCACCGTACGGATGCGTCTTCCCTTCCCTTCGAGATCAGCCAGGACCCAGCGGCCTTCCCGTAGCTGGATGGTCTCGACATCCAGCGTGGCCAGCTCCTGCCGGCGCAGCGCGCAGCCAACCAGCAGCGCCAGGATCACATAATCCCGCTTGCCTTTCAGCGTCGAGCGATCGGGTATAGTGAGCAGTTCCCTCACCTGCTCACGGGTCAACCAGTTCCCCAGCCGGGTTCCCTTCTGCCCGATGTTCGGGACCTCGGAGAGACTGGCCGCATCCTCGGCCCCAATCAGGCCATTGCGCCGCGCCTCCGCGACCAGCTTGCGGACCGCCGAGAGGCGGACGTTCACGGTGGACGGGGCCAGGTTCTCCATTGACGCCCGGTACTCCATAAACAGGGCGCGGGTGAGCGGCCGGCCGGCTGAGAGCGCAAAGAGGCCATCGAGGGCCTTGGCGTAGTTTCGGCGGGAATTGGGGGATGGTACGGAGTCAAGCACCATCCGGCGCAGCCTCTGCTGGGCTTCCAAGAGGCCGTTTTCCGGTGTTTGAGGGGCGCGAGCGTCAGGAGCCACGGAAATGAGGGAAATCTCCACGCGGCGATTTTAGCACCGACAACGGACATTGTCGTGGGTAATAATGTGTAGTCGCCTGCAGTCTTACTGAGGAGTTTTTGGCAGGTGTGCCAATAATCCAGGTATCCTGAAAGAGCTGGAAAGCTGAGGTTTTCGATGGGTCGTCCCGTCAAATGGTCGCGCGATCTGCACTCCATCCGGGAGCGCGCCGCTCGCGCTCGTACCGAAACCTGGGGCCGCATGGACATTGAGGAACTCTTCGGCGTTGGCAGGGCCACCGCCCAGACGCTCATGAAGGCCATCGGAGAGGTGCAGCCGGTCGGCGGAGCCCACTTCGTCGAGCGCAGTTCCCTGCTCGGCTTCCTGGACGCCATGATTGCCGCGCCGGATTTCGACCAGGCGTTTCGATCCCGAGTCCTAGAAGCCGAAGCGCCACCCTCTCCTAAACCATTGAGAGTTGCTCTGCCTTCGGACCTCCGTAGCGTCATGCTCAGAGACCTACCGGAACACATCTCCCTTTCGCCTGGGCGATTAGAGATTACCGCCGATTCTACGGTCGCCATGCTTGAGAGTTTGGCGCTACTGGCGCAGGCCATGCAGAACGACCTCGCCCAGGTGCAAGCGGTCTTGGAGCCCCCTGCTAGACCGCCCGAGGTAGAAGATGATGATCTACAGGCCTTCCTCGCAGAGCTGCGAAGCCACCGCCAGAGCTAATCGCTGTTCGATATCGCCCTGTGCGGCCCTGGGGACCATATTGGGGTTGTAAGCCCAACTTGTCCAGAGAGATGTTGCCGGCGGGGGCGAGAGTGCCCTTCCCGCCTATGTCCACCTTGAAACAGTCGAGCTTGCGGTGACGTTCACGACGGTCGAAGAGTTGGCAGCCTGGCGGCTGGCCATGCCTCTGGAGGAGGACTTGGACGGGCTCGCTCTTCGCTATGAACCCGCGCCCGAGACAGACAACGATCGGGAGGAGAGCCGGATGGAGCGGGCTGACGTCGCCTATATTCGAGAGTGGCTGACAGCACAAACAGCAGATGGTCAATCGTCATGATTTGCTCACCTCCTTATCGTGTTACCGTGTTACCGCATTACGGCGATACTGCGAGCCATATTTACCGCACTACCGAATTACGGCAAAACGGACCGCTCAGGGTATAAAATGTATATGAATACCGCGATACTGAAATACGGCGTGCCGTAAGTACAGTAGGACGCATAGCAGTATTTACCGAAATAGGTTTTGCGGTAAATGCCGAATTGCTGCTATGCTGTCCTACAGCAGTGCCGCGTTACCGCATTACGTATTTACCGCGTTGCGTAATTACGTCGATACTGCAATACTTCTTACGGGACGGCGCATGATTATCACACTTGCCAGTTTTAAGGGCGGAGTAGCTAAATCGACCACGGCAATCCATCTCGCCGAGCTACTCCAAGAGTCAGCACCCACTCTCCTCGTGGATCACGACCAGGAGAATCGGTCGGTCACAAAGTGGTATCAACGCGGCAACGGGGAAGCTCTCAAATTCCGCGTCATTGACCATTTTCTTCTTGGCCGTGAGGGCCGGAACTACACTCACATCGTCATCGACACAAAGGCCGCTCCGGGCAAGGAGGACCTCGAAAATCTCGTCAGAGGTTCCGACCTCTTGATTATCCCGTGCTTCCCGGAAATCATGGCGCTCGACACGATGGTTGATGCGGCGCAGATCCTCAACGGCCTAGGGGCCAATTCCTATCGTGTCCTACTTACCAACGTGCCGCCCGCTCCACAGAAGGACGGCATCTATGCTCGACAGGCGTTGCAGGAATTGAACCTGCCGCTTTTCAAGTGTCAGATTAGATCAGCCAAGGCATTCAAGAAAGCCTCAGAACGAGGCGTGACAGTTGACCAAGTACGGGACTACGACAACAACATGGTTGCGTGGGGAGATTACGAAGCACTCGCCCAAGAAGTCACAGACATCGTCCTCGCGGCGACTACTGCAACCAAAGAACAGGCGGCCGTTCATGAGTAAAGTCAGTCCTTTCGCGTCACTCGCTACAATGCCGGCCAGAGCAAATCGGCCCGATCCGGAGCCGGAGCCATATTCCTCTCCAGAACCCAAACCAACAAGTTCAGCAGAATTGCACCTCTCGCCGCCGAGCCAGACGATTTCGGAACGCGAGCAGGAAGTCTTTTCAGCGCGCCCGGTCTCAGCAGTCTTGCCGAAACCACCAACGGATAAATCGATGCGTGAGAAGCGCACCACACGTATCGATCCAGGCGTCTACGATGCAGTCGAAAGGGAACTGAAGAGGCAAAAGCGTTCACGCAAGCGGACCTCAAGCACACTCAGCGATTTGTTGGATGAATTGCTGCGCAACTGGTTACGAACGCACAACGTCGAAATCGAGTAGTTTACAGGCAGTAGCAGTAGCGAACAGCCGCCAAGTTCAACCCGCCATCGATCAGCAGCCCCCACTTGGAGTAGCGCAAAGAAGGGTGGACTTCTCGCCGAGCGCAATGGGCAACAGTTGACATCTCAATTTCTGAATACTTGGCGACTTATGAGGAGCAATCTCGCCTACTTGATCCATAGCCACCTTGTTGCTGCTGCATCGATTGCAATCTTCGGATTCAGATCACACCTTTACAATGTTTGCACCTGTATAAAGCGCTCTTAAAACCAACTGAAACTGCGTGGAGAACATTTCGCGCGCTCCAGATTCTGAGGAATGATGATGAAGATTACGCCGACTTCGTTAACCGTCAGCCAGTTGCTAGGTCAGACAAATGAGTGCTACGTTGTGCCGCCATATCAACGCCGCTACTCCTGGCTTGAAAGGCAAGTAGGCGAACTGATTGACGACATTTCGCAAATTGAGTCTAACGATACCCACTTATTGGGCAGCATCGTATGTTTGACCAGTACACATGTCGCCGATCTGAATGAACTGGAGGTTGTGGACGGCCAGCAGCGCTTGACCACGATCAGCTTACTCCTCGTATGTCTGAGTGAGCGATTGCAGGACGAGGGAGACTTGGAGAAATCGACGATTGCGGATATCAAGAGGCTCTTGATTGCCAGGAGCATGACTGGCACAGTTGCCGCTAAAATCAAATTGGACTCCATTGACGCTAAGGATTACAAAGCTCTTGTAGACGGCGACGGCGAGGTGGAGAACAAGAGCTTGGCTGCGGCCTTTGCGTCTGTGAGAAAGTGGGCTGCGGACACTCCAGTTAAAGAACTAGAACGTTTTTGGTACCGGCTGGTCAATCAAGCAATCGTTATTCGATTGGATGTCAGCAATGCGAAGGATGCTTTCAAGCTATTCGAGACGATCAATAATCGCGGTTTACGTCTGAGTCACACCGACATTATCAAAAATTTTCTTTTGGGGAATGCCGCACGCTTCGGGGAGTCGCATCTTGCCTTTGCCAGATCGAATTGGGCGGAGGTGGTCGTAAACCTGGACGGCACTGACTCTGATACATTCTTTCGGTACTACTTGACTGCGGTCACTGCTAAACGAGTAACCGCCGGAAAAGTGGTTACTCAGTTCAAGATACTGTTTCTTTCACAGGTGAAAGAGGCTGAGAATCTACCCGAACAGCGTCTTTATGACTCGCCTGATGCTCCTGCCGATGAAGAAGGAGATGGTAATGACGAGGACCAAAGCGACGAGAGGCCGATCTCGGTAACACACGCAGATTCTGCAAAGGCAGTTCCTTTTAAAAGGTTCGTAACTCGTCTTGTTGACTACTCTCGTGCTTATGGAGAAATCGTTCGAGCAGCCACCGGGAATGTTCAGATTGATCGACACCTGATGAACCTGAAGATGATCAAAGCCGCACAAACATATGGTTTCTTGATGCACTTGCGGTCGAATGAATGCACTGACAAGGATTTTCGCAGTGTGCTTAAAATCACCGAGAGCTTCATTCTTCGGCGACATGTCTGCAAAGAGCGCGCGAATGAGACAGAGACCCTGTTTGCCGGCATGTGTTCAATCAGTCCAGTGAATCCAGTTCCCAAGACCGAGGTTTCCTACAGAGATTTATGCCCGTCGGATGAAAAGTTTAAGGAAGACTTCGCAAGTACTTCGTTCCCCGCGAACTTGATTGAACGAGCCAGATATTGCCTGATGCAGATCGAACTTGCAGAGCATGGTGCACATGCAGAATTTGCTGTTTTAGGCGGTGAGGACGTTCACGTCGAGCACATCATTCCGCAGAAAATTAAGTCGCATGCTGCCAAGGACGAATTTGGCGACTGGGTCAAATATCTAGGCGCTGCGTCGGAGGCGAAGCATTCACGATATATTGCCCGCATCGGCAACATGACGTTATTTGCTGGTGCTCTTAACATCGGCGCATCTAATAACCCATTTTTACGGAAGAAGAAGGCATACAAGGAGTCTGGAATCAAACTGACCCAGGCACTCTGTAACTACCCTGTATTCAAGTTTGCACAGGTCGAGAAGCGCTCTAAAGAACTGGCATCAGTGGCGGTCGGTCTCTGGCCGATTCCATAGATCGATCGCGCACAACATTGGCAATTCTTCTCGGAGCCGTGGTTGGCGAGTGACGGGAACTTTCCACTTTTAGATCGCGCATGATCGGCGCATCGAAGATTGGTAACGATAAACGTCGTAGGGTCCGGGAGCCATTTCTGGAATGATGCAAAATCCCGGTTCACTCATCGAGCGCGGCTGCCGCTGACGGCGGGGGAACGCCGGGTTTCTTGAGTTGGGAGTCGGGGCCTTAGCGTGACGGGTTGCGCGCCAACAATCGTCGCTATCTGGGTGGCTCTCGTGTAGGCTCAACTGATGTACGCAGTACACCTGAAAGACCCGAGCCAAAGAATGAACGTCCAAGCCAAAAAGGCGCGTCTACAAACAGATGAAGTGTGGTGAGGGATTGCAGCCAGGCGCCGTCGAGTGGAAGATGCTCCAGAACCAAAGCGGAGCGGACGTTTTTCAAACAGGAGAAAGTATGACCGATCGAAAGATAACAAGTCTCCCCATTAGCGAGATTCATACCGAGGCGGGCTCACAGGAACTTGTTAGTTCTGAAAGGATGAAGCCATATCTCGCGATCATAAAGGCACAGATGGGAGGGCAGGACACCGAACCGTATTTGGCTGCATTAGCCACGCTGCCGCTTGAAGAAAGATACGTATGGCGAGTGATCTCTGCTCTGAAGTGGGCTTTTTGTGACCTTGACACGGAGAGTGCGATCGCGGATCTCCACACTCTGTCGGAAGAGGATCTCAAGAAAGTGGTGGAACCTCTCAAATTGAGAACCATTCAACTATGCCTGTTCGTCAACTCGCTGGTTGGAGACGCTGCAACAGAACGAATCGTGCAGCACGCGCTGCGATGCGCAAAGGAATCATCGGCGCCGGCTTCGGGTGAGTAGCTGACCGCTGCTCTGACTATGCCGGTAGGCGGAAACAAGCAAGCCGACCTTGCCCTCAGGCTCGTATCCCTTAACCGGCGGGATTTGGCGATAAATATATCCCGTCGTCGTCGTGGCTGTTGGAATGTGTGAAATCGCCGCGGCGATTTGAGTCTACCCCTATATCGCTTGTCGCAGGTTGGGGAAGGTGAGGGTATTGCTCAGTTTGACGGGAAGAGGTCAATCTGTCCGTTTTGCGACTGCCACTCTTCGAAAGAGGGAAGAGCGAGACTGTCGCGGATCTCTTTCATAATGAGTTGCAAGGCGATGGTTCGATGCTGGGCGGGCGGTACGCGGCGGAAAAGCGTGTCACTATTGCTGTTTTTCCTAACGACCTCGGAAATCTTGGCTTCGAGCTCTTCGCCCGAATATCGTTCGGCCAATGCCTCTTTACGCTTGCCGTCTTTCCAACTCATGTAAGCCGATTCCAAAGCCTGTCGCGCCTCTTCCTTTGCGCGATCGCGCTCGGCGGCTTGCCGCATCAACTCGCGCCGGCGGCTACTGATGAATCCAGCTGGAACGGGAAGCTCTTTCTCCAGCGAGTAGATGATAAGACCGGCAGGATTCTCGACGCCGTTGCGCTTACCAGAACTCATCTGCGATTCGAGGTACTCCACCGTATCGCAGACCAGGTCAGCGCCGAAGCGATCGACTAACGCGGCACACTTCGAGGGCAAGATGCCATGTTTCTTCAGGAGTTGGATCGCCTCGTCTTCCGGAGAGCAGGGAAGCTTCGATCCCTCCGATTTAGCTGGCGGCAATTCACGCTGTTCCGGATATGACTCGCGCAAAACGCGCATCAACGCAGGACCAGGCGCAAGAACAATTTTGTACCCGTCTTTGCTGGACATCGGCTGTACGTCCCACTTGTCCAGGTACTTGATGTTCACGAGCTCATCCAGCGCGAGGCCCATGGTGGATTTGATCTTCGATAAATGAGGATAGACCTGCACGTTGAGCAGATTACATAGCTCCGCATAATCCTTTTCGACCTGCCTCCCCTGGCTCGCATGAAACCAGAGATGCAGATTGCCAAAGATGCCCTTCGCAGTCGGCCGAGTGAGCATCTTATACGCATTGAAATCTTCAGGAATGACGTACCGCTGATTGAGGTTCTCGATGAGCCAGTCTTCGAGCATTACCTCGTAATGTTCTTGCCGATCTGTTCCGTTGAGATTGCTCTCCCCGGTCCGCTTGAACGAGCGGAAAACGTGCAGCACTTCATCTGAGTAAACTTTCTTCGCGGCGCGATAAACTACCTTTTCCGAGGTAATCGTCGTATCGGTCATGCGTTTACCCCAACGCACAATCTCCTCGTAGATCTCTCCATTGCGCGACAGGCCCAGCTCCTGGATCATGCGATAGCCGCTAAAGCGGACGGGGTTCGCAATCTGACCGATCTTGCCGCGTTCTTCGCTGAGTATCTTTAGCAAAGCAATGAACTTATCTCGATCAGTCGTAGAGGGAAGTCCAAGCTGCTCCGACCCGCGGAACTCAGCCGCAACTCTGACCTTGTGCCCATTACGAAAGACGACCTGTTCGATGCGCCGAGACGTGCGGCTCTTATCGCGCGAGTCGTTGGCGCCAAAGAATCCGATTGACAGCAGGTTCTTTTCGAAACGAACCAAATCAGGATCAACAGCAACAGGCAACAATAGCGCTT
>Ga0302140_10010740_pt1 | contig 11293 bp, 9 predicted proteins | sample I_Bog_E1_1_FD_202095 | JGI IMG/M metagenome (GOLD analysis project Ga0302140, IMG submission 202095) | Peat permafrost microbial communities from Stordalen Mire near Abisko, Sweden - I_Bog_E1_1 | ecosystem: Environmental > Terrestrial > Soil > Wetlands > Peat | place: Sweden: Abisko, Stordalen...
GCATTAAAAAAGGCATCCTCATACATTCTCAGGCAGTGCTCAGGAATGCTCACCTCGACTTAAGCCTGCTCACTCATAGCTCAAGCTAAAGCAGCAGCAGCTCAGCTCCAAAGATAGGAATAGAAAATCTTATGAGAAGATCCCCATGTGCAATTACCTCTTCTAGGCCGTTATTGGTTTTGCGGTGTCTGGGTGTTCCAGGAAGTTGTGGCGTCCAAGAATATCTCAATCCAGTGCGGCCATCGACGAATTAGCTGGGACGAGTTCTGCAAGATATTACTACTCAGTCGCCGGTATCGAGATCGGTGCGGTCGCGGTTTGAGATGGGACGACAGGCTCGGAACTGTCCGCGATCTGTTTCATGCTCGGTGTAACTACCAGGAGAAGCATGGTCTCGGGAATTTTCGGCCCCCTTGGCATTTGTATGTTGACAACAACAAGGGGGCTAGTTGTGACATCTTGCATAACGTCCAGATCGGCAGTTGGCTTCTAGCCCTAAATCTCAGAGATAAAATATACTCAATGTCAGAAATCTCGACTGGGCTCGACTTAAGCAACCCGCTCGTTGCAGTTAACTACAGCATACCCTATCTAAAAGTTTATACTGATTATGCGCCGTACATATTGAAATCTTCAAACTTATACAGCCTACTCTCGTACGTACAAGTAAATAAGTGCAGACCCTTCCTAAGTTGGGTACTAGACTAGACTTCGCTTTCAAAACGTACCACGCGCACCATACTCAGCAGTCTCGAACCGAAGACCAACGATGCCATCCTCCGCCGTCAGAAGTTGGTCAAAAACAGCTGCGTCTAGCTAGACTCGAAGATCTTGGTATCACTCAAAGTTATGTAATAGGCGAGAGTTCAGACTAAGGGCCAGCCATTCTCCTGCAGGGCCAGAACGAGCGTGCCTTCCAAGATCTGCGCGATAACTATGAAGACAATCAAGCAACACTGTACGAAGAGGTCATTAATCTCTGGAAACAGGGTTTCTATCAAAAGTCCGAACTCGAGGACGAGATGCGCAGAGCACAAATGGAAACCAAGTCGCACGATTTCCTGCAAGGCAAAGCCTCCAAATTCTCGCATCTCATCAACATGAATCCCGATGTACCGAGAAATTCTGTGGAATATCTCATGTTTCTCAGAGCTCGGAAGACGGCAACTTGGAAGGACGACGGATAGAAAGCTGTGGGCTGGATGACTGAGAAGAGTTCCATTCTAGACGGGAAGAGAATCGGGCTGTGTTCTTCAGTTACAAGATCCCTTACATCTGGTATAGACCCAGGTGAAGATCGACTTATTATTCTCCCTCCGGATGCAAAGTTTGGGGATTTAGTCGTCTACTTTCGTAGTGCTCGTGTTGCTTTCATAGTAGAAGAAATAATCTCCTTATCCACTTGAACAGGAGACTCGAAGAGCGAAGGTCAAGGAACAGTTGAAAAATTTGGGAGCCGATTTTAGGATTGAGTTTGAGCACTGCAAGATCATGGGAGGAGCTTTGGTAAATGGATATAGGGAGTTGCGAGGGATGAAGTGGAGATGACAAGCGAGTACAGTACAATTGGTCACCTTTAAATAAATCCTTTGAGCACGGTCCGAAGACGATGTTTGTATTGTCTTGAAGATATACTATGTTATAAAATCATTTCGATGCTTCTTAAAATTGCCGGTGACGAGTGCTTTCTTGATTGGATGGTGACGATCTGGTCACGAAGGCGAGGAAGTTGACTTAACAGGCGGGTATTCGGCTTGCAAAGACAAAATTCTACGAGTTCCAGTTTGTCAAGGATTTTCTGCAAACGATCTTGTGAAGGTGAAGTTGGACTTAAGAGCAGTTGAGGATGATGGCGAAATGGACATTTTTTACTCGACAACACAGGAAAAACACAGTATTGCTCAAAGCTTCGTATGCCAGCGTGATAAGAACTCTGAACATGACTGCACAGACTCGGTCCACTGTCCTACCAGCTCACCCTAGCCCCAAACCTTAATTGCACGTATAGAACCTAATTCATCAATCGGGGTACCAAAGGTGAGGCCACCCCAAATAGAATCTAGGGCAAGTCACGTTTTTCTGTTGCACATCGTTTCCTGAGTCTGAGAAACTGAGCCGGCGTCGACACCGGTTCAGTTTTAAGTAGCTCCATAACAGCACCATATTGTAATCACGGTGTTTCTGTTGCACATGCCTGTAGGTGCGGTGGCCAGAGTTGCGATGAAAGATGCGATGGTAAAACCCCCAGGCGCAATCGCCGTACCCTACTAGGCTATATATGAGTTGACTATAGTCATTGTTAAAGAGCTTAGCTAGTTACGTGAAAGACTCTATGTTATCTGGCTATAGAGACAAGAAAACGTGACCTGAGATTCATAGCTCAAAGCAACCAAAGGTGAGTGAAGTTTGAAGCGATTTCTGGAGATAAAGTGTGAGGTTTGTGAGGTTAAAACTGAAACGTGGAGGAATGTATCGACTGCACAATACAACCAGGCAACAATTTATCTCGGTCTTGGCGTTGGGGACCCGGCGCAACGAGCGACGATGTAGCGAAGTTCTTTTAGCGGGTCGTGTAGGACCAATAAATACATTGAGTTAGAATTATGTTTGTTGAACTTTCTTGTTAGCCGCAACGCTGAGGGAAAGCTTACACGTCATCGTGAGCTACTTTAGCACTAGGATGGCTATTAAGACCATATCGTGGATCTGCGGATGCTGCGATTCTGCAAGGACTGGCGCAAATCAGGCGATGACATACTTCGAGCGAGACATTGACGCTACTATCGCCCAAAAGACAAGTGTTCTGTTACCGAGGCTAAGCTTTGTTGCGAGACCGACCCTCTTGCTGATCTCCCAACGAGAGTTCATATCTCCACATCTATCTCAACACCAGACCATCAAACAACCAAACTCAAACGTACAAAGCATACCTGCCTCAGTCTGGCATGCGTCGATCCCTTCCTCCAATTCGACGACGAGAGCCTTGCTCTACAACTTCAACTCAAAGAGATTGCAGCTCAGCGTGAGCTTCGGTCATGAATAAATACATTCTGCAACACATTAGGTTATGATGATATCCACCTGCACCTGAGCTCTGTAATGTCGCCAGGTGCTCCAATTGTACGAATGCATGCAGTTGTTTTCTTTACATGTTCTTCAATAGGTAGTATGGCAACATAAAGACCAAGTGTCTAGCTTTTAGTACCCGGTACAGAAAGCTTAGTCGGAATAGTAATAGTCGTAGTCGCAATCGCTGATGATATCCCTACAGCTGGTCGGGCCGTCATCAACCCAATCGTCGTCAACCAAATCGTTGTCAACCCAGTCGTCGTCTTCGATGAAGTAGTCACGAGGAGGAGGGACGTAATTCCACTCATCCAAATTCCTATTCTGACCTTCGCCCCAGGGAGCTAACGTCCTATCTGGGCCGTGGGGCTGGTAGTCCGGCTTCTGAGAAGCCTCGACGCGCTTCTTGGTTTCTTCATTAACTAGGTCTCGCTTACCTATTGGTTTTCCACCGGAATCTGCTCCACAACTTAGGAAGGTACTGGACATCACCAGCACAGTAAGAGATGATTTCGTTGGGGATTAGGCGCTGTTCGAAGACCTCGTAGGAACCGCCGTATTCAGCCTTGAACAATCGCCTCCCTTTCTCTTTCGCCAGCTTCCAGCTCGTTAGGTCTTTGCCATGTAGCACACTTTGCTCAACACACTTGGCTAGACCATTCAAATATTTCCTAGAGCTCGTGGTCGTCCTCGTAGCGCTCTCCATAAGCTGAACATCCTCCACCCCTTGTAGTGCCACACCAAAATGTGCAAATAAGGCATCCGAATCGTTACGAACATCGGAAAAGACCTTTGAGATCTTTGCGTCTTGAAGGATATCCTTTAGTGTCTTCCCTTTGATTCCAGCGATGTTGAACGCTTGTGAACCTAGCAAATGCACATCGATGAGACAGACACGTGTGGTCGGGATTCCCGTATCGATTAGAAGGGTGAGGATGGAAAGTGAGCCCTCACGACAGAGGTTTACGCCTTCGAGATCGATGTACATGGTTGGTTCGTACGGCTCTGGTGGTGCATGGCGCAAGATGAGCCAGTCGACTAGATCGCCGATTTGCTTCGTTGTGTTGATGATCTCTGTCTTGACGTCCTCCATACTTATGGCACGTCAATTCCAACGTTCAAGGTTCAGCTTGGCACGGTAATTTGAGGACTCTGTCTGGGTTATTTAACGGGAAAAAACCATAGGCAGCCCTTACCTCTGTGATAGCTCTGTCCATCTGGGTCGTTCCAATCGAAAAACTTGCTGGAATTGATGAAATCTTCGTTAAGTTAGATAGACTTCGACCAGGTGCTTTTGGGTAGAAGTGAACGCGTTTCCTCTTCCGGTTAGGCGATGTAGCGAAACCCCGCATTCGAAAGCTGCAACTGAGTGCTGCATCCTAACTTGTCCGCGAAGAGCAAGAGGTGTGTCAGACTCTGAAAGGTGCCACGTGTAGGATAAGGCGTGATATACGGGTGACATATCAAAGAGACACATCTTCAAGTTGACATTCAATTCGACCTGGCTGTCGAGCAGGCTACCTCAGCGACTAGGAAAGCTCGACGGAGGAGGAATTGCACGGCTGGTGACTACTGTCAGGTAGGATATACAGGATGCGTATCTCGTGCAGGGAATTTTCAAGCAATCTGTATCCAGCCATTGTAATTTAATGCATTAATTTCGTCTTAATGCAACTGTCGCCGCATTTTGTGTTCCCTCCCACTTTTGTGCAGGTTTCCTTTTGCGCTGTGTCTTCAAACTTCAGAGTCATCTTTGAACTTAATAGAAGCTATATACCACGCCCCCCCGAGTTCCGGGGACAGGTTGATAGTCATAAGAGAGCAAAGGGTAATAGCTATAGCAGCTTTTAGTTCCTCAGCGCAGCAGCTTGTTTTCAAAGTTGCAGATGTCACGTACACGGGAAACATTGATTTCTATTGGCATTTACAAATTGCTGAGTATCTATCAATACCAGTATTTAGTTTGCTCGCCCGGGGCTTTCTTGGCTCTCCTCTGCGGGCAAACACGCAATATTAGTTTCCAGGTCAACATAGAATCTCATGGCCACTCTTCGAACATAAGCAGCTGAATGCAGCCAGGTGTCTTAGAAGTCGAGAGAATGCAAAGAAATTAGCAGATAATCAGACTCAAAGAGAGGATGGTTGGAGCAAATAGCCTGATTTTGATCTGACGCGGAGGACGACTTCCATATCGCAGCTGAGGATCAACAGGGTAGGAGCTTGTAAGCAATGCTCAAAGAAACAACCAGTGTCATAAGTGGTGGTGGAAAGTAAGGGTTTCTGAAACAGTGGGAGGCAGCAGCATCACTGGATTCAAAGCAAAGCGGTGAATACAAGGGATGGCTAATAGCATGCGGTCGCCTAAAGCCTCTCACCCGACAAAGCTATACTTTGTGCTCCAGAAAACATATCATATTGCAAGACCACAAAACACAAGGAAAGGAAAGGCTGAAAAAGGAACTTTGATGGGAAGTCATGCAATTTGAACTAGGCAGCTGCCAATACAAAGAATCCATTTGCATGATCAATTTGGATAGGGAGAATCTGGACTAAAGCGAAGCTCATGGATATAATGAAGCGTTTTCTCCACTGAGCTCAGCGCAGATTGATCAGTTGCTCGCCATTTCAGTGCAACACACTCATCATGGCATTAACCCGGGATCAAGCAACCACCCAGACCTTTCCTGGCCACTCCATGGTATTGAAGACATGGGATCTTCAACAAATTCTGCAGTCAGCAGTATCAGCAGCATCTGTTCTGGCTTCGTGCTTCAATGATGAGAACGATAAGGATTTGCACGATCAAGTTCATTCCATCTCGAAGAACTTGAAGCGAGCAGTCTCCTCAACATCCGCAATTATGGACCTCACCCATGGTCGAATGAGTGACATTATTGAGGTTTCTTTCCGCTTCAGCGATGGGGATGATCGCGATTTGCTCATCCAAGTTGTCCAATATCCTTCCACAGAGGCGACCGAGTCTTCATTCCCGGCAGTGGACAACGAGCCTGGCCTTCTGAACCTCTTCAACATCCCGGAGAGCGACTCTTTGCGCAGCAGCTTTGAGATCCACAACCCTATCTTTTTCTGCTCTTCGTCTGTGACCATAAAACAGGCCAACGACTTCATGGACCTACTTACGGCAGCGGAGCGTAGCATGATTGAAACACTTGCATTCGACCGTTCAACATTCGACGAAATGAAAAAGACCAGCTTGAGACAATTCACCTCCTTGGAAACGTTGATTCTGGTCTCCGAGATCCCGAACCTTGAATTTTCGGGTCCGTCTGAACAACTTCGTTTCGAGTTGATGCCTCCCACAGCGCCGGGAAACACTACTTCACCAAATGCTGAGGATGTGCGCGCCAAGGCTCAGAAAGAACTGGACCATATCAGGAAGCAATATGGTATCTGGCCAGCAGGAGGTATCAGGGTCTATATGGCTTGGGTGGAGAGAAATGGAAAGCTGACGGTAACCGATTTGCCCTCCAAAACCTACTCAGACCTTGAGAAAGAGAAACGGGAGAAGGAATATCCCTGGGCAGACAATATACTTGACGAAGACGAGTCGATTTATGAAACGGACGACATGGATGACATGGCAGGCGCCGAAGGAGAATCAGATGGTGGGGAGATACGAGGAGCTGATGAGAAAGGCAAAGAAGTCGCTCTGGTGCATGAAGATCTTCCAAAAGTTGCTTCGGAGAATATCCCAAAAATTATGGACGAATCTGACGACATTATCGATCAGTTTGGAGCATTGGGTATGGGATGTGATGATGGTGAGGTTGTGGATGAGGACACGCTCGCACAGATCGCCGAGAGTAATCGAAAATGGGAGGAGCGCAAGAAAGCGACTCAAATTGATAAGCGGCTGGAGGAGAGTGACAATGGTTTTTAAAGAAAACGGATGGTGATGGGCATGAGGGTCAATGCAGAGCTGTACTTCACCCAAGAATGTTTTGTCTGAAAATTGGACCTGGGCTGGATCATTGAGATTGTGCCACGGAAAATGTTTAATTGTGTGGCGGAAAATTGCATAGCTTTGCAGATAATTCAGATGAGCGGTCAATGGAAGTTGAAGATCTGAAACAATGCATTAACACAAGTGATGCTCGATGATGTGTGAAGTAGCCACGGCTTTGACGGAAGCTCTCCTGACTACCGCAATGTTTGCTCCTAAACGCGATTCTCCTGCTAGTCATGAAAAGTATGCTATGGAACATTCTCTTTCTTTTGACAGGCAACTGCATAGTCACGCATATGGACTGAAACAACAACATGTCGGATTCTTTGAGGTGCAGCTAATGAAAGGGGAGGATTTTGCTTAAAACAGGGGAGCTGCTCCATCGAATTCCCAACAGACCAAGCAGTCTGTCTGCAAACTCCGTCTGCAATCATGACTTCGGAGCAGCAAGAAAACGAGCTCACGGAGAACTTTACCAAAAAGCCTTCAGCACTGAAGCTTTACACGCTGCAAAGGAAGCTACACGAAGCAGAGGCTCTTGACGTGATTTTCGAGTTCACGAATGGCCAGAACGGCGACATTGTTGAGGTTTTCTGGGAGGAAGGAGGTCCAGTCCACGTCAATGCTTCTCCCTCGCTCAAATACCCAATCTTGCCGCCGCCTTCTGAGTCCGGGAACATTTCAAAACTCTTCAAAAGCATCACCACCATCCCCTCACCTGTTAATTTCGATAGCGACCGAAGCATGCTATACCTCTCCCCCTTGATGTCTCCTCTCCACATTGAAGGTTTCATTGATCAGATCAGCGAGGAGGAGCGGGGCCTAATTCAAAGGCTGGCAATCGATCAGGACAAGTTCGAAGATTTGGAAAACAATCTTCTGCTCAAATTTAATGCATTGAAGGAGTTGATCATCGTGTCCGAGATCGCGACAGGGGAGCACCATACACTCGGTCCTCTCGCGGACCCTCCTCAAAAAGTCGTGTTATACTTGGCAGAATCAGACGAGCTCAGAAGTGAGCAGCCGTGGGACCCCAACGATTTGCGACTCCATTTGGAAAGCGAGCTTGGCGAGATTCGAGACAGCACCACCGGTGCCTGGCCAGGCAAACCAGTGAAGGTCAATGTGTCTTTCATCAAAAGAGATGGATGGGTGATGGATACGGACTTCGTGTCGAAGCTGCATAAGGATCTGATTACCAAGGAGAAAGATAAGAAGAAAGCTGATGCGAAGAGAGCTGCTGAGGCCAAGGAAAGAGAAGAAGCCTCTGAGATCGCCGCAACGCCAGAAATTGACGAAAATGAGGGTGATACAGTCGGAAGGCTTAGTTTAGAGAGTTTGAGTCTGCAACACCATGATGCGTTGTCATCAAGAGCTTCCACGACTGAGCCCATAGTGGCGACCGCCGCAATGATGGCAGCAATGGATGAATTGGATCGACGGGTAGCTGAGAGAAAGAAAATGGCTGAGCTTCACAAGCAAGATGAAGAGATTGAAGATGCATTGGCAAATTATGAAGAGGGAGCTGATGGTTTTCAAGACGAAATTGACGACGAGGATGCGGGAGCTGAGCATGACGACCATGGAAGTGATGATTTTGATGCTGATGCAATTGAAGACTAGAAGGTGGGAATTAATCGGATACAAGCTAAACTTGCTTGCGATCTGAGAAATGTACTTTGGGTGGTTCTGGCATGAAATTGTGCAATGGCAGACAGTTCGCAGGCTTGAGAAGAGAAATTGCATAAGACTGGAGATAATTCAGATGAATGAAACCCGCAACTACAGGCTATTTCAATTGGTTACCAATTGGCGTTCACGAGAATCATCCCTCGTCTCCACTCCTTCGCGACAAGTGGCTTTGGCTGCTGCAAGTAATTATCAATGTCCCCCACTCCAAAGCTGACCTCCCCTCAGTACTCTCTCCGCCTTGTTCCGCAGAGCATGCATGTCGTTGCCGTATAGACCACCACCCATACTAATACGACACACTCCCAGCTCAGCTAATTCCTTCACAGAAAGTCCGTCTTTCCCATCCGCCAGCTTGACAGCCAACTTCCCCCCAAACTTCTTCACCAAAAGCTCTACCTCCGCCTTAGTGACTTCTCCCGCAGCCCCTCCCCAGACAAACACACATGTGGCGCCAACATCCAGGAATGCTTTTCCTCTCTCCACCACCTCCTGCACCATCATCTCCCGGGTCCATCCCTCAGGGTTCGGCTTCAATCTCATCACATCCGTCCTAGCATTGACCACAAAGTCCGGCAACCCTATCTCCGCTGCATATTTTATGGCAAGCCTTATCCTCTCCGCCGATTCCTCCACGTTTCTCAAACAGTCCATGCCATCTCCAAATCCTTTCTCGGGGTATGAGTCCTCGATATTGGCACCCACGGCACCGGCGCAGACAATACGATGAACGCATTGCTCGAGAAACTCGCCGTAGCCGTCTTGCAGGTCGACCGTCAACGGTAGACCCGCGGATCGTGCAAGAGGGGCGATCTTCTGGATGCCAGCCAGATTTTGGTTGAATGTAAGGGAAGCATCGGGGACGGAGAAAGTGTTCGCTATGGCAGACGAAGTGGTGGCGAGGGCTTTGACAAGGTGAGGTGTGGAGTCATTGAGGGAGATGACAGCATTCGTGGAAGATTCGTCGTAGATATTGGTTAGGATGATTGGACTTCCTGGCTTATGTAAGGACTTGAAGAGAAGGGCGACTTCGTTGTAGACGGGAGCTGTTTCTGTTGCCATAGCTGATGCTCACTTTGCAGTGAAATTCTGGATCGCAAGAAGAGAGAACTGAAGACCATATACTTACCTGCTACCCCGCATCACATAAGTAATTGGCAGGGCGTAACACGAACTCGACGCGGGGTCATGACTCCATGGTTGTAAGTAGTAAGATGGGGAAAAGCGCTGCCGACTGGGACGTGTTCAGGGGAAGATCTGCAACTAGGATAAGCTCCAGGGTACGTCCCAGGATTCATGCAAGGCTGAACAGCCAGAGCGTGAGGTCCTCATCTGGATTCCTGGGGGCAGAACACGCGTATATAGTCTGTGTTTGATATAATTCCGGAGGTTAAAGCAAACAGCAAAGAGGGAAGGAACTGGAGGAAACCTAAAGTAACGTGATTGAATAGTCACGTGTCTTGGCGCCATGGACCGTGTACAAACGCGTCTACCCATGGAGTGAATTGGTTCACCTTTTCGAGATCCATTCCTCCACCTTCTTTCTTCCCCAGACTTTCTTTCAATAGTCCTCCGATCTTCTCCAATCCTTCCCGAAGAACTTTCGTTCCGCTTTTACTTCCCGAAACCTCCCTCCTTTAATACTCCCCAGATCCGTTCAACCTTTGTCCGTGGCTGTCGGCCAGCCAATCCGTTTGCAAGATGCCTTCTCTACCTGCTTTCGACTACTACAAGGAGCTTCAGCTCGAACGAACAGCTACGATGGAAGACATCAAGAGTTCGTACCGCCGTCTTGCACTGATCCACCACCCCGACAAGAATCCCGAGAGCCTGGTCGAATCTACCGCAGCTTTCCAGAAGGTGAGCCAATACCTTCTAAGTTTGCTTCGTCCTCTCCTGAAAGATACTGTGCTAATACAAATGATCGCAATAGATCCAAACAGCCTACGAAACTCTCTCGGAGGAGAGATCCCGCGCCATCTACGATGCCCGCTCCTTGCGCTCTACCACCCGACTAAGCAATGGCCGCAGCCCCTTTGACTCCGAAGATGACAGCTTCGACGTCTACGACGACGACGATGACGACGACGACGAAGACACCGGCATGACCTTTGAAGAATTCATGCAAGGCCGTTTCGCCAGTACATTCTATCCAGGATACAGCTCTCGAGGGCCTGGGGGGTTCGGATCTTTCTTCTACGATGGCAATTTCGGCGTCTACACCCGTGAGATGAGCCCCGAGGAGATCCGCAAGCGACGTGGAGAAAGAGCGCGAGCTGATGATGCCCATGTGGAGTATGCGAAGGCGCATGCCCGACAACGTATGGAGAGAGAGGAAGTGCTGACGAAGGCTCGAGAGGCGGCGAAACTGGCTGAGGAGAAGCAGCGTATGATGAAGAAAGAGGAAATAGAGACGGCGGAGCGCGAGAGGAATGAGATGATTTGGGCTAAGCACGGAGCTACCACGAAGGATGAGAAGCAGGCCTTGTGCTTCCACTCTGAGAACTGGGCAAAGGAGAAGTTCCAGAAGAAGGTGAAGTGCGAGGCCTGCGGTCAGAAGCGCGGCATCGT
>Ga0302140_10010741_pt1 | contig 11293 bp, 8 predicted proteins | sample I_Bog_E1_1_FD_202095 | JGI IMG/M metagenome (GOLD analysis project Ga0302140, IMG submission 202095) | Peat permafrost microbial communities from Stordalen Mire near Abisko, Sweden - I_Bog_E1_1 | ecosystem: Environmental > Terrestrial > Soil > Wetlands > Peat | place: Sweden: Abisko, Stordalen...
ATCTCCATAAAGCTTAAGGAAATTAGGAACTAAAGGATCCTCAGGTCTTAAAGAAACTCTACAAAAGTCCTGATGTTTCAATAGGAAAATATGAAGCGAAGTATAACAAAAGGTCGAATTCAAAGAATCCTGGGTTTTCAAGAACTTATTATTATCGATTTCCTGCTTCAAGAGGAAATAAATGGTTTTTAAGATCTTTTGTCTCAAAAGACCTGAATAACTCGAGATTTCCTTGGTTTTCTGCTCGAAAAATAGATAATTATCTAAGGAAAGTTCTAATAAAAAGCCATGGAATTTCTCAAAGGAATAGAAATTCACTGCCTGAATCAAGAATTTCAAGAAACTCACTGATATTTCCTTCTTTTTCCTTATTTGGAGTTCTAATCTATTGGCAATTAATTCACAATCATTAGGATTTCTTCGAAAAACCTTTGAACAATTGAATTTCATTAAGCCTGGAATCAATATTGGATATTTCCGAATCAAGATCTGCAAAGATCTCAAAAGAAGAGCGAAATTCAAAAGGATATTCGAAGAAGCCTTCTTATTGAGGAATTGAGAAAATTGCAATAAAATCGTCTCGATTATCAATTGAAAAGCCTGCGAATTAAGACCTTTTAAAGAAAAATCAATGAAACGGAGCTCTTGTTGATGCTCAATCTCCATATTCCCTTTACTTTCTGGAGGACTTATTGTAAAAAAACTCACATTTGGCTTCAAATTTATGAAGAAAACCTCGGTTTTCTCATTAGAAATTAGACCTTTTTCTTTAGAATCGAGCTTTTTCGAAGGTTCGTTCTTTAAATGGATGTTTTCTAATAAAGTTATGATATTTTGAGGTATTTTCGGCTTATTATCCATATTTTCGCTTAAAACTGGCGGTTTTTCTAATGGATTTCCTGGGTTTTCAATGGAAATGGGCTTTTTCTGGCTGATAATGCATAATTTCCTCATAACTCTAATGAAATCTTCCTTTTGATGATATTCTTTGAACCTTTCTAGGAATTCATTTAAGGAAAAAAGGGCTTTTAGCTCGTTTTTTTCTCTTTTCTCAATGAAAAAGCGCTTTATTTCACATTCATAATGAATATCGAGGGTTTCTTGATCTATTAAGAGGCTCTCTAATATTTTACTGAAAAGTCCTAATATAATAACATCAATTTCATGTTTTTCAGGAATTTGAGCTAAAGCTTCTAATTTCAATAGTTCAGATAGGCCTTTTTTCTCAAGGAAAAACGTGAATTATTAGCAGAAATCGGGTTTTTGAGAGTTTGAACCAAAAGCGTGAAAAACCCTTGAATTGTGGCTTTATTGAAGAAATTCCTCTTGAATTTCCTGCTAAATTGGCTCGAAAGGCTCAATATATTCAATAAAATCATTAATAAAGTCCTAGAAAACTCAGATTTGATTTCCTTTGTTAGACTAAAAGTCTCATTAGCGAATATCAACACCTTCAAAAACAAGGTTTCCAAGAAACTTTGATCTTCCTCTGAATATTCATGATTTCCAAGGTAATTTTCTAATAATTTCTCAATAAGTCTCATGATTTCTATAGCGTTTTTATCCCTGAAAAGCTTCTTTCTCGCCTCAAAATCCTCTCTTATAACTAAAGAACTCGTCTTTAGGAAAAGACCCAAATATATTTCAATTTTGTTGATTTTTTCTTCGAAATTCCCTATTTTCTCAGGAACTTTAATTTCGAAGAAATCCTTAGAAAAAAGACCTGAAAACTCAGTTTCTTTCGCTAAAATCTCATGTTTTTCTAATATTTTCTTCATTCCGAGCTTCAAATTGATTTTCATTCCGGAAGTCACGAATATCCATTCCTTGAGTTCTTCATATAAAAGTCTATAGATTTCAAAGGAAATGATGTTTTGAACTTCGGGTTTCTGCGAATTAATGATTCCAACAATGAATTCCCAAAGCGGTTTTTCGATATCTCGGTTTTTAATAGTCTTTAAAAAGAACTTCGCGAGACTAAAAAGCACTAAAAGGCTTTCTTCAGCATATTCCTTATCATTAAGTTCATTCATGAGTTTTTTGCCTAATAAATTACTAGAAAGATTAGTGTTTTTCGATATCGAACTATTCTTTTTTTCTAAGGCTTTTTGAGCTTCTTCTTCCTTTTCTTTATTTAGCATTATTTCCTCTTCTATTCTATGGAGTTCTTCAGGATGGCTCAATATCCATTCAGTGGCAGCTTCAATTGAGGGATATTCAAGATTTCCTAAAGCCAATTCACTGATTTCTCTAGAAAAACCCATAGTTCCTAGCTCTCGAATAGCATCTTCAGCTAATCTTTGCCATTCTGGAGAATCGAAGCCTTCTTCCATCCCATAGGAATAACCTCCATAAATAGGTCTTTTCTTTGATTTATTGGTTAAAGTTGAAGGCTTTAAAGCAGTTTCTTGATGTTTTAAGGAGAAACTATTACGAAGTTTATTAAAACTTGTTTCTAATAAAGAAATCAAAAGCTTCTTTTGATTGGAAGGAATATTAGAAAAAAAAACAGGAAATTGTTTCAAGGCGATTGCGAAACTATTGAGGATTTCTAATTGGATGAAATTCAAAAAAGGCTTGATATTCGCGTTTTTCAAGGCTTTATCATTAATGAAGACTTCGAAATCTAAATCATTTGGCACGAAAATCAAGACCTTTACCAATTTCGAGAATAAAGCCAATATCATCATTAAGATTTCTTGGATAATCTCGAAAATCCCATTGAATTTCAATTTCTCAAGTTCTTTATTAGAAATCAAAGTAAAAACCGAATTCATGAATCTGAAAAAACTCGTAAAAACCCCTTCTTCAAACAATTTTATCGTCAATTCCACAGGGAAAAAGCCAGTTCCTGAAAACGCGAATAAATCTCTAATAATTTCGCTGAAATGGGTTAAAAGATTGAGACTTTGGCTTAAATCCAAGACTAATTTCTTCCCATCTTCAATTAGCAATTCTTTGGGTAAATTCAAAAGCAATTTCGCTAAGGTTTCAGCCAATATTTGCTTAATTGGCGCTTGAATGTCTTTATTGGCCGCACAATAAGTGAGGAAATTCTTGAGATTCTCATGAAAATGCAATCTATTGGCTTCATTAGCAGTTTTAACGATCTCGACGATTTTCTGGACCTTTTTCTTTAAAAACAACTCTTCTTCATTCGAATTCGGATTCGGATTCGGATTCGAGGGTTCTTCTAATAATTTTATCAGGAAAAAACGATCTTCTCGATTCAATTGATTCACTATTAATCGATAGATCTTCGATATCGATTTATAAAGAGTCGCAATATCAGTTCTCGATTTCACGTTTTGCGAATATATCGCGAAATCCAAGAGATTCTCAATATAGGTGATACTTCCCAAAAGTTCCAATGATTCCAAATATCGAATTCCTTCGTTTTTCTCTGATAAAATCGCCCGAAGTCCTTTATTTCTCGCTAAATAGGCCATTTCATCATTGATCACATTGTTTAAATCCTTGATATTTTCTAAATCTCCACCTAATTTCTTCTCGATTTTCGCTATTTCTCTTATCAAATCGTCATAGATAATAGTCAAGGGTCCGCTTCTCATTTCTTTGCAATTATAAGCAAAATGTCTCAAACAATTCACAGCTTTTGTATGTGCTTCTGAATCCAAAAGACTCAATAAAGGGAAACTCACGAGTTTGATAAAAGGACAAGCCAAAGTCTTGCCTGATTTCTCGAGAAACCTCAGAGTCAAGAATCTACTGAGGAATTCACTGAAATTATTGAGGCTTTTCACTAGAGATTCATAATCGAAAGTGTTCACATCTTGATTTCCATATGATTTCCCTGATAAAAACAATGAGATTTCCTTAATAAATTCATCTTGTCTTCTCAATAAGATAGTCAAGATCTCATGGACTTGAGAATAGGCGATTTCTCTATAATTTGGCATATTTCCAATGAATTTATTGGTTTCCACAGCCAAAAGGATCATATTATTGTTTTTCGTAAGGGTGATTTCTCTAGAAATAGCTTCGATGAATTTTGGGCTGATTTGTAGTTTCAAAACCAAGCAAAAAAGGTCATATTTCTTCTCTAATTCAAGTCCTTTCGGACTCAGACAAATCGCATAGACGAAATTCATGAGTCCTGGTAATAATCTGATGATTTTCTGATATTCTGTAGCCACCTTTTGCTTCAATTTCTCAGTATTCGCCTGTTCTATCGCCATAGCAAATTCTTTTTCTCTGGATTTCTCTTTTTCTTCAGTCCAGATTTTACTAGCCAAAACCAATTCTTCTATTAAAATGCCACAAATATCACCCGATAATAATTTAGCTAATAAATTAGGAGCCTCTTGTGCCAAATCGCCTAATAAAACCAAGGTTTCTAAGGCCAGATTATTGCCGATTTTCGTCTTGAGGACTTCTGATAAAAGACCTAAAAAGGGACTATCGAGGATCTTACGAGCCAAAGCGGACATTCCATGATGATGATTCAGGGTTTCTGAGGGTTGGAAGGCTGAATCTATGATTCTGACGATTTTGCAATCGAAATTGATGAGTTTTCTTAAGGAAACCGCTGTCCAGACATGGTTTTTGAAGACAAGGATTTGAGGAGATTTGAGGTTTTCCTGGCTTTTAAGGAAAAAGAGGTCAAATTCTAATCTAGTTTTCAAGATATCCACTAAATTGAAATCTCTGATAGTTTCTTGATGAGGAATGAGTTCCTTGAAGATTTCTACTATGATCTTTAAGGTCTTGAAAGTATATGGGAATTTCGCTGTGATGGGATCTATTGGAGTATTCAAAATATTCGAAAAACTGGAGATCAAAGAGGATAAGGCATAAATGTTCAAATGGGATTCTTCAGTAGTGAAGAATTGTTTGATTCTGCTGCGAATCAATGAAAGCAGATTCTCCAAAAAACCTGAATATTTGGCTGTATCTGCGTTTAAGGTCAGGCTTAAGACTGACACTGAGGAATCTGGTAACAATTTTATTGAGGAACAATCTTTCAACATCTTTTGGAAGACTTCCTTATAGGAAAAGACTGATGCCATGAAAAGACGAGGTTGTTTGATAGGAACCTTTGTGAGGAGAGTCGTGATTGTGCTCAGGACTAACAAATGAATCGAAGGCGAGAGGTGAAGAAAAAAAAGGTTCAGGAGATTCTTCATGAAGAGAAAAAGCTCCGCGGTCGTGGAAAAAGGGTTTGGATAGATGTCTAAGAAATGTAATGTCGCCTTCGAGAAGGAAACTAGAGAAAAGTAAAGAATTTTATTTTATTTTATTTTATTTGAGAAAAATATGTTTATCATCTTTATAAAAAAACAAAAGAAATGCCCCCCCCCCGTGCTCCCATAAAAATTCTTAACAAAAAATCTAAAAAATGCAAAAAAGTTGCTCCCCCCCCCCCTATGCATAAAAGTGACCGACACACCCCCTTGCTCCCCTAAAAATTCTCAACAAAAAATCTAAAAAATGCAAAAAAGTTACCCTGCACCCAGCCCCACAACACCCTCGAAATAAAAATAAAAAACAAAAAACAAAAGATCTCCTAATAAATTTCCGAAACATTGATGAAAAAAATGTCCAAATAAATAAACAAATTAGTACCACTCATCCAGGTTGCCTTCAAAATGACTTCCAGGATTTGTTCTCTTTTTTGTTCTTTCAGGAATTTCGCGAATTTTACTCTGATCTTCAAAGCGTCTCCTTTGGGACTATCTTTTTTGATGTCCAATTCCTTCCGGATTTTCTCGCAAATGGTTTCCACATTGAATCCTTCCTCGAGAATTTCTTCGCATCTTCTCCATTGTTTCCCATTTCCGCTGAAATCCTTCTTTCCTAATTCCTGATATTCTTCGCATTCCTTGACATTGCTTGTGACTTCGAAAACTAGCTTTTTCTGTAAATCTTCGAATTCGCCCTTTTCTCGTTCATATTCCTTCAAATAACCATTCAATTTCTCGAACCCTGGATCTTTATTGAACATTTCATATAATTTCACCTTATTTTCAAGAACTCCGCCATTGAAATGAAGGAAATAGCTATGAGCTATATAGGAAAGTCTCAATATTTGCGGGCTGGTTTTCTCATAAACCTCGATATTCTCATTGATCACCCGACTAAGAATTTCGAAGCCAAGGCTCAAAACTTCGAGATTTTCGCTTTCTAGAAAAATCGTGATGAAAAGCTCAATCGAATTGAAGCTTTTCGATATTAGGCTGAAATCCAGGCTTTTCTTCATGATCGCCAATAACCCAGAAACCTCATTTTCGGAATACCTTAAGCCTTTTGTAATGAAATTTTCAAGCCTTTCGTCGAAAAGATTCAAAAAAAGGCCTATGACTTGAGGATCTTCAGGACTTGAGTCCAAAATAGACTCTATTATTGAGAAGTTATGGGAATCTATCGCTAGAGAAAGCTTCAAATGCTAAGGAAAAAGGTTAGAAGAAGGATATTAGCAGAAAAAAGACCTTTTCTTGAAGCTCGGGAGTGATTTGGATAGGAATTTTCATGAAAATTTGAATTTTTTATTGGAAAATAATTAAAAAACTTGATTTCTCGATATTTAAATAAAGGCCTCGATAAGTTCCGGTTTTCAAAGCCCAATTTTAAATTTCTATATCAAAAAACAAGGCTTTTAATTCGGAAATCATCTCCTGATCAGAATCCTAAGAAAAAATTCTTCATTAATTCATTAAAAACTAGACAAAATTCGTTAAATGAATGATTCCGAGCTCCTCTTGTTGCTTGGGGATCTCCATATCCCTCAAAAACAATCCCAAATCCCAGAGCTTTTCCGTGAAATCCTGATTCCTGGGTTATTTTCGCAGATTCTTTGCACTGGCAATATCGGATTATCCCTCGAGCTTCAAGATTATTTGAAATCTTTAGGCAAAAGCTTCCATTTGGTAAAAGGTGAATATGAGGATGCGGGTTCACAATTGCCTGAATTCAAGGTTCTCACCGCCGGAAAGCTGAAATTTGGCTTATTTCATGGCCATCAGATAATCCCTTGGGGGGATTCTGAAAGTCTTAATAATTATATGAGGGAACAAGAGGTGGATGTGATAATAAGTGGACATACTCATGAACAGAAGATCGAGAAATATGAGGGGAAATTATTTATAAATCCAGGGAGTTTCACTGGAGCTTATGGGCCTTTGAAATTGGATGTGGAGCCTGGATTCGTGGTATTAGAAGTCAAGGAAAAGACTATAGAAGCGTTTTTCTATAAGATCGTGATGAAGGAAGTAGTGGTTAATAAGATTATTTGGACAAAAGGCGAAAAAATGAAGTAAAATGAAGAGAAAATGAAGAGAGAAAATAAGAGAAAATAAAGAGAAAATAAAGAGAAAATAAAGAGAAAATAAAGAGAAAATAAAGAGAAAATAAGAGAAAATAAACAGAAAATAAGAGAAATTTAATTATATGGTTTTTATTGCATTATATAATGAAGTTTTTTCTCCGCTTATAACTTAACAAAAAATCATTAGGAGTTTTAGATTAGGAAATCGAGGGCTTTTCTTCCACCTTAAAAAGTAAGTTTTCCTCTGAAGATCCTCGTTTCAAATTTTCATCCTCGATCTTTACAAGGTTCCTTTGATCGGCTTTTTCAATAAAATATAGTCTTTTTTATGAGAAAAAATGTTAAATTTACTTGGGAAATTCATGAATTTCTGCATATTTGACACAAAACTTTCCATGTTTCTTCGATATAAGCAAAAGTTTTGGAATTGCATGAAATTCTGATAATTCATCATGAAGCTTTGGAAATTGAGACCCATTGGATTCTGAGGCAAATTGAAGTTATTGCCTAGATTTTCGTTGGTAGTAGTGTTCAAATTCTGAAATCTAAGGCTTTTTTGACGTTTTAATTCAATAAGTTCCTGTTTTTTCTCAATGATCTTCTTCAGATCTGATTCATTGATTGTGACTGATTCCAATTTATGAGCCTTCATCAAATAATAATAACGATTCTTGACTGAATATTCGTTTCTTCCAGTCATTTTGCGAGAAATTTGAGACCATTTCTTGCCAAGCTTTAAAATATGAGATATTAGCTCAATATCTTCTTCATCAGTCCATTCACCTCTTTAATTTAGAATGAGATAATTTAAAAAAATCTTAGAATATACTTGTTTAGGCCTGGATTCAAATGATTGTTCCATCTTTCACGACAATGTTTGCCTAAACGCAACAAACGGGTCGACCCACGTTCGAATAACTCATCGGCTATACGAGTCCATTTGAAAGGACGACGTTGCATTTCATATGAACTTTTGAGAAAATAATTAAGAAAAAGGATGAATTTAAAGAAAAATGATGAAAAATTAAAGAAAATGATGAAACAAATTAAAGAAAATGATCAATTTAAAGAAAAGGATGAAAAAACTAAAGAAAAATGACGAAAAAAGAACTAAAAACAATGAAAAAATCCAAAAAAAAAGGATAAAGAAGAATTTTAGTAGAAAGACAATTACTTTATGATTTCTATCAAATGAGAATCTTCATCCTTAGACCATTTTTTGCTCAAAGGATTGAAACGCAACAGGTTGCGCCATTTCAACCAACATTGTTTCCAATTGCGTTCCAGGAAATTTCGAGAAATGAACTGCCAATGTTCGCGATCCTTTTAAAATTAAATTTAATTGTTTTTTTTCTTTTGAAAATTGAGAAATTCTTTATTTGTTTTTTTTCCCAAAAAACGTTAAAAATTAAAAAGGGACTTAATAAAAGTCTGTAATTCAAATTTCAGTGAAAACCCCAAAAAATAATTGCCAAATCGGCAAAATAAATTTTATTTTCATAAAAATCTATGAAAAAAAAAAAAAAAAAATAATAGATAAAAATTGCAAAATTACATAGTAAAAAAGGCAGATTATTCAAAACTAAAAAATCGTAAAATCCAACAAAAATGAGAAAATATCAAAAATTTATTGAAAAAAAGAAGGAAAAAGTTTAATTTCCCACAAAACACCCGTCCCATTTAATTGGCATTCTGCCAAAAACAACTCATTTTCTTCCCTTTCCCAAAAAGAGTAATTTTTTTTTTTTTTTAACAACTGACTACCATATAAAAAAGCCTTTTTAAAAACCCTCCCTCCATTAATAAAAACTTACGAAATTCTCAGGTGTCAAATTGTTTTTCCTGGAAAGATAAAAGACCAAGAAGATGAACAGATCGACTTCTTCCTTTTGCCATTTGCTTTTGAACTTCTTGTCTCTTTTGATAAAAAATGATTATTTGGTCTAAAGCATTTAAAAAGTTACCTTTCTTGCGTCTTTAAGAAAATCTTCTCTATTTCATCATAATCAGGCAGCTCGCTTTCTCTGAGCTCTTGTTTGAGCTTCAAATACAAAGGAAAATCACGTTTTTTCAAGGGAATGTTGTTGTAGCTGAGCTTGATTTCAACGATGAAGGCCTGGAAATGTTCCATTATGAGTTTTTTCTCTTTATCGAGCAAAAGAGTTGCGGGCATTGAAAAAAACTATAAATTTGTAAAAAAATTAAATGAAATCTTGCGTGTTTAGCTGAAATAGCAGGAAATTTGAAAATCGACGATCAAACATCCAAATTTGGGCCGTCACGAATCTTTTAACAAAAAATTAAGAATCTGGTGGTATCTTAAAACTCGCTCGGATTATTAAAAATGATTTGAAATTTTGATTTAATTCAAAGTTTTTTTTTTCGATAAATGGAAAATCATAATTTTTAATTTTTTTTTAGCTCTCCAATCTCTTTTCCCCAAATTTATGTTTCTATCCTTTCAGACTTTTCTCTTATATTTTGATTTTTTTTCTTTAAAAACTTTCTTTTTTCAGCAAAAATGTGATCAAATTTAAACAATTCCTTTGAATTTTTTTGATTATGCAAAACTAAGGAAATTAAACAATTTCAGTCAATGTTTTTTAGTATAAAAAACGAAGAAAATTTAAATAATTCCATTGAATCTTTGTGATTATAAAAAAAAAAAAAAGTGATAGACTGAAAAATATGAGAAAAGAGAATTAAATGGTCAAAGTGAGGTCGTTGTCTTTAGACAAATCGAATCAAAATTTTATTGGGGGTTTATTTATATTGAATTTATTAAACGCTGAATTCGTGACGATTTTTTTTTGAGATATCATTTTTAATAATAAAATTCAAAATCCTTTTTTTTGTTTTTGAGTCCCGATTTGTTATAATTTTTCACATTTCAAACATTTCAAGGCAGTGCATTTTATTTGCTGTTTTTGCTATGAAATTTGATTTTTTCAGTTTTTCATTCTCCATTAAACCAGTCAAAACAAATAATATTATAAAAAAGAAGGCCTTTTTTTAATAAAAAGATCTTATAAAATCAAAGAAAATATTACATAAATGGTAGTGAGGAAATTTCCACAGTTCAAATAGGTGTTTTTTTTAAATAAAAGCATAAAAGAATTCGAATTTTAGCGTTTTTTCATATAGAAATGTGAAAATGAAAAAGGTCATGGAGAAATCGCTTTTAGCATTTAATTTTTCTTAATTTTTAGGAAAAAAATTGAAAAAAAATTAAAAATCTTCTGTCAAAAACCCAGAAAAAATAAATTAAAAATTTCATTAAATAGTCGTATTTTATGTCTCGCGAGTTCTTCACCACGCTACCTGACCAATTCTTTATGAGAATGATCCGAAGAGGAGGTCGGAATGAGATTCTCTTTACAGTTCTAGGTAAAATTTAAAGAATTTTGAGACATTTGTTATATAAAAAGGACTTGGATTTATCCATTATATGTTTCATCGAAAAATGGATAAAAAAATTTATGAAAAGGACATTAGACAGATGAGCGATTATAAGAAAGTGCTGGTGCTGAAAGCTTAAAGATTGGAGGAATTTTATTTAGAAGAAAAGAAAAATAAAGAAAAAAATTTATTAATGGAGAAAAAATAAAAAACCAGAAAAAAATTAAAAATTTTAAAAATCAGAAAGAAAGAAAAAAAAAGTCAGAAATTTTTGAATTCATGAAGGAAATTTCGAAATAAATTTTAACAAAACTGTTAAAAAATTCAGGCAATTAAAGAGAAAAACAATTTAAAAACAAATAATAAAAACGAAAATAAATCAATCAAGCTTAAAATAAAACATAAATTATTTAGGTAGTACCGCACTACATCATTAAAAAAAAAAAATAAAAAAAAGTCAAAAAATTCACCCCCTCTCCTCAAAAAGAAAGCACCCCCTAAAATAAAAAATATAAAATGTATATTGCCCTAAAATAAAAAATGTAAAATGTCCAAACAAAAATGCCTAAAAAAAAATAAAAATGTAAAATGTCAAAAAAAAATGCACCA
>Ga0302140_10010751_pt1 | contig 11286 bp, 10 predicted proteins | sample I_Bog_E1_1_FD_202095 | JGI IMG/M metagenome (GOLD analysis project Ga0302140, IMG submission 202095) | Peat permafrost microbial communities from Stordalen Mire near Abisko, Sweden - I_Bog_E1_1 | ecosystem: Environmental > Terrestrial > Soil > Wetlands > Peat | place: Sweden: Abisko, Stordalen...
GCGTGAATGTCCGAGTAGCCTTGGCCGAAGTTGCACAACCATTTCCCTGCATCGGTGCCAGTTCCAGATTCAAATGCAGTTCTTGCACCGCCAGCGCCCGCGCTCGCAATCGCGCGCAAATTTGCTCTAGCATGCGGTTCAGCAAAAATGCCAGGGGCTCCAGCAGAACAATGGGATATTCCAGTTCCACGCTCTCGGCAAAAACCTGTTGCGCTTCCAACCCGCGCAAGCTACGCGATGCCGCACCCCGCGCCAGCTTTTGCAGATGGATTCCCTGCTGCCCTAAACGCTCGCTGACCGGAACCCCTGGAAGCGCAGCCAACGAACGCAATTTGCGAATTCCCCAGCGGTCAAATATTTCCTCCCAGCGCGTGGCCTCCTGCGCATCGGAAGAAAAACTTTCCAGCAGCACATCGACATGCAAATCCCCTAACCGCTCTCCTTCCTCACCCTGGGGAATTAAAGTAACGCCACGGAATCCCCGCGCAGCCAGCAACGCAGCATCGGGATTCGCCGCCACTGCAACATTTCCTTCCAACCCCATCTCTGAAACGCGCTGCGCCAAATCGTGGACAATCTTTGGCAATGGACCCAGTAGCGACTCCAGTCCGGCCAGGTCCAGCAACACCACATCCGGCGCCGTGTCTTCGACCACGGGAGAAAACGACTGCGCACAATCCAGCAGCGCCGCATGGGCAGAATTTTCATGCGCTTCCGAACGCGCCCGCAGTACGAGATTCTGCCAAGCTTCCAGTTGCGACTTGGTTGTGCCGGGCTCAACTTCCATTTGCCGCGCATTTTCATTGACCGCCACAACCCTTTCCAACGGCGCATGTCCCGCCAGCACCACGACCGCGAGCCTGCGCAACTCAGGCTCCAGGCGAATAATCGCCTGCGCGGGAAAATCGGGAATGAAAATACAGGCAAACATGGGAAACAGCTCTCAGCTCTCCGTTCTTAGTTTCCTATCTCACCCGTCCTATCCCGCCCAGGCTGCTCGACTCTTGAAACTTGCCCTCGTCGATTGCACCGGCTTGCGTTCCAACTTTCTTTCGAACCGCGAGCACAGCAACTCAGCCGTAATTTCCAATTGATCCAATAATTGTGCGTGCGCCAGATCTGTCAGCATCGGTGGAATTACTGAGAGCTGACTGCTGACAGTTGACCGCTTTTTCCCCGCGTCTTGAGACCTGTTGCCCGACACCTTCACCAGCAGCGACGAGCAACTGCCCGCGATCGGCTGCTGTTCCAAAACAAGTAGCACCGTCGGAGTATTTTCAACGGCGCGCCGGAAGCGAAACCACGAGGCCAGAGAAATCCGCCGCGCACTTTGCACCGGAATATCTCCCAAATCGAGAGCAATCATGCCAAAACCGTTGCTCTGCAGAAGCAGATCCGTGACTTTCAACAATTGGCTCAGCCGGGATTCCCAGCGGCGAAACCCAAACTTTTTTTCGGTGGCTTGTCCTTGTCCTATCCCCCAAGACGTACTCAAATCGAAATCCCTGGCTGGCATGCCTGGCATATTCGGATGCGCGCCGGTTTTTTCATGGCTTATTTTTTGCGTCAGCGCGAAATCTTTATCTTTATTTCTATCTTTCTGACTTTTATCTTTCTGTAACGATTTTTTTTCTCCACACCGCACCCACAACAAACGATTCATCTCCATCCCAGCCGCCGCCGCCGATGCCGGATCGAACGCATCGCTGGCATCCACTAACGCACAAACTTCCCCCTGTTCTGTAGCGTGGGCTAAGGCGGAAAGCAAAATACTGGTGCGTCCCGAGGAACCCGTGCCGCAGATTTCCGTCAGGCATCCGCGAGGAAATCCTCCGCACAGCGAGTCCAGTTGCGCAATCCCACTCGAAACCATCTCCGGTAACGGACGCACATCCAGTCGCGACGCTGGAACGACAGCGCCCAGTTTTGAGCCGGCGCCCATGTAAGACAAAATTCCCGCCGCCTTCTCTCCCATTGCCCCTTTCTCCGCGCCTGAACGCAGAGCAAAGTGCTGAGAAGACGGCGGCGGAAAAATAAAAGGGCGGCCCGTGGCCGCCGCTGTAAAAACTGGAGAGGCAGACATACTTTCGCACCATTGTCAGGGAACGTAGGGCAGGATAACCCCTCGGCGCCTAAAGCATGTTCGCTTTTTGTTCGCCTTGATGAAGTATCCCTCTGCAGTCTGTGCTTGTCAAGATAACCCGCAAAATTATCTTCGCGAACTCCATTGGGAGAGGGGCCAACCCTCTACCAAACCTGGGAAAAAATCACGACAATGTCGCATCCGACCAATCTGGGCACTCACCACTATTTTGTTATAATCAAGCGTTGTGCCCTCAGAAGTGGCGCTATCGTCTAGGGGTTAGGACGGAAGATTCTCAATCTTCAAACACGGGTTCGATTCCCGTTAGCGCTACCAGTATTCATGCACCTTTCACGCATTTCTGCTTTTCCCCTCAAATTTCTGTCAACACTTTGTCAACAGTCACTCGGCTGATTTCGCTGTGAATCGTCATTTTTATCCATTAGACCGCCAATGACTGTATGGGTCATGCTCGCTGCATGAACACACAGCTCATCGCATCGCCGCCACCATTGTCAGCCCTTCTTGAAGGGTACGTCACGCCAGAACAGCTAGCCAAACAACTCGGAGTCACCTTGCGCACTCTCCGACGCTGGGAAGTCAAGCGCATAGCTCCCCCTCGCACTGTGATCGAGCGGCAGATTTTCTACAAGATCGCTTCAGTAAAGGCGTGGCTGGAGTCACGCGAGCAGCGTAGGCGGTGACAAGGCCAAACGACCGGGGGAGGGACTTCTTCGGACCGCCAAAACAATAGTCGATGCTAGAATCTCAGCCGACACAAGGTGTCTGTAGTCCCTGAGGCAAGAATGCAATGAAGGTCTTTTTGAGTTGGTCGGGAAGAGTGAGCCACGAAGTGGCGCTAGCTTTCAAAGAGTGGCTACCGCTCGTAATTCAATCAATCGACCCATATGTGTCCTCTGAAGACATTCAGAAGGGAGCGCGATGGAGCGCCGAAGTCGAAAAAGCACTGGCCGAGTCGCGATTCAGTATCATTTGCTTAACTGAAGACAACCTTACCGCACCATGGCTCAACTTCGAGGCTGGTGCCCTATCCAAGGCAATTGCGAACGCGCAAGTAAATGTCTGTCCATTTCTATTCAATATCAGGCAATCGGCGGTGGAAGGGCCGCTCTCACAATTTCAGAGCGTACGCAACGAACGCGATGAAATCGTTAAGCTGCTATCGACCGTCAACGCCGCTGCCAAAGGTGATAAAGAGGATGTCACGCCTAAGATTCTCGAAAAGAGTTTCGAGGCGTTTTGGCCGCATTTAGAAAAGCAGCTAGCCACAATTGCGACGCAACACGCGGCAGCGCCGACGCCGAGACGAAGTGCCGAAGATGTATTGGAAGATATATTGGAGATTGTTCGATCTCAACAAAGACTAGCCGCAACGAGGGAAGACGTAGCCAGAATGACAGACTTGGTGCGAGACCAACTCTCTATGCTTGAGGGAAGGAGAGACTCCTTACTCACGAACTACATCAAGGGGGTGCTCGTTCCCTCAAGCTTCTTAGGAGTCTCGGTCGATAGCTCTGTCCCTGGATCAGCTGTACCGGGAATTCCCATCGATGATGGGTCATACAGTCAGTTCCTCGGAACCGTGTTCGATCAATCGCACACGAAGAATCCTGTGATTCCGCCGCCGCCACCTAAAGCGACTCCCGACGGGCCAAGTCCGGGAAAGACAACCTCTACTAGTGGCGATAGTGAGAGAGAGAAGAAATAGGATGGAGAATCAGAATCCAGCTGAGATGAAGGTTGTAGCAAAGGCTCTTGCTCCTAAAGAATGGGCTTGCCTCACGGAGATGCTTAAACGGGAGTCCACAATTTTTTTGTTCATTGAGGTCGAAGAGGTTGGAAGCACATTAGACTCAGGAACGAAAAATCCGGCAAGTGGATTCAATTCGACTTCAATGCTGATGGTCCTTATGTGATCGTAGAAAAACCGGGAAGCGGCGCCCACTATCTATTTAAAGTGAGCGCCGACAAACTCAGAGTTAAGTTTTTTGATGACCGACTTGGATTGCCGAAGGGTATTCATGAGATAACGGCTGACACGTTTCAATATCTTGTTTAGGGTTTTTAACCCTCGATGGTAAAACGCGAGTTAACTGGTCAAACCGTGACTTTCACCGCTTTAGTGACATCGGTCTACGGCGCGATTCCCGATGGAGAGACGGTGACATTTTACGACGGCTCGAATGCTATCGGCGCGGGTGTTACCAGAGGCGGGATGGCGATCTTCTCAACTTCCTCATTGGCGGCTAAGACACACGTCATCAAAGCTGTTTACTTCGGGGATCTGACTTTTGAACCCAGCTCTGGGAAAGTCAAACAAGTCGTGGACAAATAAGGGCGAGAAATTTTCCGGCAGCCGATGAGCAAATCGTTTTGTTAACCCGATGGCCAGTTACTGCCGCGTTGTGAGAGGTTCCGAGTCCTCTCTTGGGTTCTCCATACGCGGTCTATGATCAGAAAGCGCCATGCGAAATGCTAGCTCGAACCCGCAAGCAAGCGGACGTATCGTGCTTGCGGCCACCATCCTGGGATCGAGCATGGCGTTCATTGACGGAACCGTCGTTAATGTCGCCCTTCCCGCGCTGCAAAACGCTTTGCAAGCCTCCATTTCAGACGTGCAATGGGTCATCGAATCATATGCTTTGATGTTGGCCGCGCTGCTCCTTGTAGGCGGCGCTCTTGGAGATATCTTCGGCCGTCGCAAGGTGTACATTTCTGGCGTCGTCGTGTTCGCAGCCGCCTCCGCGTGGTGTGGCCTGGCTCGAGATATTGACATGCTGATCTGGGCCCGCTCGATTCAGGGCATAGGTGCAGCCCTGCTGGTACCGGGAAGTCTTGCACTGATCACGGCGTCCTTTCCCGAAGAAACTAGAGGACAGGCGATTGGCACGTGGTCCGGATTTTCCGCAATTACTGCGGCTGTCGGCCCTGTCATCGGGGGCTGGCTGATCGAGCACTCCACCTGGCGCTGGGTCTTCTTCCTGAATCTCCCGCTTGCGCTGGCAGTCATCCTCCTCTCCGCCAAGGTGCCGGAGAGCCGTAACGAGAATGCCTCACATCATCTTGACTGGCTTGGCGCCCTTCTGGTGACGTTCGGACTTGGTGGTGTCACGTACGCGCTGATTGAATGGCCGGCTCGTGCTCGCCACGGCGGCTACCTGGTTGCGGCTGCAGCGGTTCTGGGCGGAGTCTCTTTGACAGGATTCGTTGCTGTGGAGCATTGGTCTCATGCGCCGATGGTTTCGCTCAAGCTGTTTCGCTCGCGAAACTTTGCGGGCGCAAATCTATTGACACTGTTTCTGTATGCATCCCTCGGCGGATTGATGTTCTTTTTCCCGATAGACCTAATCCAGATCCAACATTACACAGCTACTCAGGCAGGTGCGGCGTTTCTCCCTTTTATAGCCATCATGTTTGGACTATCACGCTGGGCTGGTGGTCTGGTTGCGCGCCATGGATCACGAATCCCGCTCACGTTTGGGCCTCTTGTTGCTGCCTGTGGGATCGCGCTCTTTGCAATAGTGCCGCAGGCTGGGAGCTACTGGGCCACATTCTTCCCAGCAGTCGTGCTGATGGGGCTAGGCATGGCTATCAGTGTTGCTCCCTTGACTACGACAGTGATGAACGCTGTACCTGAATCCGAGTCAGGACTTGCCTCCGGAGTCAATAATGCAGTTTCCCGTTTGGCTGCTCTGCTTGCGGTTGCTGTTTTCGGCGCGGTCCTGGTCACGGTTTTCAACCACTCGCTCGATCGATCCCTCGAACTACTCGCGTTGCCCCCCGACGTTCGGGCTCAGATTGATGCCGCCCGGCCTCAGCTCGCCGCCGCTCACTATCCCAATCTCATGGTTCAGAGTGCGATTACCGAATCATTCCTCAGGGGCTACCGCGTTGTGATCTGGATAGCGACAGGCCTTGCAACTTTGAGCGCTGTTACTGCGTCGCTGCTCATTGAGTCGCCACCGACGAATCACTGACGAGAAGCCGACTTATCCGGGCTAATCCGGACCTTAGTGAGCGAGCTGTTGTCATGGGAGTAGCACATCCAAGCGACTGGAGCATTCACCTGAGCCACCACGCCGTGAGTCGCCTTACCAGGTGATCTTGCTTGGATCAAAATCCGCACCGGCGTATGTTGTCTGCAGTTCTGAGACTTCTCCAGTCTCTTGGCTGAAGTGGTGTCCTTTGGCGAAGAGATGTCCGATGTAATTCCGAGTCATCGGAATCTTGTACGGAATGCTGTTGAAGAGGGCGAGTTGTATTTCGAGGGTCTGGTCCGAAAGACGCCCTTCAACTGTCAACACGTGCCCGTCGGTTCCGCGCTGCCCGGTGACTATCTCCTGAGCGATAATCGGCTTTCCTTTCACAAACACACGTCCGCTATCGTCTCCGATATCGTTGCGAATGAACTCCCGCATCTCGTTGAATTCACTCGAAAGCGCGAAGGTCTCTCCGCAAGTCAGTGCCATATAGTTGAAGGCAATCTTGCACAGGCATCTCGCGACGACTCGACTCACTTGGTACTCGATATTGAGCATGACTTTACCGTCATCGCTGAATGGCGGATTCATCACGCCCCCATAGACGAACGTTGGACACACTGCGATGAGCTTCTGAACTAGACGTTCATTATCGGCTGGGGTTTGGCCGCCAACTATGCGAAACTCGCTCCCTTTCGGGTATCGCGCCGCAAACTCAGCACTCAGGTCTTTCTCAAGAACCCACTCGAATGGGTCTGAATGGGTGCGCCGCGCTCCGACCTGCGGCAAAACCTCCGTGCTCTCCTTCCCGTTCCTGTCCGACCGCATCACTATCCGGGCGCCCTTCCAATCTTCTCCCTCTCCGACTGTAGGCGCGAGGCCTTTTGTGCCAATCCCGCCAATCCTGCCCTTATGACCAAACTGAAGACGGCGAACCGCCTCGATGCTTTCGTTCAGCATCGGCCATTCAAGCTTGGAGCCGAAGTGTCCATTGCATTCACTGCAGACACAGCGCAGCGTAAGATCAGGCTTGAATACGCCGAAACTCTGCGGAATTATGTGTTCGCGTGGCGCATTATCTGGCAGTTCAGATCGGCAATAGATGCACTGGTTCACTGGTACGTAGTTTAGTCCTGAGGCTGGTCTATGGCCCAAATCTCAGATTCGAGCCGGGAGCACTCGGCTAATTCACATTTGGGATTCGGAGTGGCGGGATCGCACGGGGTTCAACGGCGACCCTAATTTGATTCCCGGCGGGTGGCCCCGGCCTTCAAACTGCAGAAGCCACCACAGATGCGGCAGCCCCGTCCTTCGCGCTGGCGAAGGGCGGGTACGACGACGGCATACCCAACGGGCGGTGTAGAACGGACAAGAGTTGCCCCGGCAGCATCGCCGCCCACCCTTGTAAAAACGCAAGCGCGGGGCACCCTCCGTGGGAATGGTGCAATGCAAAGGTAGGCCACCCCGCCCATCTCCTAACGTGCATGCGGGCTCGTCGCGCTAGGTGCCGGGACTGGAGTTAGGTTCGTCCTGTTCCTCAACTTCCTCTGCGACCTTCAGAGGAACCGCTGCCGAAACTGGAACAGCAACGGTAACCCGGATGGCGGGTGTTTCAAACTCGCCACGCTTGAAGTCGCGAACGGGACAGGAAACAGGATTGTCTCGCAGGAGAGTATCTCTTCCGATTGGAACTTCTGGGATGAGAGAGATGATATCTCCCTCCGGGACGAGCATCTTCTTATTCTTCCATCGAGTGTCCAGTTCCGGAGTAGCGTCGTCGATGTCGAGAATCCAGATCTGGCGCGCGGCGCGCCCGTAGAGCACCGCGGTGTTCAGAACGACGCCTCTGCAGCGCTTCGGACCAGCTCCGAGCGTTAAATTGAACTCGACCACTTCGCCTCGTTTATACGAGAGTTCTTCTTCGTTGATCATTGGATTCCATGCTCCACTCCGTCGAGAAGATTTTCTCCCATCGCACGGACAGTTTCTATAAAACGCTTGGCTTCATGGTCGCGGACCACGATACGTTCGCCCAAACTGAATTCGGAGTCTCCGCTTCGTTCGAGGTATTCATCATTGACTACCCCATTGTTGTGGACAAGTACGTTTCGCTTCTGAAACATCTTCTTTACGAATGCGGCGTCCGTAGGGAGCCGTCGTTTCGGGGCCTCATCATTCCCGTCCCACTCCATCAGCCCGATATCGAACCACTCGCGCAACGCCTCATCGGTTTGGAACGGGTTCTGAAAACTCTCCCTCTCTACCTGCTTTCTCCTTCTCGGAGTCATAGGCAAGCGGAGCAGTTTGAATCGAAGATGATTGGCGAGCGCTTCCAAGTTCGTAACAGAGTCTTTGATCATCCGTTCCCAGACGCCCTGGCGCGCTCCCTCGTCCACTTGGTTCGCCTTAGTTTCGTTCAATTCCGCCAGCATCTTGTTCATGGAATCGACGAATACCTTGCGTCCGTTCGAACGCCCGCATCGTGGACAGTACGCTCTGCCATCACCCTTTATGTCAGTCTCAGCCCCGCACTTTGGCGTCTGACATTTGAAGTGAAATTGTTGCTTCACCTCCGAGTAATGCCACGCTGACTTCGAGTCCGTAACGCTTGCCTCATCGACCGATGTGCTCTTGTTCTCCATATATGAGCGCGCGAACGCGTCGTAGCAAGCCAAGACATAGGCTGATTGATCGGCAGTCGTAAATGCTAGGCCGGGCCCAGCCTCTGCACAATATGGACAGCAGGTATCGCCCGCGAAGTGAGTACTTCGGAAATACTTGTGGCAGAAAGGACAGTTTCGTCCCCACATGCTCTGCTCGTCGGACTGTATATAGGTCGTTACCGATGGCTGCGGATAGACTGCGCCCTGACCGATTCCCGTCGCAGGAATAATTCCAAGAATGTGACGACCATCCAAGCTGACGGCGACCATAAACACCGCTCGCATGAAGCCGGAGATTTGCGTGGCGCGTCGTCCGTCCGGATAGTAGAGATACGTGACCCTACCGCCTCCGGTAGGAATCCTGTCTTTGAATTCGGCCATTTCGACTTCTTCGCCGATTCTAGCAGGCGCGTCATTACCTCGATACCGTTCCTGCGCCGCCGGGGACCCGGCGGCACTATAGCCATTTCGCGCTGTTATTGCAGCTTTGGAAAATTCGGGGATAGACGGAAGTGACCCTGAATTACTTAATTTGAATCTCCCCATGAACCTACTGCTGCAATGCGAATCCAGACGGCAAAGCGGTATAGGCATAGCCCCGGTTGAGCATGTGGTTTTAGTGTAAGCTATGGCAACTGCGGCAGGAGGTGCTGGGTTTCGAGCGTCACTGGATTCAGGCAGCAAGAGTTTAAAATGCGTCCAGTGTGCGGATCCAGATTCCGCGCGGACCACGGGCAATCCATAAGCTATGCCTTTGGATCGGTCCCGGAAAACGCGCCAGCATCCAGGATTTTGTCTCCAGCCATGCCGACTTTTCGGTACAGATCCGGTCGACGTTTCCGAAAGACGAGAGATCCAGGAGCGAAACAATGAGAGGCGCAGGAGTAAACCTCCTCCCGCGCCAACAGACACTTTCGTCTGTCCCGTTGCTCAAGGTAATCCGACAACAAAAGCATCCGATCCTCCGCCAGTGACACATTGGAAGCAGGCCAGGACCGGGAAGTTGACTGAGGTTGTCGAGCCGGTGACGAAGGCCGCCGTAGGATTGAAGGCCAGGTTAACTCCGACGCCGTATCCGTAGTCGTTGCCCTTTCCACCGAGATAGGTGGAGAAGTTCAGCCCCGGCCCAGGTGGAATGAGGCTGGTCACAAAGGCGTCTGACGCTCCGCCGTTGTAGACACATTGGAAGCAGTTCACCACCGGAAAGTTCGCGGAACTTGTGTAGCCGGTAACGATTGCATCCAGATTGGCATCCGAGGCGATTCCGCGTCCGGCATCGGTGCCGGCGCCACCGAGGTAGGTGGAGTAGAACAGTCCCGCCAGGAACTGGTCAAAGTGCGTGACAAACGCATCGGACGCTCCACCTTGGAACCCGCACTGGAGGCAAGCGACGACCGGGAAATTCAGCGATGCGGTGCTGCCCGTGATGAAGATGCCGCCCTGCGGATCTTGAGCGATGGCATAGCTATAGTCATTGCCCGCTCCACCCAAGTAAGTCGAATGCAGCAAGCCCGCTCCAGCGAAGTTGAATTCGGTGACGAAAGCATCGGATAAGCCCGCGTTCGCACACTGGAAACAGCCAGCCACGACCGGAAAGTTGACCGAGGTTGTGCTGCCGGTCACGATCGGCCGTTGGTTCGGGTCGACTGTGATTCCGTAGCCGTAGTCATTGCCCTTCCCACCCAGATAAGTGGAAAACACAAATCCGGCTCCCAATGGTTTCAGTTCGGTGACAAAGGCGTCCGCCGCTCCTCCTCGAAAGGCGCAAAAAACACAACCAACGACCGGAAAGTTATGAGAATTCGTGCTGCCCGTTACGTACGCCTCTCCGTTGTTATCTACCGCGATGGCACGACCATAGTCATTCCCTGCCCCACCCAGGTAGGTGGAGTAGACCAACCCAGCTCCGCCCGGCGCCAGTTCGGTTACAAAGGCATCCACACCACCCTGGAACACGCAGATGACGCAAGCAACCACTGGGAAATTTACCGAAGTCGTACTGCCGGTTACGTAGGCCGACCCATTGAAATCGACCGCGATGCCATATCCGTAGTCATTCGCGGCCCCCCCAAGGTAGGTTGAGTAAACTGGAAATCCGCCCGGATTGAGTTCGGTCACAAACGCATCGGAGGCTCCACCGTTGTAGACACAAATGATGCAGGCGCCAACTGGGAAATTCACGGAAGCCGTGCTCCCGGTAATGTAGGCGTTGCCGATGTGGTCCACGGCAATGCTGTAGCCGTAATCGTTCTTCGCGCCCCCGAGGTAGGTCGAATAAAAAGGGACGACCGGGTCGATCACGAGTTCGCGGGTCTTGTCGTAAGAAGCTACTTCGAATCCAATCTGGTTATTGTTCTTGAGAACATACTTGGTCTCAACCAGCTTTTTCTCAGTAGTCCCGGCATCAGTCAGCATCTGATAGACAGTTGGCTTGCGCAGACGGAACTCGCCGGCTCGGGTTGACTCGACCAGGTCACCATTCTTGTCAAGGCGCAGCGAAGTTTGGCCCTCCGCTTTGACGGACGAGTCGGCTCGCAGA